>Ga0315287_10001477_pt1 | contig 21695 bp, 21 predicted proteins | sample YL17G11_0_MG_FD_205037 | JGI IMG/M metagenome (GOLD analysis project Ga0315287, IMG submission 205037) | Sediment microbial communities from Yellowstone Lake, YNP, Wyoming, USA - YL17G11_0 | ecosystem: Environmental > Aquatic > Freshwater > Lake > Sediment | place: USA: Wyoming | collected...
GGGCCACGGTTGGCGCTACTGGCTACATAGTCCAACGCGGTACGGACGGGGTAAACTTTGCGACTATCGCCACACCGGGCCAAGTCTCGAGCTACCTAGATGTTTTGCCGGGTATCGGGGCAGCGTATTACTACCAAATCGCATCGACTAACGGCGCTGGTACTTCGGTTTACTCGTCGATTGTCTCTATGGTCGCGGCTCCGCCTTCCGAGATGAGCTTAGGCGAGCTTCGGCTAAGGTGCCAAGAAACAGCAGACCGGGTAAACAGCCAGTTTGTGACCACCACCGAATGGAATTCATTCATTCGCCTAGCTATGTATGAGCTTTACGATTTATTGGTGACAGTCTATGAGGAGTATTATTCTAACCAAATTGTATTCATTAATACCACTGGCTCGCAGCAACTCTACCCACTTCCAGATGGTGCAACTAACTATTTGGGCGGTATCTACCCTAGTGTGGTTGGCACACCTTCTCAGGCTTTTTATAAGCTAGCGGGCGTCGATCTTGGGGTAAATACGTCCAATAATGCTTGGGTGACGCTTAAACGCTTTGATTTTATCGAGCGAAATAAATACGTTTACCCGAATTCGACTAGCACGATTTACGGCGTCTATAACATGCGCTATAGGATGATGGGCAATCAACTAAGCATCATCCCAACTCCCGCTGGTAATCAGCAGATCAGGCTTTGGTATACGCCACGGCTTCCGGCCTTACTGCAAGACACCGACCTAACCACGCTTGGGTTTTCTGGCTGGCTACGCTACGCCATTGCTCGCACTGCCAAGTACGCTTTAGACAAAGAAGAAAGCGACACTTCAAAACTTGACGCGGAAATTGCTTTCTTAAAACTCCGTATCGAGCAATCGGCAAGTAACCGGGACACGGGCGCGGCTGATACGATTTCACCAACGCGTACCGATCCTTTGATGGGCGGCGGTTGGGGCGGGGGTAATCAAGGTGGCTGGTAGTCTATCGCCACGCTTGCCGTGGGACTTAGCTAGTACGAAATGGGCGGGTACGCTTAACCCGGTCCTAGCTTTGCCGATCCTTAATGGCCAGCAAATCACGGGTATTTCGCTAAGCGCGGCGGTGCCTAAAGAAATTTCCCACAGCCTCGGCCAGATAGTTCAAGGGTGGATATTAGTGGACAATAACGCGGCGTCTATTATCTATAGAACGCAGCCACTAAACGCGAAGACGATAACCTTGCAGGCGTCAATCAATTCAATCATTTCAATATGGATATATTAAATGGCTAATACCACATTGACGCCCAACATGAGCTTAGTCGTGCCAACGGTCGCAACCGATCCCGGTCCAGACTGGGCAAATAACGTCAACGCCTCTTTGAGCATTATCGACGGCCACAACCACAGCAGCGGTAGCGGTGCGCCGATTGCACCGGACGGTTTAAATATCAGCACCGACTTACCGTTTAACAATAACAGCGCAACCGAGTTAAAATCTGCGCAGTTTCAAACTCAAGGCGCAGTGCTACCAGGCTCGGTGATTGATGCTTTGTATGTGGTCAACGATGAGCTTTTCTACAATGACGCTATCGGTAATCAGGTGCAAATCACTCTGAGCGGCTCGGTGACAGGCTCAAGCGGGACGATTACCGGTTTGCCTTCCGGGACGGCCAGTGCTTCCTATGCGCTTGGGATTTTTAGCTTCAAGGCAGCAACCAACACACCGGCCTCGATGGTGGTTGGTCCTTTGGTGATTGGCGCAGCTATAGCTAACCCAAAGACGGTAACACTGGGCGCATCGGCGGCGCAGCCAGCAAACTACCCACTAACTTTGCCTCTAGCCTTGCCGGTATCTCAGAGCTTGGCGGCTATCGACGGCGCGGGCGCTATGACCACGCCTTACACACTGCCAGCGCCTACGGCGACGAATAAAATCCTGAGCTTAGACGGTAGCGACATAAAATCCTTTTTCACGCTCCCGACTACACCTCCTCTAAACTCTTTCATTACAACCGATGCTTCGGGTGTTATGGGAACGGCTTTCACGGCTTTCCAAACTCCGATTGTAAGCCAGTCGCTTGTTGGTATGACGGCTTCAAACGAATTTAACTATCCCTTTCAATACAACACTCTGAGCGGCTCGCTAGCGGCAAGTGCTACAACGGTGATTCTAGCCAACGGTACATACGGCGTATTCTTCGGCGGCTTTGGCACCACTACGCACAACGGCGGCGCTAATCCGCTGTTTATGATGGGCACCGATGCACAAGGTATCGGTATCGAGCGCGACACCGGGACTGGAGATGTTATTTTGCGCAATTACTCAAACGTCACTCCCAACAGCTACAAAGTTACTTTCTTCTACATTCCCTAAAGGTTTCTAATGCTGACAAAGCAGGGCATAGACGTAAGTTTTGCGCAAGGATTGGACACAAAGACCGATCCCAAGCGCGTACCTATCGGCAAGTTTACGGTGCTAGAAAATACGATATTCCAAAAAAGCGGCTTGCTTCAAAAGCGCAACGGCTTTAAAAAGCTAACGTCTTTGCCAGATGCTTCCTACTCGGTATTGACCACGCTTAACGGCAATCTCACGGCTATTGGGCAAAATATCGCCTCTTACAATAGCGCCTCTGATAATTGGATATCCAGAGGCTCGTTTGATTCCCTGAGCGTGACCACGGTACCTATCGTTAGAAACAACTTAAATCAGCAGACTTGTGATAGCGCGGTATCGAACGAAGGCTTAGTGCTTACGGCCTACATCGAAAATAACGGCGGAACACTCACCAATAAATTTATCGTCTCTGATAGCGTAACCGGGCAAAACGTAGTGCCTCCAACGCTCATACCAGTGACCACCGGAGCAGTGTCCGGTGGTATGCGCGTATTCTACTTTGCCAATAAATTTTTGGTGCTGTTTACCGAGACGATTGCCGGGGTGAAACACCTACGCTATATCGCGGTCAATGCGCTGGGTGTCTCGCAAATTATCGCCAATAACGAGATTGCTTCTAGCTATGTATCGTCTTCAAACCTGAGCTTTGACGCGGTGATTGTCGGCACTACGCTATATGTGGCGTACAATACGCTTGCCGGTGGACAGCAAATAGCTGTGACCTACGTTACTGGCACCTTGCAGCCAGTCCCTACGCCTACCAGCTTTCTCGGGCCTAACCCAACGTCTATGGCTCTTTGCGCTGATATGTCTAACCCAAGTGCCGTAGTGATCTATGTGACTTGGATCGAAGGCACCGCCATTAAGCTACTCGCGGTCGATACCCAGACCTTGCAGCTAGTCGCGCCGGTACTTCTCGGCACCGAGGGTGGGATAGGCAACAATATAACGGCGGTTGCTAGCTTTGGTGTTTGCTCGGTGGGGGTAGAGGCTAGCGGCAATATCGTCTCACTAGGCTACGTCTTTGCTACGTCCACAGTGACCACATCATACGTTATCGTTCGCGGTGTCGGTTTGGCTTCCAAGGCGTTTGCCATTGGTGACTTGTTTTATTTCCTCGCGGTCTATCCCAGTGCCTACCAACCGACCTATTTCCTAATCAACGCATCGGTATCTAGCCAAGCTAGCCCGGTGATAGCGGCCAAGCTCGCCTACTCCAACGCCGGGCCTATGCTTACTAATGGCTTGCCGGGTGTTACCGTTACGGGCGACAAGGTACAGTTTGGCTACCTAATTAAAGACCTAATTGCGGCGGTTAATAAAGATACGGCGGTACCTTCGGGAACGCAAACGGCGGGCATCTACTCGCAAACGGGCATCAACCTAGCCACGCTATCTTTTGGCACATCGAAGCTAGTGACTTCCGAAATTGCAAACGTATTGCAGATTACGGGCGGCTTTTTGTGGCTCTATGACGGCTATGTTCCGGTCGAGCATAACTTTTTCCTCTGGCCAGACGTTGGGCCAACGGCCTCGCCTAATCCGATCAATACCACGGTCGCGGCATGGAGTGCGGCGGGCGGAAGCATGGCGGCGCAGCCGGACGGCGCGACCAACACGAACGCCTACTTTTACCAATTCACCTACGAATGGACGGATAACCAAGGCAACGCCTATAGGTCGGCTCCGTCTATTCCGATTGCCGTGACGACTACGGGCGCAGGATCAACGGGCTCGGTTACGCTCACGATACCGACCTTGCGCCTTACGATGAAGACGGATAACCCGGTTAAGATAGTCGTCTATCGCTGGTCGGTAAGGCAGCAAAGCTATTTCCAGACAACTAGCATTACAAGCCCGGTCCTAAACTCTACAGCAGCCGATTTTGTGACCTACATAGACACGAATTCGGACGCGACGATTCTAGGCAATAACCTAATTTACACCACGGGCGGCGTCATTGAAGACGTAAACGCACCGGCTACCGATCATTTGACGCTCTTTGATACGCGGCTATGGGCAGTGAGTGCCGAAGATAGAAACGTGCTTTGGTATTCTAAGCAGGTGATTGAAGCCACGCCGGTCGAGATGAGCGACCTGTTTACCGTCTACATTCCGCCAAGCGTATCGACGCAAGGGATTACCGGGCCAATTACCGCCATTGCGCCGATGGATGACAAGCTGATTATCGGCAAAGATAATGCGCTTATTTACATAAACGGCACTGGGCCGGATAACACCGGAAGTAATAACCAATATTCGCCCGCTACGTTAATAACATCGACGGTCGGCTGCTCTAACCAGCGGTCTATCGTGCAAATGCCCAAGGGCCTCATGTTCCAGTCGGACAAGGGCATATGGCTACTAGGCCGGGACTTGAGTACCGAGTACATCGGTGCGCCGGTCGAGGATCTAACCACGGGCGCCACGGTGCTAAGTGCGGTCAATGTCCCGGAAACGAATCAGGTTCGTTTTGTTTTGGACAGCGGCATAACGCTTATGTATGACTACTTTTTTGGCCAATGGGGTAGCTTTAAGGGCATAAAAGCGGTGTCTTCAGTGATTTATCAGGGGAAGAACGCTTTGATAAACGCCTCTGGCCAGGCTTTTGTGGAAAGCAAAGGATTTTATCTTGACGGTACTAACCCGATTCTCATGCGCTTTACTACTGGGCCATTGCGCCTGGGCGATCTACAGAATTATCAGCGCGCCTATTTCTTCTATATCTTGGGAGAGTACCTTTCTCCTCATAAACTTAATATTGCTCTACGCTTTGACTACGAAAGCGCTCCTTCGCAAGTAACGCTAATCACGCCCGATAACTACTCCACGCCATATGGTTCGGGGGTGAGCCAAAGCCCATATGGTGAGGGTGATCCCTACGGCGGGCCAAGTGCCATAGAGCTTTGGCGGGTATTCCTAGCCAATCAACGGTGCATGGCTTTTACTATAGAATTAACGGAAGTATTCGACGCAAGCCAGGGAACGGTACCGGGCGCTGGTCTAACGATTAGCGGCTTAAACGTGGTTTGCGGATTTAAGAAAGCCTACCGGCCTCAACAGGCTGCAACTAGCGCGGGATAAAATGTCTCTTTACTCACAGTATATTTCAGAGCGGTCTAACGAAAGCATCATCGAAAGCGATAGAGGCTTTGTATCGTTTAAGCGTATTGATGAAAAAACTATGTATATGGTCGATATGTACGTTGTGCCAGAGCATAGACAGCTATCCAACGCGAAGAAAATGGCCGATATCGTTGCCGGTATAGCTAAGCATGATGGATGCACAAGGCTACTTAGCAGCGTAGTACCGTCGACGAATAACGCCACAGCTAGCGTCAAGCTGCATATTGCTTATGGCATGTCCGTTATAGGTGCTTCGGATGATCTAATCATGTTTGGAAAGGATCTATAATGGGCGGTAAAAAAGGCGGGCCACTAGGCCCGGACGTTAGCAACGCAGGCTCAGCAATCGGTAAAGCGATCAATAGCAACATAGCAACCAAGGCTATAAATGCCAGTCTTTCCGGACTTCCAGGCGCGGCGGCTTCGGTGCTTCAGGGCAAAGATCCTACTAAAAACACGCCGCTTGATCCTAAAGATCCGGGCGGCGTTAAAGCGGGCAAGAAAACTTTAGCGGGTGAGGGCGCTAAGCTAGTACCTTCGCCACAGCCGATGCTTGCGCCAATCTCCTCCCCGGTTACTCAGGATCAAATCAATACCAGCCAGGGCGGGGTGACTAACTCGCTAGCTAGTCAACAGGCTTTGATTAATGCGCTTGCGCAGCAAAACAACTTTGTAAATCAAAGCGACGTATACGGCGGCATGAACGCCTACCAGCAATCTCTTACCAATGCCGGTGGACTAGCAAAGCAGCAGGTAGCGGGCCAAGGCTTACAGGATGTTTACGGTAGGCAAGCGGCTACAGCCGATACCCTAGGGAATATCTCTAAAGGTATAGGACCTAACCCGGCTATGGCGGCTTTAAACCAACGAACGGGCGAGAATGTCGCCAATCAAGCGGCTCTTATGGCCGGGCAACGCGGCGCGGGCGCTAATGTCGGCCTCATGGCTAGGCAGGCGGCGCAGCAAGGCGGTAACTTGCAGCAGCAAGCGGTTGGCCAAGGCGCGACCATGCAAGCGCAGCAGTCGCTAAATGCTCTGGGCCAAATGGGTACCCAGCAATCTCAGATGGCAGCAACGCAAAGTGCCTTGGGCAATCTTGGCACTACGCAGGTGGGCGCTGGGCAAACGGCTCTCGGTGCGCAGGCGGCGCAGGCGAACACGCAAGCGGCTAACCAGATCGGCGCAAATAATCAAGCGGTGCAAGGCAATATCCAAAACGTGGGCCAACAGCTAGGCGCGGCGGGGAATTTTAACCAAGCGGCCACGGCTAATCAGGCTTCGGTGAACACAGCTAATAGCGCGATACATCAACAGGGCCTGAAGAATAAGGGCGATATCCTCGGCGGCGTTCTTAACGGCGTGGGTGCGGCTGGTATCGCGGCCTTTGGAGGGCCAGCGGCGGCGGCGGTGGCTGCGCCAATGGCGGCTGAATCCGTCGATGACTTATCGGGTAATATCTCGCAATCGAGCCAACAAGCTAACCCTATAGACGCGGCTCCACCTACTACTATGATGGCAGCCGAAGGTGGCGAAGTAGATCCGCAAGTCGCACAAGCTGCGCCCACGCCTACCAGCGGCATGAGTAGCTGGGGGTCATTTATGAAAAATCTTTCTAACCCGGCTAGCCAAGATTCCAAATTGCAGCAAGGTTCGTCGAAAGCTACCCAAGGTTTAATGACTGCCTTAAGCGTAGCTGCTATGGCGCAAGGTGGACTAGCGGCGCAAGGCGGCGGCGTTAGCGCAGGCTCCCCGGCTCAGGCTGCAACGGTACCGGGAAACAGCTATGCTAATGACAAGATTAATGCGGTTTTGAGCGAAGGCGAGGTGGTGATACCTCGAAGTATCATGATGGGCAAAGATCCGGTACGCGGCGCGGCTGACTTTGTGGCGAAGATCCTAGCGAAAAAGGGACGCAAATGAGCATGTATCAGGGCCTCGATCTTAGCCGTTTTAAAAAGCTAGCGAGCGACAAAAAGACCACCACGCTTAGACACTCCAAAGGCCATGAGCTAAAGATCGCTCACTCAAGCCTATCGCCTGAAATGCGCACGCAGATCGAAAGCCTTAAGTGCGCCCAATGTGACGGCGTAGGCTGCAATTGCGGCGGCGCGGTCAAAATGGCAAAGGGCGGAACGGTTAAATCACCGGGCGCTGCTACCTTTGAAGATACTCCACACGCTCTTATTCCAGATGATGCAAAGGTTCAAACGGCTTTCCCTCGCGCTTCCTTTACTGAAGAAGACTTGGGAACGGCTGAGCCATATACGGGTGAGCCACAAAAATACCCGGACGGTCCTGAATTCAATAAGAAAATGACGCAAAATTACCTGAATCAAGGCCAAGGCATTGCCAAAGGAAAGCCAAGTGACGCTGCTTACCAAGCACCGGCAGCTCCCACGGCTGCGCCTATGGCTGCTCCCACGGCTGCTCCCACGGCAGCGCCCACGCTTGCGCCTACAGCAGCGCCTACGGGATTGCCTGGGCCGGTTACTGAGCAAGCTCCGTTGCCTGGGCCGGTTACTGAGCAAGCTCAAACACCTACCGAAAAATATGTGCGCGGTACGCTCTCAAGCGCCGACTACATAACGCCGGATAATTATCCTGCAATCGACGTACCACCAGATCCGGACCTACCGGCAAAGGTCGAGCAACACCTTAACCAGCAATCCGAGATGTTCGCTAACGAGCTCGCGGCGGGCCATATCCATCCCAAAACTATCTCAGACCTTTACGGCTCAAAGGATACGCTGGGTAAGATCGGCATGATCTTTGGCCTCATGGTATCGGGTGCTGGTTCCGGCTTGGCGCATCAAACTAACGCGGCGCTAGACCTGATTAACAAGGAATTAGACCGCGACCTTGAGGCTCAAAAGGCCAGCAACACCAACGCGCAAAACTGGTACACGCAAAGCCTGAAGCACGATATGGACGTAGCGTACCGGGATAAAATGATTTTTGATCGGTCTCTAACCTCGGCGCAGGCTCGCCTTGCCGATGCTAACGCGGACTTAGAAAGGGCCAATATTTCAAAAGTGCCTGCCGATATTGCGGTAGCTCAAGCTAATCGAGATAAGATTTTAGCGGAAATAGATGCTATCTACGCTGCAACTGACTTTCAGAATTTTAAAAATAATTACGCTGGAGTAGCCAATAGCGCAAAGGCTAGAGGGACTATAGGCGCGGGCCAATATCTTCAAAATATCATCAACAAAATGCCGCAAGGCGCTGAAAGAGATAGGGCGCAAGGTGTTTTTGACACTGTATTAGCGCCTGCAATTGCGGCGGAAGTAGCCGAAAAAAACGCGCAAACAGGCGCGGCGGCGGGCGCAGCGGCGGCAGAGGCTAGGAAAGCGCCTCCGGGCGTAGCGCCTACCTTACCCGGCCAAGTGAAACCACAAAACGTAGCGCCTACCTTACCCGGCCAAGTGAAACCACAAAACGTAGCGCCTAAAGCGCCGGGCGAACCCGGTCATGTAAAGCGCAATAAAGATGATGTTATTGACAATAACGCTTTGAATTCTTTGATTGAAACAAGCAAACGTCAAAGGTTTCTACAACTTCCCGAAACCATAACCGAACGCGAGCAAGATCTACTTAGGGAGGAAGCTACCAAGGTTAAAGAGCTTTCTAATATGCGGAAGTCCTATAACAACTCTTTTGTGAAACTAAATAATTCATTTTTAAATGGAAAAGTAAATCCGCAGCTACTAGCAGCGGAAACTTCGGCATTAAAAGCAATTATGGCGCGGTCGGTGGCTGGAAAAACCATTATGTCAGAGATGACAGCGCAGGGTGAAGGCGCGTTTCCGAATGTTTTTGATTATGGGACTTCGGCTGAAATGAAATATTACAAAACGATGAAAATGCTTTCAGATAACGAACAAAATACACCTACGCTTGATAGGTATCCCGGCATAAAGCTTGACCAAGCGCCTTTGCCCGATCCTTGGGGAAACAAGATCTATACAAAAAATGGAGTCCGTGCATATCAGGTAAAAACTGGCAAAGACAAAGGTAAAATGGTGATTATACCGTGAGTAGAACGCTTTTTACCTACGCGGCATATGACGCGGGCCTACCTTGCCGCAATAAGGCTTGTAAGAGCCACGGCCTCCCACATCCTAATTGCCGATGCTACGGCGGCTTGCCGGAATCTCCGAATTCCGCAACGCAAATGGTTTTGCCTAGTGGTCGGTGGGGGAGAGATCCAAGTTCGTTTGCCGGAAGCCCGCCAACGGCGGTAGAGCCAGGCGAACCAAAAGGACCGGGAAGCGGCGGGGTGCCAATTGGTCCGGACAGTAGCGAAACAGCGGGCAATAGATTAATTGGCGGGGATCATAGCCCAATTGCCCGCGATATCTCACTTGACGCAGACACTACGCAAACGGCCAGCAACACCACGCCCGTCAACGCTCCCTTTGATTACGGCGAAACGGAAGCGACCGAGACCGATATCACGCCTTCCGGGACGAACAAGCCCGCCACGGGTTTTGGCATCGGGCACCTAGTCGCGGGCGCTGGCTTAGCTACGCTCGGCCTGGGCATGATGGGAATGAACTTCTTTAAGCGCAAGAAAGCGCCCAAAGAGAAGGAAAGCGACTACGAAGACGGCGTAATGGCTTTGGCGGAAGGCGGCGAAGTCGCAAACTGGCAGGCGGTAGACCACTATTGCCAAACTTGTATGCCTCACCAAAGCGACTGCGAATATTTTGTAGAAGGCGGCGAAGTCGGCGCAGAAGGCTGGGTAGAGGAAACACCGGGCACCGAGGTTGCGCCTGTTGAATCCATGGAATCGCCGGAAGGCTGGGTAGAGGAAACGCCGGGCGCACCGGCTGCGCCTCCTATGGAGGATGATCCTAATTCCGGCTGGGTAGAGGAAACTACGGGCGCACCTATGTCGCCTATTTCGCAGACACCAGAAAATTCTGGCCTTTATGCAGGCACAGCGGCGGAAGGTGCCAGGGCGTTAGGCGCTCAAGCGGAAGCTTTTGCCAAGGGACTAATCGGCGGGCCAATCATCGCGGGCGCGGAAGTCGGACTCTCCGCTTTGGGTATTCCCGGCCTATCTGCTAAAGACCAAGCGGCTAGGGAGGCTGACTTACCAGTTACCACCGGACTATACCGGGGACTAGGTACCGGAATGTCCTTTGCGACCGGCTGGGGTGAGGCTGGCCTAATCGGTAAGATCGGCGGGACTTTTGTAAGTGACTTAGTTTCGGGCGGCGTATTTGCCACATTAAACGAAGTCGAAAAGGCGATTGTTCAAGGCGACGATCATGAAATGCTTAGCGCCTCCACCATAATGCACATTGGCGGCCAGTCTTTGCTATCAGGGGTTTTGGGCAAGTTTGGGCGCGTTTATTCATCTATGAAAGATTTAAATTTAGGCACTAAGTTTAAGAGTGCGGCGGCGGGCCTATCAGCAGTCGCGGCAAATCCTAACAATCCCGAATTAGTAAATCTTGTTGGTAAAAAATTGCACGAAGCATCGGCGCAGCCAGGCTTTAAATTTAGCCGGAGTGCTTTTGATAAGGGCGTTAAATTAGCTATGGGATTATCCGGCGCTACCGAAACGGGCCTTTTACTTGAGGGTCTTTCGGTCGCAAGGAAGCTAAGTATCAGCGAAGGTTTGGACCTTATTGGGCGATACTTTGGCCGAAAAATTGCGGGCGCAGGCTCAAAGATTTTGGGGGTAGGTTTTCTAAACTCGGTCCAAAAAGATAGCTTTCAATCTCTACCTGACAAAATGGATTTTATTGGGACATTCTTTGGCGGCGCTGACACGCTAAATAATGCAGTCGGTAGTCTTTTAAAGGGCCATACCGCTGAATGGCTGCGCTCCCTAGATATGGATGAAAAGAAAACTAAGCAGATAGATATGATGCACAAGGCGCTGCAAGATCATGTGCCAGATCAGGAGATTCAAAACTCCCTGATAGAGCAAAATAACGAAGCTCCCCAAGGCTTTGCCGAAGGCGGCGAAGTAAGCAATCATGATGATATTCATTTATATCATCGCTCTCATGATCCTAAAATTGATTCCGTACTTCCAAATAAAGGAAAATTCGACGGTTTATTTTTTACGACGAATCGGGAGGGTGGAATGTATGGAAATCATATACATAAGACCAAAATACCTAGAAAAAATGTTTTAACTCAATATCAGCTAGATTATGAAATACCTCACGAAAAAGTCATGGAAGCTATAAGAAAAAACACAAAGGCAAAGACAACAGGAGAATTGGATTTAATCCATCGTTTAGCCGTATCGGATGATGGAACATCTGATTTTAGTGATGATGATTTATCGTCTCTTAAAAAATTTTTGAGAGAAGATGACGAGGGTGAAATAGGATGGCAAGGCCAAAGAATAAGGGGAAAAATAGCGCAATACCTAAAATATCCAGCCGTCGAAATGAAAGATGAAACAGGTACTAGCTACTTAGTAAATCATTTGCACAAAAATCCTATTGAATTAGCTACGAATAAATACGAAGGCGGTCAAGTCGAGGGTAAGCAGCAGGGCGCTATGGCATATTCCCATCTTGCCGATAGCTTCCCTGAGCAAGCCATGGCCTTGCAAATGGCTCGCGGTCGCATGTCTACCTACCTACGCAGTTTGCAGCCACAGCAGCAAGGGCCTTCGCTATCTTTTGATTCTCCACCGGACACTAGGGAACAAAAAAGGACTTACGAAAAAGCACTACTAATTGCCGCTCAACCCCTCTCAGTCTTTGGGCATATTGCTAAGGGAACGCTTGAACCTGAGCATATTCAGCACCTAAACGCAATTTATCCCGAAGTCTCTAATCAGATGCAAAAAAAGCTCACAGAAAACATCATGCTCATGCAGATGAAAGGCGAAAAGCCTAGCTACAAAACCCGGCAGGGCCTTAGTATGTTATTAGGCGCTCCCTTATCATCAGAGTTTATCCCGGCCAATATTCAGGCGGCGCAGGCGGTGTTTATCCCGGCGGAAGCTACGCAGCAGCCAGGTGCTAAGCCTACCAAGCTAAAGCAGTCGCTTAGTAAGTCGGCCAAGGCTTTTATGACAGATGACCAATCTCGGCAATTTCGGATGCAAAAGCAGTAACGCGGTGATCCCGCTCTAACGAAAGGATGATCCCTTATGTCTACTCGGAATTCGCTAGGTCCGCAGATAGTTATCCCAAGCGCCCAAGGCTCACCGGCCAATAGCGCGGCTATGGCTGCTAACATCATTTCAGCGCCGACTATCCTTAAAAATCTTTCACTCTACAGCTACTCGGTAAGCTGGACGGGGGTAGCGCCGGTTGGAGTTTTGTCGGTTGAGGCTTCCAACGATTGCGTGATCCTCGCGGCGGGCGGGATAGCGGGCGGTACTTGGAATCCGAAACCGCTAGGACTTTTAGGCTCTACCGTTTTTTCCATCCCGATTTCGGGCAACTCAGGCAACGGTATGATTGACATACTTAACACTGGCATCAATGCCGTTCGCCTTGTCTATACCGCTACCAGCGGAACGGGCACCTTGTCGGCCACGATCAACGGGAAGGTGGCATAACATGGCAAACTTCTACGCTTTTTATCCTCCTAATTCTTCAGGCGGCGCGGCAATACAGGTCGTTACAGGCTCGGGGACGGCTGGGGTGCCTGCGCCTGGGGTAGTAACGGTGCAGGGGATTGCGGGCGGTCAACCCGTTGTGGTTAGCTCAGCGCCTCCGGTTGGCGGGGGTACTAGCTACCTAAAATTCCTAGATTACGCCGGAACACCTATAACTACGGCGGCCTATGTTCAACTAACGGCGGCCACGCTCTCGATTATCAACTGGCTTTCGATCTTCGATTCCTCGGGTAGCGCTATGATTTTGGCGGTCGGAGCGCCGGGATCTGAAGTCGATCAACTCTACGTCCCACCGGGCGGAAGCGTAGGCGGGTACGCGCTTGCGATACCAGCGGCCTCGAGGATCAGCTACAAAGCCTTGGACAATAACGCCTCAAGCGGCAACTTGATTATCACGGGATTAGTCTAATGCTAAAAAAAATCACGCTGCTATTTTTTGCGTATTTCCAGGCGTCTATCGCTCTAGCCGATGCTCCCTTAATATGGGGTCCAAACAACTCGGCCAAGCTGCTTAACTCAGGCGAGCTGGTCGGTAAAAACGGCGATATCTACCTGCATAGCGCGGTGCCTTTGATATTCCCAGCGGCGAACGCCAAAGGGCCTTTGCTTAATAACGGCACTGGCACGCTTAGCTGGCTAGTGGGCAATAACAATAGCATCGTCGGTTTTGACTCTACTGGAACGATGATTTCGATACCCGGTTACAGTTGGGATCAGGTAACCAACGCCTTGAATGCGAATTTAACGGTTGATCCGTTTATCACTAGCTACACGCTTTACGGCTTTAATGCTCAGGCGAATCCCACGGCGGATACGGTCAACGCGGTTACTAATACGCAATTTCAAACCGGGTGCGGTACGGATAACTCAGGCTTTGCTTGCGGTAATCCGACTACGGGCGCAGGCGGCTTGTACGGCATAACTAATAACTTGAATTCTAACAACAAGTCTCCCGCCGGACACTTGCAGCAATACAACGGCTACTCTCAGATCGGTAACGGCGTCGATCCGATTACAGTTCATGATATTGGCGGGATTGCCAGCGGCCAAACTTTGGCTAGCGGTGTAACGCTTCAGTACGTCAACCAAATCACGAACAATTTGCAAGCTCCAGCAGGCTCGCAGCTAAGTACCTATACGGGCCTTGCTGAGTATTCAAACATCAATCATTTGCTTCAAAACTATAACGGCGTACAAAATTCCGCGACTATTGCAACTTTGGACGGCTATTACAACGGCTTCCTAGATAGTGCGCAGGTAACAACAGCCAACGGCGGCTATAACTCCGTTTCACTTTCGCCGGGCATTACGACAATGCGCGGCTCTTATAACGGCGTGAATATCTCGCCGAATGTGACTAACGCAGCTCTAACGGCGGAAGTTTTCCAAATCACCACGGTCGCGGACGTAGCGCAAAGTCTCGCCGGTAAGTACCTGACTTTTTGCCTACCCTACGCAGATAACGGGACTTGCTGGGCGGCTTGGTTTGAGGTGTCCGGTTCCGGCGTTGCGCCGCCCGCCCCCGGCTATACTTTGGTTCAAGTCAATATCGCTACGAATGACACAGCGGCCACGGTCGGAACGGCGCTCTTTGGCGCGGTCAACGCTCTATCGGCTAACCTCACCTTTGTCGATTCTGGTACCGGGATAGTAACGGGTACGGCTACCGTAGCGGGCGGCTCGCAGCAGGCCAATGCGCAAGATTCCGGCTTTGCGGTAATCATGACGACTTTTGGCGGCGGGGACGGGCAAGCCTACGGCATCAACATCAATATGGGCAACGCTACCGGCTTTATAACTGGAAGTACCAAGGCGATAAACGCTACGGGTGACGTTCAAATAGACGGCTATTTAAACACTAACCACGGTTTTGCCATGGTTGATAACGGGGGGACGCAAGCCAATCCCGTCAACTCCATTAATACGGATTTCACCATAGCGCCCGGTGTAACGGTCAATAATGCCGATTCCTTCGGCTTTGGTCCGATTTCTAGCCTAACACTGGGCGCTAACGCTCATGCCAACGCCTCGCCGGGCCTGCAAGTCGGTGCATCATCTTTAGGGATGATCGGCCTAATCCAAATGGATAACGGCTCAACAGCCACAAACGTCAACGGCTCTTTTATCGCGCAAGTGCTTGTCGGCGGCTCAGGCGCGGGCGGCGTGATCGACGATATGGCGGGATACCGTGCGGTTTCGGCAAACTTCGGCAGCCCTACCACAGTGACTAACTATCGGGCCTACCTTGCCGATGACTTGCTGGGCGCACCGGCTACGAATTCTTGGGGCCTTTACTCGAAATCGTCCTTTGAAAACTACATGGGCAAAAGCCTAAAAATTGGCGGCGTACCAGTAACGGGTGACAAGGTAGCAAACTCGTCGGTTGGTTTGCAGGTTACGGATACGGCTATCTACCCAGATCCAATCACCACGGCGGCTAGGAACGCTCTCACGCCACTAACGGGTATGCTGGTTAATAACTCCACTACCTCGCAGCTAGAACGCTATGACGGCGCAACATGGATCGGCATATCGGGCGGTGGTTCAGTTACGTCGATTGACGTTAGCGGCGGAACTACTGGCCTCACGACTAGCGGTGGGCCGGTAACGGGTGCGGGCACTATCACGCTTGCCGGTACACTCGGCGTAGCCAACGGCGGGACGGGCGCGACTACGCTAGCTTTGAACAATGTGCTGCTCGGCAACACGACTTCGGCTTTGCAAACGGTCGCGCCGGGCACAAGCGGGAATGTCCTAACCTCGGACGGCACAACATGGGCGAGTAGTGCGCCAACAAGCGGGACGGTGCTAAACGCTTTGCAGATCGGCGTAGGCAATTCGACAACAGCGGGCCAAACCGATGCTGTTTCAACTTTGCTCGTCGGTGATGTTCTCGCGGCCTCGAACTATCAAACGGCGACTATCACGATTGCTAACCCGGCAGTAGTGACAGCCACGGCGCATGTCCAAGGCTTTGGTGCAAAGGTGTTTTTTACAACTACGGGCGCATTGCCTACCGGCCTAGTAATCAACACAACTTACTTTGTCGCGGGCACGATAAACGCCAACGATTTTCAGCTAGCGGCTACTTATACGGATGCAATCAACGGAAACCTAATCACAACCACGGGTAGCCAGTCTGGGGTGCATACGCTGCATACCGGCGGCTTGACTTTAACGCCGGGTGAGCTTCGCGGCTTGCGGTCTGGTGCGGCAATCGGTGCAGGGTATGTGGGCGAAGTAGGAACGCAAACATTTTCAAACGTGACTTTGACCACAACCTACAGTGGCTTAGCTACCGGCCTAGATTTATCTCCGGGCAATTGGACGTTATACGGCCAAGCCACAAGCATCGGGTGCGGGGGGACTACTACTGCTATTGATTTAAGCATCGACACTACTAGCGGCGGAACGGGAACAACGGGTATTAGTCGAGTATTCGGCGCAACTAGGTCAAGCGGTTACGGCCAGGCGGTCATAGCTGTTTACACAGTGAATATTGGTTCTAATACAACCTACTATTTGAACGGCGCTTCGGACTTAGGATCATGCACCGGAACATACGGAAACATCACGGCAATACGCCGGTAAGGAACAAACCATGCTGACAGCAAATTACAAGATTTTCGACGCAGTTTTGATTGCAGGATCGCCGGTTTCGATCGCTATCGGCGCAAACAACAGTTTCAACGCCACGGTGCAGGCGAAATTTACCGACGCGGCGGCGGCTGGCACCTTAAAGCTTCAGGCTTCAAATGATCCGATAAACCCCACCAATTGGAGCGACATTACCGGCGCTTCGGTCGCGGTGGTAGCGGGTGCCTTAGTGATAACGCCAAGCGTAATCAATCACCTTTGTTATCAGTTTATTAGGGCGGTTTTTACTCGGACGGCGGGTGCTGGTACAATTACAGCATATCTACAAACTACGGGCGGTTAATTTTGGATGATGGACGCGGCGCTAATTCCCTACACTTGGTTTTTGCTGGGTTTTTGTCTCGCATCGTCCTTAAATTTACTGTTAAAGCACTGGCCAAAGTGATTCAAGTTTTGGCCAAAAAAAAGCCCTAGCTAGGCCGTGATATGACCTAGCCAGGGCCTTTGCTTGCAGCCTAGTGCGCAGCAAACCAGCGACTAAGCGCATAGCTTTTTACCGCTGCTAAGTCTTCAGGCGAGGTCTGAGCTAGTAGCTTACCGATTTTTGCGATGACTACATCACCTCGGTATTGCCTTGGCTCTTTTTCTTCGCTAGGTTTCGCTTCGGTTTTTTCTTCGTGTTCCGCATGTAATTCAGTCATAAAAATTCTCCTAAAAACCAATTCATTTATTGACACCAAAATGTCTATCGTTTACATTCCATCCCGTCAACAACTACGAAGGGGGTTTGATGAAATTAGAAAAAATCAAAGAGATGGAAATTTTTTGGGAAGCCTGCCTAGCGGAATCTGACAATCATTTTCCCGGCGCTTTTGATGATGTTATGGAAACGCTCATACGGTTCGCGGCTACGGGTGCCAAAGCTATTGATACCACTACCAATAGCGGCCAACTGCTGGGTTTGTTCAACGCATCGTATGAAAACGTCTCTACGGACATGATTACCGACATGGAAAAGGTGGTGCTGGCCTCGGCGCACAAGGCAGGGTTTTTTGATGCTTGATTGCTCGGCATGTGGTGGCACTGGCCTCGGCGTGATGGATTCCTACCGCTGCGCATACTGCAACGGCAAGGGTGAGATGAAAAGTAACGCTGATTATGATGAATATATTGATGAGGATTTAAGCGATGACCTTTGATGAATTACTTGGACAATTCGACCAACTAGACGACCTTTTAGCAGATCCGGAATTTGATCCGAAAATCTTGGTCAACGCCATGCGCACTAAGGTAGACGGGATTAAAGCGGTGGTTGACCGGATGGACAACTCGGCGGAAGGCTTAGAGAAGGCAGCGGCTCCCTTGGTTGCCAAGGCCAAGGCGATCAGAAACAACCGTAAGCGCCTCATGGCGCACATAACCTACGCGATGGAGAATCATGATGCAGGCGAGCAAGCTCTCATACCGGGTAATTTGTGGGAATTGCGGTTGCGAAAGGCTTCCATACCTTCCCTCGTTATTCCACCGGCAACACCTTTGGATTATTCGACCTATCTCGAACTCGTTGATAGAACAGTCGTCTACTCCTGGAAAAACGACCTGGTTAAAGAATCTCTTAAAATCGCTGCATTGCCAGCAGACTTTCCAGGAAAATTAGTCACATCCAACTACTCACAGTTTAAACTGAAGGCGAAAGCATGAACTACGGACCACACACAACTGGCAGCGAAACGATTGGCGAACTAGCGTTGGCTCTAAGCTCCCTTCAAACTGCGATGAAGCCTGCTGCTGAGAACTCGGTTAACCCACACTTTAAGAGCAAATATGCTGATTTGGCCTCATGTTGGGACGCGGTACGGCCACACTTAAAGTGCCTGAGTATTACGCAGTCGGTTGCTAGCTCAGGGAAAACGGTAGAGATTACAACGCTTTTGATTCACTCAAGCGGCGAGTGGCTATCATCGACTTTGGCCTTAGAAGCGCGTGATCCATCGCCGCAAGCTACCGGCTCGGCCATTACCTACGGTCGTCGTTATGGGTTTTGCGCAGCCTTGGGTATCAGCAGCGGGGACGATGATGGGGAAGCGGCGCAACCTTCGCGGCCAGCGCCCACGCCTAGGCCAACCGCTCCAACGGTGCAGCCCCAACCGTTACCAGCCGACCGAAGGGCCAAGGCTTTAGAAGCCTTCAACGAACAGATACAATCATGTAAGCAAAACAATAAAAATCCCCGTGACCTTTTGGGGATGGAATTCAAGGCATCATCCAAAACAGCCGATGAGCTTTTTGCAGCGGCGCTTCAACTGAAGGAATGGAATGTATAACTACCTTTTTGCCATTGCGCTTTTGTCGCTGGGTGCTTCATTTGGCACAGTGATGGGATTCATCCTGGGCGAGCATTACAAAGGCAAGCTCATTACTGGCTATCAGCTAGAGCTAAGAAACGCAGAGGCTCAAATCGCCAATCTCGAATGGATGTTACGCAATTTGCATACCAAACAGGCTAAATAAGCCAGTATAATCAGCAGTGCCAATCCTATAGGCTCGTCGCAAAACCCTTGCGCCGGGCCTTTCTCTTTGTGTAACGTCCACAAAAGCAAATCGGCGAATCCCGATAAAGAAATTCGCCGACAAGCGATGAACCGTAACCACATGATGCGCACTGGCATGATTTAAGTATCCCGCTGCGCATCAAAAATCAAGGCGCAAAATGTCAAAATACAGCGGCGGTCGGTACCTTGATGCGATCAGTCTTATCACAGACTTAACCGGGCCAGAAAAAGCGATCTTACGCCACATAGCCAGCAAGATAGATTTCCGCGATTTCTCTAAATCCCGATACATGAGCTATCAGGGCATAGCCGACGAAACGAGCTTTAGCCGGGAAACTTGCTATCGCTCGGTGGTCCGATTAGCTGAGCTTGGCTACATATCCAAAACCTTCACAGAAAACCACGGAAAAAACTCAGCGAATATCTACCGAATTCTTGATCGTGTTTACGAGAATGTTTCGAAAGATGCCAAAGATAGCCAAACAGACTATAGTCACACAGACTATAGTGCAGACCAGACTATAGTCACACAGACTATAGTACCCCCTAAAACACCTTCAGACTATAGTCACACAGACTATAGTGCAGACCAGACTATAGTCACACAGACTACACCTATAGTCACACAGACTACACACTATAGTCAGGGTGACGATGAAGCTCCTAACCTCCTAGATAATCCTAACCATGATATATACCCCCCCCCTCCCTTCTCTCAGCCGACCGACCAACCGACCAACCGGCCAACCGGCCAAGTGCCTAATAAATTCACAGCGGCGATTGTGAAAGCCAAGCTCCCTATCGGTGAAGCTCGCATGAAGAATGTGACGGCGATGATTCACGCTGCTAACCGTCCCGGACCTTCGGACGGGGGAAAGCCTGTTTTTTACTCCCCACCGGCTGAGTGGAATATCGCGGTAAGGGCGACAGCGCCGGACTACGCAAACGATGTTTTTGAGGCTCTCACGCCATATCTCGCAGCACTGGGGAAACTCGGTGCCGGGTTGATTACGCCTGCGAATCTTTCGAGCCATATGACGCAATGTGCGTCATTTCACGCAAACCCAGAATCTTTCAAAAAAGGCGATCAAATGTCCCACTATTCGGACTGGCTAAAAAAGCGCAACTCCCCACCAGTCGAGAAGCCGGAAACCGATTGGATTTCAACTCTCGATATGGCAGAAACAAAATTACGCCTTACAGATCCAACATTCATATGCGGTATCAACACTCGCAGCGGACTAGAAAAACGCTTCAAAGACTTGGGCGGAAATCTTGACGAAATACAAAAAAAGTCTATTCCCTCACGATGACGCCAAGGCCGAGAAAAAAGCCCTACTGCAAGTCCCAGAGGCTCAAATACTCAAAGACTGCTGCAATTACCTAGCCGCTCTAGGCTATTTGTGGTGGCGTATGCCGATAGGTCCAATCGTGCGCTCGTCGGCCAAGGGGACGATTTTTACCAAAAACGCTCTTAAAGGCTTCCCGGATATCGCCGGGATATCCAAGTCTCATCCCGGCTTGTTCTGGGCCTGCGAGCTAAAGCGCCACAAGGCGAAGACCACCGAAGCGCAGGACTCATGGCAGTCTCGCCTACTGGCCTCTGGCGCCTACGCTTTTGTGGCCCACAGCTTCCCGGAATTCCTGGAAAAACTTATGGAGATGGAAGTGCAGCTAGGCGCAGAAAGTTCTCGATATAAGCACTTGGCCCAGCGGGATCTTGCATTGCTAGCTTTGCGAGATCAGGAGGTAGGCTGATATGCAGGCGCATCCTCTTTTGGCCGGGTGGCAAAGGTGGCCTACCCATGGACTTCTTACGGCTAGCGCGAACGGCCTTATAGACCTCGGCAACTGCCTCCACATACTCGGGCACATCGACGCACCAAATTTCATAAATAAGCTCATGTATTACAACAATTTGGCCACAAGGCTTTTTAGCCAGGCTATAAAGGTGGTGGCTATCGTCAAGTACTTTCCAGTCTAGGCGCTTGCAAAGATTAGAAATTGTTAGAAAACTCTCGGCTTTAAAGCCTATGCCTATATCCTCACAGTAGGCTTTCCGCCACAGGCTTCCGTAGTGGTAAAGGGCGGCGGGTGTCATGCGTTTTCCTCTAAAAAATTGGACAAGGCATTTACAACCATGTCCATTTCAAAACTTTCCTTCTCAGCATCATGCTCCCCGTCCCAAAGATCATCGGTAATACCGTGAAATTCTAAGGTGGCTCCATCGCAACATACGTCCCAAGCGTTTCGCAGGATTACGCTTCTAATTTCTAATGGAATATTGGAAAGATACTTTTCAATACCGACGGTTAGGGTAATCATATGCTGGCCTCCGTATTCCAATCGAGAATATTAAAGTTTTGCTCGTCGGCTTTAATCACGGCTTGCTTGTGATTTCTTGCGCGGATATGGCCAGCGAAATAGTTACCGTTTCCTCTCGG
>Ga0315287_10001478_pt1 | contig 21693 bp, 19 predicted proteins | sample YL17G11_0_MG_FD_205037 | JGI IMG/M metagenome (GOLD analysis project Ga0315287, IMG submission 205037) | Sediment microbial communities from Yellowstone Lake, YNP, Wyoming, USA - YL17G11_0 | ecosystem: Environmental > Aquatic > Freshwater > Lake > Sediment | place: USA: Wyoming | collected...
GGATTGCGCAACTCGAAGGGCGGCGCGCGGTGCGGCAGCAGCCGGAAAAACGTCGAGACGACCTTGGGCGGGGGTGAGAAGGCCCCGGTACCGATATCGAACAGCGACTCGACGCGCACGGCCGGGGCCAGCATTACGGTGAGCCGGCCGTAATCCTTGTTGCCGGGCTGAGCCGCCATGCGCGTGACCACCTCGCGCTGCAGCATGAAATGCATGTCCTCGATCGCGTCGAGGTGCTCGATGAAGTGAAACAGCAGCGGCGTCGATACGTTGTAGGGCAGGTTGCCGACGAGACGGAGTCTCGGGCCGTCCGCTCGCAGGGCGCTGAAATCGAATTCGAGCGCATCGGCGAGGTGAATCCGCATGTCGCCGCAACCGGCACAGCGCTGCTGCAGCGGTGGCACCACATCGCGATCAATCTCGACGACGTCCAGAACGCGTGCCGCGCTCAGCAAAGAAGCTGTAATTGCGCCGCGTCCCGGGCCGATTTCGACGAGACGCTGACCCGGAGCGGGGGCGATCGAGCGCACGATCCGTTCGATGGTGCCGGGATCGTGGAGGAAATGCTGCCCGTAGCGCTTCTTGGCGTGGTGCTTCAACGGCGGGTCCGGCGCGCCTTCGCTGCCAGTTCGACGGCCAGATCGACGGCGGCGAGGAGGCTGCCCGGATCGCCCTTGCCGGTGCCGGCCAGATCGAGAGCCGTGCCGTGATCGACCGACGTGCGCACGATCGGCAATCCGAGCGTGACGTTCACGGCGTGTCCGAAGCTGGCATGTTTCAGCACCGGCAGCCCTTGATCGTGAAACATGGCGAGCACGGCGTCGGCGCCCGCGAGGCGCTTGGGCAGGAACGCCGTGTCGGCGGGCACCGGGCCTTCCAGGCGCAGCCCGTCCTGCCGCAGCCGCTCGAGCGCCGGAGCGATCACCTCGATCTCCTCGCGTCCGAGGTGTCCCGATTCGCCCGCGTGCGGATTGAGGCCCAGTACGAGGATGCGCGGACGGCGAATGCCGAACATCCGGCGCAGGTCGTGATCCATGACCCGCAGCAGCGACTCGAGTCGCGCCGGTTTGACGGCCGCGCTCACCTTGGCGAGCGGCAGGTGCGTGGTCGCCAACGCGACACGCATGCCCGCACCGACCAGCATCATGACCGGCAGCGGCGCACCGGTCGCTGCGGCGAAGTACTCGGTGTGCCCGCTGAACGGTACGCCGGCATCGTTGATGATGCCCTTGTGCACGGGAGCGGTCACGATGGCATGGAACGCCCCGGCCGCGCAGCCGCCGATGGCCACGTCGAGCGTCTCGAGCACGTAGGGCGCATTGCCCGCGTCGAGCGTACCGGGTCGGCATGGAACGCGCAGCGGCACGTGCAACAACTCGACGCGCCGGCGCACGTCGCCGGCCGCGGGATCGAAGGCAGTGAGGACGGCGGGGGCGCGACTCCGCGGGACCGAGCGCTGGAACAGCGTCCGGTCGCCGATCAGGATGATCCGACAGTCGCGCCGCTTGCGGGCGAGCAATGCCTGGCAGAGGTCCGGCCCGATTCCCGCAGGCTCGCCGGTCGTGACGGCGATCGTCGGCGGCAACGACCGGGCTCGGGAGCGCGCGATGCTCACATCCTGTAGTCGACGAAGGCCTCGTCGCGCAGGCGGCGCAGCCAGATTTCGGTTTCTTCGTCGGCGCGCGCTTCACGCAGTTGTCCGACGCATTTATTGCGCGTCAGGTCCTCGGATGCGTCGTAGGTCCGGCGGCCGAGCAGTTGCACGAGGTGCCAGCCGAACTTCGTGCGGAACGGCTGGCTCATCTCGTTGTCCTTCAGCGCGTCGAGCTGCTGCTCGAACTCGGGCACGAACGTGCCGGGGCCGACCCAGCCCAGGTCGCCGCCGTTCGCCGCCGAACCCGTGTCTTCCGACGTCACGGACGCAATCGCCTCGAAGCTTTCGCCCTTTTCGATGCGCTCGCGGATCTTGACGAGCTTCTGCCGGATCGTCTCGTCGTCCTCGACCTCGTTGGTCTGCATGAGGATGTGGCGCGCGTGCACCTGCGATACCAGGGCCGCCTGCTCCGCGCCGCGTACCTCGAGCACCTTGAAAATGTGCAGGCCGCTCGGTGTGCGAATCGGCTCGGTCACGTCGCCGGCCTTCATGCCGGGGATGATGTCGGACACGAAAGAGGGGAGCTGGCCGGCCTTGCGCCAGCCGAGCGCGCCGCCTTCCAGCGCCGTGCCCGAGTCGGAGTATGCGATCGCGAGTTGCGCGAAGTCCTCGCCCTTCTTCGCGCGCTCGTAGACGCCTTGCGCCTTGGCTGCGCGCTCTGCGATCTGCTGCTCGGTGGCCGTGTTCGGGATCGCCACGAGAATGTGCGCGAGGTTGAATTCGTTGTCGATGCCCGGGGAGGAGTTGCGCTTGGCGATGCACTGGTCGATCTCGCGCGGCGACACGTACACGCGCGAGAGCACGTCGCGCTGGCGCAGGAGCGACAGCGTCATTTCCTTGCGGATATCGTCGCGGTACGCGCGGTAGTCGACGCCCTGCTGCTCGAGCGTCGCCGGCAGGTCGCTGAACTTGATCTTGTTGCGCTGGGCCACTTCCGCCAGCGCCGAATTGACCATCTCGTCGGAGACCTTGATGCCGAGCCGGTCGGCGCGCTGCATCTGCACTTCCTGCAGGACGAGCCGCTCGAGCACCTGCTGGCGCAGGATGTTGCGCGGCGGCAGCTGCTGGCCCTGCTGCTGGATGCGCTCCGAGATGGTCTGCATCTGGCTCTCGACTTCGCTGCGCAGCACGATGCCGTCGTTGACCACGGCAGCCACGCTATCGAGCAGCACCCCGCTGGAGCTCAGCTCCTTCGACTGGGCGTAGGCCGCGGCAGCCACGCCGAGCAGCGCCAGCAGCGCCAGGAAACGCTTTAGAATCAAGGGCATTTCAGGACCGGGAGTCGGACGGGAGCGCGGAGTATCCACGAATCGCTTCGCGCAGGAAAGCTTCGTTGTCCACTCCGACACTCGACAGGCCCTTGAGTTCCAGCTGCAGGCCGACCGAGGTGTCCGAAGCCCCCGTCCGGCTGCTCACGAACCGTCGGGTGATGAGCCGCAAGGCCCAGCAGCAGGAGGAGTACTCGACGCCCACGAACTGGTCGAGCGATTTTTTCTCGCTGATCGAATAGACCCAGCGCGCGAAGCCCCGCCACTGCGCATTGATGGGCCAGGCCGCCGACGCATCGAATTGTTCGAGCTGGTCGCGGCGGAAACGGTAACCGACATTCACGACCCGGTCGGTCGCGGGCTGGTACTGCACGTACACATCGGATTTCTCCGTGCGGTACTGGTCGGGGTTCCACTGGTAGCCGAACCGGGCGTTCCAGTTCTTGAATGCTGCGAGATCGAGTTCGGCGACGGTGTCCGAGGTGGACCGGTCGTCCACGGGCTCATCGGGCAACCGCACGCGCGGCGCCTCGAAGTAAAATGCCTGGCCCAGTGTCGCACTCAGGTATTGCCGGCCGCTGCCGGCGTCGAGCAACCGGCTCGTGATGCCGACGCTCACCTGGTTGGCGTCGCCGAGACGGTCGCTGCCGACATAGCGGTTGGTGCGGAACAGCTGGACGAGGTTCAGGTCCGGCAACCCCGTGTCGAACACCGGCAGGTCGTCCTGATCGCGGTATGGCACGTACAGGTACAGCAGTCGCGGCTCGAGCGTCTGCAGGCGATTACCACGGGCGCCAGCCGCGCGCTCGAGCACGAAACCACCGTCGATGCTCGCGATGGGCGCCGAGCGGCTGGGCGAGTCGGAGCCGCCCGCGGCGTCGTTCAGCGAATATTGCGTGTAGTCCCACCCGGCAACAGCCGCGAGAAACCCGCCGCCGCGATCCATGCGCCACTCCAGCGACGGCGCCGCATCCACGCGAATGCCGGCCGGGCCGGGATCGCGCTGGAAGTTCGTGACGTCGGCGAGCAAGGATGCGGACAGGCCGCCCGGCAGGTCACGCCAGCGCCCGTTGGCGCTGATCTGCGGCAGGATCCTGTACGGACGGTCGGCCGCCGCGAGCTGCGTGTCGATCACCTGGTAGTCCTGTGCCCGCGCGCGCAGCGACCAGTGATCCGTGTTGTGGCGCAGCTCGGCCAGGCGATTCAGGAACGTGATGCTCGTGCCCTCGAACCCCACGCCGAAGTCCTCGAAATAGTCCGCGTCGCTTGCGTTCGAGGCGTCGATCACGAGCCGCGTGAGCGGCTCGAAGCGCGTGACGTGCCGCAGCTCGACGAAGCCGCGCGAATCGCCGGTCTGCTCGTCGCGAAACAGGTACTCGCCGTCCAGAATGCCGCGGCTGCGCTCGGTCAGGTAGCGGAATTCCGGGTCGAGCCGCAGCCCGCGAGACGAGTAGTACCGTGAGGTGAGCGTGGCGTCGTAATTCGGCGCGATGTTCCAGTACCAGGGGACGGCGATCTGCGTGCCGTTCCTGCCGCTGCTGCCGATCGTCGGGAACAGGAGGCCCGACTTGCGCTGGTCGCCGACCGGGAAGGAGATCCACGGCGTGTAGAAGATAGGCACGCCCTTGAAATCGAGACGCACATGGCGACCGGTGCCGATGCGGGTCTTCTGGTCGATCGCGATCTCGCCGGCGACAAGTTGCCAGTCGTCGTTGCCGGGCGGACACGCGGTGTAACGGACGCCGGTCAGGTCGATCGTGCCGTCGTCGAGCAGCCGCGCGTCCCTTGCCGCGCCTCGCACCGACTGGTCGAGCAGTTCGAATTCGGCGCCTTCGAATTCACCGACACCCTTGCCCTCGAAGGATCCGCCCTGACCCTTGACGTGCAGTTGCGGATCCAGGTATTCGACGTCGCCGCGCAGGGTCGCGCTGCGCTTCGCCGCGTCGATCTCGGCTTCGTCCGCCTTGAGCAGCTTCTGCCCCATGCGGATGTTCACGTTGCCATGCAGCGTCGCATCGCCCTCGCGGCCCATCTCGCCCGAATCGCTGGTGACGTCGATGTGCGGGTCGTCCGGGTCGGCCCGGCGAAGTTCGTCGAGCCTGGGATCGACCGGCAGGGCGGATCGGCACTGTGCAGGTTGAGCGGCTGGCGTCGTGCCGGGATCGGCCGCGTGGGCCCCCTGGGCAGTCAGGATTGCGGCGATGAGCGAGCTCAACGCTCGTCGGAGCGCTGTTTCGGTACGGACGAGCGGCTTCCTCCTCATTGCCACGATTATAATTGCGCCCCACTTCCTGCATCCGACTTTCCGGGACCCCATTGAACGATCACCGACCCGGCAGCATCGACCCGCGGCTCGACCTGCTGCGCCACTGGCTGCAACACGAGCTCGGATTCTCCGGCTTCGGTCTGGCGCCCGCTTCGGCGGACGCGAGTTTCCGCCGCTATTTCCGGGTCACGCTCACCGACGGCAGCACACGGATCGCAATGGATGCACCGCCGGACAAGGAAAATGTGGAGCCCTACCTGCGTGTCGCCGGCATGCTGGGCGACATCGGCGTGCATGCGCCCCGGATCCTCGAGCGCGACGCAGTGAATGGCTTCCTGCTGCTCACCGACCTCGGTACGACGATGTACCTGCCGGAGCTCGCGCAGGAGGGCCGGGCCGATGCGCTTTACGCGGACGCGATCGCGGCGCTGGTGCGCATCCAGTCGCGCGGTGCCCGGCACGCGCCGCAACTGCCACCCTACGACGAACAGCTGCTGCGCCTGGAAATGAGCCTGTTTGCGGATTGGCTGCTGTCGCGGCACCTTGGGCTGATGCTGACGGGGACGGAGGCGCGGGCACTGGGCGCGGCCATGGATGCCCTTGTAACCAACGCGCTCCGGCAGCCGCAGGTCTTCGTCCATCGCGATTACCACTCGCGCAACCTCATGGTCTGCCTGGGTGACAACCCGGGCATCATCGACTTCCAGGACGCCGTGCACGGTCCCATCACCTACGATCTCGTCTCGTTGCTGCGCGACAGCTACATCGCCTGGCCGCACGAGCGAGTGGTCGGCTGGGCGCTCGATTTCCGGCGGCAAGCGCTCGCCGCGGGCCTCGAGACCGGCCGCGACGACGCGCAATTCCTGCGCTGGTTCGACCTGACGGGCGTGCAGCGGCACCTCAAGGTGGGCGGCATCTTCGCGCGCCTCTGCCATCGCGACGGCAAGCGTGGCTATCTCGCCGACATTCCGCGCACGCTGCAGTACGCGGTGAACTCCTGCACGCGCCATGCCGACTTCGCTGCGCTCGGCGAGCTGATCGAACGGCGCGTGCTGCCGGCGGTCGTGGCCGGGCTCGAAGGCGGCTACACGCGGCCGGCCCACTGATGAAAGCGATGATCCTTGCTGCGGGACGCGGCGAGCGCATGCGGCCGCTGACGCTGACGCGTCCGAAGCCGCTGCTCGAAGTGGGCGGGCAGGCGCTGATTGCACACCACCTGCGCGCGCTGGCCGCCGCCGGCTTTGCCCAGGTCGTCGTCAATCTGTCGTGGCTGGGCGAGCAGATCTGCGCGGCGCTCGGCGATGGGTCTCGCCTCGGTGTCGATGTGCGCTACAGCGACGAAGGGCCGGAGCCGCTCGAGACCGGCGGCGGAATCTTTCGCGCGCTCCCGTTGCTGGGCCCCGCGCCTTTCCTGGTCCTGAACGGCGATGTCTGGACCGATTATCCCTATGCGCGTCTGCACGAACGGCTGCGCACCGGCGACTTCGCGCACCTCGTGCTCGTGCCGAACCCGGCGCACAACGGCAACGGCGATTTCGTGCTGCGCGAGGGGCGCATGATCGAGGGTGAGCCGGGTGAGCGGTTCACCTTCTCCGGCATTGGTGTCTATCGGCCTGAGCTGTTCGAGGGTTGCCAGGACGGCATCTTCAAGCTGGCGCCGTTGCTGCGTGCCGCCGCGCGCGCTGGGAGCGTGAGCGCGGAGCTCTACCAGGGTGACTGGCTCGACATCGGGACTCCGGAGCGGCTCGCGGCTCTGGATCGCCGTTTGCGCGGCGTCTAGCGCGTCGCGCCACTCGGCCTGAGCCGCAGCTGGACTCGGAGAAGGAAACGGGGCGGAGCGGATCCGGATTCGCCTGGGCGCCGTGAATCCGTCCCTGGAGGCTCCGGGCTCGGCGTCCATGCCTCGCACGGCCCGTCGAATCCGCTCCGCTCCGCCTCCGTCGGGATCTCCGTAGCCAACATTGGCGCGCGCCGATGCGAGTCTGCTGCGATCGTCCCGCTGACCGGCAGCCGACGACGGAGAGCCCAGGAGGGGCTGCCGGCGGGGGTTCGCGGGGCCGTCCGCCGCATGGACGCGGCGGCCGGAGCCCCCAGGGACGGGTTTACGGCGTCCCTGCGGGCCCCCGCCGACAGCCCCATTGCTTCCACCGGCTCCCGGGTCCCGGATCGACAGCAAAACCGTACAATGCTCGCCCGCCCCCGCAGCGCACCGGAATGAGCGAATTCAAAGGTATTCCCGTCGTCACGACCGCATCGCCCGCCGGCAGCGCCCCCGCGCGCCGCAGCGGCGAGAAATACGTCACACCGCAGGGTTTCACGGCGATACGCGATGGCATCAAGGCCAGCTCGCAGGCGGTGCCGTTGCCTGCCGGGCGCAAGCCGGGCTGGCTCAGGGCGCCGCTGCCCGGCGGCCAGCGCTTCGACGAGGTGCGCCAGGCTGTGCGCGAGCACCGCCTCGCAACCGTCTGCGAGGAAGCCAAGTGCCCGAATATCGGCGAGTGCTGGAACGCCGGCACCGCCACCCTGATGCTCATGGGCGAGGTCTGCACCCGCGCCTGCCGGTTCTGCGCAGTGGATACGGGCAACCCCCAGGGTTGGCTCGATGTCGAGGAGCCGGCGAATGCCGCCCGCACCGTGCGACTGATGGGGCTCAAGTACGTCGTGTTGACGTCGGTGAACCGCGACGACCTCCCTGACGGCGGGGCAGTGCATTTCGCCGCGTGCGTGCGCGAGATCAAGGCGCTCAATCCGCAGACTGCGGTCGAGGCGTTGACACCGGATTTCCAGGGCTCGCTCGACGACGTCGAGACGGTTGTGGACAGCGGCCTCGACGTGTTCGCGCAAAACGTCGAGACAGTGCGCCGGCTCACGCACCCGGTGCGTGACCCGCGCGCATCCTACGAGCAGACACTCGCGGTGCTCGCGCATGCAAAGGGCCATCGTCCCGACGTGCTGGTCAAGACCAGCCTGATGCTGGGCCTCGGTGAGACGGATGTCGAGATCCGCGCAACCCTGGCCGACCTGCGTGCGATCGGCGTCGACGTCCTCACCCTTGGGCAGTACCTGCGCCCGACCGTCAATCACCTGGCCGTCGAGCGCTTCGTGCGGCCTGAAGAATTCGAGGGCTACCGTGAGAACGCGCTCGCGCTTGGGTTTCTCGAGTGCGTTGCCGGACCCCTGGTGCGCTCGAGTTATCGCGCGGAGCAGGCGCTGGCGCGCAACAACGCGGGCCTCGGTGCGGGCGGCGTCGCGACCCGCGGCTGAGCCTCGCGATGACGACGAGTGCCGTCGATGCCGCCGTGACCCTGCGCTGGCTGGGACGTGTCGAGTACGAACCGACCTGGCACGCGATGCGGCGCCTCACGGAAGCGGCCGATGTCGCGACTCCGGAGGAGATCTGGTTTCTCGAGCATCCGCCGGTCTTCACGCTGGGCATGAACGCGAAGCGCGAGCACCTGCTCGCACCTGGCGATATTCCCGTGGTGAACATCGATCGCGGCGGTGAGGTGACGTACCACGGTCCGGGGCAGCTCGTGGTCTACCCGCTCATCGACCTGCAGCGGCACGGCCTCGGCGTGCGCACGCTGGTGGAGGGCATCGAGCGCGCCGTCATCGAGACCTTGGCGGACTGGGGCATCGAGGCTCGCGGCGACCGCTCGGCACCCGGCGTCTACGTGCGGGACCGCAAGCTCGCCAGCATTGGCCTGCGCATCAAGCGGGGCCGCTCGTACCATGGCCTCGCGCTCAACGTCGCGATGAATCTCGAACCGTTCCGGCGGATCAACCCGTGCGGCTACGCGGGGCTCGAGATGACCCAGTTGAGCGAGCTCGGCGGGCCCGCCGACCTGGAGGACGTCGCTGCTGCGCTGGCGCCGCGACTGGTCAGGGCGCTCGGCCTCAGTCAAAGCGCAACGAGCACCTGGCGGCAGGACGTGAGATCCATGTAGACCGCGTCGAGTTGCCCCTTGCTCGTGGCGCGCACGGTGCAAGTGAGTGAGAGGTAGCGACCATTGCGACTCGCTCTTTCCTCGATGCACTCAGGCGCCAACGCCCCGAAATGCTTCGTGACGATGCCGAGCGACAGGCTGCGGAACTCATCCGTCGCCTGACCCATGATCTTGAGCGGAAAGTCGCACGGAAACTCGAGCAGCGTGTCTTGCGTCGGCGGCGTGGACATCAGGCGAGCACCGGCGTCGCGGCAATCTCGTCGAGGTGCCGCTGCAGGCGCGCATACATTGCCGACCACGCGCGGCCGGGGCGCCCGTCGCCCACCGGCCGGCCGTCGATGCGCGTGACCGGGAGGACGCCGCGGCCCGCCGAAGCGATCCAGACTTCGTCGCATGTCTCGAGTTCGGCGGTCGTGATTGGCCGGATCTCGCAAGGACGCCAGTCCCTGGCGAGATCGATCACGGCGTCGCGCGACGTGCCAGGCAGGATGTGGTGACTGTTCGGCGGCGTTGCGAGCAGACCGCGCGTCACCACGAACACTGTGCTCGAGGAACCCTCCAGAAGCTCGCCGTTGCGCACCAGCAGTGCCTCGGCGGCCCCCATCTCGTGGGCCTGTTGTCTAAGCAGCACATTGGCGAGCAGCGCCACCGACTTGATGTCGCAACGGTCCCAGCGGATGTCCTGCAGCAGGACCGCCGACAGGCCTTTCTCGAGTGTCTCCACGGCGGGCTGCGGAAACGGGTTCGAGAAAGCGAAAAGCGTCGGCGCGACCTCGGCCGGCGGGAACAGGTGATTGCGACCGTGCTCCGCGCCGCGCGTCACCTGCACGTACAGCAACTGTTCTGCCGCACCCGCGCGTGCCGCGAGTTCCGTCAACATGTCCAGCCACTGCTCGTGGCCGAGCGGACGGACCAGCCGGATGGCATCCAGGCTGCGGTCGAGCCGCAGCAGATGTTCGCGCAGCCGAAACGGTCGTCCCCGGTGCACCGGCACGACTTCGTAGACGCCGTCGGCGAACAGGAAGCCGCGATCGAGTGGCGAGACCCGCGCCTCGGCGAGGGCCAGGAACTCGCCGTTCAGCCAGGCGGTCGGGAACGGCTGGGCCATCAGTTGAACCAGAGGCGCATCGTGTCCCAGGCGCGACGGAAGAAGCCACCGGCAGGGACCGCCTGCGCCGGGTAGAGATCGTGGGCGGCCACGGTTGCGCCGTCGACCACGATCTCTGCCTTGCCGATCGAACGATCGGCCGTAAGTGGCGCGATCACCGATTCCGGAACCTCGAATTCCGCCTTGACGCTGCTTACGTGGCCGCGCTGGCTGGTCACATAGAGGTCGTTCTTCAGTACCAGCCCCACTTCGGGCGCGGCGCCCTTCCAGACGCGCACCCTGGTGAGCGGTGTGCCGGCGGCGAAGACGAGCTTGGTCTCGTAGAAGTTGAAGCCGTAGTTGAGCAGCGCGGCGCTCGCGTCTTCGCGCGCCTTCATGGAGTCGGTGCCCATCACGGCGGAAACGAGGCGCATGCCGTCGCGCTTTGCGGAGGCAACCAGGCAATAGCCGGCCGTATCGGTGTGGCCCGTCTTCACGCCGTCCACCGTGGGATCGCGCCACAGCAGGCCGTTGCGATTCTGTTGCGTGATGCCGTTCCAGGTGAACTCCTTCTGCGAGTACCACTTGTAGTGCCCGGGGAACTCGCGGATCACGGCGCTCGCGAGCGTCGCGGCATCTCGCGCCGTCATGTAGTGCTCAGGGTCGGGCATTCCGGCGGCGTTCATGTAGTGCGAGCCCGTCATGCCGAGCTGCTTCGCGTAGGCGTTCATCATCTGCACGAACGTCGGCTCCGTGCCGGCGACGTGCTCGGCGAGGGCGACCGTCGCGTCGTTGCCCGACTGCACGATCATGCCCTGTATCAGGTTCTCGACCGAGACCTGCTTGCCGACTTCGACGAACATCCGCGACCCTTCCTGCTGCCACGCGTGTTCGCTGATCGTGACCATGTCGTTGAGCTTGATGCGTCCTTCCTCGAGCGCCTTGAACACGCCGTAGGCGGTCATCAGCTTGGTGAGGCTGGCCGGCTCCTGGCGCGAATCCGGCTCGAGCGCGGCCAGCACGCGGCCGCTGCCCTGGTCGACGACGATGAAGCTGCGCGCATTGAGCTGCGGCGGCGGGGGAACGGCGGTGGACGCCGAGGACTGCGCTGCTTCGGTGACGGCAGTCGACGTGGTCTGCGGCTGTTCGTCCTTCTTCGAGCAACCCGCCGTCGCGACGGCGAGCGAGGCGAGCAGTGCCGGGAGGAGGGTGCGTTCGAATCTCATCATGAAGGGGTCACTTCGCTGCAAGAGGTGGAAAGAGGGCAAGTCGGGACGCTTCATTCGGCGAACGACGCGTCATTGTCCGGGGGCAGAAAACGGGCCTGCGCGGCGGCGATGGCTGCGGCGAGATCGTTCACGGCGCTGGCATACAAAGGGCTGCGGTTGTAGCGCGTGATGGCGTAGAAATTGGCGAACCCGATGCGGTATTCGGACCCGAAAGGGCGGCTCAGCGCGACCAGCATGGCCGGTGAGTCGGCCGGCAAGGTGGTCTCGAACTTGATGCCGCGCTGCTGCAGGGAGCCCACCGTCTCCGTCAGAGCGGGCTTGGAGGTGTCGAGTCCGGTGAGGTCGGCACCAGTCACGTCGGCTGCCGCCATCGCCGGCTCGCCCGCCTGCCAGCCGTGCTCCCGCAGGTAATTGGCCACGCTGGCAAAGACGTCGGGCCAGTCGCCCCAGAGGTCGCGATGCCCGTCGCCGTCGCCGTCCACGGCCCATCTGCGAAAGCTCGTGGGCATGAATTGCGGGATACCCATGGCGCCCGCATAGGAACCGAGCGGAGCGAGCGGGTCCAGCGCTTCATCGCGCGCCATGAGCAGGAACTGCTCCAGTTCGCCGCGGAAAAATTCGCTGCGCGGCGGGTAGTCGAACGCCAGGGTGGCCAGTGCGTCGATGACGCGGTGCCGGCCGGTGTTCTCACCGTAGAAGGTCTCCACCCCGACGATGCCGAGGATGACCTGCGCCGGCACGCCGCTGGCCGCGGCCTTCTCGAGGGCCGCCGTGTGGTCGCGATAGGTTTCCACGCCGCGACTGATCCGGCGCTCCGTGATGAAGCGCGCGCGATATTCCTGCCAGGTGAGCGCCTTCTCGGCCGGCCGCGCCATGGCGTCCAGGATCGGCTTGCGCGATTCAGCGCGTGACAGGAGGGTACCAAGTGCTGCGGGGTCGAAACCGTGGCGACTCGACATGTCGGTGATGAAAGCCGTGACGTCCTCGCGCTCAGCGTCGAGTGCGCGCGCGGGTACCGGCACGAGCGCGGCCAGGGCGAGCGCCAGCAATGCAGCCGAGCGCGAGCCTGCAGCATGGCCCGGCGGGGGACTCTTCCGTGTCACGTGGAGACCAGTTTGCGGCGGGAGTGGACGGACATGAGGATACCGAAGCCGGCCATGAGGGTCACGAGCGACGTGCCGCCATAGCTGACGAGCGGCAGCGGCACGCCGACGACGGGCAGCAGCCCGGCGACCATGCCGCTGTTGACGAAGACGTAGACGGCGAAAGTAAGCGTCAGGCTGCCGGTGATCAGCCGCGAGAAAGTGTCCTGCGCCTGGGTCGCGATGTAGAGGCCGCGCGCGATCACCATCATGTAAAGCGCCATCAGGACGAGGCAGCCGACCAGGCCCCACTCTTCGCCGATCACCGCGAAAATGAAGTCGGTCGAGCGCTCCGGCAGAAACTCGAGCTGCGCCTGGCTGCCGTTCATGTAGCCCTTGCCGAAGAGCCCGCCCGAGCCGATCGCGATCTGCGACTGGATCGTGTGGTAGCCGGCGCCGAGCGGATCGGTCTCCGGGTGCAGGAACGTGAGCACTCGCTGGCGCTGGTAGTCGTGCAGGAAGTGCCAGGCGACCGGCACCGCCGCGATCCCGAGCGCGCCGAGGCCTATCATGTAGCGAGCCTGCAGCCCGGCGAGCAGGATCACGAGCGCGCCGCCGGCGGTGACGAGGAGCGCCGTGCCGAGGTCCGGCTGCTCGGCGATGAGCAGCACAGGAATGATGACGGCGAGGCCGACCACGATGATCGTACGCAGGTCCGGGGGCAGCGGGCGGTCGTGCAGGTACCAGGCGCAGGCGAGCGGCACGGCAATCTTCATGATCTCCGATGGCTGGAAGCGCACGAAACCGAGATCGAGCCAGCGTTGCGCGCCCATGGCCGTGTCACCCACTACCGCGACGGCCACCAGCAGCAGTACGCCGATCGCGAACAGGAACGGTGCCGCGAGGCGCATCACCCGCGGCGGGACCTGCGCGATCGCCGTCATCACGCTGAGGCCCAGCCCGACGCGCGCCGCCTGTCCGAAGAAGATGCCGAGATTCTCGCCGGCCGCGCTGAACAACACGACCAGCCCGGCGATGCACACGGCCAGCAGCGACAGGAGCAGCGGACCGTCGATGTGCAGCGCCTCGAGCACCCGTCCGGTCAGGGTGATCGTGCGCTGGGTGCGGCTCGAGTAGCCCGGTCCCGCGATTTCTCGTCTCATTCGTCCGGCCCCCCCGGGGCTGGTGTTGGGGGTACGACGGCCGGGGCCCCTGCAGCTGCGGGTTCCGCAGCCTGCGGGCCTTCCGGCGGCAGCAGGTAGGCATCGAGCACCTTGCGCGCAATGGGCCCGGCCACGCCGCTGCCGCTCCGTCCGTTTTCGACCAGTACGGCGACTGCAAGTTTCGGGTCCTCCGCCGGCGCGAAGGCAATGAACAGCCCGTGGTCGCGCAGGCGCTCGCCCACCTCGGATTCCTTGTACTTCTGGTTCTGCCCGATCGTGAATACCTGGGCGGTGCCCGATTTGCCCGCAATCTTGTACGGCGCGCCCACCTGGATGCGCCGTGCGGTGCCCGCCGGATCGTTGGTCACGCCGACCATGCCGGCGATGATGATGTCCCAGAATTTCGGGTCGCTGACCTTCACGGGCGGCAGCGGCTTCGGCGGCAACCACTCGACTTCACCGGTCGTCGCATTGCGCACGGCCTGCACCAGGCGCGGCTCGAAACGCTGGCCGCGGCTGGCGATCGTGGCCGCGATGTGCGCCAGCTGCAGCGGCGTGACGAGCATGTAACCCTGGCCGATGCCGGCGATCACCGTCTCACCCGGGAACCACACTTGCAGGCTCTTGTTCTTGAACGTCTTTTTCTTCCACGCCGGCGAAGGCACGAGCCCTGTCCGCTCGCCGAGCACGTCGATACCGGTCTTCGAGCTCAGGCCGAACTGCACCAGGAAATCGTGCATCCGCTGGATGCCGATCAGGTCCGACACGCCGTAGAAATAGGTGTCGCACGACTGCGCGATGGCGGAGTGCATGTTGACGGTGCCGTGCCCGCCCTTCTTCCAGTCGCGGTACTTGTGGCTCGAGCCCGGGAACTGCCACACACCCTTGCAGTACCGGGAGTCTTCGGGCGCAACCACGCCATATTGGAGCGCGGCCAGCGCCACGAGTGGCTTGATCGTCGAGCCCGGCGGGTAGACGCCGCGCAATGCCCGGTCGTATAGGGGAATGTCGATGTTGTCGGCGAGCTCCCGGTACTCGGGCACCGAGAGACCGCGCGCAAAGCCGTTCGGGTCGAACGTCGGCGTGCTCACGAACGCGATGATGTCGCCGTTGTGCGGGTCGATCGCGACCACGGCAGCCCGCTTGCCGACCAATGCGTCCTCGGCGGCTTGCTGCGCGCGAAAATCGATGGACAGGAACAGGTCATCGCCGGCGATGGGTTCCTTGCGCTCGAGGTCCGGCGTCTTGACGCCGACGCGCTCGACCCGACGGCCCTGCGCGTTGACCAGCAGCTGCTGATAACCGGTGTGGCCGTGCAGCCGGTCCTCGTAGCTGCGTTCGACGCCCAGTTTGCCGATCAAGGTGGTGCCCGCGTAATTCGCGACGTCAATGCGCTCTTCGTCCTGCTCGCTGATCGCCGCGACATAACCGAGCGCATGCACGGCCATGCCGACATGAGGGTAGAAGCGTGTGAGGCGCGGCCGCACTTCGACGCCGGGCAGGTCCGGGCGGTTCACGGCGAAACGCGCCAGTTCTTCCTCGCTCAACTGCAGCTTGATCGGCACGGCATCGAAGCTGCGCCGCGCGAGGATCGTGCGCCTGGTCCGCTCGACGTCCTCGGCCGGCAGCAACCCGATCGTCACCAGCTTGGCGAGCGTCTCCTCCACGTCCGGCGTCTGCTCGCGGATGAGTTCGAGCTGGTAGGCGGGACGATTGAGCGCGAGGGCGATGCCGTTGCGATCGAAGATCAAGCCGCGCGGCGGCGGGATCGGATCGATGCGGATGCGATTGCCCTGCGACAGGTCGCTGAAGTAAGCGTGCCGCATCACCTGCAGGTACAGGAGCCGTGTGCCGAGTGCGCCGAGGCACATCACGATGACGAGGGTCGCGGCGATCACGCGCCGGCCGAACAGGCGTTGTTCGGCCCAGTGGTCCTTGAGACGAACGGAGCGCGGCATGGTCCTGGCGCGGTCCGGGTTCAGCCGGTCCGGCGGGTGAGCGAATCGCCGGCCGCCACGATCAGCGGCCAGAGCAGCGCTCCCGACAGCACCGGCAACCAGCGGTTCCAACCCGTGTAACCGTGGCCGATGAGTCCGTCCGTCCAGAAGATGATGAAGTGATAGAGCCCGAGCATCAGCATGACCGTGGCGGCCTGGTGCAGGATCGGGAACATGCGCATGCGCAGTTGCAGGCGATGGGTCAGGAACGCGACCACCAGGAAGCCGAGCGCATGCTGGCCGAGCACCATCCCGCGCAGCACGTCGAGGAACAGTCCCGACAGCCACGCATAGCCGAGGCCCGCGATGCGCGGGCTGGTGAGAATCCAGTAGACGACCGCAAGCAGGGCAAGATCCGGGCGCACGGGGTCGAGCCAGTCCGGCAGCGGCACGATTGCCAGCACCAGGCCGGCAGCGACGCTGGCCCAGTAAAGGATTCGCCGCATGAACATGCTCTGCCTCATTGGGAGCCCGCTCCGGTTTGAGCGGCGGGCGCAGCGGCAGCCGGCGCATCGCTCGCCGCGGTCGCGAACACCGGCGGCTTGAACCAGACGAGCAGCACTTCGCGATCGCGATCGAGCTCGGCCGTCGGGCGCGCCTCGACCAGCGCGAACGTCGCGGACGCCGCGCGCTTCACCTTGGAGATCTTGGCCACCGGGTAGCCCGGCGGAAACACGCCGCCCAGGCCGGTGGACAGCAGCAGATCACCCACCTTGAGGTCGCTTTCGACGGTGACGAAGGGCAACGACAGCTTGCTCGAATCACCCATGCCCACCGCGATGGTGCGCACGCCGCTGCGATTCGACTGCACCGGAATGGCATGCTCGGCATCGCTGATCAGGATGACTTCCGCGGTGCCGGCGTTCACCTTCGTCACCTGGCCGAAGATACCTGCGCCGTCGAGCACGGCCTGGCCCTTGAACACGCCGTCCACGGCGCCCTTGTCGAGCAGCACGCGTTGGCGGAAGGGATCGAGGTCCACATTGAGGATCGACGCCACGAGCACGCGCTCCGCAACGCCCTGGGTTCTTTCGCGCATGTCGCGCAGGCGCCGATTCTCGTCTTCGAGCACGGCGAAGCGCTGCAGCTGCAGGTTGGCGAGCCGCAGGCGGGCGGTGAGTTCGAGGTTGTCCCGGCGCAGGCGGCTGCGGTCGGCGATCGAGCCGCTCAACCAGTCCCAGGCGCGGAACGGCAGGTCGACGCCGACCTGGACCGGGTACGCGGCTGCCGTCAGCCAGGCCCGCACCCGACTGATCTGATCGTAGCGCTGGTCCGCAACCATCAGTGCGATCGACGCGATCGCGAGCGTGATGAACGTCGCGCCGAGCGGCGGTCCGCGGCCGATGATGGGACGTGAGTCGTGCGTCAGTTCGACCACGGCCGGATGTGGAGGGCTGCGCCCGTGCTCAATCCAGGCCGAAGAGGCCCGGGCCGTGCTCGTCGATCAGCTCCAGCATCTTGCCGCCGCCACGGGCCACGCAGGTGAGCGGGTCTTCCGCGACCACCACGGGGAGCCCCGTCTCCTCCATCAGCAGCTTGTCGATGTCGCGCAGCAGCGCCCCGCCGCCGGTGAGCACGATGCCGCGATCGGCGACGTCGGAGCCCAGCTCCGGCGGTGTCTGCTCGAGGGCGGCCTTCACGGCGCCCACGATGCCCTGCAGCGGTTCCTGCAGCGCCTCCAGGATTTCATTGGAGTTCAGCGTGAAGCTGCGCGGCACGCCCTCGGAGAGGTTGCGCCCCTTGACCGAGATTTCCTTGACGTGCTGGCCGGGGTAGGCCGAGCCGATCTCGATCTTGATGCGCTCGGCCGTGGCTTCGCCGATCAGGATGCCGTAGTTGCGGCGCACGTAATTGATGATGGCTTCGTCGAACCGGTCGCCACCGATGCGGACCGAAGCCGCATAGACAATGCCGTTCAGCGAGATGACCGCCACTTCGGACGTGCCGCCGCCGATGTCGAGCACCATTGACCCGCGGGCCTCGTGCACCGGCATGCCGGCGCCGACCGCCGCGGCCATGGGTTCCTCGATCAGGCGCACCCAGCGTGCGCCGGCGCCTTCGGCGGATTCCTGGATCGCGCGACGTTCGACCTGCGTCGAGCCGTAGGGCACGCAGACGAGCACGCGAGGACTCGGCCGCACCACGCGGTTGCCGTGCACCTTGTCGATGAAGTACTGCAGCATCTTCTCGGTGACGGTGAAATCGGCGATCACGCCGTCTTTCATGGGCCGGATCGCCGTGATGTTGCCCGGCGTGCGGCCGAGCATGTTCTTGGCTTCGGTGCCGACCGCCTCGATCTTCTTGCCGCCGCGGGACGGCTCCTCGCGGATGGCGACGACGGACGGCTCGTTGAGGACGATGCCCTTGCCGCGCACGTAGATGAGCGTGTTCGCGGTCCCAAGGTCAATGGAGAGGTCGTTGGAGAAGTAACCCCGGAGTTTCTTGAACATGTAAAAAATTCGGCCAGGAGGAGGGAAGCGCAGCCTTGCGCAGAATCGCGGCAATTTAACCATTGTCAGGACTTTCGGCAAGGCGCCGTGTATGATTTGTGACGGGTTTTTCTGCCCGATCGAGCCTCCCGCATGAGTCTGACTCGCTCCCAGGTCGAGGGGATCGCGCACCTCGCCCGCCTCGAGATCACCGAGGCGCAAATGCCCGTATACGTCGACAGCCTGTCGAGGATCATCGACTTCGTCGAGCAACTGGCCGCCGCCGATACGGCGGGCGTCGAGCCCATGGCCCATCCGCTCGCGGACCAGACCCAGCGTCTGCGCCTGGACGCAGTCACCGAAACCGACCAGCGCGAGAAATACCAGCGAAACGCGCCGAGCGTCGCCGCTGGCCTCTATCTCGTGCCCAAGGTCATCGAATAACCGATTTCCGCGCATGTCCCTGCACACCCTGACCGTCGCCGAACTTGCGGCCGGCCTGAAGGCCCGCCGGTTTTCGAGCCTTGACCTGACGCTCCATTTCCTCGGTCGCATCGAGCGGCTGGCCCCGGAACTGAATGCGTTCGTCACCATCACGGCCGATCGCGCCCTGGCGGACGCCCGCGCGGCCGACGAGAAAATCGCCCGGGGCGACGCAGGGCCCTTGACCGGCGTGCCGATCGCCCACAAGGACATCTTCTGCACCGACGGCATCCGTACGACCTGTTCGTCGCGGATGCTGGCTGACTTCGTGGCCCCCTACGACGCCACCGTGGTCGAGCGCTGGCGCGCCGCCGGCACCGTGCTGCTCGGCAAGACGAACATGGACGAGTTCGCGATGGGCTCTTCCAACGAGACCAGCTTCTTCGGGCCGGTCAAGAACCCGTGGGACCTGCAGCGGGTGCCGGGCGGCTCCTCTGGCGGCTCCGCGGCGGCCGTGGCGGCCTGCCTCGCACCGGCGGCCAGCGGCACCGATACGGGCGGCTCGATCCGCCAGCCGGCGGCGCTTACCAGCCTGACCGGGATCAAACCCACCTACGGGCGCGTGTCGCGCTACGGAATGATCGCGTTCGCCTCGAGCCTCGATCAGGCGGGAGTGCTCACCCGGTCGGCCGAGGATGCCGCACTCCTGCTGCAGGCGATGTCCGGCCACGACTTGCGCGATTCCACCTGCGTCGATGCGCCCGTGCCCGATTACGTGGCCGAACTCGCGACCCCTCTCAAGGGACTGCGCATCGGTCTCCTGCGCGAGTTCTTCGACAAGGGGCTCGATCCCCAGGTCGAGAAGCGCGTGCGGGACGCGATCGACGTGTTGCGCCAGGAAGGCGCGACCGTCACTGAAGTCAGCCTGCCGAGCCTGCCGCTGTCGGTGCCCACGTACTACGTAGTGGCGCCTGCAGAATGCTCGTCGAACCTGTCGCGTTTCGACGGCGTGCGCTTCGGGCACCGCTGCGAAAACCCGCGCGACCTGCTCGATCTGTACATGCGCTCGCGCGGCGAAGGCTTTGGCGCCGAGGTCAAGCGCCGCATCATGACGGGCACTTACGTGCTGTCCGCGGGTTACTACGACGCCTACTACCTCCAGGCGCAGAAGGTCCGTGCCCTGATCGCCGCCGATTTCGCGCGCGCGTTCGGCGCGGTGGACGTGCTGATCGGTCCCACTGCGCCGACGGCGGCATTCGAGCTCGGCGCCAAGACCAGTGACCCGATCACGATGTACCTGAACGACATCTACACGATCGGCGCCAACCTTGCGGGCCTGCCGGCCATCTCGATTCCCTGCGGCTTCGCGAGCGAGGGCGGCAAAGAGCTGCCGGTGGGCCTGCAGCTCGTCGGACCGCATTTTGGCGAGTCGCGGCTGCTGTCCGTGTCGCACCAGTACCAGTTGCTGACCGAGTGGCACCGCCGCGTGCCGCCGGGCTACGAGTGATCGCCATGGAATGGGAAACCGTCATCGGGCTGGAAATCCACGCGCAACTCGCGACCCGCAGCAAGATTTTCTCGGGCTCCGCCACTGCGTACGGCGCCGATCCGAACACCCAGGCGAACCTCGTGGACCTGGGGTACCCGGGCGTCCTGCCCGTGCTGAACGGCGCGGCGGTGCGCATGGCCGTGCGCTTCGGGCTGGCCACGGGTGCCAAGATCGCACGCCGCTCGATCTTCGCCCGCAAAAACTATTTCTACCCCGACCTGCCGAAGGGCTATCAGATCAGCCAGTACGAGCGCCCAGTGGTGGAAGACGGCTCGCTCGACGTCATGCTCGAGGACGGCACGCGCAAGACCATCGGCATCACCCGCGCGCACCTGGAGGAGGATGCCGGCAAGTCGCTGCACGAAGATTTTCACGGCCTTTCGGGCATCGACCTGAACCGTGCCGGCACGCCGCTGCTCGAAATCGTGTCGGAGCCCGACATGCGCTCGGCCAGGGAAGCCGTCGCGTACATGAAGAAGATCCACACCCTGGTGCGGTATCTCGAGATCTGCGACGGCAACATGCAGGAAGGCTCGTTCCGTTGCGATGCCAACGTCTCCGTGCGGCCGAAGGGCCAGGCGGAGTTCGGCACGCGCGCCGAGATCAAGAACCTAAATTCGTTCCGTTACGTCGAGCGCGCCATCAACTACGAGGTGGATCGCCAGATCGAGCTGATCACCGGCGGTGGCAAGGTCGTGCAGGAAACGCGCCTCTATGATCCGGATATAGGCGAGACACGCCCCATGCGCTCCAAGGAAGAGGCCAACGACTACCGCTACTTCCCGGACCCGGACCTGCTGCCGCTCGCGATCGACGAAGCCGTCATCGAGTCCGTGCGCGCCTCCCTGCCGGAGCTGCCGGACGCGAAGGCCGCGCGCTTCATGCGCGAGCACGAGCTGTCCGATTACGATGCCGGCGTGCTGACGGCCAGCCGCGAAATGGCCAACTTCTACGAGACCGTCGTGAAGAAGCTGGGCGGACACCCGAAGCTCGCCGCCAACTGGGTGATGGGCGAGTTCTCCGGCGCGCTCAACAGGGAGAGCCTGGAGACCGCGCAGAGCCGCATCGATGCGGATGCGCTCGCGGGCCTGTTGACGCGCATCGTGGACAATACGATCTCCGGCAAGATCGCCAAGGAGGTCTTCGAGTCGATGTGGCTGGAGGGCGCCAGCGCCGACGCGATCATCGAGGCGAAGGGCCTCAAGCAGATCACGGACACATCCAGGATCGAAACGGCGATCGACGAGGTCATGGCGAACAACCCCGGCCAGCTCGCCGAGTACCGGTCCGGCAAGGACAAGCTGTTCGGCTTCTTCGTCGGGCAGGTGATGAAGGCCACCCAAGGCAAGGCGAATCCTGCCCAGCTGAACGAGTTGCTGAAGCGCAAGCTGGCTGGCTGAGGGTTCCCATCATGGCTGCGATCCGCGAAGACGATTTCATCCAGAGCGTCGCCGACGCCCTGCAATTCATCTCGTATTATCACCCTCTCGATTACATCGAGCACCTCGGGCGTGCGTACGAGCGCGAGCAATCGCCGGCGGCGAAGGACGCCATCGCGCAGATCCTCACCAACTCGCGCATGTGCGCCGAAGGGCGCCG
>Ga0315287_10001480_pt1 | contig 21691 bp, 19 predicted proteins | sample YL17G11_0_MG_FD_205037 | JGI IMG/M metagenome (GOLD analysis project Ga0315287, IMG submission 205037) | Sediment microbial communities from Yellowstone Lake, YNP, Wyoming, USA - YL17G11_0 | ecosystem: Environmental > Aquatic > Freshwater > Lake > Sediment | place: USA: Wyoming | collected...
GTTCCTCGAAGAAGCCCCGGGCCGCGAGCTGCGGGTGGGTCGTGATGGCGCGGGGATCGCGGGCGGCACCGGCCGGGACGCCGGCGGCGACCAGCGCGGCGACGGTCGCCTCGAGCGGGCGAGCGGCCGCCCAGGCCACCAGCTCGGCGTCGACCGCATCGGGGTCGTGCCGCTCGGCCGTGAGGCCCGCGACCGCCACCAGCGCGGCCCACTGGTCGTCGGTGGCGACCGAGACGGCCAACCACTGCTCGTCCCCGGCGCACGGATAGAGGCCCTGGGGCGAGAACCCGGGGGCCCGGTTGCCCATGCGCTGGAGCTCGACGCCGTTGGCCGTCCACTCGATGACCTGCTCGGCCGCGACGTTGAGGGCGGCCTCGACCATGGTCGACTCGATGAAGGGACCGGCCCCGGTGCGCTCCCGCTCCCGCAGGCCGGCGAGGACGGCGAAGGCGGCGTGGGCGCCGGCGAGCGGGTCGCAGGGCCCGCGGGGAATGCGGGGCTGGTCGTCGACGTGGCCGGTGATCCAGGCCATGCCCGTGACCTGCTCCATGGTCTGGGCGAAGCCGACCCGGTCCCGCCACGGGCCGTCCAGGCCGAAGGCCGGCATGCGGCAGAGGACCAGGCGGGGGTTCAGGGCGTGGAGGCGCTCGGGGGTGAGCGCGAAGCGCTCCGCCACGCGGGGACTGAAGTTCTCGAGGAGGATGTCGGCGTCGGCCAGGAGGCGGTCGAGCAGTTCCCGCCCGGCACCGGTGGTCAGGTCGAGGGTGATGCCCCGCTTCCCGGTGTTGGCCGACAGAGCGATGGCCGAGCGCTCCCACCACCGCGGCTGGTCGGCGAAGAGGCCACCGGACATGCGCATGCCGTCGGGCTGCCGGGTCGCCTCCAGGTGCAGGACGTCGGCCCCCAGCAACGCGAGAAGTCGCCCGGCCTCCGGCCCCGCCCACCACGCCGTGGCGTCGATGACCCGCACCCCCGCCAGCGGCAGCCCCCCCGCACCTCGTTCTGGGTGCACTCCCGCGCGCTCAGTTGCGGGGGAGTGCACCCAGAACGGGGGATTCATCGAGCCGAGGGCGGGGGCGGGGCGGGTGGTGTCGGCCCGCACACCGTCGAGGGCGTAAGGGCTACGGGGCTGGCGAAACGAGCCGGTGGCGTCCTCGACGAAGACGCCCCGTTCGACGAAGTGGTCGATGTCGACCACGCCCCGGCCGCTCATCACCGGGGCCACCGGTATGCGCATGGCGGCGGCCCGCTCGACGATGTCCGCCGTGGTGTGACGGCTCGTCCAGGGCTGGACGACGGCGTTCCACTCCTTCATCCGGGCGATGCGGCTGCCCACGTTGATCCAGTCCGGGTCCTCGAGCAGGTCCGGGCGCTCGATCAGGACGAGGAAGTCGTCGAACTGCTGGCGGGTGTTGGTGTTGAACCCGACCCAGCCGTCGAGGGTCGGCTCGATGGACGGGACCTCCAGGGTGCGGGCCGGGCCGCTGGGCTCGAGGCCGAGAAGGCTCCACATCAGGTCCAGGAAGAGGCTGCCGGCCAGGGTCATCGTCTCCAGCTCGGACACGTCGACGTGCTCGCCGGGCGGCGCGGCGAGGGCGGCCACGGCGGCGTAGGCCCCGGTCACCCATTCCGCCAGCCGTCCACCGGCGGCGACCGGCGGCTGGTCCCTCCGGCCCCTGAAGGCGGTCGAGCCCGACTCGGCCTGGATGATGAAGTCGGTGGCCGGCCGACTCGCCCAGGGACCCGTGCGGCCGTAGGGCGTCACCGAGCAGACCGTCGTGCCCCGGGCCCGGAGCGCGTCGACGTCGAGGGGACCCGCCCCGCTCTCGACCACGAGGTCACTGCCCGCGAGCAACCCGTCGAGCGCCGCGCCGTCGTCCACGACCGAGGCCTTCCCCGCGGACAGGAACCGGAACAGCGGGCCGGCGTCGCCGGTCGGTGAGCTCGAGGCCGACCACCGGCGCAGCGGGTGGCCTTCGGGGGCCTCGACCAGGACGACCTCGGCCCCGGCGTCGGCCAGCAGCTTGGTGGCGTAGGCGCCGGCGATCCCGGCGGAGAGGTCGACGACCCGGTGGCCCGCCAGCCAGCCTGGGGTCACAGCCCGTAGAGGGCGGCGGCGTTGCCGTGCAGGACCTTGGCCAGGACCTCGTCGTCGAGACCACCCAGGGCCTCGGTGGCGTAGTCCCGGGGGCGTTGGGCCGGGGTGCGGGGCCCCGGATGCTGGCAGGTCGGATGCGGGAAGTCGGTCTCGTAGAGGATGTTGTCGGGGTAGCGCTCGATGGCCGCGACCGCGGCCGACCGTTCGAACCAGAAGCAGGCGAACACCTGCCGGCGGAAGTACTCCGACGGCAGCAGGTCGTACTCGGGGTGCTCGACGCCGATGCCGCCGTTGCGCCACTGCCAGTCGAAGGCCTCCAGCACCCCGGGCAACCAGCCCACGCCCGACTCCACCGACACGAATCGCACCTCGGGGAAGCGGTGGCACACGCCACCGAAGAAGAGGTCGGCCAGGCAGCGCATGTTGTCGAGGATGAGCATCGCCGACTCCTTGCCGAAGGTGGCCTGCTGGCCGATGCCGCCGGCGTCGTCGAAGATGCTGCCCAGCCCTCCCCCGCCGATGTGGAAGCTGACCGACAGGCCCGCTGCCCGCGCCGCGGCCCAGATCGGGTCCCAGTGCTTCGCCCCCAGCGGCGGCTCCCCGAAGTTCTGGGGCTGGCTGCACATGTTCACGGCCCGGTGACCCATCGCCGCCGCCCGCTCGATCTCGGCCACGGCGAACTCCAGGTCCCAGAACGGAGTGGCGATGATCGGCAGCAGGCGATCGGGCGCCGCCGAGCACCACTCGGTCAGGAAGTCGTTGTAGGCCCGGACGCTGGCGGCCACGACCTCCCGGTCGCCCAGGCGGAGGAAGAACCCGTTCCCGAACCCGCCGACGTTCGGGTAGAGGACCTGGGCCTGGATCCCCTGCTCGTCGAGGAAGGCCAGCCGGGCCGCGGCGTCATAGGCCGCGCGCGGGATCTGGCTGAAGTCCTTGGGCATGTCGGGAATGACCCCGTCGAACCCGGCCATGGAGTAGGCACCCGGCGCGCCGATGAACTGGTCACCGACCACCCAGACGTCGAGGTCCCCCCGGCGCACGAGACGGGGCACCTGGTCCGCCATGGCGGCCGGGACCCGTGACGTCCACAGGTCGGGCGGCTCGGTCAGGTGGGTGTCGACGTCGATGACGGCGAAACGGTCGAACAGATCGGTCATGGGCCAGTCCCCCTCGGATCCCGACGCTAGTGATCCGCCCGGGCCCTCGGCGCCGAACCGGGGATGGGCCATGGCCCTGGCCCTGTTCACCCCGTCCGGGACCCCGCCGCTCGGTACGTCCGAGGCCGGCCCGTTCGTCGCCGCCCGTCGGGTGGTAGTCATCCCCGATGGCTGCACTGGTCGGCATCACGACGTACCCCCCGAACGGCGGCGAGCGCTACGAGCTGCCCCGGGAGTACGTGGCCGCCGTGCGGCGGGCGGGGGCCATCCCGGTCCTGATCGCCCCGGGCGAGCCCCGCATCGACGACCTGCTCGAACGGATCGACGGCCTGGTGCTGGCCGGCGGCGGCGACATCGACCCCGCCCGCTGGGGCGGCGAGGCCCACCCCACGGTCGAGTTCGTGGACGAGGCCCGCGACGACCTCGAGCTGGACCTCGCCCAGCGGGTGATGGACGAGGGCATCCCCACCCTGGCCATCTGCCGAGGGCTGCAGGTCGTCAACGTGGCCCTGGGCGGGACCCTCCACACCCACCTGCCCGAGGTGTTCGACGAGACGACCCCGCACCGCAAGGAACCGAAGTGGACCCACACCCACGAGATCGAGCTCGAGGCCGGCTCGCTCGTGGCGGAGACCATGGGCGCGACCGTCATCGACCCTGCGGGCTGGCACCACCAGGCCATCGACCGCCCGGGTTTGGGCCTGGCGGTCACCGCGTGGTCCCCCGACGGGGTGATCGAGGCCGTCGAGCTGGCCGGCCACCCCTGGATGATCGCCGTGCAGTGGCACCCGGAGATGACCGCGGCCGATGATCAGACCCAACAACGACTCTTCGACGGCCTCGTCGAGGCCATCACGGGACAGGATTGACCACATGCGACTGGACGGGAAGGTGGCCCTCATCACGGGCGCGGCATCGGGGATCGGGTTGGCGACGGCGCGACGCTTCGCCGCCGAGGGGGCAGCCGTGGTCTGTGCCGACCTCGACGGCGACGGCGCCGAGCGCACGGCGGCCGAGCTGACCGACGGTGGGGGCCGGGCCACCGGGCTGGCCGCCGACGTTTCCTCGGGCGCCGACGCCGAGCACACGGTGGCGGTGGCCGAAGAGACCTACGGCGCCCTGCACGTGGCCTTCAACAACGCCGGGATCATGCTGAGCGCCGACGGCGACGCCGAGTCCACCGACGAGGGCGTCTGGGACACGACCATGGCCGTGAACCTCAAGGGCGTGTTCCTGGGCTGCAAGCACCAGATCCCGGCCCTGCGCCGGGCGGGCGGCGGGTCGATCATCAACACGGCCTCCTTCGTGGCCCTCATGGGCGCGGCGACGGCCCAGTTGGCCTACACGGCGTCGAAGGGCGGGGTGCTGGCCATGACCCGGGAGCTGGCCGTCATCCACGCCCGCGAAGGCATCCGGGTCAACGCCCTCTGTCCCGGCCCTCTGCGCACCGAGCTGTTGATGAAGTTCCTCGACACCGAGGCAAAGGAGCAGCGCCGCCTCGTCCACATCCCGATGGGTCGCTTCGGCGAGGCCAGCGAGATGGCTGACGCCGCGCTGTTCCTGGCCTCCGACGAGTCCTCCTTCACGACCGGGACCGAGTTCGTGGTCGACGGCGGCATCACCGCGGCCTACGTCACGCCGGAGTGACCGACCCACAGCCCGACCGGGGAGCGACCCGGAGACCACCCGGTGGTGGTGGCGCCACCGACCCACAGCCCGACCGGGGAGCGACCCGGAGACCACCCGGTGGTGGTGGCGCCACCGACCCACAGCCCGACCGGGGAGCGACCCGGAGAACAGGGGCCGACGGCCGGGCGCGTTGCTCCTGGCCCGGAGATCTGCCCGACTACGTCGCCTACCACGACGACGAGTGGGGCCGGCCGGTCCATGACGACCGACGGCTGTTCGAGAAGCTCTGCCTGGAGGGCTTCCAGTCCGGGCTCTCCTGGCTGACGATCCTGCGCAAGCGGGAGAACTTCCGGGCCGCGTTCGCCGACTTCGACCCCGCCGTGGTGGCGGAGTACGGCGAGGCCGAGGTCGAGCGCCTCCTGCAGGACGCGGGGATCATCCGCCATCGGGGGAAGATCGAGGCCACGATCAACAACGCCGGTCGGGCCCTCGAGCTCATCGACGAACGTGGCTCGCTCGACACCTACCTCTGGTCCTGGCAGCCGACCGACCGGGAGCCGGACCTGCGGGACCCCGCGGCGTCGACACCGGCGCTGACCGCCACCTCGACCTCGCTGAGCAAGGACCTCAAGCGCCGGGGCTGGAGGTTCGTCGGCCCCACGACCGTCTACGCCTTCATGCAGGCCATGGGCCTCGTCGACGACCACGTCGACGGCTGCGACTGGCGCCGCTCCTGAGCGGCGCGCCGAAACGCGCTACAACCCACGCATGGCCGAACTCCCTGAGGGGCTCCTGGACGCGCTCACCACCGCCGTCGGGGCCCAGAACCTGCGCACCGGGGCCGACATCAACGAGGACCACAGCCACGACGAGGCCCTGACCGTCGGCTGGCACACGCCCGACGCCGTCGTGCTGGCCACCTCGACCGAGCACGTGGCCGCGGTTCTCCGCCTGGCCGCCGAGCACCGGGTCCCGGTCACGCCCCGGGGCAGCGGGACCGGCCTTTCCGGGGCCTGCGTCCCCAGCCACGGCGGCATCGTCATCAGCTTCGAGCAGATGGCCCGGGTCCTGGAGATCGACACCGGGAACCACGTCGCCGTCGTCCAGCCCGGTGTCACCCTGGAGCAGCTCAACACCGAACTGGCCCCGCACGGCTTCTTCTACCCCGTGTCCCCCGGTGAGAACAGTGCCTCCCTGGGCGGCAACGTGGCCACCAACGCCGGCGGCATGCGGGCGGTGAAGTACGGCGTCACCCGCCACCACGTCCTGGGCCTGGAGGCCGTCCTACCCGGCGGCGAGGTCATCCGCACCGGCGGGAAGCTGGTGAAGATCAGCTCCGGCTACGACCTGACCCAGATCCTGGTGGGCTCCGAAGGGACACTGGCGGTGGTCACCGAGGTCATCGTGAAGCTGCAGCCCAAGCTCGACCACCGGGGGACCCTGCTCGTCCCCTTCGCCACCCTCGACGACGTGGCCAACGCCGTGCCCCGCATCGTGGGCAGCGGCGTGGGGCCCCTGATGACCGAGTACATCGACCTGGTGACCATGGCCGGGATCACCGAGGCGGCCGGGCTGGACCTGGGCCTGCCCCAGGAGATCAAGGACACGGCGCTGGCCTACCTGGTGGTCGCCCTGGAGGCCCGACGCGAAGAACAGCTGGACGCCGACACCGCGGAGGTGGCCGAGTTGGTCACCGGGCTCGGCGCCCTCGACGTCTACGTACTACCCCCCGCCGCCGCCACACAGCTCATCGAGGCCCGGGAGAAGGCCTTCTGGGTGGCCAAGGCCCACGGCGCCCAGGACATCGTGGACACGGTCGTGCCCCGCGCGTCGATCCCCTCGTTCCTGGCTGCAGTCGCCGAGCTGGCCCAGGCCCACGAGGCCCTGGTCATCGGCTGTGGCCACGCCGGCGACGGCAACGTGCACCTGTCGATCTTCCAGGGCGACGACGAGGTCCGGGGGCGGCTGCTGCAGGCCATCTTCCGGTCCGCGTTGGACCACGGCGGCGCCATCTCGGGCGAGCACGGCATCGGCTCCGAGAAGCAGAAGTACTTCCTCGCACTGGAGGACCCGGTCAAGTTGGCCCTGCTCCGCCGCATCAAGGCCGCGTTCGACCCCGACGGGATCCTCAACCCCGGCACGTTGCTCGACACCACCCTGGAGGCCACCCGATGAACGGGGCCCAGTCCCTCATCCGCACCCTGGTCGACAGCGACGTCACCGCGTGCTTCGCCAACCCCGGCACCTCCGAGATGCACTTCGTGAAGGCGCTGGACGACGTGGCCGAGATGCGGGGCGTCCTCGCCCTGTTCGAGGGCGTGGCCACTGGCGCGGCGGACGGCTACGGCCGGATGGCCGACCACCCGGCCGCCACCCTGCTCCACCTCGGGTCCGGCTTGGCCAACGGCTCGGCCAACCTGCACAACGCCCGCCGGGCCGCCACCCCGATGGTCAACATCGTCGGGGACCACGCCACCCACCACAAGCGCTTCGACGCCCCGCTCGACTCCGACATCGAGGCCGCCGCGGGCACCACCGCGGGCTGGCTGCGGACGGCGGCCCGTCCCGAGGACGTGGCCGGTGACGCCGCCGAGGCCGTAGCCGCCGCCCTCGGCCCACCGGGCCGGATCGCCACGCTGATCCTGCCCGCCGACGTGTCATGGTCGGAGGCCCCGGGCGCCGCCGCGCCGGTGGCGCCCGCCGTCCGGGCCACGGTCGACGAGGCCCGCATCGCCGACGTCGCCACGGTCCTGCGCTCGGGCGAGCCCACCGCCATCCTGGTCGGCGGCTCGGTGACGCGGGAGCGGGGCCTGGTGGCCGCCAGCCGGGTGACCCAAGCCACCGGGGCCAAGCTGCTGGGCGAGACCTTCCCCGCCCGCCTGGAGCGAGGCGCCGGTCGCCCCGACCTCGAGCGCCTGGCCTACCTGGCCGAGTTCATCGAGATGCAGCTCAGCGGCGTCCGCCACCTGGTGCTGGTCGACGCCCGCTCACCGGTGTCGTTCTTCGCCTACCCGGGCCGCCCGGGCGACCTGGTCCCCGAGGGCTGCGAGGTCCACACCCTGGCCACGGGATCCGAGGACGCCACGGGCGCTCTGGAAGCGCTGGCCGACCTCATCGGCGCTCCGGTCGACGGCGTCGCCCGGACCGCGGCCAACCGGCCCGAGATCCCCACCGGCGACCTCGACGCCGGGAAGGTGGCCGCCGTGGTCGGCGCCCTGCTGCCCGAGGGGGCGATCGTGGTCGACGAAGCCCAGACCGCCGGGATCTACGCCCCCGGGGCCACGGTCGGCGCTCCTCACCACGACTGGCTGACCTTGTGTGGCGGCGCCATCGGCATGGGCATCCCGCTGGCCACCGGGGCCGCAGTGGCTTGTCCGCACCGACGGGTCCTGACCCTGGAGGCTGACGGGAGCGCGATGTACACCATCCAGGGACTGTGGACCCAGGCCCGCGAAGGCCTGGACGTCACCACCGTCGTCTACAACAACGGCTCCTACGCCATCCTCAACATGGAGATGGGCCGCGTCGGCGCCGAGGCCCCGGGCCCGACCGCCACCAGCCTCCTGGACATCTCCCGCCCCGACCTGAGCTTCGTCAGCCTGGCCGAGGGCCTCGGCGTCCCTGCCGTTCGGGTGGAGGACGCCGGCGCCCTCCACACCGAACTGGCCACGTCCTTCCACGAACCCGGCCCCAAGCTCATCGAAGCGATGGTCCCCAGCGGCTTCTGACCCGCGGGCTGGGCCGACCGACGCACGGCGGGGGTGATCGGGCCCGCGATGGCGGGACTTCGTGGCGTTCATCCTCAGGCGGAGGGTTCGCGGCGGAGGCACCAGACGGGTGGGGTGGCCTCCAGGCGGATCTCGTGGCAGACGGTGAAGCCGGCGCGGGCGTACCAGGCGACGTTGGCCTCCATCTGGGTCTCCAGATAGGCGAAGTGGCCCTCCTCGTCGCACCGGGCCAGCACGGGGGCGAGCAGGGCGGAAGCGAGGCCCCGGCCGCGGGCGCTCGGGTCGGTGCCGAGCAGGGCCAGGTACCAGTGCGGCTCTCTCGGGTGCCGGCGGTCGACCTCGAGGAGCAGCTCTATCCCCTTGGCCCGGTGCTTGGCCCGTACCAGGACCCGCGACGCCTCCAGCACCTGGCGGGCCTGCTGGGCCCCGGACCGAGGCAGGGTGCCGGGGGGTGCCCACGCCGCCAGCGCGCCGATCCGGCCTTCGTGCTCGCCGACGGTGACCTCGGCGTAACGGCGGAGGTCGGCCAGGTCGGCGTCGAAGAGGTACGGCAGGAACCGGTACTCGTGCAGCGGCCCCCGACTGAAGAAGCCGAGCAGGGGGTCAGGCCAGAAGGCCCGGGAGAGCATGGCCAGCGCCTCGCCGTACTCGTCGTCGGCAAGAGGACGGACCACCGGCGTCACACGATCCTCGATTCCTGGTCGCCCCAGTAGCGGTCGCGGAGCAGGCGCTTGTAGAGCTTGCCGGTGTCGAGGCGGGGCAACTCGGCGTCGAAATCGACCGTCTTCGGGCACTTGTAGTGGGCCAGGTGCTCCCGGCAGTGGGCCAGCAGCACCTGCTCCAGCTCGGGCCCGGCCGCCTCGGGGTCCAAGGGCTGCACGACGGCCTTGACCTGCTCGCCCATCTCGGCGTCGGGCACCCCGAACACCGCGGCGTCGGCCACCAGGGAGTGGGTGATGAGGACGTCCTCGGCCTCCTGGGGGTAGATGTTGACCCCACCCGACACGATCATGAAGTCCCTGCGGTCGGTCAGGTAGAGGTAGCCGTCCTCATCGAGACGGCCCATGTCCCCGTTCGTGGCCCACCCCCGGTCGTCGTGGGCGTCGGCCGTCCTCGTCGGGTCCTTGTGGTAGTCGAACGCCAGGCCCTGGACCGGGCGCTCGAACCACACGACGCCGATCTCACCCACCGGCAGGTCCGCACCGTCCTCGTCACAGATGTGGGCCGCGGCCCCCACCGGGCGACCGACCGAGCCCTTGTGGGCCAGCCACTCCTCCGAGGAGATGACCGTGGCCCCGATGGCCTCGGTCGACGAGTAGTACTCCGACACGATCGGGCCCCACCAGTCGATCATCTGCTCCTTCACCGGGAGCGGGCAGGGGGCGGCGGCGTGGAGGACGACCTGCTGGCTGCTCAGGTCGTAGCGCTCCCGGACCTCGGCGGGCAGCTTGCAGAGGCGCACGAACATGGTCGGGACCCACTGGCTGTGGGTGACCCGGTGGGCCTCGATGGCGGCCAGCGACGCCTCGGCGTCGAACTGCTCCATGACGACCGCCGTGCCGCCGAGGCGCTGCACGGCCATGCAGAACTGCAGCGGGGCGGCGTGGTAGCAGGGTGCCGTCGACAGGTAGACCGTGTCCTCGCCGATCCGGTACATCATCCGAAAGCCCTCGACGGCCAGGCCGGGTTCCCCCAGGGGCTTGTGCTGGAGCGGGAAGCGGACCCCCTTGGGCCGACCCGTCGTGCCCGACGAGTAGAGCATGGCGTGGCCTTCGACCTCGTCGTCCCGGGCCTCGCCCGACACCGAGGCCAGAGCATCCTCGTAGGGCTCGTAGCCGGGAACCGCGCCATCCATGGCCAGACGCGACGTCACGGCGTCGGTCAGGAGGGGGGCCAGCGGGACGGCGATCGCGCCCATCGCCGCTGTGGTCACGAGGGCCTGCGCATCGCAGTCCTCCACGATGTAGGCCACCTCCTCGGCGGTGAGATGGGTGTTGACGGCCGTGTAGTAGAGACCCGAGCGCTGGGCCGCCCAGCACACCTCGAAGAACCGGGCCTGGTTCTCGATCAGGAGGGCGACGTGGTCCCCGAACCCCAGGCCGTTCTCCTCCCAGACCCGGGCCAACCGGCGAGAGCGGTCCTCCAGCTCGGCGTAGGTGACAACGGCCCCCGAGCCGGCCAGGACGACGGCGGGGTGATCAGGTCGCTTCTGGGCATGGACCCCGGGCCACATGCCCGAACCGTAGGCGGCCCACGGACCAGGTCAGCCCACGACCACGGCCACCACGTAGTCATCGGTCCGGCTGCCGTCCTCGGCGCTCTCCTGGAACACCGTGATGACCACGTCGCCCGCCGGGACGTCCGTGGTGAACGAGCAGTCCCCCCAGGTCCCCCTCGCCGGGGGTGGGCGACTCGACCAGGATGAACGGGGTCACGGCCTCGAAGTCGGCCCGCTCGACCTCCACCACGGGCACGGCATCGAAACCTATGGACGGGGCGGCGACCCTGCTGACGTCCCTCCGACCGACGACATCGCCATACTCGTGCCCCGCGCCCTATGACCCACATCAACGCAGCCCCATCGCCCGACGAGCCCGATCCGAGGAAGATGGGCCGCGTCGTCGCCATCGTCATCGGCATCGTGTTCCTGCTCTTCTTCCTGGGCCTTGCCGGCCTGGCCCTCACCAGCCTCGGTGACGACGGTCCCGACGAGCGCCCCGAGGCCCCCGCCTCCGAGTGAGCGACACCCCACCTCCTCCCGGGACCGACGCCGAACCGAAGCGGCACAGCCGCCTCGTCGCCTTCGCCGTCGGCGGGGTGTTCCTGCTGCTGCTCGTCGGCCTCACCGGCTACGGCCTTGCCGGCCGGGACGACGGCGAGGACCGGGCTGAGCCCTCGGAAACCACGGCGGCCCCCGACACCGAAGCGACGACCTCGACGACGACGGCTCTCGATCCGGCGCAACCCGATCCCCCGGCCGACGGCATCGGGGACCCGTACTCTCCGGACAGCGGGGCCACCGGGTACGACGCCACCCACTACGACATCGCCTTCGCCTATGACCCCGAGGACCAGACGATCGACGGCGTGACCACCATGACGGCCACCGCGGAGGTCGACCTCGGCCAGTTCTCGGTCGACCTGCTGGCCCTCGAGATCAGCGAGGCCACGGTGGACGGCGAGCCGGCCGACGTCGAGACGGCCGGCCGGGACGTGCGCATCCAGCCTGCCGAGCCGATCGCCGAGGGTGACGAGTTCGTCACCGAGATCGCCTACGCCGGTGTCCCCGAGCCGGTGGTCAGCGCCGGGTTCCCGACGGGATGGCTGACCACCGAGGACGACGGGGCCTACGTCATCGGCGAGCCCGACGGCGCCGCCACCTGGTTCCCGAGCAACGACCACCCGTCGGACAAGGCGACCGTCGACGTGGAGGTGACCGTTCCCCGGGGATGGACCGTGGCGGGTAACGGTGCCTTCGCGGGTCGCGAGCGCGACGGCGGCGACGTGACCTGGACCTGGCAGGAGGACGACCCGATCGCCACCTACCTGGTGACCGTGGCCATCGACCACTTCCGCATGGTCGAGGACGAGACCGAGAGCGGCCTGCCCCTGATCAGCTTCTTCCCGGAGGCCGACGCCGACCGCCTGGAGCAGGACTTCGCCGACGCCGGGCCGATGATCGACGCGTTCGAGGAGCTGTTCGGGCCCTACCCGTTCGACGAGTACGGCGCCATCGTGGTGCCCGAGTCGACCGGGCTGGCCCTGGAGACCCAGACCCGTTCGACGTTCGGCATCGACGTCGCCTCCGTCGAGCTGTTCCGGGCCCACGAGCTGGCCCACCAGTGGTTCGGCGACTCCCTCACCCCGCAACGGTGGGCCGACATCTGGCTCAACGAGGGCTTCGCCAGCTACGCCGAGATGCTCTGGTCCGAGGCCTCGGACCCGGGCTACGACATCGACGACGACGCCGCCTCCCGCCGGGCCTCGATCGTCGACTACGACGAGGACGCCATCCTGGACCCGGGGGTCGACCGCTGGTTCTCCGAAGCCGTCTACCAGCGGGGCGGCCTGGCCCTGCACGCCCTGCGCCGCACGGTCGGCGACGAGGACTTCTTCACCATCCTCCAGCGCTGGGCGGCCGAGTACCGCCACGAGAACGTGACCACCGACGACTTCATCGCCCTCGCCGAAGAGGTGAGCGGCGAAGACCTCGAGGCCTTCTTCGCCGACTGGCTGGAGGCCGACGAGATCCCCGAGCTGCCCTGACGCGCGAGGCTGGCGCCAGTCGAGGACGGGGGTGGACGTGACGGGACGGCTGGACGGACGCGTGGCGGTGGTGACCGGCGCCGGGGACGGGATCGGGCGGGCCGTCGCCGGCGCCTTCGTGGCCGAGGGGGCCAAGGTCCTCGTGGCCGAGCGGGACGAGGCCACCGGCCAGGCCGCGGCCGACGCCCTGGGGGGCGACGCCGCCTTCCTGCGCACCGACGTCTCCCGCAAGGAGGACGTGCAGGCGATGGTCGCCGAGACCGTCGCCACCTGGGGCCGCGTCGACGTCCTGGTCAACAACGCCTGGGGCGGTGGTCGCCTCAGCAAGGTCGAGAACAAGAGCGACGATCTCTTCGCCCATGGCTTCGCCGTCGGCTTCTACGGCCCGGTCTGGGCCATGCAGGCCGCCTTCCCCGTGATGCGGGACCAGGGCCGGGGGCGGATCATCAACCTCTGCTCGCTCAACGGCGTCAACGCCCACATCGGCACCGCGGAGTACAACTCGGCCAAGGAGGCCCTGCGGGCCCTGACCCGTACGGCGGCCCGCGAGTGGGCGCCGCACGGGATCACCGCCAACGTCATCTGCCCCGGGGCCAAGACCGCGGCCTCCCGGGCCGTGTTCGCCGAGCACCCCGAGCTGGAGCTGATGGCCGACGCCGCCAACCCGATGGGCCGTCTCGGTGACCCCGACACCGACATCGCCCCGGTCGCCGTGTTCCTGGCCGCCGACGACAGCCGCTACCTGACGGGCAACACCCTCTTCGTCGACGGCGGCAGCCACATCAACGGCGCCCCCTGGGCCCCCGAGCTGCCCGACGACTGACGGGCGGCGGCCCGTCGTGCCGAGCATCCGTTCGGGGGCCCGCCGGATGGCAGGAAACGTGGGGATGATGTCATTGACGCCATCTCCGGTCTGGGGCACCCTCGGCTCGTGCACCGTGTCGTGATCGTCGGCTTCCCCGGCCTCCAGCCCCTGGACGTCGTCGGGCCCCATGAGGTGTTCGCCGGGGCCAACCGGGGCCTCGAACCCGCGCGGCGCTACACGATCGAGATCGTGGCCCACCGGTCCGGGCCCCTCACCGGCGAGAGCGGGCTCACTCTGCACGCCGAAGCCCTCGGTGAGACCGACGGCATCGGCACCCTGCTCCTCCCGGGCGGGACCGGGGTCCGGGCCGCCGCCGAGGACGAGGCCCTCGTCGCCTGGATCCGAAAGGCCGCCGCCGGGGCCGACCGGGTCGCCACGGTGTGCAGCGGGACCTTCTTGGCCGGGGCCGCGGGGCTGATCGACGGCCGACGGGTGACCACCCATTGGGCCCGGGCCGACCAGCTCACCGCTCGCCACCCGCTCGCCGTCGTCGACCCCGATCCCATCCACCTCCGCGACGGCGACCTCTGGACCTCGGCCGGGGTGACCGCGGGGATCGACCTCACCCTCGCCCTGGTGGAGGAGGACCACGGCCCCGAGTTGGCCCAGACCATCGCCCGCTGGCTGGTCATGTTCCTGCGCCGGCCCGGCGGCCAGTCCCAGTTCGCCGTCCCGGTGTGGGCCGAGCCCGCCCGGCCCGGCCCCGTCCGCCAGGCCCAGGACCTGGTCCACGCCGAGCCCGGGGCCGACTGGCGGGTGGACGAACTGGCCCGGCGGGTGGGCATGAGCCCCCGGCACTTCAGCCGCTCGTTCACCGAGCAGGTCGGCCAGTCCCCCGGCCACTACGTGACCACCGTGCGGGTCGAGGCTGCTCGTCGCCTGCTCGAACAGGAGCCCGGGGCGACCACCGTCGTCGTCGCCCGGCGCTGTGGCTTCGGCACGGCCGAGACCCTGCGCCGGGCCTTCCTCCGCCGACTCGGCGTGCCTCCCGAGCAGTACCGCCGTCGCTTCGCCACCGCCCCCTGATCGACCATCGGACCCAGGAGCCCAACGTGCAGATCGCCATCCCCCTCTTCGACCGCCTCACCGCCCTCGACGCCATCGGGCCCTACGAGGTGCTCCAGCGCCTCCCCGGGGCCACCGTGACCTTCGTCGGCACCCGCACCGGTGAGGTCCGCACCGAGAACGGCTTCCTCGGCCTGACCGTGGACGCCCACGTGGACGAGCTCCCCACCCCCGACGTGGTCGTGGTCCCCGGCGGCATCGGCAGTCGCCAGGCGGTCGACGACGAGGCCCTCGTGGGCTGGATCCGCTCCGTGCACGAGACCACGACGTTCACCACCAGCGTGTGCACCGGGTCGTTCATCCTGGGCGCCGCCGGCCTGCTCGACGGCCTCACCGCCACGACCCACTGGAGCGTCTTGAACGACCTCGCCGCCTACGGCGCCGTTCCCACCATGGACCGGGTCGTCGAGCACCTGGACGAGCGCATCATCACCGCCGCCGGCGTGTCCTCGGGCATCGACATGGCCCTCCGCCTGAGCGAGCTGCTGGTCGACGAGATCGCGGCGAAGGCCATGCAGCTGATGATCGAGTACGACCCCCAGCCCCCCTTCGACGCCGGTCACCTCGACCGGGCCGGCGACGCCGTGGTCGAGCGGGTCATCCAGTACGCCGTCGACAAGGAGTGACCGCGTGCTGGTGGTCAGGCGGCGCCGGACTCGCAGACGTTGACCGAGTGGGTCGCCCACTCCGAGGACGGGAGCCGCCAGTAGCTGCCGTCGGCGCAGGCGAGGGCGGGATTGACCTCGGCGAACACGCCGCCGTCGACGTTGTCGTAGCCGGGCACGGACCAGACGTGGACCATGTGCTGGGTCGAGTCGATCATGAACCCGCCGACATCGCCGCACTGGGCGTCGGTGACCGGGAGATCGGCCCCGAACGGGGACTCGATCTCGCCGTTGACGTACTTGATGCAGACCGACTCGTGGTAGTGCCAGACGTCGTTCTCGCCGGCGAAGCCCACGGGCGCCGTGCTGGTGGTGGCGTAGTACATGAAGCCGGCCACCGGGGAGTCGGGCTCGCTGCCGTCGTAGATGATCGACAGGGGATGGCGCAGGTCCTCGTTGTCAACCACCCCGTCGAAGTTGAGGGCCGGGCCGCTGGTGGTGATGTAGTGGGTGCCCAGCCCGGGCGAGTAGGGGCCGGCCCGGCGATAGCCGGCGGCCTCGGCGTCGGCCACGGTCGGGTACTGGGCGGCGACCTCGCGGGTGATGGCCAGCTGGCGCTTGAGCTCCAGCTGGGTGGCGGGCGACATGGCTTGCCGGACGATCGCGTGGTGGTGCCCGTTGGTCAGCAGAGACAGGCCCCGGTCGCTGACCACGGCCGCGGCAGCGGCCGGCGCCGCCGCGCCGCCATGGGTGTGTCCGGCCCCGGCGACGGCGCTCGTTCCGGCGACCGCCGTGGCCCCATCGGTGCTGTGGGCGTGGTTGCGGGCCTCGGGCGAGGCCAGGACGGCGCTGGCCATCACGACCACCGCCAGGGGCACGGCGACGCCGAGCCCCGGCGGCAACGAGACCTCGGCCAGGCGGGGCCGGAACAGCAGGGCGACGGCCATGACGATCAGGCCGGCCTCGAGGGCGACGGCCGCCAGGTCCACCACCGACATCTCCTCGGCGATGCCCGACTGCGGCCCGACGGGCAGGCCCGCGGTCCGGCTGACGGCCCAGACGGCGAGGAACGCCACGTTGCTCAACACCGCGAACCCGAGGAGGGCCCGGGAGGGCTGGGTCCACAGGTAGAAGGCCACCAGCAACTGGAGCCAGCCGGCCACCGCGAAGGCGATCCCCTCGACCGGGAACTCGTCCATGTGGGACGGCACCATCACGAGGTGGATGACGGCCGCGGCCGCGGCCAGCGACGCCATCGCCATCAGGACGGGAGGGGGTGAGGCCACCCGCTCGAAGCCGTGTGACTGCGACGCGACGGTTGTGGCCATGGCGGTCTTCCCCTGGTGCCGTGGTGGGCCACCCCCCGGTGGCCGCCCCGCCAGCGTAGACCCCGTCGCCGGCGGCGGCTCGGAACGCCTTCAGGCCGGGACGGCGATTCCCGCCACGAACGTGGCCATCACCCTGACGGCGGACAGATCGGCAAGGGCCTCGATCCGTGGTCGGTCGAGCACGCAGAGATCGGCGGGCGCCCCGGGCTCGACCCGACGGGCCGGGCCTCCGGGGTCGTCGGCCGGGCCGAGGAACAGACCCAGGGCCCGCTCGGGCGTCAACCGCTCGTCGTCGCCCAGCACCGCTCCGGATGGGGTGCACCGGTCGACGGCCGCCGCCATGGCCCGCCACGGGTCAGCCGGGCCGTAGGGGGCGTCGGTCCCCGCCGCCACCCGGACCCCGCCGGCGAGCAGGGTCGCGCAGCGCCACAGGTCGGGCTGCTCGCCCACGTCCACCTCGGCCCGGTACCGGTCACCCCGCTCGGCGACGAAGCCGGGTTGGGTCACGACGGTGACGCCCAGGTCGGCCAGCGCGTCGATGGCCGCGACAGGGACGACGGCGCCGTGCTCGACCCGGTCACCGGGCCAGGCGCCGACGTCGGCCCAGGCGGCCAGGAGCAGCGCCAGCGCCTCGACGGTGACGCAGTGGACGGCGACCGGGCGACCGGCGGCGTGCGACGAGGCGACGAGGCCGGCGAGATCCCCCAGCGCCGGGAGGTGGTGATCGCCGATCACGATCTTGGCCGGGCCCCGGGTGAGGCCTGCGGCGTGAGACAGGGACGGCTGGCCGGTGACGACGACCCGCTGCGGTAGGCGGCCGTCCGCCACGGCGGCGGCGAGCAGCTCCGGTCCACTCGGGTCGGCGAACGGCGTGGCGTCGGTGACACCGGTGACACCGCGGGCGGTGAGGGCCTGCCCGACGGCGGCCAGATCGAGCGGCGGGGCGGGCCAGGCCTGGGCGAGGGCGGTGTCCTCCCGGAGGACCCACCCGCTCTCGGCCGCGTCGGCCCCCACCTCTGTGCCGGCCGCGGCCACCGCAGCCAGCGCGGCCGAGTTGAGGATCCAGAGCGCCCCGGAGGCGTCCTGGACCCGGACGGGCACGGCCCCGGCCCACTCGTCCAGACGACGTCGGTCCAACCGCTCGCCCGCGGCGTGGTGGCCGACCGCCCGCAACCACGCGCCCGCCTCGACGGCGGCAACCGCCCGGCGGACCGCCGCTTCGACCCCGTCGGCCGGGGCGCTCAGGTCGAGCGACCCCGCCGCCGCAGCCATGGCCAGGAGGTGCAGGTGGTGGTCATGGAGCCCCGGCAGGACGGCCCCGCCCCTGGCGTCCCATGTCTCGGGCCAGCCGGTGGGGCACAGATCGGGCCCCACCGCGGTGACCCGACCCCCGTCGACCAGCACATCGGCGACCCGCCCGTCGACCTCGCCCCTGCGGACCAGCAGGGCGCTCACCACCCACCCCGGCCCGACCGGGGATCTCCATGTCCTGGCCCCGAGATCAAGGGCCAGAAACCGGTCGCGCTCATGTGAGTTCGCCGAGCACGGCGGCGGTGTCCGCGCCGAGGGCCGGCGCCTGCCCGGGCGACGAGCGCGCCCGGGGCAGGGCCACCGGATCGTCGGCAGGCCGTCCCATCGGGTCGGGGCCGGCGACGGAGGCCGCCACCCGGGCCAGGGCGATGTCGAGCCGCCAGGCCCCACCGTCGGTCAGGGCCCGCCGGACCGCGCTCGCGGCGACGATCCCCGTCAGGGGGTCGGCCACGGCATCGGCCAGGAAGCACGGGCCGCGTGCGTCGACGACCACCAGCCCGCCCGCCACGGCGGCATCGTCCCCGAACGCCACGCGGTCACCGCCGGGACCCCCGCGGCCGTGACCCGTGAGCGACAGCCACACGCGCGGGCCGTCGGGCGCGGCCAGGAACGCTTCGGCGTCGATGCCCAGTTGCTGGAGGGCCCGGGGCCGGGAGGCTTCGATGACCACGTCGGCCTGCGCCAGCAGGTCCCGGAGGCGACCGACCCCTTCCGCCGACCGCAGGTCCAGCGCCACCGCCGCCTTCCCGTGGTTGAGCAGGTCGAAGAACCCCGTGGTATCGGCCCGAGCACCGTCGGGCCGGGTCACCGACTCCACCTTCACCACCCGGGCCCCCTCGAGGGCCAGGAGGTGGCTGCACAGCGGGCCGGCCCAGAGCGAGCTCAGGTCGAGAACGAGCGGTGACGTGCGCAGGGCCGACCGCGGTCCCCGCCGGTGACGGACGACCGGCGGGCCCGACCCCGCCGCCTCGCCCAGCCGGGCCACAGGCAGGCCGAGGAGAGCGGCCCGCTCGACCAGGTCCTCGGCGTCCCGGGTCGGGAGGCTGCGGTCCAGGAGCGCCCAGGGGTCGACCGCCTCGACCTCGACGCCGACCTCCAGCCAGGCAGGTAGGGCCGCCAGGTCCTCGGGTCGGGTCAGGGAAACGGCCAGCCACCCGTCGTCCACGGGCAACAGCCGGGTGGCCCCACCACAGCTCGTCGAGCCGTGGCGGGCCAGCCCGGCCAGGGCCGCGCGCTCACCGAGCAACGCCCACGGGTCGGCGACCGGGGCGTCGGCGACCAGGGCGCCGATCGCATCGAGGGTGGCGATGCCCGGCGACAGCGGCGGCCCGTCCGCCCGTCCGGTGAGACCGGCGACGCCACTGGCGGCCCACGCCGCCGAACCACCGTCACCGACGCCCATCGCAGGGACGGTAGTGATCGTCCGTCTCGGGTCGCGGGCCCTGTGGCCGCGGTACGGTCCGCGCCATCGGTCCCGCGCTGATCCAGACCTGCCGCATCACCAGCGTCGAGGTCTTCGGCGCCGCCGAGGCCCTGCCGGGCGGCCTCGAACTCGGCGCCGCCCCCTGGTGGGCCCCCGCCTCCGCCGCCCTCGGCTGACCCCGGTACGGTCCCCTCAGCGAACCCGAGGAGGAGATGTGGCCGAGCCGATCGATGTGGTGCGGGAGTTCTGTGACGCCTGGGGGACCCCGGCGGCGATCGATGCGGCGCTGGGCCTGCTGGCCGACGACTGCGTCTACCACAACATCCCGCTGGAGCCGGTCCACGGGATCGACGACATCCGGGCGACCGTCAACGGCTTCTCGGCCGGGGTCGACAAGGTCGAGTTCGAGACCCTGGCCATCGCCGCCAACGGCTCGACGGTGCTGACCGAGCGCATCGACACCTTCTTCTTCCCGGACAACACCATCGCCCTGCCCGTCATGGGGACCTTCGAGGTGAACGCTGACGGCAAGATCAGCGCCTGGCGGGACTACTTCGACATGAACCAGTTCCTCTCCCAGATGGGATGATGCACCGCCTCACCCTCGTGGCCGCGGGCCTGCTCCTCCTCGTAGCCTGCAGCGGCGACGACGGCGGGGACGCCGCCGACACGTCCGTTCCGGAGACGACGACCACCACTTCGGCGCCGCTCGACCCGGCCGACGTCCCCGCGGCGCCTTCGGCCGGGTGCGGCGCCACCCCGGAGGTCCCGACGGGTGAGACCCAGGAGGCCCTGTCCTCGGGTGGCCGCGAGTGGGCCTACGCCCGTCACGTCCCCCCCGCCCACGACGGCACCACGCCGTTGCCCCTGGTCCTCGACCTCCACGGTCTCATCGAGGGCGGTCCCATCCATGCCTTGCACACCGAGATGGGCGCGTTCGGCGACGAGCAGGGCTTCGTCACGCTGACCCCGGACTCCGGTCGCGAGCCCGCCCAGTGGAAGCTGACCGGTGACCGGGACGTCGCCTTCATGGTCGATCTCCTGGACGACGTCGAGGCCGATCTCTGCATCGACACCAACCGCGAGTACTCGACCGGCCTGTCGATGGGCGGGCTCATGACCACGGTCCTCAGCTGCCGGCTCGCCGACCGGATCGCAGCCGCCGCCCCGGTCGCCGGCATCGCCATCCCCGAGGACTGCACGCCGTCCCGGCCCGTGCCCGCGGTGATCTTCCACGGCACCGGCGACCCGATCCTGGCCTACGACGGCGGCCTCGGCGCCGGCGCGGCGTCCCTGCCCCTCCCCGGGTCGTCGGGTGAGACCCTGGGCGACATGGACGAGGCGGAGTCCTCGGCGATGAACGAGCTCCTGCCCGGCGCCGAGGCCAGCGCCGCGGCGTGGGCCGAGCGCAACGACTGTGGCTCCGGCGTGACCGAGGAGGCCGTCGCCGATGACGTCGATCTCCTCACCTACGACTGCCCGCCCGACGCCACCGTCGAGCTCTACCGCGTCGACGGCGGGGGGCACACGTGGCCCGGCAGCGCCTTCGACCAGGCGATCGGCGACATCGTCGGAACGGTCACGACATCCATCTCCGCCAATGAGGTCATGTGGGCCTTCTTCCAGGACCACCCGCTTCCCGCCTGACCAACCCGGGCGACGACGTGAACCGCCCCGTTTGACCTTCGTGCGCCCCGGCCTCCCCCACTCGGTCACCGCAGCGTAGGATCTGCCGCTCGACCGGGGATCCACTGGAGACCCCCGGCGGCGCCCCCGGGGGGAATGCATGCAGCGGTTCTGGTCGCGACTGGCCGTCCTGTTGGGCAAGCACGCGATCTGGGTGGGCGTCGTGGTCGCGGTCATCACCGTCGTCCTCGGCGCGGGCATCAACAAGCTCGAGTTCGCCACCGGCCAGGACAGCTATCTGAACAAGACCGATCAGGTCTACAAGGACAGCGTCGCCTATCAGGACCTCTTCGGCGGGCAGGCCATGCTCACCGTCATCTCGATGGACGAGGGCCACACCGTGGCCGACCTGTTCACCCCCGACGGCATCGAGCAGTTCACCACCCTGCACGACACGCTGGTCGAGAGCGGCCAGGTCCACGGCGTCATCACGCCACTGACCGCCCTGGAGTTCGACGACGCCCTCGTGGCCAGCCCCGACGGCGACCCGACCCACAGCATCGCCGGCGGCGCGCTGCAGCGGGCCCTGG
>Ga0315287_10001481_pt1 | contig 21680 bp, 18 predicted proteins | sample YL17G11_0_MG_FD_205037 | JGI IMG/M metagenome (GOLD analysis project Ga0315287, IMG submission 205037) | Sediment microbial communities from Yellowstone Lake, YNP, Wyoming, USA - YL17G11_0 | ecosystem: Environmental > Aquatic > Freshwater > Lake > Sediment | place: USA: Wyoming | collected...
CCATGCAGATTGAGACACTCAAATCCCGAACGTTTTTCGGACGGGAAAAGGAAAATCTGATACACCCGATTGCCCTGGCCAACATGATCCTGCACGGCATTGATGCTCCTCACCTTTGGCATGGGACTTCGCTGACGGGGCTGGAGACGTATGGGGGGCTATTTCAGAATGCGCCGGCCCTATTTGATGTCATTTTGACCAATCCGCCTTTTGGCGGCAAAGAAGGGAAAGACGCCCAGACGCGATTTGCCTACAAGACCGGCAAAATGCAGGTCCTCTTTCTTCAGCATATCATCGACACCCTCAAACCCGGTGGCCGATGCGGGATGGTGATCGACGAAGGGGTTATGTTCCGTAATGAAACCGCCTTTGTTCAGACCAAGCGGAAACTTTTGGATGACTGCGACCTGTGGTGTTTCGTGAGTCTGCCGCCGGGCGTTTTTGTCGCGGCTGGCGGAGGCGTAAAGACAAATCTACTGTTTTTCACCAAGGGCAAGCCGACGGAAAAGACTTGGTATTATGACTTGGCCGACATCAAAGTCACTAAGAAAAAACCGCTGACAATCGATAGATTCGATGAGTTTTTCCGGCTGCTTCCCTCCCGTGGCGACAGCGACCATAGCTGGACGGTTACTCGTGAAGAAATCGAAGCCAAGAACTTCGACCTCAAAGCCGTGAACCCGCACGCTAAGGTTGATGAAGATACCCGTTCACCGGAAGAGATTCTCTCGGTAATCGAAGAAAAGGGTCAGGAAATCGCGGATGCATTGGTGGAACTAAGAAAGATTGTCAAGTAATTGGGACGGAAGATGATAGGACTCCGCAGAGATTCTGAAGATTATTCGTCAGAGAGTATTCGCTCCTGCGCTGCCCCTAAGAATTTCATCGATTGCCGCTCCTCGTCGAACTTGAAATGCCGCATCGGCTCAGAGTAGGGCGAATTCAAAATTGGATTTTCGATTATTACGTCAGTCATGAAAGCTCATGCCCATTTTAAGATTGACCGCAAATCGAATATATATTTATCGTGGTTGTATTGCAAAGCAGTATTTTGGGCCAAATGCGGAAATCAAGCCAAAGAGGGAAACCGTTTATCGCCGATTATTGGCGCCGCTGAGAGGGCGCCGTCAACAGGTGTGCCAGAAGAACTCACCGGTTAGCGGCCCGGCGGAGAGATGGCAGTTAACGGAAACAGGCGGAATCAATCTTCCGCCTGCTTCGCGTTAGCCAACCACGGGACATTATGATCCCGGTGTTGTGTGTCCGCCACATCGGAGGTGTATCAGGGAAGGATTTTCACCATCTCGCAGATCTTCAACGTCTGGTCGTCGACGGGGAAACCCTTCACGGCGACGTAATCGCCGACGGCAAAATCGGCCAGGGTCAGTTCTTCTCCGTCAAGGCCGATGAGACGCGCCCCATTGCAGACTGTGCCGAGCCAGTCAAGACCGTCAAACGTCACCGTCCGGGCGTCGACGTCGATAGTCGCCAGGGCAGCGCTGAACGTAGTACATTGCTTGTCGTTGCAATTGGCAACCTTGACCATGACGGCCAGCAGAGTGGATTCGTCGACAATGTCGGCTCTCACTTCGACCACGTCACCCACCTCAAGGTCGGTGAAAACCAGGGGCTCCGTGCGCGAAGTAGTATAGTACTCCGGGTTCTGTCGTAACAGACAGCCGGCTGATTGTTCCCGATTCTGGTACCGGTTCCACTCGTGACGGGTAATATGATTGCCCGAGATAACAGTGGCGCTGTCGGTAGTGATAACTTCGGGTCTTCCGGCCACGGTGAACGTACCGGAGGAGTAATCAATCGACGTTATGGTATCGCGGAAAGCCACATCCCACGATTCGCATATTCTGATCCGATGGGCCATAACCGATCCGTTCTGCATGCGCACGCCGTTGACCTGGACTGAATCGCCGGGCTGAATCTCTTCAAAGGGGATAGGCGTTTCCTGCTCGTTATTCAGCCGGACGATAACGCATTCATGTGCGGCAATGACGGTGTCGGGGCAACCGGCAAAAGTCAACATTCGTTCGCTCTGATTGGCGGTCGCGACGCGCGCGGCGAATTGAACCGGTTCGCCCGCCTGCGCATAAGAGACGTCGGCTGTTCCCGCAGGATCGAAGGCGATCCCTGTCGTCGGGCTCACCGGCGACATGTCGGAGCATCCTGATAACCCCAACAGCAGCGTGGCCAACATCAGTCCGAACATGCAGATCAATTGTTTCATTGTAGACCTCCTCAGTCAATTATTTCACCGGGGCGGTTGGCTATCTCTTTCTCTCCTACAGAGTGTCTTTGGCGCCATTTCGTTCATCTGCCGCCGTAGAAAGTTTCGGAAAAGTAGGGTTTGATTGTTTCCACACATACGGATTCTGACCGATAAAGAGGGAGTCCGGTACCCCGACGGGATCCCGGACTCTCATTGGTTGCTGGGAGGATTCTCTATTGGGTGCAGGGAGCCGGCCCTGAATGAAATATATAGATAATTAAAAACACTGCATCGGCCACGTTGAGAACGCCATCGCAATTGGCATCGGCCGCCGCAAAGCGCGTCGGCGCGGCGCTGTTTCTGAATATGTAATTGATCAGATACAGGGCATCGCTGAGATCTATCGCCCCGTCACCGTCGGCATCACCGGGGACGTAGGAATAAACTCGCTGCAGGGCGGGGACGATGCCGATCAGGCCGTGCCCCAAAAGCCCTTCCAGCCCCGGATTCAGCGAGTCGATATTCGTAGCCGATGTTGCGATGATAGTATCGATGTTTTCCCACGTCAGCGTTGAATCCAGTGAAAGAAGCAGCGCCGCCAGACCGCTGACGAACGGCGCGGAGAAGCTGGTCCCGTCCCACCAGGCGTAGCTGCTGCCGAGATACGGGGCATAGATGCTGGTGCCGGGGGCGCAGTAGTCGATTTTTACCCCATAATTGGAGAAATCGGCCTTCAGGTTCAATGAGTCCAGGGCCGCCACCGACAGACAATAGGCGCGGGAGGCCGGAAAGGGGAAGAGGGTATTGTCGGCCGTCGAATCATTCCCGGCCGAGGCCACCACTACGACCTCCTCCATCTTGGCGTATTTGAGCGCTTCATCCAGAGCGTCATCCACGCCGATCATCCCCATGCTCAGGTTGATCACCCGGCATCCGTCGTCAATGGCCAGCAAAACGGCGGACGCGATGTCGAATCCGGTGCCGCGTCCGGTCGTATCCAGAACGCGGTAGACGTAAATGTCCGAAGCGGGAGCAACAAGATTCAATATTCCGGCGACAAATGTCCCGTGTCCAGCACATGCCCCGATCGGCTCATCCATCGCCACGGAGTCGCCGTCAATATAATCCCACACCGAGACAAGACTACCGGATGATAAGGCAAACTCCGGATGATAGAGATTGACGCCGCCGTCAATTACGGCGATTTTGATACCGCCCCCATCGGTAATCACATGCGCCTGTGCGATACTAAGCGATAAAGCCGCAAGCTGTGAATCCACTGTACCGACCTGAAGCTCATCGAGAAAAGCCTGACTCTTCTGAAATGGTTCCGGGGCATCCACATAGAAATTGGGGCCGCAGTATGCCACGTCCGGTCGGGCGTCGATAACCGCCGCCAGGCTTTCGGGATTGGCCCCTTGCGGGGTCACCAGGAGGTAGCAGCCGGTCTGCGGCTGGAAGTTTTTCACACTGGTACCGTATTCATCAAGAACGATGTCGATGGTGTACCCCGGTTGCATCTCACATACGATTTCTTCCGGACGGTATGCTCCGTGACCCGGTCCGGCTGCCGCCGGCAGGGCCAGACAGATCGCGATAATGATAGTCAACGGAAGTTTTTCAATTCTTTTCGCACACATGGTGACCTCTCAGGTTTCCGGCGCCATAGACTGCAAACGCCGCCCAGTGGTAGGCTGATGGATATCGTCGCCGCACGGCGGCAGAGGCAGCTGCCGCGGCCTCCAGCAGGTCGCGGCCCGAGTAAAGGTGGGTATAGAACGAAGACATCCAAAGCGCCGCAGATTCATCCGAGACCGGCCAGCGCCCGGCCACGACGTTGCGCGCGCCCATTTCCAGAAGCGACCGGACCAGGCCGGTGGATTCATCTCCCGGCAGCGCCAGCTCCTCGCCGGAACGGCAGGCGGCCAGCGACACAAGGTTTACAAGGCACCGTCTCAGCCGGAAGTCGGCCGCAAACAATGGACCATCCTCCAGCAACAAATACGAATAAAAGGGATTGTCGGCGCGCACGTTGGCGTGTCCGGAAAAATGCCAGATATGATCCTCGCCCTGCATCGGCCAGTCATCGCGGCGGGATGAGGCGTGATAACAAAGGGGACCGCGGACCACCCGCCTCAGAGCGCGCACCTCGCGCCGAGCATGGGGAATCCCCCCGGACAGGCCGCCGAAGATCCTGACCGTCTGAGATTCGGTGACAACTTTATGCGCCGCCAGATAATGGCGCAAACTGGGCGCGAGAATAAACCGGTGTCGCTCGTCCAAGGGGGCGCCATCGACGATCAACGCCGGCCACGGGAGATTGGCGCTCTCGCCCTCCGGGAGAATAAGGACGCGTTTGACAGAGTCGGGAATTTCCAGGGGCCGCCACAACCACGTCCCCAGCTCGGACCAGACGTCATATTCAAGAGAAAAGGCGCCCGTAGCGCCGGCCTTGTTCGCCAGAAGCTGCGATTCAAGGACGAAACGCCACTTCAGCATGAATTCGTCGAGGCGTTGCCGTCCGCCGGACAGACGGCGAACGCTGGTGTCATTGTTGTAGTGCCGAAACAGCAAGAGATCGTTGTCCTGGACATGAATCTGAATGACGGGCAGACGGCGGGCCACCGATTTGAAATGGGCTTGCAGCTTTTCCAGCGCCTCTGGCGCCGGAGCTGAACCATCTTCAAGGACGGCCATCCCCTCGCGAATCTGCCTCTGCAGTCGTATCATCGTGGCCCCGTGTCCCGCCGACGCCGATCGTCTGACGGTTTCCTGCGATGATGATCGCTGAAGTAATGACGCTACGTGCGCCGACAGAGCGTTCAGGCTTTTTTCCACCGCCTGCCTCGAACCGGAGGAGTCGTCCGCAGGGGCAATTGGCGCCCAGAGGCCGGCGGTTCGGTTTCGTTCCGCCCAGACGGCCGCCACCGGAGGTTCGGTCTGCCACGCGGTTGCGACCAAACGGGGATGCGGTAGATGAATCCGGCGCGAGTAGGCGCCGCGCATATCGACGGGAGGCAGCTGGACGCGGACACTATCCAGCCGTTCGGCGGCAAGCCGCCAATGGCGGCGGGCGGTTTGTCGACGGCCCGCCGCGAATGCCCGATCCCCGAGTGCGGTCTGGCAGTAAGAGTAGAGATGCGGGACCCAACGGGTCACGGGTTTTCGGGCCAGACGTTTCAACGGTTCGTCCCGATGAAGCGTGATGGCTTCGGTCAGGTCGCACATGGCCTCCCAGTAGGGGAGCTGAGCGCGGACGAAGCACCGCCGTGCCGCCTGAATCTTGACTTCCATGGGCCCTCGCAACGGAGCACGCATCTCGGCTCCAAGCAGATGAGCAGCTCCGAGAAATCCAATGTTTCTCTCCAACCGGAAACCGCGTTCCGCCTTTGCGAGCATGATCCCGGCGTTGCTCCTCCGGCCTAATCCCAGGGCTGCCTGACCCTGAAACAAATATGCTTTCGACTGCTCATAGCGAAGCTTCAGGGCGCCGAATTTTCGATCGGCCTGCCTGGCTGCTGACAGCGCGTCGCTATTTAATCCGAGGGCCAGATATACTTCCGCCCGGTCGAGGATGCAAAGGGCTTCCCCGTGCCTTTCGCCTCCCTCGCGGTACGTCTTCTCGCATGTGGACAGCTCGCGCAGGGCGACGTGGAATTGCCCCGTAAGCATCCACAGCCAAGCCAGGCCATAACGGGCATCGCAGGCTTCAAGTACACGACCGTCTTTTTCGTAGATACCGGCGGCGCGGAAATATAACTTTTCCGCCGTGTCCATGTCGAACAACTGCACCAGCGTGTTCGCCCGGTTGTACATGCAACGTGCCGCCGCGAGCTCATTCCGTCGACGCAGGAAATGTGCTTCGGCTTCCCGGTACAAAAGTTCCGCGTCCTCGTGGCGGTCCTGTCGATGATAGACGTTGGCGAGATTCACTTTGGTCTGGACGACGTCATCTTCGGCATGAAGGGCGCCGAAGGCGGCCGTGGCCGAGGCGCCGCAGGCGAGAGCTTGTCGAGTTTTCCCCAGATACATGTATACGTCGATGAGGGCGCGATCAATACGCGCCCGAAGCAGCCGGTCGGAGCGACATAAGCGCCGGGCTGCAAGATACATTCGGAGGGCTTCGTTATGGTTCCCGCCAAGGTGGCTTACCCGCGCCAGCGCCCGGTACGCCGCGAGTCTTAGAATCCGGCCTCGACCATCAGCCCGGCGAACAAAACGGTGGGCCAATGCCGCGGCCGTCTTCAATGACCGTCGGGCGGCATCCTGTATCAGCATGCTGCACCAGGCGGCCATGTCCTCCTCGCAATGGCCGCCGAGCTGACCATTTTTCAGGAAACGGCGAGCCGCTATTTCCGTCGACGCGTCCACTTTATCTCCGGTAATATCACTTCGCGGCGCTCCAAATGAAGCACGAGCCGAATGGGGGGGCGTGGGCTCGACCATTGGTATAATCCGAGGGCGTCGGGATAGAGCTTCTTTCGGCCGACCGCGAGCATCACCTTTTCCCGTCCGCGATTTATGCCGGCCGCCTGGACGAGGAATTTCCAGGTTTGGCCGTGGCGTTCGGCGTGAAGATCGACCGTTGTATTTCCGGCTCGGAAACGCAGACGCCGATGGTCCATGGCGCCAGAGCCGCGGACGCCGACCGGCAACGGAGCTTCCCAGGAATCGAAGATCACACCGGCTATCAATTGCTTTATCTTTTCAAGTGATTTCGGCCGGCGAGCAAGATTGGACGCCCTTTCAATCCACCCGGCCGGAGCAGCGGGCAGCGGAATCGCGCCGGCAACGGCGTACGCTCGAAAGAACTCGACCATCTGTCGGCACTCCTCACACCGGGACAGGTGCCCCTCCGGTTTACGGGCCGACCTTCCGGCCGCCCGGATTAATTCCGTTCTCGTCAAATGTTTCTCTTTACTGGCATTCATCTTACACCTTTACAGAGGGTCATCCTCGTCTTTTCGTACTCGGGTAAAGCCGTAATCGGCCAAGATGCCCTTTAGCTTGTCAAGACAGCGCCGGCGCATGGCACCCAGGCTGTTGACCGCCATCCCGAGATCCCGGGCGATATCCTCGTATGACTTTTCCTCCGGGGAAAAGAAAAACGCCCATAGCACTTGGTGACACCGAGGATCAAGATCGCCCAGGGCGATTTCGAGCTTGGCCTGCGCTTCCAGACGTTCCAGATCCTCGTCCGGCAGGGGGTCGGAACTTGCCCAGTCGTGAATGATCGCCTCCGCGTCCCCTTTTTCCGCCCGCCGCCGGAGGCGCAAAGCTTCCCGCTTGGCGGTTGTCACCAGCCATGCCGAAAGCCGTGACGGATCGTGGATCCGTCGCCGGGATCGATATAGCGACACCCACGTCTGCTGAAAGCAGTCGGCGGCGTCCTCCATAGACAGGCCGGCCCTGACAGCCACGGCGTACACCAGCGGCTGATACCGTCTGACCAGGTCCTCCCAGGCGGCGTTGTCGCCGGCCAGAACCCGAAGCCAAATATCCGAATCGATTTCGCTCATACCCAGACGCTGCCTTAACGACTGAAGACAATTCACCTATATTAATGACAATATAACCCCGGAAGACGGATGTTTCGTCAATTTTTCCATGATTGCCCGACAAATAATCCGCAACCGAATCCGGGGCGGGGACAATCAGCAGTCGTCTCTGACGCCGCCGTATCCCTCATTTATTTATCGACTCGACCAATATAGTCCTTTGCTGCGTCGTCTCAATCTTTTTTTGCACGGATTTGCCGGAATCCACCTCTGTAATACTTGAGTAGCTGTGCCTTGACGCATGCGAAACCGCATGCCGGGCCGAGGCAACGGGCGTGTCGGCCTGGGGTATTCTGCCCTGGCGTCACCGGCGTCCCGGAAAGGAGGGATGTAGTTCGGAAAAAGACTTAGCGATCAAAACAACAACGAGTAAATGGTTCCTCACCTTATGCACACATAGGAGAATGTGTATGTGGAGAAGCGTTTGCCTGCTAACTTCACTGGTTCTATTGGCCGGTCTTGTCCTTGCCGATAACCAGGTTTTGGTTCCCTTCGAGGAAAATCCCGATCAGATGCAGTACGTACCCGATCAGTTCATCGTCAAACTGAAAAGCACCGCGTACGAAAAAACGATTTTGGGGCCGTCGGGAAATGCCCGGACGGGGAGCCAATCTCTTGACGCCTTAAATGGGCGGTTCGGCGTCGTCAGAATGGAAGAGGAATTCCCCGGCGCCGCAAGTCAGCCCGGTTCAGCCGATTTGGCCCGGTACCGGGTGGTGACGTTCAGCGGCGCTCACAGTCTTGAGGAGGTCATCAGCGCCTACGCCTCCGACCCAAACGTCGAGTCGGTGGAACCGATCGGCATTCACCCGTTGTACGACGTCGTCCCCAACGACTATTACTTTGCGGGGCAGGCGGATCCTTGGAACCAATGGGGTCTTTCCAACGCCGCCGACCATGACATCGACGCCCCCGGCGCGTGGGGGATCAATCCGGGCAGCGCCAACGTCGTCGTCGCCGTCGCCGATGGCGGTGTCAGATACTATCATAAGGATTTGGGTGGCGCGAGCTGGCCGACAACCAGCGGAAATATCTGGATCAATCCCGGAGAGATCAAGGCCAATGGCGTCGATGATGACGGCAACGGCTATGTCGACGACTGGATCGGCTGGGATTGGGTAACCGGCGTTAAGGGATGCAAGAAAGGTGAAGACTGCTCCACCGTCGACAATGATCCGAAGGATTTCGGCGGTCACGGCACCCATTGCGCCGGCATCATCGGGGCAATGACCAACAACGCCATCGGCGTCGCCGGCACCGCCGGCGGTTGGGGCAACGGCACCTCCAGTTCCGTCGGCAACGGCGTCAAGATCATGTGCCTGCGTATCGGCTGGCTGTCCACCGGCGGTCTCGGGTACGTTCGCATGGATTTTGCGGCCCAGGCGTTCTACTACGCGGCCAACAAGGGCGCCCACGTCATCAATTGCAGTTGGGGATCATCCAACACCGGCGGCTTCGGCGCGGCCGTTGATTACGCCGTCGCCCACAACGTCCTGATCTGCCACGCCGCCGGCAACAGCAACAACACCACCCAGGACTATCTGGCGACCCGTTCCGAGGTCATTGACGTGGCGGCGACCGACAAGAATGACCTCAAGGCGAGCTTCTCCAGCTACGGCACTTGGGTGGACGTCTCTGCGCCCGGCGTCGATATCGCCAGCACCTTTCACCTATACTCTGATCCAACCCCGGACTATTTCGCGATCATGAGCGGCACGTCGATGGCCGCGCCGTATGTCTGCGGCGTCGCCGGTTTGGTGAAATCCCAGTATCCCGGCTACACCTGGTCCAACATTCGCGACCAGATCAAGGCCACGACCGACAACATCGACGCTCTAAATCCCAGTTATGCCGGACAGCTCGGCACCGGACGGATAAACGCCTGCCGCGCAATCGGCGGTACGCCAAATCCCAAGCAGGTCGCCCCGGCCCAGTTGCCGGCAGACTTCGCGCTTCACCAGAATTATCCCAATCCGTTCAATCCAACCACCGCCATTTCCTTTACCCTCGGAGAGAAAACGGCGGTGACTCTGACCGTGTTCAACATTCTCGGCGAACGTGTGGCCGTGCTGGTCGACGGTGATATGGAAGCCGGATCGCATACGGTTACTTGGGATGGCACCGATTACAACGGTTCTCAGGTGGCAAGCGGGCTCTATCTTTACCGACTTACCGCCGGTGACCGGGTGATAAGCAAGAAAATGACCCTCTTGAAGTGATCCGTACTTCACACCTCTCGTGTTAGTTGCGGTTCCTTTCAAAAAAGCCGCCCCAATCTGGGGCGGCTTTTTGATTGCGGGCGCCAACTATGCCTGTTCGTTGGTGGAGGAATCGATGGCACCTGCTGATCCGGGTTGCGGAATCGTGATTCCGCCTGTTATCGTCTTGGCGGAGCTGATCCCGCGACACGTCTACGTGCGCTGAGTAGATTCTACATTATTTCCGGTACGCTTTGTGCCACCCCCACAACAATACGACTACTTCGGTTTAACGCCGGGGCGGTAGGCGAATTCGGACATTGACATCGAGAGGGGGACGGGATACACACCGGCACCCGAGCAAAGCGGGCAGGGATTTTTATCGACTTTACGCACCTCGATTAGTCCGGAGCCATGGCACGCATAGCACGTGTTTTCCAGGGCATCAAATCCCTTGCCGTCGCAATACATGCACTTATGTGAATGGTCAGGGGTGATACACCGATTATCAACCCAGCCGCGGCCCTGGCATTCCGGGCAGGTCTTCGGCTCGCTATCCGGCGAGGGCACTTTCCTTGTTTCTTTTTCCATGAAGTACTACACTCCTTCGCTTTTCTCTGACCCAATCATCGATCCGGAGCACCGCCTTTGTTACGGCCGCCTGGACCGGCGGCGTCATTGTTTCGCACAGGGTCCAGACATCCTGAGCCTCGACGGCGAGAACGTCCACGCACTCCGGCATCGAGTAACCCATCTCCTGTCCGAAGCGCAACGCCGTCGGCAGGTTGACCTGATGGCTTGACACCAAGCACCGGCTCGGCGTCCAATACCCGGACGGGTAAAAGTGCGGGGTTCCGGCGGGGGCATTGCCGGTGATGATGGTATCGACGATGAGAACGGCCCGACGATCGACCAGCAGATCGAGCAGGGCAAAGCCCGCCAAGGCGGCCACCTCAACGTCGGCGTGGGCGCGTATGGCGGAATCATGTTCGATCTCCTCCGCGACCCTGAAGCCGAAGGCATCGTCGGTAAGGACGTCGTTCCCGAGGCAGAGGATGAGCATCGGTTTCATCAGTTCCTCCGCACCGAGTCGACAATCTCCCCGGTGGCGGCATCGTGGATGAAGATTTCCATGGGCATGGCTCCCGGCAGCGAATGGGTGGCGCATCCAAAGCAGGGATCATAGGCACGAAAGGCCATCTCGATTCGGTTGAGCATGCCGTCCGTTATTGGGGCCCCCTTCTTGATCAATCCTTCGGCCGCCTTCTTGATCGACATCGAGATGGGTGCGTTATTGTTGGTGGTGCCGACAATCAGATTCGCCTCCGTGATGATCCCTTTCGCATCGGTTTTGTAATGATGGGTCAGCGTCCCGCGGGGAGCCTCGACAATGCCGACGCCCTCACCTATGATTCCGGTCGGCGGCTCGAATATTTTATCCGAAGTGATTTCTTCGTCTCTGGCCTGTTGCGCCACGGCTTCGCAGGCAAAGGTCAGTTCCACCACCCGCGCCCAATGCGTGGCCAGGGTGGAGTGAACCGGCGTTTTCCCCATACGGTCCCCCGTCAGGGTTTCGTAAAACCGCTCGTACTCCTCTTGGGCAAGCGGCGTCGTCATCCCATCAGACACATTCAACCGGCTTAACGGCGTCGCCTTGTACACGCCGGAGTCCTTGCCGTCAACAAAACCCTTCCAGCCGACTTTCTTAAGGAAGGGGTATTTCAAATAGCTGTATGGTTCCACGTGTTCGGCAACGTAGTCAAGATAGTTCTTCGGCTCGTACTTGGCGTGTTCGGCGCCGTCGGGGCCGGTGACGCGCACCATGCCATCGTAGAAATTGATCTTATTATTGGCATCCACCAAACCCATGTTGTAGGTCTTATGAGTGTAGGCGTCGGAGAGGATCATATCGACGTACGCCTTATTCGCCAACACGACGTCGTTGAGCACCTGAATCGTGAACTTGGCGAATTCGACCATGTCGTCGCCGATTTTGATCATCTCCTGTTGTTCTTCCTTGGTGATGCGCTTGGACATTCCGCCCGGCAGCGCCGTCACCGGATGAACTTTCTTGCCGCCGATGATTTCGATGACCCGTTGTCCCCGCGCCCGCTGCGCGATCACCTTCTTGCCGGCGTCAAGGCCGACCTTGGCGATGACACCAAGGATATTCCTCTCGGCCGGAGGCGCATCCGGCCCGCAGACAAAGTCCGGGCCGCCCAGAGCGTAAAAATGTGTGGTATGATCGCCGGCGTAGAATCCGTTATAAACCAGTTCACGGAGTTTTCGCGCCGCCGACGGGATGGTGACGCCGAAGACGGCGTCGGCGGCCTTGGCGGCGGCCATGTGATGTGCGTCGGGGCAAACGCCGCAAATGCGGGTGGTAATGCGGCACATCTCCTCCACCGGCCGGCCGACGCAGAATTTCTCAAATCCGCGTAACTCCGGTACCTGGAAGTAGCAGTTGGCCAGCGACCCGTCATCATGGATAAACAAATGAATCTTGCCGTGTCCTTCAAGGCGGGTGATAGGATCGATCACTATTTTTCTCATACCTGCGCTCTCCTCAGCATTGAGGCCGCGAGACTGAAGCGGTAGAAGGTCCCTACCGGATCAGCGATGGTGTCAATAATCGCCTCAACCTCAACCGGATCGGTGGAATCGATAACGCTGGCCAGCGCCGACGCCATCTTGGCGCCCTGGTCGCGGACGTTGACCGGTAAACCGTAACAACCTCGGCACGGGACGCCGGCCTTGACGCACTTGGCGCCGCATCCGGACCTGGTGGCGGGACCGAGGCAGATGATCCCCTGCTCCAAAAGGCAAATCTGGGGATCGGACTTGATCTCAAAGGGGCGGACGAATTTCTTGATCTTCTTGACGTTTTTCTCGCGAGGGCATTCATCGCAGCAGGTCTTATCGGTCGCTCCCAGGACAGTTCCCTTGGGTGGCAGCGGTTTGCCGGTTTTCAGGATATCAATGACCGCCTCAATCACCGCCGCGATTTGGTCTGACTGGGGAGGGCACCCCGGTATGATGTAGTCCACATCCACGACCTGCGGCAGGGTGCGGACAGTATTCCATAGGAACGGAATATTCAGGACGCCTTCGGGAACGTGTACAATCGGTCGGGGGACAACGGCGCTGCCGTTCTCGAGGGACGGTGATTTCTTATAGACATAGTCGAGAATCGAGTCCCTGGTGTAGAGATTGGCCAGGCCTGGAATGCAGCCTTCCGACGCACAACTGCCAAAGGCGCACAGGACAACCGACTTTTCCCGCAAGAGCTTGGCTATTTCATAGTTTTCATCGCTCCGAATGGCGCCGTTAAAGAGAGTCAACGTGATCGACTTGTCCTCCATCTTGCGGACGTCGTCGTATTTGATATCCATGACGCAAGGCCAGAAGACGGGATCGAAAAAGTCGGCCACCGCCAGAATCTTCTCCTCGATGTCGAGAATGGCGATGTCACAGCCGCCGCATGAGGCCGCCCAATAGACCGCCAGCTTTGGTTTTGCCATGGTTTATTCCCTCCCCGCCGCCTGCTCGTGGGGAGCTTCCGCTTCCGTCGGTGCAAAGGCCCACTCATTCAAGGTCAGCGGGCCCAAAGCGCGGATCTGCTCGGTGAACTCGGTGACGATCTGCTGGAAGCGCGCGCCCTCGGAGGCGGACACCCATTCGAGTCGCAGCCGCCGGGGTTCAATGCCCATTTCCTTCATGATTTTCTTGGTCAGCGGAATGCGCCGCATGCACTTGTAGTTGCCTTCAACGTAATGGCAGTCGCCGGGGTGACAGCCGCAGATTAGGACCCCGTCGGCTCCCTTTTGAAAGGCATCCAGAATGAATCCCGGGTCGACGCGGCCGCTGCACATGACCCGGATACTGGTCATGTTGGGAGGATATTTCATCCTGGCCGTACCGGCCAGATCGGCGCCGGTGTAGCTGCACCAATTGCACAAGAAGCCAATAATCTTGGGTTCAAAGCTCATACCAGCATCCCTTCGATTTGGGCATAAATCTGATCGTCGGTGAAATGCCGCCCGACGATGGCGCCGGCCGGGCAGGCCGCAACGCAGGTTCCGCACGCCTTGCACAAGGCGGCGTTGATCGTACTGACCTTCTTATCACTGAGATACTCAATGGCGTTATACGGGCACAATTCGTTGCAGACCCGGCATCCGCTGCAGTATTCCTCGCGGATGACGGCGTAGGCGGCGTCCATGAGGATTTCTCCCAGGCACATGAGTTTCAAGGCATGCGAGGCCGCGGCCCCGCCTTGCGCCACCGTATCGGGAATATCCTTCGGACCCTGACAGGCCCCGGCCAGGAACACGCCTTCGGTGGTTGTCGAGACCGGTCCCAATTTTGGGTGCGCCTCGATATACCACCCGTCGGCGCCAACGGAAATATTGAATTTGCGCCCAATATCCTTGGCGTCCCGGCGGGCCTCCAAGGCCGTGCACAAGATCACCATGTCGACCGGGATTTCGCGGAATTTTCCGATCAGCGTGTCCTCGCACAGCACCAGCAGGTGCCCCTCTTCACCGCGGCGGAATCCGGACGGGATCACCTCGGCCGCCTTGCCGCGGATGAGGTTAACGTCCTCGTCAAGAATCCGCTGATAGAACTCCTCGTATCCCTTGCCGAAACTGCGGATATCGATATATAGCTGATAGACCTCGGCGTTGGTCTTTTCCTTGACTAGATGCGAGAACTTGAAGGCGTACATGCAGCAGACGCGGCTGCAATACTTGTGATGATCCTGATCACGGCTGCCGATGCAGTGGAGGATGGCGATGGCGCGCGGTTCCTCGCCGTTCTCCAGAAGGATTCTCCCTCCGGTCGGACCGGCGGCGTTATTCATCATCTCGAACTCCTCGGCCGTGATGACGTTGGGATACTTGCCATACCCGTATTGCTTCATCGGTGTCGGGTCAAAGTTGTCGAAACCGGTGGCCATGACGACGGCGCCGATGTCGAATTCCTCGTATTGATCCTGGTCGTCATAGTGAATGCAGTCCTTGGGGCAAACGCGCGAACAGACCTTGCATTCGCCGGTACTGAAATGGATGCACTTCTCCACATCGATATAGGGCACGTTGGGCACAGCCTGACGGAAGGGAAGGGTGATGGCCGAGTTCGGCCCCAGCGATATTTCCTTGTGGACGATGCTCCGGCCTTTAATCTCTTCCAACTTGATATGACCCGTGGGGCAGACCTTGGCGCAGGCGCCGCAGAGGATGCAATCGCCGCTTTCTCCGCCGAATGGCGTCGAGACCTTCCGAAATATCCCCCGCTCGCTGAACGCCAGCGCATGGGCGCCCACGACCTCGTCGCACACGCGGACGCACAGGCCGCACAGAATGCAGGTATTATCGCCGGTGCCCCAGCGGAGCGTGTCGATTCCAAACTGGTCCGCCAGCTGCTGCAACACCGGCACCGGTTCGCACCGGCTCATCAGCATCTCCAGATTCACCCGACGCGCGTTCATGACCCGAGGGGTGTTAGTATGAATCTCCAGGCCTTCCCAGACGGGATAATTGCAGGCGGTGACGATCTTGCTCCACCCCTTGGCGTCGCGGGCCTCGACGGCGCAGATCCGACAAGCCGCATACGGAGTCATGTACGGGTAGTAACACAAGGTGGGGATATAGATACCCAGGTTCCGGGCGCCTTCCAGTACGAATGCGCCATCCTCCATCACGATTGGGTGTCCGTCGATTTTGACGTTGACTTCAGCCATCTCTTTCTCCTATCCGACCGCGACCGGGTCGCGTTTGGCCTTCGGCTGCCAGACTTGGGCTGCGCGTTTCTGAACCGCTTCTCCCTCGCCGCGCTTGACGCGGACAATCGCATTGTACTTGCAAATCTGATAGCACGCGCCGCACTGAATGCATTTATCCTGGATGATGTAGTGCAGCATTTTCGACACACCGGCGATGGCGTTGGTGGGACACGGCTTGGAACAGGCGTGACAGCCCGTGCACTTTTCGGAGATGGCGTGCGACACCAACGCCTTGCATACGCCCGCCGGACACCGCTTGTCCACGATATGGGCGATGTATTCCTGCCGAAAATATCGGATCGTCGACAAAATCGGGTTAGGGGCGCTGCCGCCCAACTGGCACAGGCTGGTATCGATCAACACCTGTCCCAGTTCTTCGAGAAGGGCGATGTCTTCCATCATGCCCCTGCCCTCGCAAATACCCGTCAGGATACCCAGCATGGTCCGGATTCCCTCCCGACAGGGCAGGCATTTCCCGCAACTCTCTTCCTGAAGAAAGGTGAGAAAGTACTTGGCGACGTCGACCATACAGGAGTCTTCGTCCATGACGATCATACCGCCGGATCCCATCATCGATCCGGCCCTGCTCAACTCGTCGAAATCCACCGGCAGGTCAAGGAGGCTGACCACATTTTCATCCTCTCGGATATCGCCATGGGCCACGAGGCTGTCATGGATTTTCGGTTCGCTGGTTTCGACAATCAGCGTGCCCCCTGACGGCCCCCCGGTCTGCACCGCCTTGAACCGCTTGTGACCCCGCACGCCACCGCCGATATCATACAGTATCTCGCGCAGCGTGATCCCCATGGGCACTTCCACCAATCCCGTGTTGTTGACCTTGCCGGTCAGAGCGAACACCTTGGTCCCTTTGGAACCGGCGGTGCCGATTTTGGCGTAATTGGCCGCCCCCAATTCGATGATCACCGGGACATTGGCCCAAGTCTCGACGTTGTTGAGGTTGCTCGGCTTGTCCCATAGTCCGGCCTCGACGGTGTGAATGTACTTGGCTCGCGGCTCGCCAATTTTTCCTTCCAAAGATGCCATGAGTGCCGTCGACTCGCCGCAAACAAAGGCACCGCCGCCGCGGGATACGTCGACGTCAAAACTGAATCCCGATCCGAGAAGGTTCTTGCCGAGAAGACCGTATTCGCGCGCCGCCTGGATGGCAATTGTGAGGTTTTTCACAGCCAGCGGATATTCGTTGCGAACATACACGAATCCATCGTTGCTACCGATGGCGTAGGCGCCAATGATCATCCCCTCAATCACCGAATGGGGATTGCCCTCAAGCAGCGACCGGTCCATGAACGCGCCGGGGTCGCCTTCGTCGGCGTTGCAGATAACGTATTTGGGCGTTCCCTTGGCCTTGCGACACGAGATCCACTTCTTGCCCGTCGGGTACCCCCCGCCGCCCCGCCCGCGCAATCCTGACGCCACAACTTCCTGGACGATTTCCTCTGGCTTCATCTTCAACGCCTTGACCAGCGCCGTGTATCCTCCCAGGGCGATATAATCATTGATCGAGGTCGGATCCATGAAGCCGTTCTTGCTGAAAATCAGACGCATCTGTTTCCGGTAAAAGGGGATATCCTTTTCGTGAACGATCGTCTGTTTGGTCAACGGATCACGGTACAAAAGCCGATTGACCAATTGCTCGGCCTTGATCGTCTGATCGACGATGATGGCGGCATCAGCCGGCTTCACCCGCTGATAAAAAATGCCCTGCGGGTGGATGACTATCAGCGGACCGCGTTCACAGAATCCGTGGCAGCCGGTGATCTTCAGTTCGACGTCGCGGTCAAGGCGGCTCTTTGCCAAGGCATCATGAAAAGCCGCGCTGACGGCCTCGCACCCGCACGCAAGGCATCCGGTTCCGGCGCACACCGTGATGATAGTCTTCTCTTCCTGCCGCTGCCTGACCAGCTTCTCGCGCAGTTTCTCCAATTCAGCCGCAGAGGCAAGCCGCTGGGCGGTCATGATTCCTCCTCCTCATCGGTTTCGACGTCGGATTCTCTGCCTTTCAAGGCATCAACCATCCTGTCGACTTTCGTTACTGTCATGTTGCCATGGTAGGCCTCGTTGGCGGTCACCAGCGGTCCCAGGGCGCAGGCGCCCAGGCAGTTGACCGTCTCCAAACTGAACTCATTGTCCAGGGATGTCTGGCCGATCTTGATTCCCAATGACGTCTCGAGGCGATCGACGATAACGCTTGCCTGACGGACGTGACAGGCGGTTCCGGTGCAAACGCAGATATGATTTTTCCCCTTTGGTTTAAGGCTGAACGACCGGTAGAAGGTGGCCACGCCGAAAATCTGCGCCAAGGGCAGATCCATTTTCTTGGCCACCAGCCGAAGGGCATCAAGCGGCAAATACCGGTAATGTTTCTGCACGTCCTGGAGGATCATTATCAATGCCGTCGGTTTGGCCTCGTACTTGTTGACGATGTTGTCGATGGCCTCAGCCAGATCGTAATTGTTCTCCACCAGCGTCGTCATGTCGTCGCTCCTTTCACCGGCACCGAGACCGGCTCGGGCATCGGCTGCGCGCCGGTGAGCACGGTCAGATCATGGTCCGGTCCCATAATACCGGGATGACGAATCTCCAAAGCTTTACCTTCCCGGATAACCTCTTTCCCCAGCATTAGGCGGCGTTCGAGCGGATAAGGACGGCTGGGGCACGCCTCGTAACATGATCCACAGCTGTTGCACAGGGCGGGATCAACATAGCGGGCTTTCTTTTTCACCCGAACCGTGAAATTGCCGACGTATCCTTTGACCTCGTCTATTTCCGCATAGGTGAGCAGTCGAATATTGGGATGCTTGCCGACCGCCACCATCTTGGGTGTCAGAATGCACGCGGCGCAGTCCAACGTCGGAAAGGTCTTGTCGAACCGGGACATGTGGCCCCCGATGGAGGCCTCCTTTTCGACCAGAATCACTTTGTACCCGGCGTCGGCAATCTGCAGGGCCGCCTCGATACCGGCAATACCACCGCCGACGATGAGCACCTGCCTGGTGATCGGCACCCGCCGCATCTCCAACGGCTCATGGAATTTCACCCGGGCAGCGGCGCCCCGAACCAACTGCAGGGCCTTGCGGGTGGCTAATCGCGGGTCAACCGTCACCCAGCTGACCTGCTCCCGAATGTTGGCCATCTCAAAGTAATACCGGTTCAACCCGGCGCCTTCGACCGCCTTACGGAAGGTAGCCTCGTGCATTAATGGACTGCACGCGGCGACGACCACGCGGTTGAGACCCAATTCCCTGATATCCTTTTGTATCAGCTCCTGCCCGGGGTCGGAACACATGAAGCGATAATGGCGGGATACCGCGACCCCGGGGGCGTCGGCCAACGCTTCCGACACCTTCACCACGTCAACGGTTTTGGCGATATTGGTTCCGCAATGGCAGACGTAGACTCCAATCCGCAGTTCCCCGTGACTCCCGGCGCTGTCGGTTCGGCCGGTATCGGCGTTACTCATACGGCAACCCTCTTGGTTTCGGTATTCAACTTGTCCGGTGCGATCAGGAGTTGGTCGATGCCCAACTCCTTGGCAGGGATTCCCAGCGCCGTTCCCAAGAGATGGCTGAAATAGACAATCGGCATCCGGAAATGCGTCCCGAAAGCTTTGTTGATTTTGTCCTGATAGGCCTCGAGATTCATCTGGCATAGCGGGCAGGCGGTGGCAATCATGTCAGCGTTGTTGTCGGCGGCCGCCTGAAGAAGCTTCATGTTCAGGTTGAGGGCGACATCTTCCTGGGTAGTCATCAGCATGCCGCCGCAACACCGAACCTTGCACGGATAGGGGACGACTTCCGCTCCCAGCGCGGCCAGAAGTTGATCCATTTTGACTGGCTCGTCGACGTCGTCGAAGTATCCGTGAGGGCGGATGATCTGGCAGCCATAATAGGGCGCCACGCGGATGCCGCTTAGGCGACATTTCAGCCGTTTCTTGATGTCTTCCAGGCCAATGTCGTTGGTCAGGATGTCGAGGGGATGGCGGACTTCCACCGAGGTGTCGTACGAAAGATCGGCCGCCTTCAAAGCCTCATTGATTTTGGCCCGTTCCTTTGGGTCCCAGGCAATATGCCGGTTGGTCTTTCGCAGAATGGTGTAACAGCTACTACAGGGAGCGCAGATTTGCATGCCCATATTTTGAGCGAGGGCAAGGTTTCGGGCGCTGATGGCATACCCGACAATCTTCTTGACCGACATATACATGGTCGCCCCACAACAGTTCCAGTCCTCAATTTCATGAAGGCCGACGCCGAGAGTTTTGAAAACAGCCCGGATCGATTTATCATACGGACTGGCCGTATGTTCCAGGCTGCAACCGGGGTAATATGCGTACTGGAGCATCACCCTTCTCCAAATTCATTGGCCTTCCTGATGATGGCCCGTAAGTCGTTTATTCTTTTCAGCTTCCGAGGAATTACGCCCATCCGCCCGCGACGAACCATGGCAAGTCCAAAGCGGGCATTTGAGAATAATTTCACAAAGTTGGTCAACATGAAATACCGGACGCCCAACCCCAGTTCATAGTTTCGCCCGTAACGGTAAATGTTCTTGACAAACGATCGGGAAAGCGCATGAACCGGAAAACGCCCCGGATAAATATTTTTTTCCATGGCAATACGTTTGAGGGCGTACAGGGTGTCAGTCACCCTAATGCCGGCCGGGCATCGCACCGTGCACGAGTAACACGACGCACATAGCCAGATTGTCCGACTTTCAAGGATATCCTCAATATGCCCGGCCCGGAACAGCGCGATTACCTGACGGGGCGTTATGTCCATGGCATAGGAAACCGGACATGTGCCGGAGCAGGTTCCGCACTGGAGACAGCGCTTGATCTTAAATCCCTCCGGAAAACTGCCCACCTGTTCCCAGAAGGCCGCACGTAGGTCGGCCTCTTTCTTGGGAAGGGATTCGATTTTCCCCTTCATTTGGTCCTCTCGGTTGTTCAGTTTATGGTAAAGAACTGGACGCAATCTGCGAAACCGCTTTCGACGGCCTAACCCAATAACAGTCTTCTGAGAAAAACTTACTTTAAGATTCAAAGAGTGTCAAGCGGTATATGTTAAATCAGGAGTAAATTTATCGTGTATCAATCTACCTGCTTATCTTTAACCAGGTTAATTTATCTCTTATATGTAATGTCAAAATTCGACTACAATTGTATGCTTTATATTCTCAAATATAACAATGAGTTGAACCCAAATATCGTCGGCGCCATTCCGAAGATTTTGAATCATCGAATTAGTATGTCTCCAGGCGGTGACTATAATTATTAAAGTTACTACATGGTGACATATTTTTGAAACTCAAGATCTACCAATCTCTTAAATGATCCCTACGCTCAAAGGACAGTCAGTTCTTCTCATATCCGGTATGGCTCTCTTCGTGGCTCGTTTCCCTCACTTAGCATAAGCCTTTCCTATGAAGTCTGGTCTTGAAAACGTCGCTATTCCCATCGGACCTTTTGGTGCGGAGGGAACATCAGAGCGCAACCCCGGTCGATCGGCTTCCCATGGGCGACTTCCCTAGGGCACAGGCCGGAAGCGTGAACATTTGTGCGCGGTTTGCACTTTTTGTGGTATGAGTGATTCTGGCCGTGTTTTCTATTGCGGGTTGGGTTTATGAAAAATTTTTATAAGCCGTCAAACCTACTCTTATTAGATTGCCTCGGAAAGGCGACCCCTGTGGACTAAATCGGCGATGGCTTCCGGGGTACCGTCAATTATCGCGGCAGCCGGCCATGGGCCGCGGCAAAGGAGTTGAATTATGCTTCGGGACAAACAGGTCACTCGCAGAAAGATCATTGATGCCGTTGGGACGATTCTGGCCAAACACGGACTCGACAAGCTCGGTATTAACTCCGTGGCGAGAGAGGCTGGGGTAGATAAGGTTCTCATTTA
>Ga0315287_10001483_pt1 | contig 21674 bp, 13 predicted proteins | sample YL17G11_0_MG_FD_205037 | JGI IMG/M metagenome (GOLD analysis project Ga0315287, IMG submission 205037) | Sediment microbial communities from Yellowstone Lake, YNP, Wyoming, USA - YL17G11_0 | ecosystem: Environmental > Aquatic > Freshwater > Lake > Sediment | place: USA: Wyoming | collected...
TCGTCTTCAACCCCTCGATGGGGTAAACCGCGGAGTAGGCGTTGAACGCGTAGGCGCTCATCATGGCGAAGTCGAGGTAGGCGTCGGCCACGACCCGGATCTTCAGGCCCCGGGAGAACCTCGTCCAATCGAGGACGGGGCCGATGAGGTGGGCGACCGTCATCTTGTCCCGGAAGTCGGTTGGCGTTGCCGGGGGCGGGTCGAGTCGCACGAGGACGCTCCGCGAATCGTAGAGGGTCGGTCTCTTCCGGACATAAGTCAGGGCGGAGCCGAGCCCGAGCGACAGGGCATAGCCCCGGCCGAGCTCGTCGATGTTCTGCCGGAACAGGGCCAGGCCCACGACCCGGGTGAAGAGGTTGACCTCCTCGTCCCATCCGGTCCGCAGGTGTTCGTCGCCCGGTCGTCTTTGATGCAGGGCCACGTCGAGCGAGAGCTCGCTCAGGGATGTGTCCCGGAGGGTTTTGCGGAGAGAGCCGGGCCGGCCGTACTCCGGCATGCGGATGATCTGGGTGTCCAGGGCAACGTAGCCTGTGTCCAGGGCTTCCCGGCCGGCCCCCGAGGACCGTCTCCATCCGGCCGAGAGGACGAAGTCGTGCCAACCGGGGTCGGAATAAGCCTTCGAGCCCGGTTTCTTCCGGTCCAGCCACTTGTTAATTTTGAGGAAGGGGTTCACCCATCCCAGGAATCTCTGGACCGGAGACTTCTGATGGTGAAAATAAGAGGAGAGCTGGAACCAGGGCTCACCCACGGCGTAGCCGCCTGAGGTGGTCACGATCATGTCGTTGACCGAGATGACCTCCCGCCACTCCGAGACGTACTCGTAGAACAGGGACGCTCCGAAAGTCACCGCGAGGGATTCGGCCCAGGTCAGGTTGTTGGTCCTGGCCAGCTCGTAGTAGAGGAGCCCGCCCAAGACGTGTGACCAATTGACGACGTAGGCGTTCGAGTCGAAGCGGATGGCCTCGGTCGTCAGGAAGCGGCGGTACTGGTCCTCGCAAGTCAGCTCGTACTGCCAGTCCTCGATCCAGGTATGGTATTCGAGCCAATAGCGTACGGTGGAATAGGCCGAGAATCCTCCCAATTCGAGCATGGCCCGGCGCCAGTTCTTGGGCATCCCCATCGAGGCGATGGGGCTGTCGCAAAGCTCCTGTCCCGAAGCGACCAGCGAAAAGACCGCGACAACAGGACTGTCGGAAGGCGCCGCGCCTGACGCCATCAACGAAAAAGCCGCGCGGACGGGCGACGCCAGCGAAAAAACCGGGAAGGACAACCGGGCGGACGGCGGTTCCGCAAGGCCTGAGCGCGCCGGAAGCACGCCGGCGACGGGGACGGAGCCCTGCGACAGCCCCGTCCTCACGACGGGGACGGAGCCCTGCGACAGTCCCGTCGTGAGGACGGGGATTCCCAGGAGGAGGACCAAGGCGGCGGCCCCGCCTCGGCAACCAGCGAAAAAGCCGCGAGGACGGGGCTGTCGCAAAGCTCCGGCCTCGACGGCTTGGATGACGGATCGGTCGTTCATATCTTCGAGCTTTGCTTTTCCCTGAAGAGGGAATAAAATAAGCCATTCGTCGAGGATAGTCAAGACATGTTCAGGTTGTCGCAGATCGGCCGGGAGGGAGGCGCGCCGCCCACGGGCAAGGCCAAGATCCGGACGCTCGTCGTCAGGCTTCTCGGTTACGCCGGATTCGCCCTCTTCGTCTATCTCATCATCAAAACCGGGCCGAAGGAGATTTTGAAAGCCCTGGGCCGTCTGAGCCTTCTCGAGATCGCCGCCCTCATGGGCCTCCGTTTCCTCTACTGGCTCATCCGGGCCCTGAACTGGCGGGCCCTCCTCGTGGCTTCGGGGGAACGCGTCCCCTTCCGGGAGATCCTCGGCGCCCGGATCGCCGGCTACGCCGTGAGCTACCTGACGCCGGCGGGGAACATCGGCGGGGAAACGGTCCGCATCTTCGTCCTCGACTGCGTCGGTCGCAACAAGGCCCTGGCCACGGTCGTCGTGGACAAGACCATCGAGTTCCTGGCCGGCCTGTCCTCGATCGCCCTGGCCGTCGTCTTCCTTATCACCGAGTTCGCCATCCCCCGCCGCCAGAAGATCGGGCTCTTCGCCGCGATCGCCGTCCTCCTGCTCGTCCTCATTTTCCTCGTCCTCAAGCAGAAGCAGGGCCTCTTCACCTGGGCCCTGGACACGCTGAAAAAGATCAAGATTCGCATCCCCTTCTTCGAGAGCCGTCGCGACAAGATCCTCGAGACCGACGCCCACATCTCCGATTTTTACGGCAAGAACCGCCGGCTCTTCCTGATTCTCTTCGCGTCCTATTTCGCCCAGGCCTGGCTCTGGGCCACGGAGATCTACCTGACCTTCCTCTTCCTCGGCGGGAACACCACGACGTTCTTTAAGTGCTTCCTGATCGTCACCCTGGGCTCGTTCTACACGTTCCTGCCCGTGCCGGGTTCGATAGGCGTCTACGAGCTGACCTACGTGTCGCTGTTTGCCCTGCTGCGGATCGACATGCACGCCGGCATGGCCGTCATCCTCATCCGGCGAGTGGTGGGGCTCGTCTGGGCGGGCATCGGCCTCATCCCCCTGGTCAGGAAAAAAGCGGCGGGCCGGGTCAATGGGACGGAGCCGCCGCCGGATCCCTGCCCTTCCTCAGAAATCTGATCAGCTTGATGATCGTGCCGGGGAAGGCCATCAGAAAAACGCCGAGCAGGATCCCGTCTGGGCGGCGGAGAAGGGAGAAGACGAAGATGCAGAAAACCGCTAGGCTTTTCGCTTCGGCGCCTTCTCCGCTTTTTTCTGAACGGGTGTAGATGTTGTTGATGTAATACAGGGAAACCTGGAGAAAATAGAGGCCAATGGTCAGGAGCCCGAAGACGAGGATTCGGGTGTCCCCCGTGAACCTGGAATAGCCGAAGGAGGCTCCCAGGAGGACGACGAAATCCGCGATCCGGTCCAGGAAGATGTCCAGGTAGGCGCCGTAGCGGCTGGTCATGTTCTTGGCCCGGGCCAGCATGCCGTCGGCGCAGTCGAAGACCGTCGAGATCATGACCAGGACCCCCCCGAGGACGAAGAGCAGGGACGTCCCCCCGAGGTAGGCGAATCCGGCGGCCAGGCCGAAGAGGAACGAGCAGACCGTCAGCTGGTTGGGCGTCACGGAGGTGTTGAAGACGGCCCGGACGAGGAGCGAGGCGGGGGGGCGGATGATGTACCGATCGACGGGGAGGTACTTGTGCAAGAAGGGGTAGGAGGACACGCTTTTCATCGATTTCTGGAACTCGTATTGGGGCTCGGGTGTGCTCATGTCGACCTCGGACTTTTGATTATTTATATCCCACTCCCCTCCCCTCGTCAAGAGGGCCTCGGGGATCATCCTCGTTCGCTGCGGTGATTTTTCACGTCATCACGGTCCGGATTCGATGGGAGGTCCCCGCGTATCCGGCCCGTGATGGCTAAATCACCGCTTATGCTCTCTCCGATGATCCCCTTCGGCCCAGGTAACTAAAGGAAAGCGTTGCGAACTACGGGCAGGCGGTTGATTCCTACACCACCTCCCTCGGACTATCCTGATCCGTGCGGGAAAAGTGGTATAATCTTGTTTACTCTCCGCGGAGGTGACGGCATGAGGAAAAGAGCCTGGTTCCCGATCCTGTTCCTGGCAGTTTTCACCATGTCCCTATCGGCGGCCTTCAAGAAGGAGGACGTCAAGGTCCACAAGCTCGACAACGGGCTCAAGAAGATGCTCGTCGGGGCCCTGGCCGGGATGTCCGGGTCCCTCGCGGCCCAAGAGAAGATCGCTCTCCGGTTCGCCCCCGCCGAAGGCACTCGGCTGACCTACACGCTGACCAGCGTCGTCAACGTGGACGGCAAGAACTTCCTCGGCAAGGACCTGGCTCTCAACGCCGATTCCCGCGGGGAGATCCAGCTGTTCGCCAAGCCGTCGACCCACGAGACCGTCCGGGCCGACCTGACCAGCCCCGGCATCGAGGTCAACGTCCGGCTCTTCGACCGCGTCCTCGCCCAGAAACTCGGCACGACGGAGGGCGAGGCCCTCGAGGTCGTCTTCAACCGGACGGGCAAGGTCGAGTCCATCCGCAACCCCGAAGCCGTCGGCTCGGGAAACCCGTTCAACATCTCCATCCCCCAGATCCTGCGCGACTATTTTCCGGCCTTCCCCGTCCAGCCGGTCGGGCGCGGCGACACCTGGACGGAAAGCCGGCGTCTGACCATCCCCTTCCAGGGACTCGACCTCCAGGTCGACTTGGTCATCGACTACACCCTCGACGACGTCATCCCCGCGGACGACGGGCGACTAGCCATAGTCTCCGCCGTCTACCGGGTCGCCGTCTCGGGGGCCAAGGATCTCGGGGACACCCAGGGAGTCTTCGAGGGCCAGGGCGCGGGCGCGGGCAGCCTCCATTTCCATATCGACAAGGGCTGGTTCTCCGAATACCGCCTCGATTTCAAGACGGACGCCGCCTTCGTCATGAAGAAAGGAGCGGACCGGCTCGTCGAATTCCCCTTCTCCTTTTCCGCGTTCGCCGAGATCGCCCTGATCAACGTCCAGCCCCCGGATCGGCGGGGAGCGGACTCTTGGCAGCGACCGGCAGAAGTGAGGCGGAGCGGCTCGTAGCCTCACTTCTGGGAAATATCTGAAACAAGTCTTGGATCGTGCTGCTCAGCTGATTTCCCTGCCAAGTCGTTGCCTCCCCCCGCCGCGAATTAATTTTCGTCCACCTCTTGAAATCCGCAAAAGTTAGGCGTATCATTTCTATCTGCATCAGGAGAGGCCCGACCCTAACCGGCCGGGCCCGGCAACCTGGGACGGACACCCGAGGTGCTCACTCGCCGGCAGCGAGGATGTGGTCGCGAAAGCGTAAGCGGCAACCAAGTGTCCACGGCGAAAGACCCGCTCCCCTGATGTCGGTGGAGCGGGTTTTTTATTGGCGGACCGAAAGCCCATCGCGGCCCCATCCCAGCCCCTGAGCGAGCCGAACAACGTCGCGTGCCCGGAAAGGAGGCTTCGATGGCCAAGGGTTTCGTGTTCACCTCGGAGTCGGTTTCCGAGGGCCATCCCGACAAGATGGCCGACCTCATCTCCGACGCTTTTCTCGACGCGGTCCTCGAGCAGGACCCCTACGGCAAGGTCGCCTGCGAGACACTGCTCACCAAGAACTTCGCCGTGGTCGCCGGCGAGATCCGGACCACCGCGCAAATCGACCCGGTCCCCATCGTCCGCCAGACCGCCCGGGAGATCGGGTACAACGACCCCTCGGACGGGTTCGACTCGAGCTCCTGCGGGGTCCTCACTTATCTCGGCCAGCAGTCGGACGATATCGACATGGGAGTCAGAAAGGCCAACGGCGAGATCGGGGCCGGCGACCAGGGCCTGATGTTCGGCTACGCGACGACCGAAACCCCCGAGCTCATGCCCCTGCCCATCCGCCTCGCCCACCGTCTCGTCCAGAAACAGGCCGAGGTCCGCAAGAGCGGCCTCCTCCCCTGGCTCCGGCCCGACGCCAAGTCCCAGGTCTCGGTCCGCTACCTGGATAAGCGGCCCGTGGCCGTCGAAAAGGTCGTCCTGTCGACCCAGCATTCGTGCGATGTCGATGACTCGACGCTCCGCGACGGCGTCATCGCCGAGATCATCGAAAAGGTCATCCCGGCCGAACTGCGGTCGAAGACGATCGAATACCTCGTCAACCCGACCGGCCGCTTCGTCATCGGCGGCCCCCTCGGCGACACCGGCCTCACGGGCCGCAAGATCATCGTTGACACCTACGGCGGCAGCTGCCCCCACGGCGGCGGGGCCTTCTCGGGCAAGGACCCGACCAAGGTCGACCGTTCGGCGGCCTACACGGCCCGCTACATCGCCAAGAACATCGTCGCGGCCGGCCTGGCCGACCACTGCACGATCCAGCTGGCCTACGTCATCGGCGTCGTCGAGCCCTTCTCGGTCATGGTCAACATCCACAGCGGCGGGAAGGTCAGCGAAGAGGCCATCGAAAAGTCCGTTCGCTCGATCTTCCAGCTCACGCCGGCGGGGATGATCAAGATGCTCGACCTGCGCCGTCCCATCTACAAGCAGACGGCCGCTTACGGGCACTTCGGCCGGGAACTCCCCGATTTCACCTGGGAGAAGACCGACAAGGTCGCTGAACTCAAGGCTTACTTCGGCTACACCAGCCTCGACGGAAACCGGACACGGCCCGTTAGCTAGATCTTAACCCATTCACTGAGTCTCGTGAAGTAGAGCCCCGATTCCTTGACCGGCTCCCCCGTCAGCTTCGCCCAAAACCGCGTATAGAGCTGGACCTGGGGCCGGTAGAAATCCACCAAGGCTTGGAGGGCTTTGTTCCTGTCCTCCCCGCCGCCGGCCGAGAGGGCCTCGGGAAGCCGGTCGGTTTTGTAATCGGCGATGACCCAACCGTCCTTCTCCTTAAAGAGGAGGTCGACGGCCCCAGACAGGAAAACCGGCGCTCCGGGAACGGGGACTATGGGCCTGCCCCCGGCGAGGGGGACGAGGCCGACCCTGGCGGCGAGGTCTTCGTATTCGGCGTCCTCCGGCCCTATCCTGACCGAGAAGGGCACTTCGAACAAGCACCGTTCGGCCCGCATCGCCCTCAGCCAGAATTCGGACCGGACGATGTCGCCGACGAGGCCGGCGAGCTCCCGGCACGCCGTCGAATCCCGTTCCGCGGCGACCAGGACGTCCCGGGCCATCCGTGACAGGCGGTCCTCTCCGACGATCGCCTCGGCCTGGCCGCGCTTGGCCGCCGGCCACGCCTGGCCCAGGGTCTTCAGCATGACGTGGACCTCTGATCCCCACAACCCCAGTCCTCCCTTGGCCCACTCGGGCGGCTCCCGGTCGCGCCTGGCGAGCGAGGTTACCGTTTCGAAGAGAGCGCCCGCCCGTGAGGCGTCCCCCATCTTCCGCCGGAGCTCTTCCCGGCCCTTCCTCACGTCGACGGGCTTGAGAGCGGCCGGCTTCCGGCGAGCCAGGTCCCCGCGTCCGGCCGCCGGTCCCATTCCCTGAACGAAGGGCGGGAGCTCTTCGATCCCGGCCAGCCCGGCTTCAAGGGGACCCCAGGCTTTTCTCGCGCCCAAGTCGCCTTCATAGGCGCTGATGACGAGGAGGTCCCGGGCCCGCGTCGCAGCCACGTACATGAGGCGGTTCTCTTCCGCCTCTTCGTACTTCCTTTCCTCGGCGGCGCTCTCCTCCCAGCCGACCGGCTGGGACACCGTTTTGGCCGTGAAGCCGGCGGGCTTGGAGAAACGGAAATGGCCGCGAGGCGCGCCGCCGGTCCGGCGGATGTGCTTGTCCGGCTCGAAATCGCGGACCCCTGCCGGGTTGGCCAGCCACACGACCGGGGCCTCGAGCCCCTTGGCCTTGTGCAGGTTCATCAGGCGCACGGCGTTCCGGCGGCCGGGGGTCAGGCTCATTTCCTCGACCGGCTGGGCGCCAACCCATTCCTCGATGAACTCGACAGCGGCGGAGAAGGAGGTCATCTCCTCGCCCTCCCGGCCGCGCAGGGTTTCGACGAGCTTGAAGACGTTCCCAGCCCGGCTGCTGCCCATCTCGGCTGTCACCAGATAATTGAGAAGGCCGGAGCTCTGGAGGAAGGACTCCAGGGCCGCGGAAGGCGGGACCTTGGCCGTGATGTCCCGCCAGACGCGGAGGACCGCGAAGGCCCGTCTCGCTTTCACCGACCCTCCGCCCGCCGCGCCGAGATAGGAGAACGCGCCTCCGGCCGCCCGGTGCTCCAGGAGCTCCCGGTCGCTCAGGCCGAAGAACAAGCCCCGGAGGACGGCCACGGTGAAGACCGGGTTGTCCGGGTCGTCGAGGGCCCGGAGGAGGTTCATGATCTCGCCGACCTCGCCGTTGTCCGTGAAGGCGTCGCTCCCTGCGATCTCGAAGGGGACGCCGAGCTCCTCGAGCCGCCGGGCGTACATGTTCATCCGGTCCTTGTAGCGGAAGAGGACGAGGAAATCGCCGGGCTCGGCCGTCCGCGTCCCGCCGCCCTTGGCTCCGAGCCGGATGTCCCCGGCGCACGACCGGGCGATGAACTCGGCGACCCGGCGCGAGTCGATGTCGGCGATGGCCTCCTTCGAATGGTATTTCACGGCCGGGACGGAGGCTTTGTAGACGCCCGAGAAGGCCTGCCGGCAGTCCGGGCGCACCGTCTCGAGGGGCATGAAGCCCGCCTGGTACTCGTCGGCGGCGGCCGGGAAGACGTCCCGGAAGAGAGGATTGACCCATTCGGCCATGCAGAGCAGGGAGCGGAAGTTGGCGCTGAGCTCGAGGACCTCGCCGCCGCTCTCCCGGATCCGTTCCTTGACCAGGTTGTAGATGTCGATGTCCGCCCGCCGGAAGCGGTAGATCGACTGCTTGGGGTCGCCGACGAGGAACAGGGACCCGGGCGCGGGGGCGAGCTCGGTCCAGTTGCGCTCCTCGTCGTCGGCCCCCGTCAGGAAGAACAGGATCTCGGCCTGGATGGGGTCGGTGTCCTGGAACTCGTCGACGAGAACCGGATGGAAGCGCTTGCGGAAATAACGCCGGACCTCGGGGTTGTCGCGGAGGAGCGCTGCGGCGCGCATGAGCTGGTCCTGGAAGTTGAGCTTCGCTTCGGCCCTCCTCCTCTCCGCGTAGAAACCGACGGCCGGGCCGAGGAAGGCCAGGGCCCGGGTGTGGCAGAACTCGCGCCACGCGCCGAGGACCGGCACGGCCGTCTCGTCGCGGAAGGCCTCCGCCGCGGCCAGTATTCCTTCAGCCTCTTCCTTCGACCGCCAGCGGTTCTTGGTCACACCGAGATTCTTGTCGAAGAGCTCGATCGTCTCCAGGAGCGGGCGGTGGCCGGAGAAGCCGATGTTCCGCCGCCTCAGGAGACAGCGGATGATCAGGGATTGGAGGGAGTCGTAACCTTTCTCCGGCCGCTCCTTCGGAACGAGGGGGCCGGCCCGGTCGAGGAATGCCTCGAGGTTCTTGCGGGCCATCCGGAAATCCGGGAGGGCGTCGCGGCCGGCGACGGCCTCGACGTCGGGGAAGCCGGCCAGCACCGTGAAGGCCGCCTCGAGGTCTTCGGGCTCGAGTCCTGCCTCCTCGAGACCACGCAGGGCCGCTTCGTTCTCCAGCCGCGCCTTGGCCAGGTATTCGTCCCAACATTTCTCGAGCAGGACGCGGTCCTCGTGCTCTTCGAGCTCGCGGAATTCGGGGTCGATCCCGGCCTCGACCGGACGCTCCCGGAGCAGCCGCGAGCAGAACGAGTGGATGGTCCCGATGAACGACCGCTCGAGGTTTTGGAGGGCTGCGTCGAGCCGGGCCCGGGCGGCCGGGTCCTTCTCTTCCATGCGCGCTTTTTCGAGTCCGACCTGGAACCGGCCCCGGAGCTCGGCCGCAGCCTTGCGGGTGAAGGTCACGGCGGCCAGGGTGTCGATCGTCGCCCGGCCCGAACGGAGGATGGCGACGAGCCGCCCGACGAGGCTCTGGGTCTTGCCCGAGCCGGCTCCGGCCTCGACAAGAAAGGTCGTCCCCAGGTCGTTTTCGATCCGGTCGCGGGCGGCCTGGTCGTTCGGACTCTTTTTATGCGAGCTCATCATTTATACTCGTCGAGCTTATCGTAGGCTTCGAAGACCTCGGGATTGGCTTCCCGTTTCCTCTTCGTTTCGTCGGGCCCGCCCGAGACGCAGACCGGGGCGAAGTCACAGAAATGACACTTGGCCTCGGGGCCGGCGATGAAGTAGCCATTCTCCAAGAGATACAGGAGGTCGTTGAGGAGACAGCGCAGTTTGTCCCGGTCGAAGTTGCGGACCATGATCTCCCGGCCCTCGCCGCGCCTCGACGGGAAAAAATAGCCGCTCGCCGTCACCCGCGGCTTCGAGCCGGGACGTTCCCGCGCCAAGATCTTCTCGGCGGCGACGGCGTAGAGGGCGTGCTGGATGATCCTCCCCCGCCCGAACTCAACCAGGTTCTCGTAATCGGAGGTGCGCCCGGTCTTATAATCCAGGATCCGGTAGGTGTCCTCCGCGGTCCTGTCGACCCTATCGATGTACCCGTGAAGGAAGAAAGAGCGGCCGCCGCCGAGGCTTATCTCCTCCTTTTCGATCTCCTTCTCAAACTCGAGCGGTTCCCCCTTCTCTTCGCGTTTCGCCTCGGCGGCCATGAAGATGTCCAGGGCCGCCACGATGTCCCGCCGCTCGCTTTCGAAGATGGCCTCGGATGGAGGTGGGATCTTCCGCTTCGCCCGGTCGATGTGCCGGCCGGCAACTTCGGCCATGAGCTCGCCATGGCGGGCCGGGTCGACCGATTCCTTCTTCTCTTTAACCTTCGTCATGAACTCGCAGAGGATTTCGTGGACGAGGCTGCCGCGCCGGCGCGGGTCGAGCCAGCGAGAGCGCTCGAATTCGACCTCCTCGGGAGGCTTGACCCCCAGGACATGACGGAGGAAGTAGCCGAAGGGACAGCGGGCCAGGAGCTCGAGGCGCGTCGCGGACATGACGGCCTTCCCCCCAGCCACGGGGTCGACCTTGTCGCGGACGGGGCCGATGTCAACGATACCCTCGTATTCGGTCAGCCGCTCTCCGGCTCGGGCGGCCGCGGCGGCAAGCCCGGCAGCGAGGTCGGGGAAATTGGCCTCGACGGAGGCCGCTCCCCCGGACGTCCGGCTTTCGCCGACGAGACGGGCCAGCCACCAGTCGACCTCGTCGAAAACCTCGTCGCGCCCGCCTGGGACGAACCCGGCCGGTTCCGGAAGTTCCCGCTCGAGGGCCGTATAGTCGAGGTCGGGATCGCCGCGGCTGAGACGGAACGCCTGGAGGATGACGGACGACGGGAAGGAGGCCCGTTCCCCGGTGATGTCGAACGAAGGGTAGCTCAGCGTGACGCTTCCCCTGAGAGAGGCGAGCACGGCGGCCAGGGTGAAGAGGTTCGAGCGGAGAGAATCGGCCGCCGTCGGAAGGGAAGCGGAGAGCGCGGCGCGTTCCTCGTCGAGGAGGACAGGATCCTGGAGGCCGCGTCCGGGGAACGTGGCCTCGTCGAGGCCGACGACGAACGTCATCGGCCGGCCGGAGAGCCCTCCGGAGGAGAAGCTGGCGACATGAAGATGGCCGGGCTGGGGCGGCGACGCCCCGACACGGAGGGAGGCGCCCGCCTCCCGCAGCAGGTCCAGCGCGTCTTTCAGGGGGAGTTTGGGTGCCCGGCTTTCCTCGAGGACCTCGGCGAGGCGCACCAAAAGCACGTCGCGGGCCTTGCCGTCGAGGTCCGAAGAGCTGCGGCCGAAATCCTCCGTGACCCGGGCGAAGGCCTCGCAGAGGTCCCGGAAATCGTGACCTGCCGCGGGACCGGGCTCCGGAATGACATCCAGCAGCTTGCCGACGGCGGCAGAGAGTTCTTCGATCTCCAGGATGACCGCCCGGTCGCGGGCCAAGCGCTCTTCCCGGGATTCGCCGGTCTCGTCGTCGTCCTCCCGCTCCGCTTGCTCGAGGTCGGCCTTGCGGGCGTCACGGAAGGCCCCGAGACGCTCGAGGTAGCGGTCTCTGCCCCAGCCGATCATGGCGCTCCTGAGGTGGCGGCAGGCCGTCCGAGCCGGAAGGGGGATCCCCGCCGCGCCCGAAGGCAGGACGAGGTCACCGTTTTCGACAAGGCGGCAGAGGCGTTCGACGGAGAAGTCGTTGCCCAGCCAGTCGGCGAGCCCGAAGAAGAGGCGTCCGGGCGAAGTGAAGGAGATCGGGATGCCCTCGCCGAACGTCACGGGCAATCCCGTCCGGACCGATAGGAGGTGGAAGACGGTCGGGTGCGGCGAGCCCGGCGGGGCGAGGATTTCCACATTGTCGAAGGGGGTCTTCCCGGCATAAAGCCGGCGGAGGATCTCGCGGCATTCGTTCCCGCACCCCAGAGCCCGGAAAATTTTGGGAACTCCGGCCACGGTGAGAGGCGGCGCCTCGCGGGGCGCGAAGAGCCAGGACAGCCGGCCCGCTCCGGAGGCATCGAGGGGCCCGGGAGCGGGCCAGGCATGACGCGGCCGTTCGAGGCCGAACACGGGGTCTCCGGGGACCAGGACGAGCCGGTCTCCGGCCGCGGCCCGGACGAGGTCGGCTTCGAGCCGGCTCATTCGGGCATCCATCGGGCAGAGATGCCAATCGGGCGCGGACGGCGCCGCCGGGGCTGTCTTAAGGGCGAGACTGATGAGTCCGGCCGTATCGAGGAGGCCGTCCTCTTCGAGGGCCCGTTCGTAGCCTTCGAAAATGAGGGCGAGCTCCTGCCCCTTCCGCTCGACGAGGAAAAGCCCCGGGCGGAGGTCGGCGCTCACCCGGCCATCGTGCCTCAAGTCACGGACGGCCCTGAGGATCGTCCGGACGAGCCCGGGAGAAGCCCCGCCCCGGCCGAAATATTCGAGCGCGCCTTGACCCAGGAGCCGTCTGAACACCCGATCCATCAGGGCCAGCGCCGCCGAAGAGGTCAGCGGCTTTCGGGCCGAGTCCCCTCCATGCTTTTCCAGGATCTCCTGGGCCAAGGACGCCAGGGTGACGAAGCGCAGGTTGACCCATGACCCGGCATCGCGGGCCAGGGCTCCGCCGATCTGGCGCCCGGTGATGAAGGAGGGAACGATGAAGATCTTCTCGTCAATCGGATGCTCGCGGCAGAAGCCGGCCAGGAAACGGATCATCGCGCTGGCCGGGCAGGGCTTCCCAGTCCCGGTCCTTCCGGCTTTGCCAGCACCGCCGGGGGCGGTGGTAAGACCGGGGCCTGGCTTCTTCACTTGGCCCCGGGGATGCGATAGAGATGGATCTTGTGCTCGCGCCCCTTTTCGTCGGTCATGACCTCGCTCCGGACGAGCCGGTCGTCCCAGCCGGGGATCTTGTAGTTGTGGGAGACGATGCGGACGCCGGCGGCCAGGTCCTTATCGAAGAGGGGCTCGAGGGTTTCCAGGGATTCCGGCAGGAGATAGAGGGCCAGGACGGTCGCCTCGGTCACCCGGGCCTTGGTGGCGTCCATGTGGAGGAACCGGACGAGCTTTCCGACGCCTTCCCGGGCGGCGCCGGCCCGGCACTCCTCGATGAGGGCGGCGTCGATGTCGATGCCCACGCCCCGGGCCCGGTATTTCTTCGCCGCCGTGATGACCATCCGGCCGTCGCCGCAGCCGATGTCGTAGACGACATCGTCCCGGCCGACGGCCGCGACCTCGAGCATCCGCTCGACCACTTCCTGCGGCGTCGGGGCGTAAGGGGCAAGGTCGGCCGCGTCCGGCCGGCCGTGCGAGCCGGGGTAGACCTTGATGACGTCGTTCTCATCGTAGCGGAACGAGTACGGTTTTCCAGGATGGATGAGGGTGCCGCCCGTCCGTCTTCCGTTGTCGAACGAGATCTCGACAGGCAGGTCGGTCGCGATCCGGTCCACGGCGCCGACGCGGAGCGTCCGGATGCGCGGCCCCCCTCTCCTGGGTCCTGGCTTGATCGTGTAGACGATGTCTTTCTTGGTGACGTTTCGGAGGGTCGCCTCCGCCCAGAAGGCCGTCGCGGAGGAAGGCCGCAGACTGAGGTCGATCCTGTTCTCCGCTTCCCGTCCGGGCCGGACAACGAAGAGGGCCAGTACGACGAGCGTCAGAAAGGCGACGACCAGCCCGGCCTGGATGGCCCGCTTCATGACGGCCCCCCGGCCAGGGTACCTTTCCTCATCCGCTCCAAATTAAAACAGCCCGTGAGGGAAGTCAACCCGCGAAGGAGCGCGCTAAAAACGCGGCCTAAGCGAAGAAATCGCCGGGGACGACCCTCAGGCGGCAGATATCCTTGACCCTGTCGGCGATATCGAAGCCCTTGGCGCAGACGGCCGAACAGGTGGCGCAGGAGCCGCAGGGGTTTTCGGCGACGTCGAGGGAGCCGACGAGCTCGTGGGCGGCCTGGAGGTTCCGGTAGCCGTAGGCATACATGTAGCCTCTCATCAGCGAGGGGATGGGGAGGGCCTTCGGACAGCCGGAGACGCATTGGCCGCACTGTTGACAATAGAGTCCGGCGACCTGTTCGCCGAGCTTGAGGTCCTTGAGCTCCTGAGGCGTGAGCTTCAAGTCGGTCATGACCGTTAGATCCTCTTTGAGCTGGTCGAAGGTAGTGAAGCCGGGGATGGCCGTCGTGACGTTCGGGTCGTTGAGAACCCACTTGAGAGCGGCCCGCATGTTGATCGGCTGCAGCCTCTCTTTGTCCCAGTAGGCGCCGGCCTGAGTCTTCATGGCCACGACGCCGAGGCCGGCCGAGACCGCTTCGTCGACGGCCTTGCGGACATCCTCGCGATGGTCCTGGAGGAAATTGTAGGCCGTCAGGACAACGTCGTAGACCTTGGCTTCGATCGTGGCCCGGATGACGGCCGGTTCGTTGGAGTGGGTGGTTATGCCGATGAACCGGGCCTTGCCCGTTTTCTTGGCTTTCTGGAGGGCTTCGAGGATGGCCGGGTTCTGGACATCCTCCCGGGTCGTATTGTTGTGCAGGTAGAGGATCTCGACATGGTCGAGCCCGAGGCGCTCGAGACTGAGGTCGAACTTTTCTAAAAAGCTCTTCTGCAGGGCTTGGGAATCCATGCCCCGCAGGGACTTGTCCCTGCCCGGCCCGGGGAGCTTGGTCGCAATCATGTACGAGTCGCGGGGCTTGCCCTTGACGACCTGGCCGATCATCTGCTCGTTCCGGCCGCGCTGGTAGCCGTGGGCCGTGTCGAGCATGAAGATGCCGGAGTCGAGGGCGGCCTGGACGACGGCAGGGTTGTCGGCGTTCATGACGCCCATGCTGACGACGGGGATCTTGAGGCCGGTCTTGCCCAGAGTCCGGACGATCGGCTTCGCCTGGCCCTGCGTCTCGCCCGCGCCGGCCTTGCCGGAGCCCGCCGAGGCCAGGGCGGCCGCCTTGACGGCGCCGGGAATAGCCCCGACCGCGGCCAATCCGGTCAGCCCCCGCTTGAGGAACGTCCTTCTCTTGAGTTCGTTGTCATTCCTGGTCATTCGCTTCTCCTCCGATGAAATGATGACGGGCCCGTCAGCGGAGGTCCGTCAGGGTTTTCATGAAATCGACGATGGCGTCTTCCTCGTCGCCGGTCAGGCCGAGGTTTCCCAGCTCCGTTATGTTGACGTTAGCGGCGACCTCGGGCGGCGGCCAGCCGGCCCCGGCGACGTCGCGGGTGTTGTAGAAGTGGACGACGTCCTTCAGGCTCTTGAAATAGCCGTTGTGCATGAACGCCTTGACGAACCCCGGCGAGGGGCGCTTATCCGCGTTCCTCAGGGTCGGCGTCCGATGGCGCCCATAATTGGCGGCCGCGTATTTTTTGTATTTTTCGACGGTCTCGAGAAAGCCGCCGAGCCCCGTGTCCACCCAGTTCTTTCCGTCCGGATTATAGATCTTAGCCTGGCCGTAGAACGGATTTTCCGGGTTGCGGGGGATGCCGAGGTTGTCGTATTTATAGTCGGCAAAAACAGGCGGCTTTCCGTCGTCCGGCGCTAGGACGTGGCAGTTGGCGCACATGCCCTTGGAGTTGAAGAGTACGAGGCCGCGGAGCTCGTTCTCGGTCAGGCCGAGGTTCCGGAAATCCTTGAGGTTTGACTCGCCGATCGTCTCGACCTCGAGCCTCTTCCCCGAGGCCGCGCGCCAGAAGTCGTCAAACTTCGAGCTGAAGGTGTTGACCTCCGCCGACCGCTCGTATGCGGCGATGGCCCGGCCGATCTTGGCGTACGCCCCCTCCGGGTCCTTGTCGGCGTCGAGCGATCCCGGACCGAAGACCTTCTCGAAGAGACCGGCATAGTTCGATCTCTTGACGGCTAGAACGAGGCTCTTCGCGTCCGGCAGGTTTTGCTCGAGGGGGTTGAGGAAAGGTCCCATGGCCTGCTCGGCCAAGGGATCGCCCAAGACCTCCCCGGTGGCCCGGCCGTCCCAGAACAGGCCGCCGACGAATTCTCCGCTCGGCGTCAGATGGAGCTTGGGGCTGTCGCCGGCGTAGGCGGAGGCCGGGGGTTTGCGGTTGCCGAACCTGCCCTTGACCGCCCCTTCGTAGACGCCGCCGGTCTTGTTGAAGTGTTCGGAAGGGCCGGTGAACCCGACGGACGGCCCATGGCAGACCGCGCACTCCTGCCCCGCAGGAGAGGAAAGGTTCCGGTCGAAGAAAAGCCTCTTGCCGAGTTCTTCCATCGGCGATAACCGCGAGGTGACGTTTTGCGCGGAGACCAGGATGAGAGAGGCCAGAACCATAACCCCAGTCCCCAATAAAACTTGCGGTTTCTTCATGGCACCTCCGTCTGGGCGCCTCGTCGGCCGCCCGATCTTTCATAGAATGCCGATAGGTTGGATATCCATTGTATAGATGGGGCACGGAAAGTCAACCGGAGCGGCTGCCGGGGAACGGACGAATTGACTTTTCCGGACCGGGGATTATACTTCCCGTCGATGGCCAGAAAAGCGCGGCTCCTGCTGACCTTGGCGATCTTCTCTTTTCTCGCGGCGGACATTCCCTCCGCCGGACAGGTTCCCGAGCCCGCCGCCCCTTCGTCCCTGAAAACATTCTTTACCGTCCGCTCCGCCCAGCCGGACGATACGCTGCCGCCGGAGATCCGCAAGGAATTCAAAGAGGACGACGGCAGCCCGTTGAGGTCCGTGGCCGTTGACCTCGACGGCGACGGGAAAGAGGAGAAATTCGTCCTCTGCGGCGTCCCCTCGGCCGCCGGCGGTCACCAGTGGCTCGTCTACGACCCGGCGAAAGGCGCCGCCCGGGGGGTCGTCGTCGGCACCATCATCTTCATCGGCCGGGAATCCGACGACGGCTATCCCAAGCTCGAGACCTATTGGAAGCAGGGCGGCGCCATGTCGGTCGTTTTCCGCTACAACTACGCCCGGGGCCGGTACGGCCGCGTCGACACGCGGGCCATGACGCTCTGGGAGACGAGCGAATATTTCCGGGCCAAGCCGCCCCTCGACCTCGACAAAGAGCTCGTCGAGATCAAATAGTGCCGCGATGGCCAGGCCCAGCCGCATCCTGATCTCCGCAGTCATCCTCACTCTCATCGGGTGCGCCGCATGCCGGGCCCCCAGCGACGGCCGGGGGGCGGATCGGGGCCCGTTGAGAATCGCCGTCATCCCCATGGGCACGACCCATGAATTCTGGAAGTCGGTCCACGCCGGCGCGCTGACGGCGGCTCGCGAGCTCGGCGTCGAGATCATCTGGAAGGGCCCGCTCAAGGAGGACGACCGCAACGAGCAGATCCAGGTCGTCGAAACCCTCGCCGGCGCCGGCGTCGACGCCCTCGTCCTCTCCCCTCTCGACGACCGTGCCCTCCTCCGCCCCGTGGCCGACGCCCGCCGGGCCGGGATCCCGACGGTCATCTTCAACTCGGCTCTCCAGGGCGATGAGCACGTCGCCTTCATCTCGACCGATAATTTTCAGGGAGGCGTCATGGCCGCCCGGGCCATGGGGCGGCTGACGGAAGGCCGGGGGCGGCTCATCCTCATGCGGCTCAAGGTGGGCGTCGAGGGCACGACGAAGCGGGAGGAGGGGTTCCTCGCCACCCTCCGGGCGGAGTTCCCGGAGATCGCGGTCCTCTCCGATAACCAGTACGCGGGGACGTCCACGGAAATGGCCTACCAGACCATGGAGAACCTCCTCTCCCGGTTCACCGGGGTCGACGCGGTTTTCACCCCGAACGAATCGACGACGTTCGGTGCTCTCCGGGCCCTTCAGGACCACGGCTTGGCGGGGAAGGTCATCCTCGTCGGCTTCGACGCCTCGGCCAAGCTCATCGAGGCGCTGGAAAAACGGGAGGTCCGCGGGCTCGTCCTCCAAGACCCCTTCGCCATGGGCTACCTGAGCTTGAAAACGGCCGTCGCCCATCTGCGCGGCGAACCCTACGAGAAAACGGCGGCCACAGCGCTCGTCCTGGCCACGCCGGAAAACATGGAGGAGCCGCCGGTCCGTCGGCTTCTCCGGCCCGACCTTTCCATTCTCAAGGACTGAGGATACAGATGATGAAACCACGGCCCGGAACAACCGCCCTCATCGCTTTCCTGGCCCTCTCGGCGGCGCTCGTCGCGGCGGCCGTGCCGGGAAGGGCAGCGGAGGACCCCATGAAAGCCCAGAAAAAAGCCACGCCGAATAGCCCGGCCGCGGCGCCGGGAAGTCTCCACATCATCTCGTCGAGCCACCAGGACATCGCCTGGATGGACTCGCCCGAGAAATGCATCGTTTTCCGCGACACGAACTGCATCACCCCGGCCCTGGCCATGATGGCCAAGGACCCCGCCTACTCGTTCACCATGGAGAACATGCTCAACCTCATGGAGTACGTCGAGCGTCACCCGGAGCGCGCCGAGGAGATCGCCCGCCTGACCCGGGAGGGACGGATGGAGTGGGGCGCCACGTTCAATCAGCCCTACGAATCGCTCTATTCCGGGGAACAACTCATCCGCCAGGCCTATTTCGGCCGCCTCTGGATCAAGCAGAATTTTCCCGGCGCGGACGCCCGCGTCTATTTCAACCCCGACGTCCCCGGCCGGGCCGCCCAGATGCCCCAGATCCTGGCCAAGGCCGGCATCCCCTACCTGGTCATGAGCCGCTACCACGAGGGCTTCTACCGCTGGGCGAGCCCCGACGGGACGTCCGTCCTGGCCTACTCGCCCGGCCACTACGGAAACGCCGCCGCCACCCTCAACGCCCCGCCCGCCGAAGGGGCCAAGGCGATCCTTGAAAAGCTGGCCAAGTGGTCGGGCTATTATGCGGCGCGCAGCCTGCCGCCCGAATATCCCCTGCTCAACTCCGTCGATTTCTCCCAACCGACCGATTTCGGCAGCCTCATCCGCCATTGGAACGGGACTGCGCCGAAACCGAAGGCGGCGGCGGTCATGAAGTACTCCACGGCCCGGCGCTTCTTCGAAGCGATCGACGTCAAGACGGCCAGGCTCGAGACGATCACGGGCGAGAGGCCGGGCCTCTGGCTCTACATCCACGGCCCGACCCACCACTGGGCGATTTCGGCCGAGCGGGAAGCCGGCCGGCTCCTCCCCGCGGCCGAAGCCTTCAGCACGGTCCGGGCCCTCCTCGACGGGAGTTTCGCCGGCTATCCGGCGGGCCGGCTCGAGGCGGCCTGGATGGCCGCGATCTACCCCGACCACGGCTGGGGCGGGAAAGAGGGCCAGATCACCGACAGGCTCTTCCGCAAGAAATACGAGTTCGCCCGGGACGAGGGCCGCGAGGTCCTCTACAGCGCCCTGGCCGGGATCGCCGCCCGGGTCAAGACCCGGCCTGAAAAGGGCACGCCCCTCATCGTCTTCAACTCGCTCTCCTGGCCGAGGACGGACCCGGTGACCGCGCTTGTCGCGCCGCGGACCGCCGCATTCCGCCTCGTCGACGCGGCGGGCACGGATGTCCCCTATCAGCGGCTTCCGTCGGTCGACCCGGCCTCACCCGGCACAGCCCTTATCGAGTTCATCGCCCGGGACGTCCCGGCTCTCGGCTACAAGACCCTCTACCTCATCGAAGGCGCCCAGCCGTCTCCGGAAAAGACGTCGTCACCGGCGGGCGCCGAGGTCCTGGAGAACGACTTCTACAGGATCGAGCTGGCCCCGGGCGGGGTCAAGCGCCTCTACGACAAGGAGCTCGGACGCGACGTCCTCGACACGGGAAAATTTCTGGGGTTCGAGGTTTTCACCATGCAGTCCGTGGGCAACGGTGCGGGCGAGTTCGGCCGGGTCCAGCAGCCGACGATGGCGGGTTTCGACAAGACGAGCCTCCACCGGCCGCGCTGGCGCCTCGTCGACGGAGAGTCCGGCCCGCTCAGGACCGTGTACCTCCTCGAACAGCCGCTCCGCAACTGCACGGTCCGCGAAAGGCTTATCGTCTACCACGGTATCAAAAAGATCGATTGCGAGGTTTCGCTCCTCGGCTGGGACGGGGAGCCCTACCGGGAATTCCGACTCGCGCTTCCGGTCGCCGCCGCGGACGGCCATGTCGCCTACGAGATCCCCCTCGGCGTCCTCGAGGTCGGCTCGGGCGAGGCCAAGGGCACGGGAGGACCGGCTTACGGGAACCTCGTCTACGACGAGCTCCTCTCCGACATCCGGCCGCGGGAGGTCCAGAACTTCCTTTACGCGGGCGACGGACATTTCGGCGTCACCCTGACGACGAGCGTCGCCGTCAACGACTACAAGGACCCGACGGACGCGCCCGTCCCCTACCCCGTGCTCCAGCCCATCCTGCTCGCCTCGAGGCGGAGCTGTCACGGCGAAGGGAACTGGTACCTCCAGGAGGGCGACCACCATTACAGCTTTTCCGTCGTCAGCCACGTCTCGGGTTGGAGGAACGGGTACCGGGCGGGCATCGCCGCCGGGAGCCCGCTCATCGTCGTCGGAAACCCAGCCTCCGGGCCCAGAGCTGACCTCCCCGAGGCCAGGAGCTTTCTCCCGTTCTCGGCGCCAGGCATCGTCCTCTCGACCATGAAAAAAGCGGAAAACGACGACACCGTCATCCTCAGGGTCTACGACATCGAAGGGAAGGACACGGAAGCGGCGGTCGAGCTATTCACCCCCGTGAAAAGAGCGGAGCGGACGAACCTCATCGAGGAAGAGGGCGTCGAGCTCAAACCCCGCAAGGGGCGGCTCGTCCTTCCGGTCGGCCATCACGCCGTCGAGACCCTCAAGCTCTTCCCGGATTGGACAAGATAATAGAGTTCCTCTCCCGATCTAGGGGAAATCCGTCGTAAGGCGGCGATGGATGTCGCCCTGAAGACCCCCGTAGCGGAGGGGCGGCAGGGAGCGAATTCTGAGAAGCGACCGGCAGAAGTGAGGCGGAGCGGCTCGTAGTCTCACTTCTGGGAAATATCTGGATCAAGTCTTGGATATCAGGCCTCAGAAGATCCGTAATATTGAAGATTCCCTGGCCGACCGCCGGGACTGGTTCCCGGGGGGCCGGGGGGCTAAGGGGGATATCCATCGCCAAGCCAGTACGACGGATTTCCCCAATACTGGGAGATGGACTAATAATGATGGGCCGGCGGCGGAGCGGCTCAGTCCTCGTAGACGCGGGTGAGCTCGAAAACGACGGGGTTGACCGCGTCGGGACAGGCGTGGGTCAGGACGTCGGGGTCCGTGGCCCAGGGAAAGCTGGCGTTGAACATCATGGCGAAGACCTTGGGCAGCATGCTGTACATGGCGTGGATGCAGATATGCCCGTCGACCCCGCCATCGGTGAAACTGATGACGTCACCCACCTTGTGACCGAGCCCGCACGTTCCCTTGACGTTGGTCACCTTGGCCCTGACTTCTTTCACTTTCTTGGCCATGTTTCGCTCCTTCTCTGGTCCCGGGCTTTCTCCGGCGCAGGCCGGCTGAGGCTGCGGAAGCCCTGTCTTTACCTCGGGGATGCCCGACCACCCCAATAGCGCCGCCGCGCTCAGAGTCCTGCAGAAATCCCGCCTACAGAGGCGCTGGCTCTTCTCGGAGGGTTCGGGCTTTTTCACGGCTATTCCCCTATCGGCGACGCGATTATACAGCAATCCTCTGTCGCACGCACCCCCCGGGGCCCAAAGATCAGGGGCGACGAAAAAAACAGGCGGCGGGGGTGAGAAAGAAGGCCGCCGTCCGCCGTCTTATTCATCGAAGACAACGACGGGAGGTCCGGATGAAAAGCAAACTCACCCAAGAGGAATTCGTCAAGCTGGCCATCGCC
>Ga0315287_10001484_pt1 | contig 21663 bp, 23 predicted proteins | sample YL17G11_0_MG_FD_205037 | JGI IMG/M metagenome (GOLD analysis project Ga0315287, IMG submission 205037) | Sediment microbial communities from Yellowstone Lake, YNP, Wyoming, USA - YL17G11_0 | ecosystem: Environmental > Aquatic > Freshwater > Lake > Sediment | place: USA: Wyoming | collected...
TGGTGGGGCTCGCTGCGCTCGACCCACCCTACGCGGATTGCGATTGGGCATGGAGGAAAGAGGTTCATGGTTGCCTATCTGCTTTACGCCGGAGTAGCGCTCTATCTGGGGCTGCTCACGTCGATTAGTCCCTGCCCGCTGGCGACCAACATCGCGGCGATTTCCTATGTCGGCCGCAAGGTGGGCGATTCGCGTTGGGTGCTGGCCGCCGGGCTGCTCTACACGCTCGGGCGGTGCCTGCTTTACCTGGTCCTAGCCGTTGTGCTGGCAACTACGGCGATGTCGATTCCCGCCGTTTCTCTGTTTCTCCAGAAGTACATGCACCTGGTTCTCGCTCCCATTTTCTTGCTCTTGGGGATGTTCTTGGTTGGGCTTATCACGTTCAGCGGCGGCGGGGCGATGATGACCGATGGGATTCAGAAACGGATCGACGCCATGGGAATCTGGGGCGCGCTGCTCTTGGGCGTGCTCTTTGCGGTCGCCTTCTGCCCGGTCTCCGCAACGTGGTTTTTCGGTTTGGTCGCCCTCATTTTAGGTTCCGAGGCCGGCGCCGCGGCGATTATCGCCAAACTGGCCGCGATTGGCATTATCCTTCCCGAAGCGTCGTTGCCAGGAGCCACCGTGGTCTTGCCGCTGATCTATGGCATCGGCACGGCCGTGCCCGTATTGCTGGTGGCCTTCCTGTTGGCCTACAGCGTCCAGTCCGTCGGCAAGACGTACAACATGCTCTCGAAGATCGAGTGGTGGGCGCGGCAGATCACCGGCTGGATATTCGTGCTGGCCGGTGTCTACTTTTCACTCGCATACGCTTTTGAGGTTATCTGATCGCCTCGGCGACTGCTCAACCCTCGCTCCCCGCCAACACGGTTTCCCCGGCGGCAATCGAACTGTGGCAAACGACCCGCTCGCCGCCGGCCTTCTTCGCCGCGTACAGGGCCCGATCGGCCAGATCGAGCAGCCGTTCGGGGCTCTCCATGCCTTCATGCCACTGGGCGACGCCGAAGCTCGCGGCGATCGAGAGCTTCCTCGTGCCCACCGTGAACCGCGTTTCGGCGATCGCCGCGCAACACCGCTGGGCCCAGGTGCGCGCCCCGGCCTCGTCGGTATCGGGCAGCAACAGGCAGAACTCCTCGCCGCCCCAGCGGCAGGCGTAATCCGGACACCGGCACCGTTGGACGATCATGCCCGCCACGTCCCTGAGGACGGCGTCGCCCGCCATGTGGCCGTAGGTGTCGTTGATGGGCTTGAAGCGATCCAGGTCCATCATGACGGCGGAGAGCGGGTGATGATAGCGGATCGCCCTGTTCCACTCCTTCTCCAGGAGTTGATGGAACGTGCGACGGTTCAGCAGGCCGGTCAGGGTATCGCAGCGGGCGAGTTGGCTGAGTTGGCTTTCAAGTTCCAGGACTCTCGCTCCGGCCTGCAAGCGGGCCACCAATTCGCCATTGCTGACGGGCTTGGTCACGAAGTCGTCGGCGCCGGCGTTGAGCCCGGCGATGATGTCGTCCGACTGCGATCTTCCCGTCAGCAGCACCACATACACGTAGTGCGGCAGTTTCCGGCGGCGAATCGCCCGGCAGAAGTCGATCCCGTCCATCGGGTGCATGAGCCAATCGGTAATCACGAAGTAGGGGCATTCGCGGCCCATTGCTTCCAGGGCCGCGGCGCCGTCGGACGCCGTGCGAACCCGAAAGCCGGCCGATTCCAGCATCTGCGACAAACTCGCTCGCACCGACGGGTCGTCGTCCACCACAAGAACGTCTTGGAATGTTGGATTCACCAGAGTTGCTCCGTTGAGACAATCATAGGCCGCTATTGACTCTCAGGAATGCAGTATCGGGAGTCGTGGGGCAGGTTGTCAACCTGCCTGGACAGATTTAACAATCTGCCCCACGACATTGCATCACGGCACCAGCGGCTCGATGGTACGGGGCGCCAAGGGCGTCCCACAGCGGGGACAGATCGAGAAGGAAAGCGAGACGGTCTTTTCGCACTTGGGACACTGTTTGGTCTTCTTCAAGGTATACGAAGACACAAGCGGGATCAGGCCGGACCCGCCGCCGTAATGCTGGTCCCGTGAGTCCTGGCGGATGTCGTCGTCGGACGGCAACGGGTCGTTCTCTGAACCTGGCATCGGCATGGGCACCCGCACCTTTGCACGACAGTGGGGACATAGGCCGGCCTTGCCGGCGCACTCGTCTTTGACGCGCAATACGTGCCCGTTTGGGCAGCGGATTTCGATAGCCATAACCCGCCTCCCGCGGAAACCGTGGAGACAACACCCCATACTATCGTACTATTCTAGCTCCTTCTGCCTGACAGTGCAAGGCACCCACTTTAGCGGCTCGGGGCGGGGGCGTCGATCGTTGTGAGGCAGGGCCGTAACCGTGTATGTCCCCTTCCGTAGCGATATAATGTCTGGGACGGATTTTACAGGAGACCGGACAGATGGATAGGAAGACGCCTTCGCTGCAAATCTGCAAAAATACCGATGCTCTGGCCGCCCTGGCCGCCGACTTCGTCGCGGGGTGCGCGCGGGAGGCGATCCGGCAGCGGGGGCGATATACGCTGGTCCTCTCCGGGGGCGCAACGCCGGAGAAGACGCATGGCCTCTTGGCGCAGCCCCTGCGGATGGCGGCCGGCGATTGGCGGAAGACGCACATCTTCTTCGGCGATGAGCGATTCGTGCCGCCCGAAGACGCGCGGAGCAACTTCGGCATGGCGCGCCGGACGCTGCTGGGGCGGGTTCCGGTCCCTCTGTCCCAGGTGTTCCCCATTCCGACGGACCGCAAGAGCGCGGCGGAGTCGGCGGTGGCGTATGCCGGCGAATTGGCGCGGTTCTTTCCGAGCGAGGCTGCGCACAATGTTCCGCCCCGCTTCGATCTGATTCTGCTGGGCTTGGGCGAGGATGGGCATACGGCCTCGTTGTTTCCCGGCTCGCCCGCCTTGGACGTGGAAGACGCCTGGGTTGCGTGGAGTCCGCCGGGCGTTTTGCCGCCGCCGGTGGATCGGATCACGTTGACGTATCCGGTGCTCAACGCCGCCCGGCACGTCGCGTTCCTGGTAACGGGTGAGAACAAGGCGGCGGCGCTGCGCGACGTCTTGGAAGGGCACGCCACCCGCGACATCCGCCCGGCGGCGGGCGTCCGGCCGACCAACGGCACGATCACTTGGTTCGTTGATGAGGGCGCAGCCAGGTGCTAAGAGGCCGTAAAAGAATAACTTGTGCAATCTTGTAGGACGGATTTCCTAATCCGTCCCCAAAAACTGGACGGATTAGGAAATCCGTCCTACGTGTAAACCTCCAACTTATTGTTTTACAGACTCTAACCACGTTGGGGTGGCAGTACAACTGCCACCCCAACAATATCCGCAATTTTCCCCGCAATCCCATGCCGATCCTCCTGAAAGACCTCACTGCCGAGCAGTTGCACGAAAGCCTGGCGCACGCCGGCGTGACGCCGCGATTGGCTCGGCAACTTCAGGCGGCGGCCGTTCGGCGCGGCGAGCTTCCCAGGGCAGGGCACGGCATATCGGCTAAAGTGCTGGCAGACATTCGCAGGCTGACGCGGATCCCGCACTTGACGTTGGCCGACAAGGTCGTCTCGCCATTCGACGGGTTCGCCAAGTACCTGTTTCTCGGCGACGGCCCGGAACCGTTCGAGGCGGTCCGCATTCCGCTGCTGCACAGGCCGGAGGATCCCAAGTACGTGGTCTGCGTCAGTTCCCAGGTGGGCTGCGCGATGTCCTGCGAGTTCTGCGCCACCGGACGGATGGGCTTCCGCCGCAATCTGGCCGCGTGGGAGATCGTCGATCAGGTGGTCAAGATTCAGGCCGATTCGCCGTATCCGGTCCGCGGCGTGGTGTTCATGGGCATGGGCGAGCCGATGCTCAACTACGATTGCGCGATGCAGGCCGCGGGCATCCTTAGCGAATCGTGCGGCATGGCCATCGCCGCCAAGGCCATCACGATCTCCACGGTGGGCATCGTGCCCGGCATCCGCCGCTTCACGGCCGAGCGGCGTCTCTACCGGTTGGTGGTCTCGTTGAACACGGCCGATCCGGTCCAACGTCGTGAGATGATGCCCGTCGAGAAGGCGTATCCGACGCCGGAACTCGTCGAGGCGATGCGCGAGTATCACGAAGCCACGGGCCGGCGAGTCATCCTGGCCTGGACCATGATCGCCGGCGTGAACACGCGCGACGAGGACGCCCGGCTGCTGGCCGAACTGACCCGCGGACTGCCGATCAAACTGGACCTGATCGACGTGAACGATTCGACGGGCCGATTCCGGCCGCCGTCGCGCGAGCAACTCAACGCCTTCCGCGACGCCCTGACCGCGAGGCTGGCCATGCCCGTGGGCCGACGCTATAGCGGCGGGCGCGACATCCGCGCGGCTTGCGGCATGTTGTCGGGCAGGCCGGGGACTGGTCCATTTTTCGGCGAAAAGGCACATCTTTCCGATGAACCGTTGGCCGAAAACATGGACCTGTCCCCTTCTCGCAGCGCGCCAGGCAGGCTACAATAGCGCAAACCAATAATCTTCCAGAAAGGGTTTTCCATGAAAGTTGCGACGATCGTCACCAACCGCGGCGCCATTCGTTTGAAACTTCACGCCGACAAGGCCCCCAAAACCGTGGCCAATTTCGAGAAACTGGCCGGCGAGGGTTTCTATAACGGCCTGAAGTTCCACCGCGTGCTGGCCGACTTTATGATCCAGACGGGCTGCCCCAAGGGCACCGGCACCGGCGGCCCTGGCTATACCTTCAAGGACGAGTTCCATAAGGACCTCAAGCACACCGGCCCGGGCGTGCTCTCGATGGCCAACGCCGGCCCCAACAGCAACGGCTCGCAGTTCTTCATCACCCATGTGGCCACGCCCTGGCTCGACGGAAAACATTCCGTCTTCGGCCAGGTGATCGAGGGCCAGAAGGTGGTCGATGCGATCAAGCAGGGCGACGTGATGCAGAAGGTCACCGTGGCCGAGGAGCCGGATGCCTGATCCGCCGGGCTATTTCTGGCTCTGCTGATAGATCGCCTCGATCAGGCTCTGCACGTCCTTGAATTTCTGCTTGGACGACAGGGCCGTATCGACCAGCCGCCGGGCTTCGCTCTCGGAATGGCCCAGGCTGCGGAGCACTTCGAACGTCTCGGAAACCACGTCGGGCGTGACGTCGGCCTCGTGCTTTTCCTCGCGGGCGACCATCAGGGCGAACTTGGGCACCTTGCGCCGCAGCTTGGCGATGATCCGCTCGGCCATGGCCGGTCCGATGCCCGGCAGGGCGGAAAGCGACTTGGCGTCCTGCTCCTCGATGGCCGTGGCCACTTCCTTGACCGGCCGGACCATGGCGCGGAGCGCCTTCTTGACGCCCACGCCGTCGACCGAGCAGACCAACTCGAAGAACTCGCGCTCGATCTCGCTGAGGAAACCGATCAGCCGCGGCGTCATGCGGCCCTGCATCGGGTTGCCTTCCAGGTACTCGATCGTGTGCAGCGTGATCGCTTGGTTCAATTCGCTCTGCAACTGCCGCCGCGTAAACTCGGGGATCAGCACCTCGTACTCGAAGGCGTCGATCTTCAACGTCAAGGTGTCGCCGTGCAGGGCGACCAGTTGGCCGGTGATTTTGGTAATCAAGAGAGCTTGTCCTTCAAGTAATAGTGACACAGCGCCACCGCCAGCGCGTCGGCCACGTCGGGCGGCTCCGGCACGGCGGACAGGGCCAGCTCGCGCTGGATCGCCCGCTGCACTTGCGACTTCGGCGCCCGGCCGCTGCCGGTGAGGATGCGTTTGACCTGCGTGGCCGAGTAGTGGACGACCTCGATGCCGGCCTGGGCGGCGGCCAGGCAGATCACGCCCCGCGCGTGGCCCATCAGGATGGCCGTCCGCGGCCGACCGTAGTGCGAATACAGTTCCTCCAGGGCCATCACGCCCGGTTGCAGGCTGGCGATTACTTCGGCCACGCCCTCGTGGATTTCCACCAGCCGTTTGGTCAACGATCCCCGTGATTTTCCGCGCACCACGCCCGCCTCGCATAGCCGCAAGCGGCCGTTCTCGACGTCCAGCACGCCGTAGCCGGTGATGTTCAAACCGGGATCGATGCCGAGGATGCGAAAGCTCATGGCAGATGGCGCGTAAGAGCGGCCATTTCTCATGTTCCCATCAAATTGAACGCCACGAACATACCCATGACCGTGGACGCAAAGGCAGCGCAGAAAGCCAGCACGCTGGTCAAGCAAACTCCCTGCGCGGCACCTTTGGTCCGAAAGAGCGAAGCAAATGAAATTGCGTAGCCCGACGCAGCAAACAGGAACGGCAACCCGAAAAGAACCATATCAGAATCGCATACCGACACACGTTGTTGCCGACCATAGTAAACAAGGGTAAACGAGGCAGCATGAGCGATGCAAATTGCGGCAACCGCGATCGATCGTTTCATACTGCCACACTTGCCCAACGCTTGGGTTTGATTGGTTGCATCACTTCACGCTCCACTCCGTTCCGCCCGGCCGATCTTCAAGTGTGACGCCGATCTCGGTCAGCCCGTTGCGGATGCGGTCGGCGGTGGCGAAGTCCTTTTTCTTGCGCGATTCGGCCCGCAGGTCGATCAGCAGTTTCATCAGCTTGCCGGCCAGTTCATCGCTGCCGGCGGCTTTTTCTTGCGGCGGCTTGCGGAACAGACCCACTGTGGCGGCCAACTCGCGGAGTGTGGTGGTTCCGCGCTGCAACACGTCAATCTTCTCGGGCGATCGTTTGCCCGGCTCTTCGAGCTTCTCGTCGTCGACGAATTTGTTGATCGCCCGGACCAGGTCGAACAGCGCGCCGATGCCGCCGCCCGTGTTGAAGTCGTCGTCCATGGCTTCGAGGAAGCGATTGCGATGCTCGGCTACGACTTTTAGCAACGGTTCTTGGCCGGGCCCACCGTCGCCGTCTTTCCGTCCGGCAGGGCAGGGCAGGGCGTAGAAGCTGGCGCCCGTCACCCGCTCGAACCGCTTGAAGAAGCGGTAGAACGTGTCCATGCCCGTCTCCACCTCGCGGATGCGCTGCTCGCTGAAGTCGATCGGGCGGCGGTACTGGGTCGAGAGGACGAAGAAGCGGATCGTCTCGCCGGCGAACTGCTTCAACAACTCGCTGAACGGGCTGGAGCCCTTCGACTTGCTGATCTTGGCGACCTCCTGCGCGGCCAGATCGCCTTCGGTTGGCCGCGTGCTTCGTCCGCCCAGCTTGCCCACCTCGTCGGAGGCCTGCATCAGCCCGTTATGGAGCCAATACTTGGCCATCGGCTTGCCGTGGCAGCATTCGCTTTGGGCGATTTCGTTCTCGTGATGGGGGAACATCAGGTCCAGGCCGCCGCCGTGGATGTCGAACGTTTCGCCCAGCAACGTGCGGCTCATGGCGGAGCACTCGATGTGCCAGCCGGGCCGGCCGGGGCCCCACGGGCTGGGCCACGAGGGCTCGCCGGGCTTGGCGGCCTTCCACAGGGCGAAATCGGCGCTTGCCCGCTTGCGCTCGGCCATGCCGCCGCCCTCGCCTTGCATGGCCTCGACGCCGCGGTGGCTCAGCTTGCCGTAGCCATCGGCCTTGCCCACCTCGAAATACACGTCGCCCTGCGCTTCGTAGGCAAAGCCCTTCTGAATGAGCGTCTGCGTGAACTTGATGATCTCGTCCATCGTCTCGGTGCAGCGGGGGAAGCGGTCGATCACGTCGACCCCCAGCGCCGCGAGATTGTTCATGTAGTCGGACGTCATTTCGGCGGCCAGTTGGGCCATGGGGATGCCGCGGCGGTTCGACTCGGCAATGAGCTTGTCGTCCACGTCGGTAATGTTCACCACCAGCGTCACCTCGTAGCCCGAGTAAACGAGGTATCGCTTGATGGCGTCGAAGATCACCGGCCCGACCATGTGGCCGATGTGGCTGGGCTTGTACACGGTCGGCCCGCAGAGATAAATGCCGACCTTGCCCGGCCGGACAGGCTCGAACGGTTCCTTGATGCGTGTAAGGGTATTGTAGACGCGGAGCATGGTTTAGCGTTCCCTCGCTTCGAGCAGCGCGATACACTGGGCGGAAATGATTTCCTCGTGGCCGACGGGCCCGACGCCTTCGCCCGTCTTGGCCTGAAGGCCGACGCGCTCCACCTCGGTGTTCAGCAGATTGGCGATTCGCTGGCGGATGGCGTGCCGATGGGGCAGGAGCTTGGGCTTCTGGGCGAAAACGATGCAGTCGACGTTGACGATCTTCCAGCCCAGGGCCATGACGGCGTCCAAGGCGACCTGGAGCATTTCGCCCGAGTCGCGGTCGCGATTCTCGGGGTCGGTGTCGGGAAACATCTGGCCGACGTCGCCAATGGCGGCGGCGCCGAGCAGGGCGTCGGTCAAGGCGTGCAACAGGGCGTCGCCGTCGCTGTGGCCGATGGCTTCCCGATCGTGGGGCAGGTTGATGCCGCCCAGCCGCAGCGGTCCACCCGGCCTGAGCCGGTGCGTATCGTGTCCGATTCCAACGCGCATTCCGTCCGTAGCTCGGCCCTCCTTTCCGTCAGTTGCCCACTCATCAAACGCGCGGGGATTATACAGGAATCGGGCGGAGGTGGGAAGGTCCTTCCCTTTCCCCCGCTACCGGCGGGACCTATAATGGGTCTATTATGGCTGTGATCGAGATCGAAGGGCTGACCAAGTCCTACCATGTTTATCAGAAGCAGGAGGGGCTCGCCGCGGCCATCGCCGGGCTGTTCCACCGCCACTACCGGCTCGTCGAGGCCGTGCGCGGCATTGATCTGCGGGTCGAGCAGGGGGAGTTCGTGGCCTTTCTGGGCCCGAACGGGGCGGGCAAGACCACGACGTTGAAGCTGCTTTCCGGGGTGATCTCGCCCACCGGCGGGGCCGCTCGCGTGATGGGCTTCGTCCCTTGGCGGCGCGACAACGCCTACCGCCGCCGCTTCGCCCTGGTAATGGGTCAGAAGAACCAGCTTTGGTGGGACCTGCCCGCCGCCGAGTCCTTCCGCCTGCACCAGCAAATCTACCGCATCGAGCCGGAACGCTTCGACCACACCCGCGACGAGCTGACCGGCCTGCTCGGCGTGCGCGGGCTGCTGGGGCAGCCGGTCCGCGAACTGTCGCTGGGCGAGCGGATGAAGATGGAACTGATCGCCGCGTTGCTGCACTCGCCCGATGTGCTGTTCCTCGACGAGCCCACCATCGGCCTGGACGTGATCGCCCAGCACAACATCCAGACCTTCTTGAAGCACTACCAGCAGGTCCGCAAGGTGACGATCCTGCTGACGAGCCACTACATGAAGGACGTGGTGGCGCTGTGCGGCCGCGTGGTGATTATCGCCCTGGGACGGATCATCTACGACGGGTCGCTCTCGGGCATCATCGACCGTTTCGGCGTGTACAAGATCATCTCGCTGCAAATGCTCGACGGCGACGTGCCGCTGAATTTGGAGCGGTACGGTGAAGTGCTCGCCTCCGAGCCGCCGCGGATCAGGCTCCGCGTCCAGCGCAGCGTCGTGCCGGAGGTTCTTTCTAAGATTCTCGCGGGTCATTCGGTAGTCGATGTCAGCGTGGAAGATACGCCGTTGGAAGAAGTGATCGCGGAAATGTTTATGCAGACAAATGATGAATGATGAATGATGAGTGATGAATAGACACGAAAAGGAGCCGAGATCATGAAAGACGATTGTGGAAACAAAGACCTGCGTAAGAGAACCATGAACTATGCACTGCGAATCATTCGCATGTATTCCGCATTGCCGCGATCATCGGCCGCACAGGTCATCGGTCGCCAGGTTCTTCGTAGCGGCACTTCGGTCGGCGCGCAGTACCGCGAGGCTTGCCGTTCTCGGTCCGTGGCGGAGTTTATCAGCAAGATGGAGAACGGCCTGCAAGAATTGGACGAAACGGATTATTGGCTTGAACTGCTGGCCGAGGGTGGCTTGGTTGTTCCCAAGAGACTGGTCGATTTGCGCACGGAAACCGATGAACTGCTGGCCATTTTCACCGCCTCCGTCAAAACCGCCAAGAAGAACCGTTAATCTATCTCCGGCATTCATCATTCATCATTCACCATTCATCATTTCCCTATGTTGGCGCGCGCTGCAACCTGGTGGACCGTCTTGCGGATCAGCATCGAAGAGCGGCTGGTCTATCGGGGAGACTTCGCGCTGGGCACGCTGATGCGGTTCCTGCCCATCGTCACGCAAATCTTCCTTTGGGCGGCCGTCTACGAGGCCATCGAAGCCGCCGGCAGCGGCAGCACGCGGATCGTCGGCTACTCCTACCGCGACATGATCGCCTACTACCTGTTGACGATGGTCAGCCGGGTGTTCTCCAGCATGCCGGGGCTCGCCTCGGGCATCGCCCGCGATATCCGCAACGGCACGATCAAAAAATACCTCGTTCAGCCGATCGACATGCTGGGCTTCCTGTTGCTGTACCGCCTGGCCCACAAGCTGGTGTACTACACCGTGGCCGCGGCGCCGTTCGCGCTGGTGTTCTTCCTCTGCCGCGGCTATTTCGCCGGCTGGCCGGACGGCTCGACGATGCTGGCGTTTATCGCCTCGCTGGCGATGGCCTTCCTGCTGGGCTTCTACATCGAGGCCACGCTGGGCATGATGGGCTTCTGGTTCCTGGAAGTCAATTCGCTGCTGTTCGTCTACATGCTCTTCAGCTTCTTCTTCTCCGGCCACATGTTTCCCATCGACATGCTGCCGGGCGCGTGGGGTCAGATCGTCAAACAGATTCCGCTGCAATACCTGGCCTACTTTCCCGCCGCGGTGTTCCTGGGCAAAGTGACCGGGCCGGAACTGTACTGGGGCCTGTGGACCCAGTTCGGCTGGACCGTGCTGTTCATCGTCCTCAGCCGGGTGGTGTTTCACCTCGGTACGCGGCGGTACAGCGGATATGGAGGATAAGGAAATGCTGAATGATGAATGATGAATGATGAATGATGAATGATGAATACACTGACTAGCTACTTCCGCGTCTTCCTGACTTTCGCCCGCAACAGCCTCGTGCGCGACATGACGTTTCGCACGAACTTCTTGATCGACCTGATCTCGTCGACGGCCTGGGTGCTGATGAACGTCGCCTTCTACACGCTCATCTTCCGCTACACGCCGGCCATCGGCGCCAACACGGGCTGGGAGAAGTACCAGTTCTTCCTGTTTCTGGCCACGTCGCTGCTGATCAACAGCCTCGTTCATGCCCTGTTCATGACCAACGCCGACGACCTGAGCGAACTGGTCCGCACCGGCTCGCTCGATTTTGCCCTGTTGAAACCGATCGACACGCAATTCCTCGTTTCGCTCGTGCGGGTAGAGTGGTCGGCGCTGGGCAATTTCTTCGTGGGGCTGGCGTTGATGGGCTATGCGATGTACAAATTGCAGTACGTGCCCGGCGTGGCGCAGATCGTGCTTTATCCGGTGTACGTGCTGTGCGGCGTGGCGATCTATTACAGCCTAATGATCGCCCTGGCGGCCACGAGCGTGTGGCTGGGGCGCAACCTGACGCTGTTCGACTTCTGGTTCTACATCACGAACTTCTCGCGCTACCCGATGGAGATTTATCAAGGCCCGTGGGGCACGCCCTTGCGGCGGCTGTTCACCTTCTGCATTCCGGTGCTGGTGGTGGTGAACGTGCCCGCGCGGCTACTGGTCCGTCCGATCAACCCCCAGTCGCTTGAAGACTGGATTCTGCCCGGCTTCGCCATCCTGGCCACCATCGGCAGCTTGGCCGGCTCGCGCTGGGTGTTTCAGCGGGCGCTGTGGAGCTATCGCAGCGCGAGCAGTTAGGGGAGGAGGTTGGGGATTGGGGATTCGAGAAACAAGAAAGGAAATAGAATCCGTCGTGGAGAGGGGGAAAGCCGCTTTGTCGTTTCGTTCCGTGGAGAATCGAGATGTCGTTGGGCCGAAGGCCCGCCGTTCACCCAGCCCAGGGCAACGCCCTGGGGGAGGTGGACACGACCCCGATTCGTGCCGGCCCAACGGGCCAACCGTTATCCAAGAGGCTGTAGGAGACGAACCATTGGCCCGTTGGGCCGGCGGATGAGCGAGGGGCGCCGACGCATCCGCAGGGCGTTGCCCTGGGCTGGGAGAACCGTGCCCCTTCGGAGCGGAAAGAATGCGGTCGCCTTGAACAAAACTGGAATCAACATCACATGAGAACAGATCCAAGTGTTGCGCAGCCGCGCCGCCGGCTATTGACGATACGTGGATGAGAATGAACCGTATTCGCAGTGCGAGGACCATACGATGACAGACGAAACCCGTGCCGAAGGAGTTCCGAACTCGGCGCATGCGCCGCGCACCTTTCTTGGTTGCGGCTGCCTCGCATGGGCAGCGGCGGGGATCGTGTTCCTTGGTGTCGTTGTCGCGCTCTTGTTGCCGGCAATTCAGTCTGGTCGCGAGTCCGTCCCAAGGGTTCGGTGCCCCAACAACCTCAAGCAAATTGGCTTGGCGATGCACAACTACCACTTCAAGTACGGCTGTTTTCCACCGGCGTACGTTGCCGATGCGAAGGGACGCCCCCTGCAAAGTTGGCGAGTGCTTCTGCTGCCCTATGTGGAGCAAGGTGGACTCTACGACCGTCTCAAGCTCGATGAGCCTTGGGACAGCCCGCACAATCGCTCGGTCCTGCAAGACGAAGGTGCTACACAATGTTTTCACTGTCCTTCGGCACAGAACCCCAAAGACGAAACAAGTTACGTGCTGATCGTCGGCCCCGACACGATATCCGACGGGCCACACTCGATGCGTCTTGAGGACATCAAGGATGGCCCATCAAATACGATCATGATCGTCGAGGTCAAAGACAGCGGCATCCACTGGGCGGAACCACGAGATCTCGATTTCAAGAGCATGAGTTTCCGGATCAGTGATCCCAACGGCAAAGGAATCGGCAGCTATCATCCAGGAATCGCGAATGTCGCGTTCGCCGATGGCTCGGTGCGATCCATCAGGGACGACATCGACCCAAAACTCCTGAAGTCGCTCATCACCATCAACGGTAAGGAGGACGTGAGCGAGTTCTTCCGCAATCAGTGAACTACAAACACCGAAACAGTAGCACGCACGTTCCGGGAGCTGTTAGCTCCCGGCTATTGACGATACGTGGATGAGAATGAACCGTATTCGCAGTACGAGGACCATACAATGACAGACGAAACCCGTGCCGAAGGAGTTCCGAACCCGGCCCATGCGCCGCGCACCTTTCTCGGTTGCGGCTTCCTTGTATGGGCAGCGTTGGGGCTGCTGACTGCCGTCCTACTCTTGCAGGTGTTTTCGGAGTGGGGCTCCCGGGAAGCCGCGCGAAGGATGGCATGCGTCAACAACCTCAAGCAAATTGGCTTGGCGATGCACAACTACCACGACAAGTACGGCTGTTTTCCACCGGAGTACGTTGCCGACGCGCAGGGACGCCCCCTGCATAGTTGGCGCGTGCTCCTGCTGCCGTACCTGGACCAAGCGGAACTTTACAACCGTCTCAAGCTCGATGAGCCGTGGGACAGCCCGCGCAATCGCTTGCTTCTGAAAGACGAGATCGCTGCGCAAGAGTTTCACTGTTTTACGGCACAGAACCCCAAGAGCGAAACGAGTTACATTATGATCGTCGGCCCCGGTACGATATCCGACGGGCCGCACCCGGTGCGGCTTAAAGACATCAAGAATGGCCCATCAAATACGATCATGATCGTCGAGGTCAAAGACAGCGGCATCCACTGGGCAGAACCGCGCGATCTCACTTTCGAGGACCTGGACTTTCGCGTCAAGAATCCTAGCGGCAAGGGCATTAACAGCGATCATCCGACGGTCGCTAATGTGCTGTTCGCCGATGGCGCGGTCCGTTCCATCAGCAACGAAATCGACCCAAAACTCATGAAGTCGCTCATCACCATCAACGGTAAGGAGGATGTGAGCGAGTTCTTCCGCAATCAGTGAACTACAATAGCGATGCCGCGTTGCCGCTCTGGCCGCCGTGCCGGCGGCCGCTAAACTGAGTACTGAATACTGACAACCACGCAAACACCGGCCACAAGTGGCCGGGCTAAACGATTGACACTCTCAACTCTCGACTCTCCACCATGAAACTCGCCTACAGTTCCAACGCCTACTTGAGCTTCTCCATCGAGGAAACCATCGCCCGGATTGCCGCCCTGGGATATGCCGGGCTGGAACTGCTGGCCGACGTGCCGCACGCCTGGCCGGCCGGGTTGCTGCCCGAGCGGAAGCGGGCGATCCGCGAATATCTACAGAAGCACCACCTGGCGATCTCCAACGTCAACGGCTTCATGATGAACGCCGTGGCCGATCCGCGGCAGCCCTACTGGCACCCCTCGTGGATCGAGCCCGACCGGCACTATCGGGCGATCCGCCGCGAGCATACCAAGCGGGCGTTGCAGTTGGCCAAGGAACTCGCCGCACCGTCGATCCAGACCGAGCCCGGCGGGCCGCTGGAGCCGGGCCAGCCGTGGCACGCCGCCGCCGACATCTTCTACGACGAGATCATGCCCTGCGTGCAACTCGCCGAGCAACTGGAGGTCTTTCTGCTGATCGAGCCGGAGCCGGGCCTGATGATCGAGACCTTCGAGCAGTACCTGGAGTTCGCCGGGCGGATCGGCTCGCCCTGGGTGGGGCTGAACTTCGACCTCGGCCACGCCTTCTGCACGGGCCAGGACCCGCAGGATTGGATCGCCCGGATGGCCCCCCACACGAAGCACTACCACCTGGAAGACATCGCCGCCACGCGGAAGCACGCCCACCTGGTTCCCGGCCGCGGGGTGATTGACTTTCCGGCCGTTTTCCGCGAAATTGCCCAGAGCCGATACGAGGGCTGGATCACCGTCGAGTTGTATCCGTACATCGACGACCCCGACGGGGCGGGCGCGGAAGCGAAGGGGTTTCTTGAAGGGGCGATCGAACAAATCGCAAATGATGAATGATGAATGATGAATGATGAACAAGACGACGTGGTGGAATTGCCCGGGGATGATGAGCCCGTCCGTTTGCGGCCTCGGCCGGGCTGGGTGATCCGCGACTACATGGAGTTGATGCGGCTGCCCAACGTGTTTACGGCCATGGCCGACGTGGCGATGGGCTTCCTGTTCGTCCAGCCGATCGTCGCGCAATCCGACTCCTGGGCGTTGGGCCTGTTGATCGCCGCGTCGAGCATGCTCTACATTGCCGGCGTGGTGCTCAACGACGTGTTCGACCTGGAGACCGATCGGACCGAGCGGCCGGAGCGCCCGCTGCCCTCGGGCCGAATCTCGCTGCGGGCCGCCCGCTGGGTCGGCTGGAAGTTTTTGCTGCTCGGCGTGCTGCTTGGTACGGGCGCGAGCTTTTTTGTGGGCCAGATGCGGCCGGGCGTGGTCGTGGCCCTTTTGGCTACGTGCATTCTGTTGTACAACGCCTGGCTCAAGCGAACGCCCTTGGGCCCGCTGGCGATGGGCGCCTGCCGCATGCTCAACGTGATGCTGGGCATGAGCGTACTCGATGCACCCTTACAAGCCGAGCACTGGCTGGTGGCCGGGGCCATTGGGGTCTATGTGGCCGGCGTCACGTGGTTCGCCCGCACCGAGGCCCAGCGCAGCAGCCGCCTGCACCTGAGCTTGGCCACGTCGGTGATGATGCTGGGCGTGGCCATGTTGGGCTGGTTCCCAAGCTGGTCGCCGGAGATCGTCATCCCCCTGTTGCAGCAGCAGCCGCAACGATGGCAACTATTGATGGTGCTGCTCGGCCTGCTGATCGGCTATCGGTGCCTGTGGGCGGTGCTCGACCCGATCTCCGCCCGGGTGCGGCTGGCGGTCGCCCACAGCATCCTCTCGCTGGTGATCCTCGACGCCGCGGCCTGCTACGCCATTCGCGATGTTTTTCCGGCCGCACTGATCCTGTTGCTGCTTCTGCCGGCGATGTTCTTGGGAAGGTGGATTGAATCAACGTAATGTTTCTCGGCTACAACACCAACGGGCTGGCGCATCACGACTTGTTCGACGCGGTGCAACTATTGGCCGACATCGGCTACCGCGGCGTGGCGATCACCATCGACCACAACGCCCTGCCGCCGCACGGCCCACACGCCCGTCAACGAACCGAGCGGCTGCGGCGGCTGTTGGAACGGCTCGGCATGAGGTCGGTCATCGAAACAGGCGCCCGGTATCTGTTGGACCCGGCGACCAAACACGACCCGACGCTGCTTTCGGCCGGGCGGCGGCAGCGGATCGAGTTCTATCGATACGCCATCGACTGCGCGGCCGCCCTGCAAAGCGATTGCGTCTCGCTCTGGTCGGGCGTGCTGCGCGAATCGGGCTCGGCGGGGACTGGTCCATTTTTCGGCGGGAAAACGCCTTCTGCGAATAGACGACGGGCCGAAAACATGGACCTGTCCCCTTCCGCCGTTGAACAAGCCATTGACCGCCTGGCGGAAGGGCTGGGCGAAGTGCTCGACTACGCGGCAAGGCAGGGGGTCATCATCGGTTTCGAGCCCGAGCCGGGCATGTTGATCGACACCCTGCGGGCGTTCGAGGAACTACTGCCTCGCATCGACCGGCCGAACCTCCGCCTGACGCTCGACATCGGCCACCTGCAATGCCAGGGCGAGACGCCGATCGCCGATGTTATTCGCCGCTGGGCGCCGCGGTTGGGCAACGTGCATATCGAGGACATGCGGACGGGCACGCACGAGCATTTGATGTTCGGCGAAGGAGAGATCGACTTCCCGCCCGTCTTGCGGGCCCTGGCGGAGGTCGGCTATACTGGCGGGCTGTACGTGGAACTCAGCAGCCACAGCCGCGAAGGGCCCGCAGCGGCGAAACGAGCGATAGACTTTCTCCAAAGACAAATGACGAATGACGAAATCACAATGCCGAAAGAATGACGAAATCCAAATGACGAAAGGATTGCGGCATTCGACATTTTGGTTTCGACATTCTTTCGACATTGTGATTTCGACATTCAACATTCTATGTTCTTTTTTCAATCATGCCCAAGCCCATCATTTTGCTTTCCATCCCCGGTCTGCGTGAAAAAGACGTTGCCGTCATGCCCAAGCTGCGGAACCTCGTGGCCGGCGGCGAAATCGCCGAGTTGATCCCCAGCTTTCCCTGCGTCACCTGCCCCGTGCAGGCCGCCATGACCACCGGCAAGACGCCGGCCGAGCATGGGGTGGTGGCCAACGGGTTCTATTGGCGCGACAAGCGGCGGGTCGAAATGTGGACCTCGCCCAACGACTGCATCGAGCAGCCGCAGATTTGGGACTTGCTTTCGCATCACGGCGCCGGACTCAGCTCGGCCGTGTGGTTCCCGCTGCACAGCAAGTTCTGCGAGGCCGACTACGTCTGTACGCCCGCCCCGATCCACAATCCCGACGGTTCGGAATCGCTGTGGTGCTACACCCGACCGACCGAGCTTTACGGCACGTTGCGCGACGCGCTGGGCCATTTCCCGCTGATGAACTTCTGGGGGCCGATGGCCGGCATCAAGTCGAGCGCGTGGATCGGCGAGTCGGCCGTCATCGCGGCGCGGCAGTGGCAGCCGGATTTCTTCTACATCTATCTTCCGCAGCTCGACTACGCCGCCCAGCGCACCGGCCCGGAAAGCGCCGCCGCCGATGCGGCCGTGGCCGATCTGGACGAAGTCATTGGCAAACTGGCTGCCGGCATGGCGGAAGCCTGCGAACATGAACCGCTCTGGCTCGTGGCCGGCGAATACGCCATCACGCCGGTCGATCACGTCGCCTATCCCAACCGCGTGCTTCGCGAGGCCGGGCTGCTGGCCGTCCGCCAAACGGACGACGGCGAGCATCTCGATCTGGAAGGCAGCCGCGCTTTCGCGATGGTCGATCACCAGTTCTCGCACGTCTTCGTGGCCGACGTAGACGAACAGACGATCCGCAAGGTGGCCGACTTGTTCCGCGACCAGCCGGGCATCGCCGAGGTGCTGGTGGGCACGCAGCGCGCCCGCTATCATCTCGACCACGCCCGCAGCGGCGTGCTGATCTTGATCTCGACGCCGCGGAGTTGGCAGGCGTATTACTGGTGGCTTTCCGACGACCGCGCGCCGCGGTTCGCCCGGACGGTCGATATCCACCGCAAGCCGGGCTACGACCCGGTGGAGTTGTGTTTCGACCCGGCCACCAAGAGCATTCCGCTGGACGCCACGCGCATCAAGGGCTCGCACGGCGCACCGGCCGACGACCGTTCGCAGCGGAGCGTGTTGCTGGCCTCCGAGCCGCTGCGGCTGCCCGGCCCGACCGTGGCCGATACCGACGTGTTCGGCATCGTGTTGGAGCATTTCGGGCTACAGTAGAAGGTGGGGGGGAGACGCGAGGGAACGGCAGGGAAACTGGCAGAGGCGCTATATGATGCAAAGGAGGAAAACGGGGACCGATAAACCTCATTTCCATCTACTGCCGAGGGCGGTACAATGAAAAGAGAAAGTATAAGGAGAGTACCATGATAATGCGATTGCCCGACGAACTGCGCACGCTGGTGATTAGTCATCCGGTTACGCCCGTGGAGATCATTGACGAAGAGACACGCCTGGCCTATGTGCTGCTGCCCGCCGGGGAATTCGAGCGAATGAAGACTGCCGCCGAGGATGACCTGAGCGAGACTTACTCGGCTCAAGTGGCGTCCGCCATGCGGGCGGGATGGGATGATCCCGCTATGGACGAATATAACGACTATGACGCACATCGGCCGACATCATGAACTACCAGCGGGGCGACATTGTGTTGGCGGATTTGCCCTACAGCGATCGAAGCGGCGGCAAGAAGCGGCCGGCACTGGTTGTGCAGTGCGACCGCAACAACCAGCGATTGGACGACGTGATACTTGCGATGGTTACGCGCACGATTCAGCGAGCCGATACTGAGCCCACCCAACTGCTCATCGACATTGCCACGCCCGCGGGCGCCGAGTCTGGCTTGCTGCACACCTCGGCGGTCAAGTGCGAGCACATAATCACGCTCCACCGTCGCTTCGTCGAACGGGTAATTGGCCGCGTACCGCCGGAATTGATGGCGAAGGTCGACGACTGTCTGAAGACATCCCTTGGCCTGACTTGACGAAAGAATTGCCGCCTGCAAGGTGCGTGGAACCACTTATGAAAGTCTCTACTCTTTGCGCCGCATTTTTTCCATTCGTCTTTCTATCGGCAATTGCTGCCGCCGCGGAGAAGCCGGCCAAACTGGATGCGAAACGTGTCGCAGAGTTGGCGGCCCTGTTGCCCGAGGCGCCGCGGGGCGTGGGGCCGACGATCGACGACCGCCAGGCGTGGCAGGCCGTGGCCGCGGCGCCGAGGTTCAAGGACGCCGTCAAGCAGGCCGAGCGTTTGCTGAACGAGCCGATTCCGCCGCTGACCGATGCGTTGTACCTCGATTTTTCGAAGACCGGCAACCGCGCGCGGTGCGAACGGGTGTTGCGGCAAAGGCAATCGCGGATTCCCACGCTGGCGCTGGCCGAGTGCATCGAGAATCGCGGCCGCTTCCTGCCGGCGATCGAAGAGGCGATCCGGGCGATTTGCGGCGACAAGACCTGGGTCCTGCCCGCCCACGACCACGAGCTGGAGAACTTCCACGGCAAGGTCATCGAGATCGACCTGCGCGCGGCCGAAGTGTCGTGGAACCTGGCCACCGCCCGCTATTGGCTGGGCGAGAAGCTCCACCCGGAAGTGCGCAATCTCATCCGCGACGAGTTGCGACGGCGGACCTTTGCGCCGTTTTGCAACATGATCGCCACGGGCAAGCCGCGCATGTGGTGGCTCAGCGGCACGAACAACTGGAACGCCGTCTGCCTGGCCGGCGTAACCGGCGCGGCGCTGGCCGAGGTGGAATCGCGCGACCGCCGGGCGCTATTCGTCGCCGCCGCCGAGAAGTACGTGCAAAACTTCCTCGGCGGCATCACGCCCGATGGGTATTGCTCCGAGGGCGTCGGCTACTGGAACTACGGCTTTGGGCATTACGTGATGCTGGCCGAAACGATCAAGCAGGCCACCGGCGGCAAGCTGGACATGATGGACGGACCGCACATCCGGCAGATCGCCCTGTTCGGCCGGCGGATGGAGATTCTGCCGGGCATCTATCCGGCCTTCGCCGATTGCAGCCCCACGGCCCAGCCCGACGCGCAACTCATGGCCTTCCTCAGCCGGCGGTACGGCTGGGGGCTCAAGAAGATCGAAGCGGAGGGCCTGGGATTGGCCGCCGGGCCGTCGTCGCGGTTGTTCGCGCTGGGGCTGTTCGGGTTCCCGAATTCGGCAACCGCCGTGCCGGCCGCAAGAGAGGCTGCCGAACCGCCGCTTCGCCATTGGTTTGCCGACGCCGGCATCCTCATCTGCCGGCCAAGTTCGCCGGGCCGGCACGCGCTCGGCGCGGCGCTCAAAGGTGGGCACAATGCCGAAGAACACAACCACAACGACGTGGGGTCGTTCGTCGTGGCCCTGGGACGCGCCACGCCGCTGGTCGATCCGGGCAGCGAAGTCTACACGGCCCGCACGTTCAGCGCGCATCGCTACGATAGCAAGGTGCTGAACTCGTTCGGCCATCCGGTGCCGCGCGTGGCGGGGCAATTGCAGATCGAGGGCCGCCAAGCCGCCGCGAAGATCCTCAAGACCGACTTTACCGACAAGGCCGACACGCTGGCGATGGATATCTCGTCGGCCTACAAGGTGAAGGAGTTGAAGCGGTTGGAAAGGACGTTCATCTTTTCACGCGAGGCGGCAGGGCGGCTGACCGTGATCGACAAAGTTGAATTCACGAGCCCGCAGAAGTTCGGCACGGCGCTGATCACCTTCTCACCGTGGAAGCGGCTTGCCGCCAACCGGCTGCTGGTGGGCGAGGCGCCGGACGCCGTGCAGATCGAGATCACCGTGGAGGGCGGCACACTCAAGATCGAGTCCGAGCAGATTCAAGAGAAGCTCCCCGGCGGGCGGATTCCTGCACGAATAGGGATCGACCTGGCCGAGCCAACAGCGAACGCGACGATCACGCTGACGATTTCGCCCTAAAGCCGCGACATTCCGCCGATTCCGGGGACAATTCCGGCGACACCTTTCTCGGGCCGCCTTGCGGCTCATTGGCACAAATGACGGTTGCACCAGACGCGCACCGTGTCCAGATACGCTATGTACTTCTTGTCTTCGTCTTGGATATGTTCCAGCGATCAATTCTTGAGGAATCTCAGCACATCAGATGCGGTCAGCGACAGCAAGTGCGTTGTAAGCGTCCGAGTTAGGCATAGCCTTCGGACGGGGGGGCTGCGACAAAGCGCCGAGCGAGGGCGAGAGAGAGCGGCGGGCTCGGCCTACCGGGCTGCTGCCGCGTGGGGATACCCAAGGAATAGCCAGTCGCGGGTCACGCCGGCACGGTGGACAAGGCGTGCTCGTGGCAGAACTCCTCGAACTTCCAGCCCTCGCTCGCTCGAGCCCCTACGCTCCGGAAATGCTCGAACCGGGCGAGAAAGGCGTCTACGATGATCGGATCGAAGTGCGTGCCGGACTCGCGGACGATAATGTCTCGGGCAACGTCCGGATCGTACGGCGGTTTGTAGGTCCGTCGCGAGGTAAGCGCGTCATACACGTCGGCCAAGGCGACGATTCGCGCCGAAAGCGGGATCTCCTGACTCCGCAGGCCGGCACAATAACCGGCGCCGTCGAACCTTTCGTGGTGATACTTGGCGA
>Ga0315287_10001486_pt1 | contig 21659 bp, 11 predicted proteins | sample YL17G11_0_MG_FD_205037 | JGI IMG/M metagenome (GOLD analysis project Ga0315287, IMG submission 205037) | Sediment microbial communities from Yellowstone Lake, YNP, Wyoming, USA - YL17G11_0 | ecosystem: Environmental > Aquatic > Freshwater > Lake > Sediment | place: USA: Wyoming | collected...
GCAGGATTCCAGGAACGTCAACCCCAGGTTCCTGACAAAGGAGGACATCGAAGCGTATGTCCGATGGGCCAGGGACGAGCAGGGGTTGAAGACCTCGACCATCGCCAAGCAGATCGGCCTCCTGAAGGGGCTGACCGTCTTCGTGGGCAACCCGGTGATAGTGAACATGAAGCTGTTACCGGGACGATCGGGATTGCCATCGCCACCTCCGGTTGGCCCGAAAGTGTGCTTTTCCGAGGAAACGGTGATGTCATTCCTGAAAGAGGCCCAGAAGAGGGCGGAACTGACGGACTGCTGGTACGACATCGCGGCCTTCGGGTTTGCGGTGGTGTATTCAGGTACGGGCCTGCGGCCCAAGGAGGCCAGGAAGGCCCTCCTCAAGGACCTGGACACCGTGAACTGCCGGTTGTGGGTCGGGAGCCCAAAAGGCAAGGGGGAATGGACGGAAGGTGATTTTGCCCTCCTCCTGAAGCCCTTCAGGCCCTTTGTACAGGTCTACATGCTACTCAGGCACAAGCACATGACAGGACGGGGACTGAGCCCCACGGACCCAAAGCTGCCCCTGATTCCGCGCCTGGAGGCCCCTGCGAGGCCCACGGTGGACCCGGTCTACTTCGAGCCCGCCAATGTAAGGGGCATGTTCGAAAGGCTGCGGAAGCTCACAGGGATAGCCTTCAGGCCCAAGGACGGGAGACCCAGCTACGGACAGATGCTCAAGGACCATGGAGTGCCACTCGAGGACTGCTCGGTCCTTCTGCGCCACACGAATGTGAAGACAACGCAGGCATACTACGTCTCTTTGAGGCCGGACAAGGCCTTCAAAAACGTGGACAAATACTTTGAAGAGACGCTGGAGAAGAAGCCCGCGTTGTAAATTCAATTCCCAGAAATTGAGCTTTTTGGCCACTAACGGTGAGTATAAATAGGGTATTGGGTCCGCCCGGATTTGAACCGGGGTCTGATGGTCCCGAACCACCAAGTATAACCAAGCTAGCCCACGGACCCACTATTGTGAGGTAGGGAATAAGCAGGGGGATAATTAATCTATCTCCAACTTCGCCGTCAGCGAGGGTATGTGCGGATAGGCCTTTCTGAACGCCTCCGCCACCTCTTTGAGCGGGAAATCCTCACGCGTGCCGTAGTCCGCCACATATTCGATGTGGCGCCTGCCGCTCAGGTCCGTCTTGCGGAGCATCGCATCGCGGGTCCCGTCGAACTCGACGGGCCTGAAGCCGTGCTTTGTGCAGGTGGCCAGGTCGAACGAAGGCGTGGCCTTGACCCATTTCCCGTCGAGGAAGAACTCGACGTAGTTGTGATAGGTCATGAGCTTGCTCTTGAGCCGCTCGGCGATGTAATCCGGGACGATATGATTGACGATGTCCGCAAAATGCAATCGGGCGGGCACGCCGACGCTCCGTGCCATGGCCGCCAGCAATACGGCCTTGGGCATGCAGAATCCGTCGCCTCGCTTGAGGGTTTCAGAGGCCTTGAAGTAATGGTTGCCGGGGATATCGAATATGATTTTGTAGGGGATGGTGTCGCGCACGAAGTAGAACAGGGCCACGGCCTTCTCCACATCCGTCTTTTTTCCGGCGGTGACCTCCTGGGCCTTCTTCTTTACCGCCGGGGTGTCGAAATCGAGGTAGTAGGTCGGTTGCAGGTCTTCCACGCCTGAGGTTATGACAGCGCCGGATAAATGCCTTGCGCGCTCCTGCTCGAGACGGTATCGCTTTTCAGGCCTTGCCGTTCCTGGTTTCCAGCAACTTCCTCATCCGTTCGACGAACTCGCCTGCCACCTTCAGGGCCTCCACGGCCTCGTCCTTGGTTGCATGGAAACCTGTATCATACTGGTCGGCGTGCCTGAGGTCACGGTACTGGTCGAGCCGCTGGACCCACAGGGGCTCGAGCAAGCCCCTGTCGGCATATTTCGCCTCCAGGTAGCGGGCGATGCAGTAGTGGCTCTTCTCCCTCACGCCGTCGTGGATGAGGATGGCCCTCGCAGAATGGAACATGGCGATGTAGGACGACATCAGGGTGGAGTTAAAGGCCTTGCCTTCCAGGTTCACCGCCGTTTCCGCCAGCCACCGGTCAGCGGCCACCAGGCTTGCGCGCGCCCTTTCCGGCGACGGTTCTGCGGCCCTCAGCAGGCCCTCCCTCACGCAGTCTCTGTAACTGAACCGCGTCAAGACCTTCCCCCCAGACTTTTATCGAACCGTAGTAGAGGGCGTGGTAGAAGAGGGGGTCTTCCCTCATCAGCGTCTCCCGCTTCTGAGCTGTCATGTAATAAGGATGTATCCTGTCGTCCATTTCCCTTAGGGCGGCGGTTAGCGGAGCCCACGCCGTGACGTCCGCAACTCCCACAAGGACCCACAGGTCGATGTCCGAGCCCTCCGTGTTCTCGCCCTTCGCGAAGCTGCCGTAGATGCCGGCCCCTTTCACGAATGGGAATTTCCGGAAGACCCCCGCATCGAAGGAGGAGAGATTGAGCAATATTCTCAGGCCCCGCGTCGGGGGACAGTCGTTCACCGAATAGGCCCGCCCGTGTCGCTTGAGGATCTTCTCGCTGGCGAGTATGTCCAGCACCTTGGAGACGAGCCCCTTGCTCAGGCCCGTCTCCCGGGATACGGCGCTCACCCTGACTGGCCCGGCATTGTAGAGGACCGCCTCCAGGATACGCACCCGCTCCTTCGTCGAAAGCAGCATGTGTATGTTCATGTTGTGTTGACATAATGTTCACACCTTATTAACTTTATGTTCACATTCCGTGAACAAATATTTTGGGCATCTTCTGTCCGTTCCCGGTAATTTTTCATTGTCAATTGATTTCGAGCTGCTGCTATTTGAATGATCGTTGGTACCTACCATTTTTTTCGGGAAACGGCCACCGGCCCGGAGGGCCAGGACCAAAAGGACACGGCGCCTGCCGGTTCGCCGGAATGGATGACATACCCATCCGCGGCAGGACCTTTCTCGTTCCCCGATGACGAGGGCGCCCACCCGCAGGCGACGGAGGAATGGTGGTACGTCAACGGGCACCTGACCGGCCCTGACGGGACCGCATACGACTTCATGGTGTGCTTTTTCGACCGCGGCATCATTGCCGCGGCGCTCTACGACGGCTCGAGCGGCTCTTACCTCAACCACAGCGAGACCTGGAACGGCGCCGTCAAGGAGACCGGAAGGCTGGGCCTCGATTCCGAGGGAAGCCTTCGCCGTGCCGGAATAGGCCGCGAAGCGCCATCTCTTTCAGGTGCCCGCCGGGCACTGATGGTTTGATTATCCCTGAAGCGGGTACCGACCAGGCAGAGGGCAATGCCATGGTCGAGGAGACGTTGGACACGATATTTTACAAGGGCGCAACATACCGCATCACATCCGTCTCCGGGGGCTACCTGCCCGCGCCGGTCTGGTACGGCATCTGGCCGCTTTCCGGCGACTGGCCGGACACAAGGGGCTACCAGATGTGGTTTGCGGTCGAGGGCGCACAGCTCGTCCTGAACCGGTTCAACGGGAGGGTGTGCGCGAAGGAGGCCGAGAAGGGATTCCAGCCCATAGACGGCGTCAGCCCGAATCTGGAGGGCTCCGCCCCGGCGAGCTTCGACTACCCCGAATTGCACCTGAAGGTGGAGTTCAGCGGAATTCTCGGGATACGGCTGCCCCGGACGGAGGATGATGTCCCGACCGAAAAGATTGGCCTCAGGTTCGAGAAGGGCGTTTTCAGGGAGGAAGTCGGCGCGGGCACGGCGGGCGAGGACGATTCCGAAAAGGTGAGGAAGGTCTGGGCGGAGCAGAAGCACACTGAGATGCAGGCGGCCAACGAGGCGGCGGCGGAATTCGAGGCGCGCGAGAAACTGGACAAGGAATTCCAGGAGTCGGTGGCCCGATACCGGCAAAGGACAGGCCAGGAGCAAAAAAGCGAGAAGGCCCAGGAAGAGGAGATGGCCGCGGCCATGCTTGCGTTGAAAACGCTCAAGGAGGAGCGCAAGAAGGCGCCGGCGCCCGCTGATAGTCCGAAATGCCCCTCCTGCGGGTCTTCGTTGCTGCCATCTTCGAAGTTCTGCCCCGAGTGCGGGACTAAGCTCTGAAATCGAGAGGGCCCGCCGAGGGGAAGGTTAATATCAAGAACAAACATTTGAGGGGCACGATTACCGGAAAGGGCCCGTGCGCGCCGCCCCAATGGCGGGAAAGCGCGCATGGTTACCGCTGTGCTCCCGTAGTGTAGTCCGGTCAATCATGCCAGCCTTTCGAGCTGGGGACTCGGGTTCAAATCCCGACGGGAGCAATGAACCAATCGCAACAATTACCCGCGTCGGGATTTGAGAGGAGGAAATCAGACTATGCCAAAGCCGTTTTCGCCCACCCCCCCATCAGATTTATGTATCAGGCAATTGATTTTCGTCCGGTGGGAAAATGGGCCTGTTCGGCAGCAGCAAGATAAAGGTGACAAAGAGAAGGGCCGGCACGATGGCGTACCTCGAGTACAGGGGGCCGTACAGCAAGATCCCCTTCGACGAGGCGTTCGCAAAGATAATGGCGTGGGCCAAGGAGAGCAAGGCCGGCATAAGGGGAGGCCCCTTCTGCGTCTACGCGAGCGACCCCCATGTGACGCCGGAGAACGACCTGGTCACGAGGGTGGCCGTCCCCATCGGGAAGGCCGTGGCGGCCACAGGGGACGTGAAGGTCGAATCACTCCCCGAGATGCTCGTGGCCGTCAAGGAGCACAACGCCCCCGCCGAGGAATATTCGAAAAGCTACGAGGAGCTCGGGAAATGGATCTGCGACAACGGCTACGAGCCCGCAGGCGCTCCCATGGAGATATACACCGGAAAGCCCAAGGTCAAGGACGGCAAGACCATCATCTACAGCGACATCCAGTTCCCGGTCCGGAAAAAGTAATGCCGAGGCCGGGACCGGCATTGCTCGTCAATAGGGTGAGGTGGATGACCACACCGGAGGATTATTGTAGTCACCTCATTCGAAGGCAGGCCTCATTTCGACACATCCGTTCTATATCATTTATATATCAGGAATCCAATCGATTTCCGGTGACAGCATGAAGGTCGTCATAGTGTACTTCTCACGGTACGGCAACGGCAAGAAATGCGTGGACTGCGTCGATTCCGCCCTGAAGAACAAGGGCCACGAGGTGCAGGTCATCAACGTTGCTGGGGCGGACCCCGCGCAGATACCCCAGGCGGACTTCTATGTGTTCTCGGGCCCCGCCGAGCAGTTCGGGATGGCGACCCCCCTCAAGACCTATATGAAAGCCATGCCCGAGCTCGCCGGAAAGAGGTACGCGCTCATCAACACCCACGGCCTCAAGAAGCCACGGGGCCTGCCCAGGATGGAGAAGTTCGCGGGCGCCAAGAAGATGGTGAAGGTCGCCGAGATAGACTTCCAGGTGGGAAAGGACGCGGCGTCCGGAAACGGGCTGCCGGCGGACTACCAGGCCAGGCTGACGCAGTGGGCCGCCGCTCTCGGATAGACGCGGCCTCCAGACCGGCCCTACGGCTTCAGGTCGGCATCGATGTCGTCCGCGAGCTCGTCGATGTCGTAGAGCTTCTTGTCCGTCTTCTTCGGAGAGGCGGGCGCTTTGGGCGGCGGAAGCTTTCCGGTCTTGAGGAATATCTTCTCGAGCTCATCCGAATCGTCATCATCGATGTGACCTTCTACCGTTTGAGGGGCTGGGGGAGGAATTGGCGCAGGCGATGCGGGCGCCGGGGCCTTGTGGACCGGCGGCTCGGGCTTCGGCGCGGGAACTTTCGCCTTGGGCTCTGCCTGATGCTCCTCGGGCGGCAAAATGGGCGCGGGCTCAGGCTCCGGAGGGGGCGCAGTCTTGTGCTGCGGCTCCGATTCATCCTCATTTTCAGGTTCGGGCCGGTCCTTTGTTTCCGGCTCATCCTCCTCATCTTCCTCCGGCTTCTCATCAGGCTCATCTTCATCGGGCTCCGGTGGTCTCAGGGGCTTTGAAGGTCTGGGGCGGGGGGTGTCCTCGACAACGGGCTCCTCGGCCCGGAGGACCTGCGGGTCCTCCTTGCCTCGAAGAGCTCGCCCCGCTCGCTCTTCTTCGGTCGGCGGCTGCTTCTTGCGGCCCATTGCCAGCGCGATGCCGAGGCCCGCGGCGAGGCCCACGACGAGGCCGATGAGTATCCAGAGCGGACCGAGTGTGTCAGAGTTCGTTGTGGTCGTGACGGGCTTGGTGACCGTGCTATCAGGGGTGTAGGTGACATTGAGCCTGGCCTCGTTGCTGTTTCCGAGTGCATCCGAGGAGCGGACGATGATGGTGTTGGCGCCGTTTACGAGGAGGAGGACGGTGCTGAACTTTCCGTCTCCGTCGGCCCTCAGCAGCATGCTGCCCACGAGGACATTGGTGTTGGGCTCCGTCTTGCCTGAAACGGTAATCGTTGCGGTCTTGACCGTCACGCCGTTGGCCGGAGAGCTCATTTCGATTGCGGGCGCCGAGGTGTCAAGGATTACCGTCATGCTAAGGGAGGCGGTATTGCCGACATCGTCCGTTGCGGAGAAGGATAGGACGTTGCTCCCCTCAACGAGGGTGACATCGCCCTCGAAGCGGCCCGCTGCGTCCGCGACGAAGGTGGCGGTCCCGAGCTTCACGGAGGCGCCGGGGTCGGTGATGCCCTTGATGCGGATGGTGCGCTGGCTCGTGAGGTAGCTGTCGAGCGGGAACGAGACGCTCAGGGCTATTCTCGTGTCGAGCACGATTCGTATCCAGAGCTGCCTCGTGTTGCCCAATGCGTCGGTTGCGGTGAGAAATATGGTGTTGTCGCCCTCGGAAAGGTGCAAACCGGCAAAGGACCAGTTGGTGCCGTTGATGTCCGCTGTCCAGCCGTTGACGCTCACGCGGGCGCCTGCGTCGACATGGCCGGCGATGGTGGCCAATGGTGCGTTGGTGCGGCTGTTGTTGAGCGGTGTCAGGATTGTGATGTCGGGCGGCGTGGTGTCTATTGTTACGGATACGGAGGCCTGGCCCCAGTTGCCCGCATCATCCTGAGCGCGGACCACGAGCTCGTAGTCCCCGTCGATTGAAAGGACCAGCGTCACCGAGAACAGGCCGAGCCGGGTGGCCTTGGCCCCTATCCCGTTGACCATGATATCGAGGTTCGGCTCCGTCGTCCCGCTCACGATGACGGTGATGTCATTGGTCAGATAGCCGTCGACGGGGCTTGATATGTCGATAACGGGCGGGGTTGTGTCGATGGTCACGCCCGTGACAGTGGCGATGCGGGAGTTGCCGACATGGTCCGTGGCCCGGATGTATATCGCATAGGTTCCGTCCGGAAGCTCGAGTGTGAAGTTCCAGCTGGCATTCGCATCGAATACGACCCAGTCCTTTCCGTCCAGGCTGAACTCGATGTTGGAGAGCAGGACATTGTCAGAGGCGGTGCCATTCACGACGAGCGTGGAGAAGTTCTGGAGCAAATTGGCGACGGGAGCGGTGATGGCGACGAGCGGCGGAAGGTCATCGATGATGGTGACATCGACCTTTTTGGTGGAGCTCAGGGTGACGTTTATCGAGCCGGAGAGGCCAGACATGGTGGCCGTGATTTTCAGCGGGGCCAGGTCCGTCCAGGTGAGGGCGGTCTGCTCGTATTCGGGCACCGTGAGCCAGAATGCGGCTCCGTTTGAGTCGCCGGTCCCGGACCAGACGGAAAGACCATTCACGCCGCGCACATCTATCGACGGGGTGTCGACGGGGGCCCCGGACTGCCATGCGACGCCGATGTGCATGTACCAGAAGACCCTGAAGATGCTCGCCGTGTCGAGGAATTCTATCTTCTGCGGGTCGTATGTAGTGTTGATGAATGTCACGACCGAGCCTGAATTGAGCTGCACATCCTGCTGGTAGCTCTTGATGAGCGTGCAGTTGACGAACTCGAGCTCATCGGCGGTGCAGTTGACCGAGATGTTGTTGCGGCTGAACACCAGCCGGTTGAATGTCGCCGGCTGGTTTCCGTTGATATCGATGCCGACGATGTTCCATCCCAATGTGCAATCCTCGATGGTCAAGGTTGCCTGGGGCCCGCTCAGCGATATCCCTATCTGGGAGCTGTAGTAGATGGTGCAGTTGCGTACCACGCAATCGGTATTCTCGCTTGCCACTCCGATGGCGCAGGACAGGAAGCGGCAGGACTGGATGACAATCTTCGAGCCGTTCATGGACAGGAGGCCCTTGCCGTTGTCCGAGAAGGTGCAGGAGTTGAGTGTGGTATTTGCGCCGTCCGCGCACAATATTCCGATGACGTTGCTTGAGATGTTGAGCCCCGTGGCGCTCCCGACAGCCACGCCTGTCCTGAAGACCAGGCCCGCATACGAGTAGGAGAAGGTCGCGTTGTCGAAAACGACCTGGGAGGTCTCGATGCAGGGGCCGACGGTCGCAGGAGAGCCCTCGACCCCGCATCCGCTCACGGTGCAGTTCCGGAAGGAGATGTCGGAGCCGCTGCGCATGTGGAAACTGTAGTCGTATGAATTCGAGAACCTGTTGAGCAACGTCCCCCCGTCAAGCACCAGCTTGCCGCCGCTCATGACCACTATTCCCGACTGCCCCGGCAAGCTAGAAAAGCTCAGGTACGAGCAATTGAGGAGGCTCAGACCGCCGCCGCCAAGGACGGTCAGGTTGCCCATCATCTGGATTCCCGAATTTTTGAGGGTGACCGGCCTGGATATGTTCCAGGTGATATCGCTGGGGTTATTGGTGGGATTGAAGACCCCGATTACGCTTGGCACGTTATCCGGGAACAGGTTGTCCCCGACAAATCCGACCGAACGGGAGCAAGATATGGCTATGGTGGTGATGGTCGTGAGGTTGTTGTCGACGATGCTCCAGCCGTTGGCACTGTAGAGGCTGATGCCAGTGGAGCACTTGAATAGGGTGTTATTCGCGCACATTCCAGCGGACCTCAGGAGAAAGATGCCGGTCCCGGCATCGGAAATATTGTTCATGCTCACCTGCGGGTGGCTGTCCATGGCATGCAGTCCTTCCCTTTGAGCGGATATCGTATTGCCCGTCACGACGGACAATGAATTGTCAAGTGAAACGCCATAGTAGGTCAGGTTTTCCATCTCGTTGTCAATTATTTTTGGATCGCTGTCAATCGCGGTAACTGCGGTGGTCATGCAATGGAAGCTGTTGTTCGCTATCACCACGGTGTCGTCGCAGAGATCGATGGCCTGAATTCCGTATCCACCGATATTGCTCGCTTTCGAGCCCCAAATCTCGCAGAAATAGCAATCGCCAACATTTGAGCTATTACATGTATCAAGTACAATTCCGTAGGAATATCCATAGCCGCCACTGCCGGATTCGGAATGCCCGATGTGGGTGATGTTGCATTTTTCAATTGCAATGGAGCCGTCTGCGAGCACGATACCGTAGTAGCTCAAACCCGACGATGTGAGAAAGCCGCCGAATATATAAGTGATATTGACCGCGGATATGTTGAGCGAAGAGCCCGCCCCATTGATTCCGATACAGGAACCTGCTTTTCCCCGCGATGAAAAGGTGCCGGTCCTGTAACCCCCTTCCCCGCCGATGAGGTTCTCGATGGTTGTTGCGCTCAGTTTCACATTTGAGTTGACAGAAGTGATGCCAATTCCCGTTCCCCCGTCCCCGCAAGCGATGGGGCTCACCGAGTTGCCGCCGGCCCCGGCAGTGATGTTGAATATCCGGCTGTCCACAACAGTCACGCAGGAAAAGCTGCAATAGATGCCCGTGCCGGTCCCGCCCAGCCCCCCTGCCCTCGCCGGAGAGGAGGACCCTGGGCCGCCTGTTCCGCCGCAGAGGTATTGAATGGTGACATTCGTGAGGGTGGAGTTCCCGTATAGGACGGCGATGCCGGTCACCGTCTCGCCAGTAGCACCGGCTGTCGCCCTCGGGTCGGCCACTGAATTCATTATTACTGTATTTGTCACATTCACAGAGGCATGGTCGATTATCAGCCCAGCTGCACAGCCCTCGATTATACAGTTGTTGATGGTTGTCAGGTTGGAACGGATGATGGGGCCGCTGACGGAAGTAAGGGGGTCGCCGTTCCAGCCGACTTCGGCGAGCGTGGAATCCCTGAGGCTGAAGGTTGCCCCGCTTTCGACAGTCAGGGAATATTCAAAGGCCGTGTTCGTGGCATTCAGAAGGGCGCCATTGCCGATGGCCAGCTTGCCGCCCGTGCGCACCGTGATGCCGTACTGGCCGTTCGCTGCGCACATCATTATCAGGTCAACATTGTCGAGCGTGAGGTCCCCTCCGGAATTGACATACAGGTTCCCGGCGAGGTTTATCTGGCAGTTGGAATAGCTCCTGACATCCGTCACGGTCCAGTCGCCGGCGACGGCGCCTCCTCCGGCGGGCGGGTCGTTGGTCGCGGCCGCCGGCCTGGGCAACATTGCGAGGGCGGCGAAGACGAAGACGGCTAGCAGGCAGTACAAAACGATTCTTCTGGTTTCCATAATAAGACCCCTTTGGAACTGCCACTGCTACGGTAATGGGATTTATGAATGTTTTGCCGAGAGATTATAATATCCGGGAGGCGCTTGATGAGGCGGATGAAGGGCCGTATCACGGTGGTGGTGCTGGGCCACGTCGACCACGGCAAGTCGACGCTCGTGGGCCGATATCTGTTCGAGAAGGGGCTCGTGCACGCCGAGGAGATAGAGCGATATGCGCGGCTGGGCGCCGAGCTTGGCAAGGCCAGCTTCAAGTACGCCTGGGTGATGGACAAGAGCGACGAGGCCCGCCGGCGCGGGTTGACCCTTGACCTGAATTTCGCCGATGTGGAGACGCGCAAGAACGAAATTCACATCATAGACGCTCCCGGCCACAAGGATTTCCTGCGGAGCATGATAACCGGCACTACAGGGGCCGATGCGGCCCTGCTCGTTGTTGATTCCCAGGAGGGAATAATGCCCCAGACGAGGGAGCACGCCCATCTTGCAAAGCTCATGGGGCTCGACAGGGTCGTCGTGGCGCTGAACAAGGTAGACAAGGTCGGATACAAGGCCGACGAGATAGCGAAGGCCGCATCCGAGATGAAGGCCATGCTTGTCGAGGTCGGATTCACGAAAGTGGACATCATCCCTGTTTCCGCATGGGAGGGCCAGAACATCACGGAGCGCTCTGAGCCGATGGCGTGGTACAAGGGCCGGACGCTCGAGGAAGCGCTCGACGATATCGAGCCGCGCGGGGCCCCGAAGGAAGGCTCGCTCAGGATGCCCGTGATGCAGGTGATGCAGGTGGGCGGCGTCGGGACCGTGATATTGGGCCGGGTGGAGCGCGGAACCCTGAAGGAGGGGGACGAGGTCGTCGTGATGCCCGTCAACAAGGTCGGGATTGTCAGGTCCATCGAGGCCTACGGCAAGCCAATCAAGAAGGCTCAGGCCGGAGAGACGGTCGGCATCGGGCTCCGCAACATCGCTATGCAGGATGTGGACAGGGGCGATGTCATAGGCTCGACCGACGACCCGCCGAAGCTCGTGGAGGATTTCCGCGCGAAGATAGTACTGTTCGGAGAGGCGGGGGTGGTGAAGTCCGGATGGGCGGCGCACGTACACTGCCACTCCGCGGCTGCGCCCGTGAAGCTCGAGGCCATAGAGATGAAGTTCAGGCCCGACAGCGGCGAAGCGGCCGCCGAGGACGAGTCGGACTATCTGATGAAGGGGGACGCGGCGCTCGTGAAACTGAAGCCACTCAAGCCGCTGATAATCGAGTCGACGGATGCTCTGCCCGGGATGGCAAGGTTCGCGCTTCGCGCCGGAAAGGAGACCCTGGGCGCAGGCTCGTGCGTTTCGATTCGAACTGTGGAAAAATCGCTCTCCTTGAGCGATGACAAGGGCTTCTCCTACAAGCACCAGAAGACTGGAAAGGGCGCCAAGGACCTCAAGGCGCGCAAGGACGAGGCGAGGCGCGATATCTGGGGAAAGCCCGTAAAGAAAGAGAAGTAGATTCCTTTTACGTGAGTAAATGGTGTATTACTTTATTCGTCGTGAAGAGGGCGCGCACGAGGTGCGGAACTGTGAAGAGGCGGCCCACTGGGTGCAGCCATACAATCTGTAAAATCGGCGCCCTCGCGGTGAAGAAAACCACGACGGACGGCCTTGCGGCCTTTCCTCTCGGATTTCGAACCATTAAGATTAATTACTTATTCGCGTTTCGCCCCGATGATGGCCGGGCAAGTGAACGGGAATGGGGACGAGGAGGAGGACGACTTCTACTCGAAGATACCCGTCGAGCTCAACCTGTGCAAGCTGCTCGTGGACGAGCATGTCAAGGCGGGGCGAGGCGGGAAAATCGCGATAAGATACGGGGACCGAGTCATCACCTACCAGGAATTGCTCGAGAACGTTTCCCAGGCTGCCAATGCGTTCGTGGACCTTGGGCTGGACATAGAGCACAGGTACATGATACTGCTCCACGACTGCCCCGAGTTCGTCTACGCCTTTCTGGGCGGGATGAGGCTCGGAGCGGTGCCCGTGTGCGTCAACCCGATGCTGTCGCCCCAGGACACACGGTTCATAATGGAGGACAGCCGCGCCAGGCTCCTTGTCACCAATTCCGAGATCTACAAGAAGGTCGAGCCTCTGCTGGGGGACATGCCGTATCTCAAGCGGACCGTGCTCGTGGCGCACGACGGCGAGGACATCTCGTGGGCCGGTGCAAAGTCCCGCATCCACGAGTGGGGCAGGCTCGTGCCCCATTACCGGAGTACGCACGAACCCGCCCGCACATACAAGAACGACATCGCGCTGTGGCTGTACAGCTCAGGCTCCACGGGAAGGCCCAAGGGGACCGTGCACATGCAGCACGACATCCTGACCACCACCGACCTGTATGCGAAGCCGATACTGGGGATGGACGACAATTGCGTGTGCTTCTCGGCATCCAAGATGTTCTTTGCCTACGGTCTCGGCAACAGCCTCACGTTCCCGCTGAGATGGGGCGGAACGACGGTGCTCTACCCGGACAGGCCGACGCCCGAGGGAATATTCGGCGTTCTTGAGAAGTACAGGCCGACGCACTTCTTCGGCGTGCCGACCCTGTTCGCATCGATGCTGGCGGCCAAGGATGCCGCCAAGAAGGACCTGTCGTTCGTGAAGATAATCATATCGGCAGGCGAGGCTCTCCAGCCCGCCATTTTCCACAGATGGAAGGAGACCTATGGCAACGAGATATGCGAGGGCATAGGCTCGACGGAGCTGCTGCACATATTCATCTCCAACAGGCCAGGCGATGTGAGGCCGGGCTCCTCCGGAAAACTGGTGCCCGGCTACGAGGCGCGCATCATCGACGCCGACGGCAAGGACGTTCCGGACGGAACTGTGGGCAGCCTGCTCGTGAAGGGCGAATCCATGGCCGTGCTCTACTGGGGAAGGCACAAGAAATCGGCCAAGGTGATGCTGGGCGACTGGCTCGCGACCGGTGACATGTACTCGAGGGACGCCGAGGGCTTCTACTACTATTCGGGCCGCGGGGACGACATGCTCAAGGTCGGCGGCATCTGGGTCTCGCCCGTCGAGGTCGAGAACGCGATAATGGAGCTGGCCGAGGTGCTGGAATGCGCCGTCGTGGGCCGGCCGGACGAGGAGGGGCTCGTGAAGCCGGAAGCGTTCGTCGTTCTGAAGCAGGGAAGAACGCCCTCCGACGAGCTCGTGAAAAAGATACAGGAGCATGTGAAGAAGGCCACGTCGAAGTACAAGTACCCGCGATGGGTCAACTTCCTTCCGGAGTTGCCCAAGACCGCGACGGGGAAGCTTCAGCGCTTCAGGCTGAGGTCGAAATAGGCCGCGGCCGCCGCGACAGCGCGCCTATTCCTTCTTCTCCTTGGGGAGAAGGTTGCCGTCGTCGTCGAAGCGCTGTATCACGTCGCCCTCGGGCAGGGGTTCGAGCTTCTTCGGATTGTAGGGCGCCGGCTCCTCGAACTTATCGTCCTCATCACCCTCGGGTTCCTCTTCCTTTGCAGGTCCCTCGAGCTTCTTCTGGGTGCTGCGCTGGAGCATCGCTGCCACGAGCAGGATGATGAACAGGACCATCAGTATGCCGAACACGGGCAATCCCCAGTCCATCTCGCTCTTCTGGGTGGCGGCCTTGCTTGGGCTGACCGCTATCGCGGATGCTGTCGTGGCCTTGTTGCCCTCGGAATCCGTCACGGTGAGGCGGATGGTGTACGTCCCTGCCTCCTTGTAGGCGTGCGAGACGTCCATGCCGTAGCCGATGGTCCCGTCCCCGAAGTCCCAGGTGTAGTTGACGATGGTCAGCTTGCCGAACACCTGGGTGTTCCTGGCCGTGCACACCACTTCCTGGTTCACCTTGGGGTCGCGCGGGTCCATGTCGATGACGGGCACGGGCGGCTTGGCAACGGAGGCATTGACAACCACGGTCCATTCATGGTAGGCTGCCAGGGAGCCGTCCGAGACGACAGCCTTGAGCCTGAACGTCCCGACGGAGGACGGGCCCACGACGAAGCGCTCCGAGTTGCCCGAAGCGCCGGCCTGGTACCTGTCGTCAAGGTACCAGCTGGTCACCAGCGGGTCGCTGTCCGGGTCGTAGGGAGTTACGAAGACGAAGGCCTCCTGGCCCAGCTGGAGGTAGACCAGGTTGTCCCTGGGGTTGTAGGTCGTAATTATGGGAGCGTGGTTGACATGGAGCGTCCAGTTCAGGGATGTCGCCGCCTGTCCGTCGCTGACGCGCACCTGGATGGTGTAGGTGCTCGCCGAATCGTGGCTGCTTTGGAAGGCGAAGTTGTAGGAGCCCGTGACATTGGCCTCGCTGTCCACGAACCAGCTCACGGTCAGCGGGTCGCCGTCCGGGTCATGCGCGGCTATCCAGAACGATGACTTGTCCCCCTCGCTCATCCTGACGTCGAGGAGAGGGTTGAAGGCGTCTATGACCGGCGGGGCGTTGACATTGCGGATGGTCAATGACCAGGTCGCGGCGACCGTCAGTTCGCCGTCCGACACGACGGCCTTCACTTCCTTCGTGCCCGCCGACTTGAAATCCGCGTTGACGGTGAAAGTGAGCGTGTCCATGGCGACCATGCGGCCTCCGAAGTACCACATGACGGCGAGCGGGTCCGCATCCGGGTCATGGGCCGTTATGGAGAACGTCAGGTCGGTGCCCTCGTCGATGGATATGTCCGAAAGCTGCGGGTCGCGGGTATCTATCACCGGCGGCCTGTTGATGTTCCTGACGTTTATGGTCCAGTTGTGGGACACGGTGTGGCCGTTGCCGTCGCTTATGTTGAGGACGTAGATGTAGGTTCCCGCAGAGGTGTAATCGGTGGTGAAGTTGAAACTGTTCGTCTTGAGGCTCATGGGTGCGCCGTTGAGGGTCCAGGCGTAATCGATGGTGTCCCCGTCGGGGTCCCAAACGGTCGCCGAGAGGACGATGCTCGTGCCCTCGTCGATGTCCATGTCTCCCGGCGGGTCCCAGACGACTGTCGGGGGCCCGTTGACATTCACGACCGTGAGGGTCCAGGTGTGCTGGGCCGTGCGCTGGCCGTCGGTAATGCGGACTGTGATGTTGTGGACGCCGGCGCTCGTGTAGTTCGAGAAGTACGTGAACGATGTGGAGCCGGGGCCCGTGTCCTGGACGGCGTCGACATACCAATGGGACGAGAGCCTGAACTCGCTGAGCGCGTTGGTGACGTTGAAGCCGAAGGTCTGGTTCTCCATCTCGTTGATGGTCGGGTCGAAGGCGGGCGTGTAGGTCACCAGCAGGGGCTGGTTGACCAACTTCTCGTCGGCGTTGTCGTACAGGTAGGCCTTTCCGGCGTTGATGTTGAACTTGGGCGCTCCCACAAGTATCTCGGCGTAGCCGAGTCCGTTGACATCCCCGGCCGCCACGGAGAACCCGAAGACGTCGGACGGGCCTTGGCCCCTCACGATGTCATTGGCGCCCGCCAATGAGGTGTTGACCATTGTGGAGGAGCCGTTGAATACCGCCACGGCGCTCCCGCCCGGCAGGCTCACGACCAGGTCAAGCACATTGTCCATCGACACCAGCCCCGACGCCATCGAGTACCCGAAGAGCTCACCCGTGTTGCTGCCGGTGATGGTGACATTCGAATCCGTGCTGTTGATGGCGGAGGTGAGCGCGTTCCGGCCGCGGAACACCCGCACCTCGCCTGTCCCCGCAGAGACATTGGGAGCTCCCACTGCGAAGTCGCCGAACCCGTCGCCGTCGAGGTCGCCCATGGGGGCGAGGCTGGCGCCGAACAGGGAGTTCTTCGCGCCGCGGATGGTCATGTTCGGGAAAGCGGAGTAGATGACGTAAATATAAATGAGGTCGACGCTGACGGAATCGGGTGCGCCCCCGCCGTCGTTGTTGGTGAACTCCACATGGAGGGTGCCGATGTCCGTGGCGTTGCGGGCGCCGGCGGCGACCACATCGAACGGCCCTGCCCAGGTCTCCCACTGTGTCGCCTGTGGCCTGATGTTGGTGTTGGCGAGGGCGCCGTTCCCGAGCGCGTACCGGATGAAGTTGTTGCCGCTGTACCATTGCGTGGAGTAGTAGTTGACGTACATCTCCGCGGCGTTCAGAACGCCGTAGAGGTTGGTGATGCCGAAGCCGTCGAAATGCATTATGTTGTTCCTGTTCACTGTGTAGTAGGCGCCGTTGTCGCTCTGGACGTCGCCTATGGGCTCTCCGGTGTTGTCGGCGGCGTTCTTGGCGTTGGGCGTGATGGAGGCCTGGTGGAGGTCGAACTCGAGGGCCATCCTGGGGCTGCCGAAGTAGGCCCATGCCATGTCCGCGCTCGGCTCCCCGACCAGCAGGTCGCTGTAGCCGTCGCCGTTGATGTCGCCACCGCACTCGAGCACGGAGCCGAAGCGGGGCACGCCGGGGCCCAGGAGGTTCACATCGGGCCAGCTGAGCGGGGAGATCATGAGCGAGATGTTGTCGAAGTAGGCGTGGAGCCACTCGACGTTGTTGGACCAGTCGCCTAGCTTGACGCCGAAATCGAGGTATATGAAACCGGGCCCGCGGATGTACTGGGTGATGTCGTCGTAATACTGGCCCTGGTCCGTGTAGGGGTTGCCGTTGCCCCAGTAGTAGTAGTAGAGCTCGTTGGTCGGGTCGCGGATGGCGCCGACGCTGTCGTCGTTGGGGCCTCCGGCCCACGAGTCCTGGTCCGAGCCGAAGTAGTACCTTCCGGTGGAGTTGGTGATGGAGGCTTTGAGCCAGCCGACCTCGCCCTGGTTCTGGCCGTCGAGGCCCTGCTCGTCCCAGAACCGGTAGTCGAAGCTGAGGCGGGCCCAGGAGCCGTTCTGGATGTCCCACCACATCGGGTCCGTGATGTTTATCTTGAGGCCGTAGCCGCCGCTGGCGGGCAGATTGTTGTTGTTCTGGCCGTTGCCGATGCTGACGCCGCCCACCCTCACATGGAGCGCATCCTCGACGCCGCCGTTGGGATTGAAGAACGCGACATTGGGGTCCGTGCCGCCGAAGACGCCGGCGGCCCAGTCCCAGCCGTCATCTGCGCCAGCAAGGCCCCATGTGTTGCCGGTGCTGTTGAGGCCGCGCGTGAAGTCCGCGGGCTGGGGCCTGTCCTGGGGAAGCTCCCACAGGTCGGGGAACTGGGAGTTGACCATCCCACTCTGGCCGTAGAAAATGTAAACCTGGCCGCGCCAGGCGCCTGGGGCGCTGACCGCGATGTCGTCGATGCCGTCGCCGTTGAGGTCGCCGGCGCCCGTGACCGCTGTCCCGAGCAGGTACCCTGCGCCATAGCCCGCCATGGTCACGTTGGCCTTGTCCGCCGTGCAGTTCACGAGGCTGCCGCCGAAAAATACGTAGGCGGCACCCATGTTGTTGAGGAATGTCGGGGCGCCCACCACGATATCGTCGATGGTGTCGTCGTTGATGTCGCCGGCGCAATCGATCGAATATCCGAACATGCTGAGGTTGAGCAGGCCGGTGAGCATTACATCGGCCTTTGACGGAGCGAGCTCTCCGGGGGCCATGTTGCCCTTGCCATAGAATATGTAGACCGCGCCGGTGGCATTGCCCGAGGTGTCGTTGCCGGGAGCGCCGATGGCCATGTCCACGATGCCGTCGCCGTTGAAGTCGCCCATCGCCGTGGAGTACCCGAAATATTCCTGGAACACCGTGGCGGCGCCATCCGATACGAGTTCGAGCTTGACCCCGACCGCAAGGGGAGCGAAGGACGTGGCCAGGAGCATTGCCAGGGTCAACAAAGCGATTTTGGACTTCATATCATATCACCGGTCCGCGGATGCGGGGCTATGATTGACGGGGACGCTTTAAATAAGTTATGGTGTAATCTATGAAATTCTATAAATTTGTGCGGTGCCTACCATTCTTGTTATATATCCATGAGATATTATTTCGGATGTTGAGCGATATGAGCAGGAAGGCTGCGGTCCGGTTCCCCGTTTTCGCGGCGGGGCTCATGCTAGCGCTCGCATTGCTTCCCGCGTGTCAGGCGGATGACGGGGGCTCCGGAAACGGGACGGTGACGCTCTTTTCGGACGGCTCGTCCGGGTGGGCCCATTCGTTCGACGCCACGGAGGGCGCGGCGATGGCATGCATCACGCTGCCCCGCACGGCGCGGATAACGGGCGCCGGGATAAGCATCGCGGGAGCGGCCGGTGCGGGCGGCGAGTTCCCCCTCGGCGCAAGGCTCGAGCTGGGCGGCAGGCCCCTGTGGAGCTTTGCGGGATTGCGCACCGGAGCGGGAGGCCTGGGCTGCCAGACCTATTTTTCCGATAGTGTCACGGAAACGGACCTTTTCTTCGGCCCTGGCGGAGGGGTCACGACCGAGAGGGGGATCGTACTGCCGCGCGAGGCCCGCATCACATCGGCAGCGCTCTCCGTTTCGGGCGGGGAGGATTCCCGCGGCATCCGGGAGCTCTACGGCGGCAGCCGCGAGCATGTGAATCTGGCCTGGTCCTCCCGCGGGACCGTCATCGAGGCCAAGGAACTGAACGGTACCGTGAGGCTCTCGGAGCTCGAGCCCTCGACGGGAAGGGTGCTGGCGTCCTGGGTATACAGTTTCGGCCCCGGCGCGTACCTTGCGGATTTCCACTACGATGTGCGGACGGACACGTCCGCGCTGCTGCTCCCGGGAAGGGGCGTGGCGCTCGTCGGTCCGAACGGCACGGCGAGGGAGTGTTTCACGGACCGCGCAAACTCCATCATCGCAATGAGCTTCGGCGGGAGCTGGCTGGCGGTCCTCCGACCCGACGGTGCGGATGTGCTGGACATTGGCACCGGAACGGTCTCGGGCTTCAATGCATCCGCGTTCCCCGGAGCCCTGCGCGGGATGCCGCGGGCCGCCGATTACCATCCCGCCAGCGGGCGGCTGTTCGTGGCTTGGCAGGACTGGGAAGGGACCGGGGTCACGCAGATGAACCTGAGCAGCGGAACATTCTCGGTCCGCACGGAACAGAAATACTCCGGCGAACTGAGCTGCGTGCTCTTCGTCCCGGCGCTCGAGAAGGTGTTCGTGGGCTACAGGTACATCTACAAGGCCGGCGAGAACGTCCAGGTCGTCAATCCCGTCAGGGTGCTGGACATTTCCACGGGCGAGTGGGGGGATTATCCTGCATTCGAGGGGCTCTCCGGGATAGCAAGGTTCAATCTGGCCGGAGGCAGGGCGTTCACGGTGGGCTACCTCACCAACACGGGATGGCCCGAGGCGATGCTCGTCAGATTGGACATTTCCGACGGCTCGTGGCGGACATACAAGGTGGCGCTGCCCATCTACCGCTACATTTCGGGCTGGAGCCACGACCCGGCGGGCGAAAGGCTCCTGGTCTCCACGGGCGAGGAGCGGTGGCTCTTCGAATTGGAGCGCAACACAGCGTCCATCATCGCATCAATGGACGTGGGGCGGCCGGCGGGCCCCGCGCTCGTGACCGGCCTGCGCGAGCTCAACGGGACCATCTACGCAGGAACGGAGGCCGGAGCGGTCGCATTCCGGCACAACGGCTCCGCCGACAAATTGTTCGGGGGAGGCCTCGTGACGGCCATGGACCTGGACAGGGTCGCGGGGGTGCTTGCGGCCGGAACGCTCGAGGGCTGGCATCTGGACCCGTCGCTGGGCATCTGGCGATACTCGGATGCCGTGCTCACCGCGTGCAACGTCACGACCGGCAATTTCACGAGCTGGCGATTCCCGCTGAAGGGGGAATGGTGGGATGCGCGCGTATCCGCCGTCCAGCTGGACATGGCGCGCTCCAGGCTCTATTTCGGAATTGCGGGGGACTACACCTCAGGCGGGCTGCTGGAGCTCGACATGGCATCGGGCCTGATGACGAACCTTACGGCGCCCACGCTATCCGTGACGTCGCTGGCGATGTCCGTGGACAAAAGGACGCTTTATGTGGGCTGTGCGGGGGAGGAGGGGGGCCTTTTCGTCCTCGATACATCCACGAAGAACCACACGTTGCTGCCGACTATGGACATGGGCGGAACGCTCGGCACGCACATCACATCGCTCTTCGTGGACGACAGCGGGAAAATAACTGTCGGACAGGGCACGTTCAGCAGAACGGGAGGATACGCTCTCGGAGGCGTGACCGTCATATCTCCGGACCTGAAGGAGGAGCGCAGCTACTATGCCACGCTGACATCGCCCGTCATCTACTACGATGTCCAGAGCGTGGCCCGCGATCCGGTTCGGGGGAGGTTGTTCCTGGGCCTCGGCGTCTACGGGGACATCCTCATCATCGACGAGGCCACGAACGCGACGCATTACATTGGCCGGGGAGCGGGCTCGCGCAGCCTCGGGGTCGTCCACGACCTTGACTGGAGCTCCGGCACGGGAACGCTGTCGGGCGCCTCGTGGGACATCTACGGCACGGGGAGCATATCGGGCTTCACGCTCAGGTGGGACGGCCGCTCTCCCGAGAACGTGAGCGTGGACGTGGGCGCCGATGACCTGGTCGAGCTCTCCCAGAGGGGGCCGCTGGGCAACGCCGGTCCCGCGGACATCAAGTCGGCTCTCGAGGCCGCCCTTGCAAGGGCGCCCAGGGACAGCGCCTTCGTCGAGATACCGGTGAAGGTGCAGGCGGGCTCGGCAGGCCAGGTGAGGATGGGGCCCCTTTCCGTTGCCTACGAGCTGGGGATGAGGATAGACTTCTCCAGGGAGCTCGATAGCTACATTTCCGCCCAGGACCCGGGCGCGACGAATGTCACCGTGCCGCTCTCTGTGCGCGCGAGAGGCGGGCAGCTGAGGCTATGGGCCCTCAATGTCACGTACGAGCACAACGATGCGCCGAAGGCCCGCAAGATAAAGGACATCCGCCTCGACGCCGGAGGCCCCAATATCACGGTCCTGGACATCGCTCCCTACTTCCGGGACGACCACGATGCGAGGACGAACCTGAGCTACGACGTGAAGGTCACCGGCAGCTCGCCCGGCGTTGACATCGGGCGCTGGTCCTCGCACTACATGATCGCCGACGCGCGCTATTGCGGGTTCCGAGGCGATGTGAAGGTCACGGTGACAGCCACGGACAGCGGCGGGCTTTCCACCAATACGACATTCACCGCCACGGTGTACAAGGGCGGGGAATACATCCCGCCGCCGCCGTACTACTGGAACTTCCTGTGGATAATGGGCATCGTGCTGGGGACGATGGGCGTGATGGCCGTGTACCTGTACTTCCGTGTCTTTCGCCGGAAGAAGGAA
>Ga0315287_10001487_pt1 | contig 21656 bp, 16 predicted proteins | sample YL17G11_0_MG_FD_205037 | JGI IMG/M metagenome (GOLD analysis project Ga0315287, IMG submission 205037) | Sediment microbial communities from Yellowstone Lake, YNP, Wyoming, USA - YL17G11_0 | ecosystem: Environmental > Aquatic > Freshwater > Lake > Sediment | place: USA: Wyoming | collected...
CCGCCAGTTATTGCGGGGTGGGTGTTTTGTTATTTTTGTGGGTTTGTTTGTGGGGGGGGGGGGGGGGGCCCGTGGCCGCCGCCCCCCCCCCCCCCCCCCTCCGCTTCTGCACCCCTTTCCCTCATTTCTCTCTATTTCTCTCCCCAGGCGTCCTCCAGGTCGAGGCCATGGCCCAGCTGGGCGGCATCGTGATGATGGACGCCGACTCCGCCGCCGCCCAGCAAAACTTCTTCTTCGGCGGCATCGAGGGCTGCAAGTTCCGGCGCCCGGTCGTACCTGGCGACACCCTGATGATGCACGTCCAGCTGACCAAATTCAACAAGCGGTTCGGCATTGCCAAGATGGCGGCCAAAGCCTTCATCGGGGCGGACCTGTGCTGTGAGGCGGAGCTGACGCTGGTCATGGCGAAGGGGGCTTGATGTGGTCGTCGAGAGAGAGAGAGAGAGAGAGTTTTGAAAAAGTGACGACACAGTGAATCCCCTCTACAAAATACGGCCTCGCTTGGCCGCTTGCTTGGCCGAAGGTGAAGGGCGTCCACGGCGGTGAGGCCGCAGTAAGTCGCGGGCGGCGTCCGCGCCCGGGGCCTCACCGCTGCCGCTTGCCCCTCGACGCCCCCCCCCCAGCAGCCCTCCGCTCCGCTTCCGCCGCCCTCCCCACCGCCGCCCGGCGCGCCTCCCCGAGCGCCGCCCCGTGCGCCGGGCACAGCCGCACCTTGACCAACGCCCGCCTTACCTCCCCGCCCTCCTCATACTCAAACGGCAGTTCAAAGGTGGCCAGCCCGGACCGCACCGCACAGGCGGGCCGGGCCCCACAGAGAAGGTGCCCCCGCCCGGCCACCACCTCGGCCTGCGTCCGCCACCGCAGGCCGACCAGGCCGCCGGCGGCCGCGGCCGCGCGGGTCAGGTCGGCGACCGCGTACTCGCGGAAGAGGCGGGCATAGTATGCCCGGGCCAGCCGCGCCCGCCAGGCGGCGGCCCGGTCGGGCCCGGCCTCTTCGGCTGCGGCGGCCTCCGCGTCGGTCTGGGTGGGCAGGAACCGGTATGCCTGCGCCAGGGCGTCCGCGTCGGAGGCGGCCTCACTCGCGGAGTGAGGAGCGCCAGCCCCAGCCTCCGCCCCGGCGCGTGTGCCGGGAAGGCGGCCGCCCCCCCCGTACGCCGCCCGCGCCGCCGCTATCAAGACCGCATGCTCCCGCGCATCCGCTTCCCGTGCCTCGGCCACCGTCCCCACGAGCACGGGCGGGCGTCCGCCCGCCCGGCGTCCATGGTTTGGGGCCGCGTCCATTTTTTTTCTTTTTTTTCTCACTGCTTGCGCCGGCGCCCGCCAACCCGGGCGCCCTCGCCTCCCGCCGGTGGGGCCAGGTACGGAAGCAGGTCCGCGGGGATGGGCGGGGTGGCCAGGAAGGAGGCCAGCGGGTGGGTGGCCGCCGCGGCAAAGCCGGGCGGGGCGCCGGCTGGGGGCGGGTCGGCAAAGACGGGAGCTGTGCGTGAAGGGGGGATGGGGTTGAGAGTTTGTGAGTGTGTGTGGGCGTGTGCGGCGCGCGCTGAGGAAAGCAAGGGGGGAGTAAGCACACCGCACACCACATCCAATGCATGCCAGAGAGATATGGCGGGCAACCGCACGCGCCCGGCGCCGCCTCGGCCGTCCCTAGTGTCGGACGCCAAGGGGCGACCACTGACTGTCTCCCCCTCAAGCGGCTGGATGGATGGTGTGAGCAGCGGCCAACCCCTCCTTTTTTTGTTTTGTTTTGTTTTTACCTTTCCCGGCCAAGTCCCGGAAGGCAAAGGTCGTCCCGGCGAGTCGGCCCTTGAGCTCCAACAGGGCGGCCCGGTAAGTGGCGGCGATGGCGTCCTCGTCGGGCGGGAGGAGGGGGTTGGAGGAGGAGGAGGCTGGCGGCGGCGGTGGGTTGATAGGCGGCCCGTCGCCCGGCATGGAGAAGAGGGAGAGAAAGGGGGCGACTGCGGTGTGTGCTCGCGCGTGTGTGCGAGTGCGTGTGATGCGCCGGGCGAGTAGAGCCTGTCGCCTTCCCTGGCGAGCGCACAGGCGTGCGCGTGAAAGAGAGCGTAGGCGGAAGATGAACAAGGAATGAGTGAGCATCTCCGTCGTCCGTTGTCATTACCTCTCTCTTTTCGCGCTTTCGGTGTTGTGGTGTCGCGTGTGCCTTACATTTCTCGCGACTTCACGTCCTTTCCCCCCCCCCCCTACCCCACGCCCACGCGTCATGACCGCCTTGGCCCGCCGCTGCCCGGTGAGTGCGGAATCGGGAGATCAGAAAGGGAAACAAATGGTTGGCGCTTGACGGCGTCAGTTCTGTCGCCCTAGCCGATGCGAGAGAGGGGCGGCCCCGTTTGCGTGACAGCCCTCGCCCGTGCACCCATCGCTACACGCATCCGACACGCCTCACGCTCACTTAATTGTTCTCATCAACTCCACCCAGGTTGCCGGCCGCGGACGTGTCATGGTGAGAAAGAGAGAGGGAGGAATGGGAAGGGGAGGGCGCGATGAAGTTGGGCCGCCGTGCCCTCGCTCGCTCAACCACCCCGGCCCTCATCATCTCTCCGTCCCGTCCCGTCCACCAGGCCTCTGCCTCCCCTCCTCCTCGCGGCCCGCCCGCCCCCGCCGCCACCGCCCCCACCGCCGCCGCCTCCCCCAAAAAACTGTGGGGCGGCCGCTTCACGGGCGGGACCGACCCGCTCATGGAGGCCTTCAACGCGTCCCTCCCCATCGACAGGCGCATGTGGGCCGAAGACCTCCAGGGCTCGGCCGCCTACGCGTCCGCCCTGGCCCGGGCGGGCGTGCTGACGCCGGAGGAGGCGGACACCATCAAGGCCGGCCTGGCCAGGGTGGGCGAGGAGTGGGCGGCCGGGTCGTTCGTGCCTGTCCAGGGCGATGAGGACATACACACCGCCAATGAGCGCCGCCTGACGGAGCTGGTCGGCCCCGTCGGCGGCAAGCTGCACACGGGCCGGTCCCGCAATGACCAGGTCGCGACGGACACGCGCCTGTGGCTGGCCAACCACCTGGCCACCGTCACCCGCCCCGCCCTGGCCGACCTCATCAAGGCCGCGGTCGGCCGGGCCGAGGCGGAGGCCGACCTGGTCATGCCGGGCTACACCCACCTCCAGGCCGCCCAGGCGGTGCGGTGGGGCCACTGGCTGCTCGCCCACGCCTCTGCCTGGCAGCGGGACGACCAGCGCCTGGCGGACGCGCTGCCCCGGGTCGCGACCCTGCCCCTCGGCTCGGGCGCCCTGGCCGGCAACCCCTTTGGCCTCGACCGGCGCGCGCTGTCAGCCGACCTGGGCTTTGCCGGCCGCGTCTGCCCCAACTCCATGGACGCCGTCTCGGACCGGGACTACGTGGCGGAGACCCTCTTCATTGCGGCCATGGTCATGACCCACCTGTCCCGGTGGGCTGAGGACCTGATCATCTACTCCTCGCCCGGGTATGGATACGTCGAGTGCGCCGACGCGTATGCGACCGGGTCCTCCCTCATGCCCCAAAAGAAAAACCCGGACGCGCTGGAGCTGATCCGGGGCAAGTCGGGCGTCGCCATCGGCAACCTGACGGGCATTCTGACCGTCATCAAGGGCACGCCCCTGACGTACAACAAGGACCTCCAGGAGGCGTGGGGCCTGCTGTTCAGCGGGGTGGACGCCCTGGACGCCTGCATCCGCATCGCGACGGGCGTCCTGTCCACGCTCTCGGTGCGGCCAGACCGCATGGCGGCGGGCCTGTCGTCCGATATGCTGGCGACCGACCTGGCCGAGTACCTGGTGCGCAAGGGCGTGCCCTTCCGGGAGACGCACCACGTCGCGGGCGCGGCCGTCAAGCTGGCCGAGGACAAAAAGTGTGGCCTGTCGGACCTGTCCCCGGACGACCTGCGCACGCTGCACCCGCTCTTCGAGGATGACGTCATCGCGGTCTGGGATTTCGGGGCGTCCGCAGACTCCCGGGACACGGAGGGCGGGGCCAGCAAGCGGAGCGTGCTGGAGCAGGTGGAAAAGATGAAAAAATATTTGGCGGAACAAAATTTGTGAGGAAATGAAGGGGAGATATCTGAGATGGGGTGGACGGGGGGAGTGAGAGGGGGCAAGAGATGGATGTGATTGGGCCCGTGTGTTGTGTGCTTTTTTTCTTGATGCGCGGTTGTGTGTGTATGCGGTGCACGTAGATGGAGAAAATGATATGACATAGTTGATTGAAATCTCTCTCTCTCTCTCTCTACAGTCTGACGCTACACACTCCTCTACGCCGGCAGCCGCCCTTCCAACACCGCCGTCACCAGGCTTGCCGCCGGCGTGGGCGGCCCCGCCGGCCGCGGCGCCGTGGCAGCAACCGCGGCAGCACCAGCCGGGCCACCGGTGATGATGACACCCCCACCCAGCACGCTGCCCGCCCCGCCTGCCGCGGCGGCCGCCGTCGCCGCCGCCGCGGCGGCCGTGTGCAATTGGGCGGCCCACTTTCGGCGCGTATCCCCACGCGGATCGAGAGCGCCCCGGACGGCGGGCGGGAGGTGTGGGTGAGGAGGTGGCTGGGCGACCTGTGGTGCGCCCCCGCCCCGGCCCCCACCCCCACCCCCACCTCCTCCGATCAACCCGTCCACCACCGCGTTCAGCGCGTCCGCCCGGCCGGCCAGGGCCGCGTACAGCTCGCCGGGCGCACCAGCAGCGGGCAGGCCCGCCGCTTCGGCCGCCGCCGCCACGGCCTCCCCCGCGGCGGTCTCCATTTCGGGCAGGCGGCGGGAGGAGAGGAGGACGGGCAGTGCGGCTGCTGACGCGGGCCCGTCGATGCCGCCCGGCGCCGGGTGGGCCGCGTACGCCCGGGCCAGCGGCCGCACACGCGCCCGCAGCCCCGCCGCCTGGGACGCCGCCACGGCTAGCTTGTCCAGGACGACCGGCCAGGTCAGGGCATCCGGGCGGTGGGCGAGGACGGTGGCCAGCTCGTCGAGCGAGCGCCGCAGTTCGCCCGCCCGGCCGCCCGCGTCGGCCAGGCCCATCTCTCCCGGGGCGGACCCCATGACGAGGCGGGTGAAGGAGGAGGAGGTAGGGGGAGGGACATCTTGTGAGGTCGCCATGAGTGTGCCTGCCCTCGCCTCTCTCTCGTGCTCCGTGCCCGGCGGGGGGCGCGGAGAGTGGGAAGGAGAGAGACTGTGAGTAGAGAGGTCACTCTCCCTTTCGAGAAGCCAACGTCTCTCCCTCTCTCCGTCTCTCTCAACACACCTCACAACAACATGGCCCCGCGCCGCGCCCTGTTGGCGCTCGCCCTGGTGGCCTTGGCCCTGACCGCCGGCGTCGTGGACGGCGCCAAGAAGGCGGACAAGAACAAGGGCGGCAAGGAGAACGTGTTGACGGGTGCGTTTTTTTTGTTTTGTTTCCCGCGAGAGCGCGCGCGCGTCGGCTGGAGAGGGGCCGAGGAGGGGGCAGCGGGTGTGGTTTGGTCCTGCCTCGTCCACGGGCCGGCGGCCGCCCGCCGTGCCATGCCGCCAGGGTGCGGGCGGATGGCATCAGGCGACCGGGTGGGCCCCAACCGGCGCCCGCATTGAGGGGAGGGGGGGGGGCGGGGGGGGGGGGGGGGGGGGGGGGGGCCGGGGGCGGGCCGCGGGGGCGGGGGGGCTGGGGGGTGGGTTTGGGCTTAGGGGTTGGGGTGTGCCCCCACCGGCCGAGCCCCTGCCCCCCCCCCCCCCCCCCCCTCCCCCCGCCCGGTCGATCGCCTTTTTCGAGCCTTGGTGTCCGCAACCCCCCCGCGCCCGTCGCCGTTCAAACGGAAGCTGCCCCGCCGATCACCATAAGCGGGGCGGTGGGGGGACATTCGCCCACTCCACACCGCTCAGACCCTTGCAAAAGCGGTCTGCTGTTGACCGGGCACGTGTGCGGGGGGTGTTGCGTGGCCTGGGCCCGGCTACGGGTGGCGGTCGAAAAAAGATGAGCGCGCCGGGGAGCGGGAGTGAGAGATGATCGCTTCTGTGCATCGTCCTTTCTCTCTCGCCCGGTCCTCGCCGCTCCTTCCCCTCACCGTCAGTCACTGTATGTGTACCCTTGTCCCCCCTTTGTGTGCGGAAGCTGGAAGCGTGGCGTGTCCGATTTCTTCTTAGCGACAGCGGCGCAGCGCACTCACTCTTTTCAAAAATATTTTCAAAAAAAAAAAAAAAAAAAAAGTCTCACTCACTCACTCTCTTTTCTCTCCTCCATCACAGCCGTCGGCGCCGCCGAGCTGGACAAGATCATCACCAAGAATGAGTTTGTCCTCGTCGAGTTCTACGCGGTAAGTGTCCGATGAAGAGAAGACGGCGAGAGCGGCGAGCGCGGGAGAACAGAGAGGAGCACGCTCTCAACTCTTACTCCACCGTCTTTCTCTTTCCTCTCTTCCTCTTTTTCACAGCCGTGGTGCGGCCACTGCAAGTCCCTGGAGCCGGAGTACGAGGCGGCCGCCACCACGCTGGCCGAGGCCAAGTCCCCCATCAAGCTGGTCAAGGTGGACGCGACGCTGGAGGAGAACAAGCCCCTGGCGGCCAAGTACGAGATCCGTGGCTTCCCCACCCTCAAAATCTTCCGGGACGGCGCCACCGACGCGCCTGGCGAGTACAAGGGCCCGCGCGACGGGGCGGGCATCGTGTCCTTCCTGGAGAAGGTCAACGGCCCGCCCTCGTCCGAGCTGAAGACGGCGGAGGAGGTGGCGGCCTTCAAGGAGGGCAAGGAAGTCTCCCTGGTCGGCGTCTTTGCGTCGGCCGCGTCGGCCGAGTTCAAGGCCTTCGAGGCGACCGCCAAGGCCCTGCGCGAGGACCACTCCTTCGCCCACATCTTCACCAAGGGCGCCGGGAAGGGTGCCGGGTCGACCCTGGTCCCGGAGCTCAAGGCCGGCTCGGGCGTCGTCCTCTTCAAGGCGTTTGACGACCCGCACGCCGTGGCCGAGGCCGACCTCGCGTCTGCCAAGGGCGTCGAGGCCCTGACCGCATGGATCGGGGCCACCGCCACGCCCGCCCTGGTCGAGCTGGACCAGTCCCCGCGCAACAAGCGCGTCCTGGACGCTATCTTCAAGGCGGACACCCCCAAACTGCTGGGCTTCATCACCAAGGGCCACAAGCAGGAGGCGGCCTTCAAGAAAGCGCTGACCGAGCTGGCGGCCAAGGCAAAGGAGCTGCGGGCGTCCGGCGCGACCGAGGGCCTGTACGACGTCATCGCCGTCGACCCGACCGCCAACGCGGGCGCCGTCCAGTTCTTCGGCTTGGCCGCGGAGGGCGCGGACTTGCCGGCCATCGCGGTGCACGCCCCGAAAGCCAACGCCAAGTATGTCAAGGCCAAGGCCAAGCCGGCCGATGTCGCGGCCTTCCTCGCCTCCTTCCACGCCGGCAAGCTGTCGCCCCACATCAAGTCGGAGGCGCCGCCCAAGAAGAACGACGGCCCCGTCAAGGTGGTCACGGCCAAGACCTTCGACTCCATCGTCGCCAAGGGCAAGACCACGCTCCTCGAGGTGTACGCGCCCTGGTGCGGCCACTGCAAGACGCTGGCGCCCATCTATGAGAAGGTGGGCGCGGCGTTTAAGGGCGACAAGAACATCGTCATCGCCAAGTTTGACGGCACCGCCAACGACCTGCCCCCCTCCGCGGGCCTGGAGGTCAAGGGCTTCCCCACGCTCGCCCTGGTCACGCCGGAGGGCAAGACAGTCACGTACACGGGCGACCGCACAGAGGAAGCGCTCATCGCCTTTGTGAAGTCGGGCGGCCAGCCGGCCAAGGCGGCGCCGGCGGTCGCGGCCGAGGTGGTGGTCGCGAAGGTCGAGCTGTGTGTTGGTGTGATAGCGGGTGGTGTGTGTGTGTGTGTGTGTGTGTGTGTGTGTGTGTGTGTGTGTGTGTGTGTGTGTGTGTGTGTGTGTGTGTGTGTATGTGCGCAGCAAAAAACACAAATGATGAAAAGGGAGAGTGTGAAAAATTGGGGGTTGGATGGAGAGAATGATGGATGGATGGGTCTCGAGAGGGCTCTATCTTTCTTGGCTTCTTCCTTTTCCGTCTTCTATCTATACACATGTTACAAAGAACCAGCGCGTTTGATATCTCTGGCAAATAAAATAAAAGAATCCATCCCACGGGGCGCGAGGAGCTTATAGAATGTGGTCTTCCCTTCAATCTTCCCTTCCATCCATAATTAACCTCCATTTCCCAAACCTTTTCTCTCCGCCCGCCCCGCCAGCCGCGCCTCCGCCAGCGCCGCCCGCCCCGCCAGCCGCCACGATAGCCTCGCCGCCCGCAGTCGCGTCGCCCGCGCCCCGTGCGCGACCTCCGCCAGCGACAGCTCGATCAGGGCGTGGCCGACGCGGGCCAGGCGCAAGATGATGAGGCCCAGGTTCGCGGTCACGGCCGCCGACCCGTGCAGGGCGACCTCCAGGCCGAGCGCGACGCCGACCAGCCAGGCGTCCACCCAGTGCTGCCACTTGGTGAAGAACCTGAGCGGGCCCAGGATGAGCGCCCGGGCGATCCACTCAACGTTGAGAACGACGAGCAGGGCGAGCGTCGCAATGTGCAGGCCCTCCGAGGCTAGCTCGGCTGAGCGGGGCCGCTTTGCGCAGGCCTCTAGCTCAGGGTGCGCGTTTGATAGGGCGACCTCCGCCATGACTACCGCCAAGTCGGCGACGACGAAGGCGATCACGGCGAACTTCCAGGGCCTGCTCTCGACCATTCTTTTTAATTCCAGGCGGACGGCAGTGGCGCGGGTGGTGCTGGTCGGGAGCGAACAGGTCTTCGGAAGGGGTGGGTCTTCAAGGTCTGCCGCGGCGTCGGGCGAGGCCTTGCCACCCCGCCCCACGGCGCGGGTGGGTGGGGGCGGCATGTGTTGTGGGAACCCTTTTTGAGAGAGAGGCCTCTAAAAAATGAAGGAGTGACCCGATGCGTACTCCGCGCTTTTTTTTGTTTCTCCACGCCGGCCAGGAGAGGACCAGGTGAGGGAGACAGCCGTGCATGCAGCCCTTTGGCATCGCCCGCCGCCCAGGGTCACGTCTCGACCTGACAGGCACCGGATCAGGTGGTTGGCCGGCCATGCAGCCACCCATCACAAAGGCGCCGCGGCGGACGTCCATGCCCGGCCCGCACGCGCCTTGGATCGTCATCATTAGGCACCACCTCGCTGATTACCTCGCCCTCTTTATTTTGGCCGCGATCGCAATTTTGACCGAGCATGCCCAACCCTTCATCCGCCCCATCTACGCGGGTCCCGACGGCAAGGCGGACGAGGAGCTGTGGCGCTACTCATACCCACTCGTCGCGCGGTCTGCGCAGAGAGTGCCCGCCTGGGCGGTGCCGACGATTGCGGTCTCCATCCCGCTGTCCCTGGTCCTGGCCCATCGCGCGGTCTGGGGCTGCCCGCGCCTGGAGTTTCACGCCTCCCTGCTCTCCCTGTTCAGCGCGATCTTTGCGGTCGGCGCGGCGACCAATACCCTGAAAATATCCGTCGCCCGCCCGCGCCCCAACTTCGTGGCCCGGTGCTGGCCGCACGGGGCGACGCCCGTGTTCGATGCGGCCGGCATAGCCATGTGCGCGGCGGACGCGATCTCGCCGCTGGAGGGGCGCAAGTCCTTCCCGTCTGGGCACACCTCCTGGACGGCCGCGGGGTGCGGGTGGGCCGCCTTCTGGCTGGCCGGCCGCCTGCGCGTGTGGGACAGAGAGGCGGCTGGTCACCCGTGGCGCCTGTGCGTGGCGGCCTGCCCGGTCGTCCTCACCGTCTTTGTGGGCGTCTCCCGCCTGCAGGACTCGTGGCACCACCCGACGGACGTGATGGCGGGCGGGGCGCTCGGCCTGGGCCTGGCCTACCTCTTCTACCGCCAGACCTTCCACTGTTTCACCAGCGGGCGGGCGGGGGAGGCGTATGCTGGTGGGGGTGGGGGTGGGGGTGGGGGTGGAGGTGGGGCAGAGGAGGCGGGAGAGAGTGGTGGTGGCGAGGGCGCGGCCCTGGCGGGTGGTGGGGGCGGTGGTGGTGGTGACCTGGGCGTGTGAGAGGCACACAAGCACCCGGGAGTCGTCCGTACACTCTCGCACGCACGCACGCAGCTGGTTACACGTTTCCACGCAAAAGAGGCACAATCTCAAAACAGGCAACACACGCAGCACACCGGTCTCATCGTCCCCCCTCCCCGCCGCCACCAGGCACGACCGAGCGAAAGCCGGATGACTCTGCGAAATAGGACGCCGTCCCGTCGCACGCCCGGCCGGCCGCCTCGGCCGCCGCGGTCGCCGCGGCCGCCACGGCTGCCGGGTCTCCCAATTCGATGCCCTGGACAGGGGTGAAGGCCAGGGAGGACGCCAGCCCGGAACCGGCAGCAGTCGCCAGGCCCGACCCACCACTCGGCCCCCCGCCCCCTAACCGGCGCGCAAACTTCTTCTGCTGCTTGGCGCTCAGCCGCACGCCCTGGGACCGGGCCGCCAGGCGCAGCTTGCCACCGCCCGTCCCGCCCCCGCCCAGGGTGCCCAGCCCGACTACGTCGTCATCCGCGTACACCTCCTCCTCCGGCACCCCGAACGCCGCCCGGTTGGCGGCTGCCCGCACGTCGCTCAGCCCGTACCTCTCCTTCTCCTTCCTCGCCCGCCGCCCGCCCCGCCGCTTCTTGGCGGCCGCGTCCGGGGCGGGTAGGACGGCCTTTGTCTTGGCCGGCGGCGGTTCCTGCCATTTCAGCACCTTGGCCACCATGGCCGCCCGCATGCTCTCCCCGGCGCTGCCAGTCGGGTCGGACCCATACGCGTCCACACGGGCCAACAACGCCGCTTTTGCGCCCACCAGCTTGGCCGCCTTCGGCCGCAGGCCGGGCGGGCAGCCCTGGACGATGGGCGAGGCAAAGACAAAGCCCTGGCGCCGGCCAGCGGCGGCGGAGGACCGGCCCGCCAGGGCGGCTCCGGACTGGCCGAGGACGTGCACTGTCGAGGCGGGCAGGCGGGACAGCGGGCCCAGCCCGCCCGCCACGCCCATCAGCTGGGCGGCGACGGCAGGGCCGACGGCGGCCGACAGGTTTGGGGCCACCCGCCCCATCTCGCGCTGGACGAGGCCCCCAATCGCGGCCCGGGCGCCGTCCAGGCGGAGGACCAGGTCGGCCGCGGCCTGGACGCGGGCGGCCGCGCCCTCGCTCAGCGGCACGCCCGCCGTGGTGGACGCCGTCACGACGACCACCATCACCGTCGCCTGGGGCAGGATGCCCTCCAAGTCCACGCCCGCCGGGTCGGGCGCATTGCCCAGGCGGGAGACGACGCGCGCGTAATCGACGGGGTGGACGACCAGGGAGGCGAGCTCGGGGAACTTGGGCGCGTAGTGGTGGCGGGCGAAGGCCGAGGCGGCCGCAATGTCGGACTCGATGTCGACGGCCAGGGCATTGCAGGCGACGAGGAGGCGGTAGGTGGCGTCGCCGGCTAGGAGGTCGTCGTCGCCATCGCCAGGCGCAGGTTGAGGGGCGGGGCCGGGCGCGGGCGCGGACGCCGTGCCCGCGTTGCCCCCTCCTTCGCTCGGCCCCGCCTCCAGCGCGGCCCGGACCTGGGCCATGATAGACTTGTACCGGTCACTCACTTCTAGGCCAGCCACGCTGGCCAGGTCGTCGCTGGGTTTGAAGGCCGCCAGCGGGCCGGCGAGGGGCAGGGACGCCTCGTCGTCAGCGTCGACGGCCATTGCGTCGCCGGCCTCACCGCCCGATGGCACGCCACCACCGACGTCGTCATCGTCCAGGTCGTCCAAGTCGTGTAGGAAGGATTCGGCGAGGGTGGCCATGTCGTGTATGAGTGCGCGGGTGCGTGTGTGCGAGGGTGCCAGCCAGGCTCACACGCTGCACAGAAAAAAAAGAAGAACTAAAAAATGTCGACAGTCTGCCCCAGAACTCGCTCCCTTTTCCACCGCCCAGGCTAGTATACCCACGCCATGCGCCGGCCGCCTCTATTCAGCACCCGCTTCAAGGCCAACCCGGACGCCACCTCCCCAGCTAGCCCCCTGGAGGGTGGCGTCCAGGTCACGTCGCCGTTCCAGGATGCGGCGGCCGCTAACGCGTCGCATGCGAGCGCCAACAACACCGCCACCAACCCCGACCCGCCAACCCCGACCCGCGGAGGGCGGGCCCGGCAGGATGGCGCACGTGGCGCCGCCCGCTCCCTGTCCCGCCTGATGTCCGGCGCTATCGCCGACCTGTCCTATCTGGCCGACCCGGACGGCGCGGTGGAGGGCGGCGACGCGCCTGACGACGGCGACGCGCCGTCCAGCCCGCCCCCGACCACCAGTGGCCCAGTGAGTTTTTCACCCCTCGCGGCCGCGGCCGAGAAGCCGCGGCCGCGGCCTCTCGAGAGGGCGACTCTCGAGAGGGCGACTGCTGCTGCTGCTGCCACAGGCGACGCGCCCACCTCTTGCCACCACCACCACTTCCCCACCCAAAAATCCGTCTTTGTCGCGTGCCTGGTCACCGTCGTGCTCGCAGCCTTCTGGCTGGGCAGCGCGCCGTTCACCTTTTACCGGCTCTACACCCTCGCAGCGTCTATCTTGCTGCCCGCCCGGTGGGTTGCGTACCGGAAGGATGGCGCACATTACTATTTACTTGACCTGTGCTATTTTGGCAACGTGCTGACGCTCTACTCCATTTGGTGGGCGCCCGCGTCCCTGCATGCGCGGCACGCGGCCTTTGCGTTCGGGGCGGGCCCCCTCCTGTGGGCGATCCCGGCCTTCCGCAACGCGGCCGTGTTCCACGATGCCGACAAGATGACGAGCCTATTCATCCATGCCGGGCCGGCGTTGGTTGCGTGGGCGGGGCGGTGGCGGCCCGGGCCGCTGGTGGGCTTGGCACCAACGGCGGCCGCGGCCGCGGCCGCGCGCGCGGTGGCGGCCAAGGTGGGGCTGGGTGGCGGGTGGGGGCATGCGGCGCCCCGTCCGTCCGCGCCCTGGTGGTCTTGGCGGTCGCCGCTCCACGCTCCCGCTGTCACTCTGCCGGCCGGGTGGGAGTCAGCCTCGCCCCGCGACCTCCTCGCCGCCGCCGCCCCGATCTACCTGGCCTGGGCGGTCCCCTACTCCCTCTTCCTCTTTGTCTTTGCGGCCAAGCGCATCAGGGCCCGCGGCTATGCGACGCTCTACGGGTACCTGACCCGCAGCCCGGAGGGCGCGGTCACGCGCATGGTGGCGGGGTTCCCACCGGCGGCACGCCCGGCCGCGTTCATGGGCGCGCACGCCCTGGCCACAGCTGCGTCTGTGGCCCTGGCGTCCTTCCTGTGGGATTCTTACGTCCTCCACACGGGCGCCCTTATCGCGGCCGTCGGCGTTTCGGCCTTCAATGCGGCCAGCTTTTACGAATACCTGATCAACAAGGCGGCGCGGGCAGGCCAATGTGTATTGTAGAATGTGTTTCTATGTAACCTTTTGTATCACCACCGTGTTTTTCCTATGTCACCTTTCGTATTACCACCGTGTTGATGTGGAGATTGAGAGTGTGTGGAGATGGAGAGTGTTCGTCCGCTGGATGAGAAAGAAAGGGAGGGATGCCAGGCGCAGGTTGGTGGGCGCCTCCACCACCCTCCACTCCACTCCACTCCCCCTCTCCTCTCTCTTCTTTCCGTGCGGGCTTCACACACCACATACACCGCCACACCACACCGCACCATGCAGGCCCAGCATGTATTTGACCGCCTGGCCACCCTGCGCCGCCACCTAGGCGTGGGCGGTGAAGGACACGGTGCGTCTTTCGTTTTGTGTTCCTCGGCTACTTTTTCAATGCCGCTGCCGCTGCCAGCGCGCCGAGAGCCGGGCTGCCCGCCGCCCTCTCTCCCGCCCCGCCTGGCCGGCTGACCCTACCAGGCGATGGAGAGACTGATGCCGTATTCTCACACACACCCAAAACACAGCAGGCACCCCCCTCGTCGCTCCCACCCCCACCGCCTCGACCGCCGGTGCCGCCCGCCCCATTGCCGGAGGCGGCCCAGGCACGCTCACCCTGGTCGACTCCCGGACGGGCAAGTCCTATGACGTCCCCATCCTGGAGGGCGGCGTCATCCGGGCGACCGACCTGAAACAGATCAAGGCGGGAGGGGACGGGGTCGGGCTGCGGACGTACGATCCCGGGTGAGTAAAAAAAAGGGATGGGAGGAAAAAACGACCCGGCTTGTTCGCTTAGGGCGGCATGCCTTGGCCGGTTCAGCTCTCATTTTCTCTCTCTCTCTCTCTTTCCCAGGTACATGAACACGGCCGCCTGCCGGTCGTCCATCTCCTACATCGACGGCGAGAAAGGTGCTTAAAAATGAGGAGGGAAAAGGTGGAGATTTGTGTGCGTGCGGGACCTTCGTCTCCAACGCCCACATCATCTCATCCATCACCCATCTTTTCTCTCCTCTTCCTTATTGCACGTCCCAGGCATCCTCCGGTACCGGGGCTACCCCATCGAACGCCTGGCTGAGGCAGCGACCTTCCCAGAGGTCGCCCACCTGGTTATCTACGGCCGCCTGCCGACGGGCGGCGAGCTGACGGCCTGGGAGGACGCGCTCTCCCGCCACTCGGCCCTGCCCGCGCCCGTCCTCGCCGCCGTGGACGCCCTGCCCCACGACGCCCACCCGATGGGCACGGTCCTGACCGCCCTGTGCGCGCTCTCCACCTGCCACCCGGAACAGAACCCGGCCTTGGCGGGGGAGGGCGTGTACGCGGACACGGCCGTCCAGGACAAGCAGATCGCGCGGCTGGTGGGCAAAATGCCGGCCATCGCGGCCCTGGCCTACCACCGCGCCTCCGGCCGGCGGGCGGCCCCGCCCAACCAGCGCCTGGGCTACGCCGAAAACTTCCTGTACATGCTGGACAGTGGCCCGGGCGCCAACCCGGCGTACCGGCCCCACCCGGCCCTGGCCCGGGCGCTGGACATCATGTTCACCCTGCACGCTGAGCACGAAATGAACTGCTCCACCGCGGCCGCCCGCCACCTGGCCTCCTCGGGGGTGGACGTCTACACGGCGGTCGCGGGCGCGGTGGGCGCCTTGTACGGGCCCCTGCACGGCGGCGCCAATGAGGCCGTACTCCGCATGCTGGCCCGCATCGGGAGCGTGCAAGCCATACCGGCCTTTTTAGCGGGCGTGAAAGCCAAGAAAGAGAAACTGTTTGGATTCGGGCACCGGGTGTACAAGAACTTCGACCCCCGGGCCGCCATCATTCGCAAGGTGGCGGAGGAGGTCTTTGCCATCCAGGGGTCAGACCCGCTCATCGCGGTCGCCGTCGCCCTGGCCGACGCCGCCCGGGAGGACGCCTACTTCAAGGACCGGTCCCTGTACCCCAACGTCGATTTCTACTCCGGCCTCGTCTACCGTTCTCTGGGCTTCCCGCCCGCCTTCTTCACCGTCCTGTTTGCCGTCCCGCGCGTGGTCGGCTACCTGGCCCACTGGCGGGAGCAGCTGGTCGACCCGGACACCCGCATCGTCCGGCCGCAGCAGGTGTACGAGGGCGACTGGTTGCGGCCGGAGGTCGAAGCGTTGGGTGAGCGGGCACCGCCGCCCGCGCTGCCGGCGGCCGCCTCGAAAAAGCCTGCTCTGGCCCCTGTCTTTGGGGAGGTCCCGCCCAGTAATGCTTACCGGCGGCGGGTAGCGGGCACGAACTGGGCGTGAGAGAAAAGGGAGAGAGAATGGGAGTGAGAGCGCGTGTGTGTGTGTGTGTGTGGTCGGGGGAGGACGGATGGGTGTTGCTCTGCTGTGCCGTCTCCGCGTGTAAGCGCGCGCGCGCGGGGGGGCATAGGGCTCGCGTCGCGCCGCAGAGTTTGCGCATGGGGCCGAAGGGGCCCCCTCGCTGTGTGACTTTAGTGCTGGTTTCCCATTTTTTCATCACGACGTCTGCTCTCCCTCCTCCCCACCCCCCTCCTTCCCGCCACCGCCCAGCTTCCACGCAAAGACGGCGGCCAGTAAGATCATGTCTGCCGAGTACACGGCGGCAAAGGACTTGTACACTAACGGGAGGGTGACGTTGACGAGCGGGATGGCCTGTGGAATAGAAAAATGGATGGGGAAATGATGAGAGAAGGTGGTTGGGTTGGTGTCTTCGAGGGCGTCCTCTCTCCCTTCTTCTCTTCTCTTCTCTTCTCTGCTCTCTATCGCATCGCAAGAACGCGTGTAGACAAATGCTTGCCAGAGAAGGGCGGGCCTCTCCCTGAGAAAAATGTTCGAGACGAGAGAGAGAGAGAGAGTCTCCCATCCATCCATCCATCCATCCATCCATCCACCCACCCCCTTCGGCTCTCTTCTCTCTCGATTCCCCCCCTCTCTTACCAAAAATAGCAGGTTCAACGCTTCCTTCTCGTCGGGCGTGCACTCCCGGGCCCGCAGGGCCGGGACGGTGAACATCCAGACCGACCACATGCCGACCAGGCGGGCGATGGAGGGCTCGTCGGAGGGGGCCAGGAGGTTGAAGGCCAGCAGGCCGCCCACGGCCGCCGACACCCAGGCTTGGACGCCGAAGATCTTGTACAGGGTGGACCCGAACACGGCCGGGTTCTTGCCGGTCGCGCCCGAGGCGCGCGGGGCGAACGTGGAGGCCGTGTTGCGGACGAGACGGGAGACCTGTGAGGATGAAGGCGTGGAGAGAGGGTGGGAGAGGGCCGAGCGGGGGGGTGGCTGGCTAGGGTGGGTCGGGTCGAGAGAGAAAGAAAGAAAAGAGCGCAACGTTGCGCTCTTTTGAGAGGTCGTCGCCGCGCTATCCACGATACACCAGCCCATCTCCCTCATACCTCCTTCTCCAGGTCGGGCGCGGCGGCCGATGGGCTGGCGGGCGTGGAGGGCGTGGCGGCGGGAGCGTCTTCGGCGAGGGGCGGCTCTGTTTATGTTTTTTTTTGGTGTGGGGTTGAAATCCATGAGTGGTGCGTAAGAGGGAGAGGGTATGCTATGGGCGTGTTTAGTGTTAACGCATGCCCACACTGGGGTGAGAGTGGGTGACGAAGGCGGTGCGCGTGGCGCGCCGGGGGCAAAGTTCAGCGTCGCAAGGCGGCAGCGCGACCTTTGAGTAGTAGAACAAGCCACTCACCAGCCTTGACGACGGCCACGCCCGCCCGCCGGTTGGTGGGGGCCTGGTCGCCTCGGCGGGCACCGGCCAGGCGAGCGGGTCGGAGGAGGGAGGAGAGGGCGGGCGGCATGGTCGGGAAATGAAAAAGAGTGGAAAGAAGGAGATGGACGCCAGTCTTTTCAGAGCGCGGACCCGCGCTTCCTCTCACAGCGCGCGCGCGGCATTTCTCCACACGCACCACACCCACACTCACGCCATGGACGACCCCCTCTCCTCTAGCATGTCGGCCGCCGCCGCTGACACTGTAAGAAAGGAGGCTAGGCGCGGGGGCCGCGTTCTCTTATCTCTTTCTCTTGCCTTTTTGGTTCTCAATGCTCTCTTTTCCACCCCACAGGCCGCCGCCGCCCTGTCCCCGTCGCCCACCGCCTCGCCCAGCGGAAGAGATGTAGCCATGTATGCACCTGCTGAGGTGAGTGTTGGAGAGAGGCGTGTTGTGTTGCCCTCGGTCTATTTCACGCTCCCCATTCTCAATGCCTTTCTCTCTCTCTCAACACTCTCAACACAGTCCCCGCCCTCCGTCGCCCGCCTGCCTCGCCCAGCCGACGGCGGCCTGACCGCGGTCGCTAGCTACGGCGACCTGCTGGGCGGGGGTGGTGGAGAGGATGACGAGGACGGCGACGACGACCCGCTCTCCCCTCATCATCACCCCCCCGATCGCCCAGGCGAAGCCGCGGGCGCCAGCCCGGCGCCGGCGCCCACGCCCGCCGCTGGGGGCGGCCGCCCGGCCGACCTGCCGGTGGCTGGGTCGACCACCAAAACAGTAGCTGCTGCAGCACCTGAACATCCCGGCAAGGAGGAGGAGGAGGACCTGGACCCCCTGTCCGCCGCGGCCGCCGCGGACGCGGGCGACGACCCCCTCGGCGCCTCGACTGCTGGTGGCGCCCCCGCCGCCTCCTCCTCCGCCTCCCTGCTCCTGGACCGGGGCGCCTTGCCGCCCGCGCCGCCCGGGCCTGCGACCGGGCCGTCCGTGGCTGCGATGCCGGCGGGGCTAGGGGCGGCGGCGAGCCCGTCACGGCCTGGCGTTGCTGCTCAACCACCGCCCGCCTCCACCGCCGCCCCTACCGGCCCCCTCCCCCCTCCCGCCTTCCCGCCCTGCCCCTACGCCCGCATCGCGGTCACCGACCCCGTGCACCGCGCCGAGGCGGGGCCCATACCGGGCCTTAACTCGGGCTACTGGACTTTTCGGGTGACGAGCGCGACCAAGGCGCCGGCCGAGCTGCCCGCCTCGTACCCGCCGGCCGTGCCCCGCCCGGCCACCACCGCCGCCGTCCGCCGCCGGTTCCGGGATTTCGTGGACCTGGCGGACCTGCTCAAAATCAGCCACCGTGGGTGGGCCATTCCTCCGCGGCCGGACAAGGTGGCGGGCCTGGCCGGCGACGCGCTGAGCCTGGGCGGCGGGAGTGTTGGGAATGGGGGTGGCACGGCCGCGACCACCTCCACCCCGACCTCGCCGCTGGCCCCGTCGCCTCCCTCCACCTCCTCCAGCCCGGACTGGGTAGAAGCCCGCCGGTCGGCGCTGGCCACGTACCTGGCCCGCCTGGCCGCCCACCCGGCGATCGGGCCCTCCCAGCAGCTGGCCGTCTTCCTGACGGCGGAGGGCCCGCTCGGCTCGGCGCCCGCCTGGACCGCCCTCCTCCCGCTGCGGGCCTCCCTGTTTGAGGGCGTCGCCCGCCTGCCCGGCCAGCTCATGGGTACGGACGTGACACTGCCATCCCCGTCCGACGTGGGGCGGTCCGCGGCGGCGAGCGGCGACCTTTACCGCCGGTTGAAGGAAATGGGCGTGGCCCTGCGAAACGAGTTGAGGGACAACGCGGGGGTGGTCGGCGGCGGTGACGGCGGCCCGGACGTGGCTTCCCCATCCTCGTCCACCATCCCGCTCCCGCCTGGGGAGGCCGACCTGAGGGCCGTCCGCTCCTCGATGGACGCCCTGGGCGAGGCCCTGGCCACCGCATCCCGCAAGGCGGAAGCCGTGGTGGCGGCGTGGGAGGCGTCGGGCGCGGCGCTCGGGGATGCTGGGCTGGCCCTGATGAAGCTCGCAAAGGGCCAGGACGCGGCCGCGTCGTCCGCCGGCCTGTACACACCCGCCTCCGCGGCGGCTGCCCGGGTGGCGGCCGATGCTCGCCGCACGGGCACGACCGCGCTCCGGCTGTCCCGTCTGGCCAAGGCCGCGACGGCGGAAGCGGCGGGCGCGCTGGAGCCCTTGCACTCTGCCCTGTCCATGGTGCCCCCCGCCGCCCGCGCCCTACGCGAGCGCGAGGCCGCCGCCCTCACCTGGCAGGCCGTCCGGGAGGAGCTGGACGCCAAGAAGGCGGTCGTTGAGGCCGCCCGGGCGGCTGAAACCGGCGGCGGCGACCCGTCGGCGGGGCGGCGGGCGAGCGCGGCTGCCGACGCGGTCGCAGCCCTCACGCTCGCAGAGACTGCGGCCGCGGCCGAGTGGCGGTCAGTCGCGGGCCGCAACCTGGCCGACCTGGCCCGCACGGCGGCCGATCGCCGGGTTGGGCTGACCCAGCTGGTGGGCGCACTGGCTTCCGTCGGCGCCGCGTACGAGACCCGGGCGGCGGCCGTGTGGAAGGAGCTGGCCGACCTGGGCGCGAGCGCGGCCGCGGCCTTTGAGCGGGGTGGGGACGGGCCGGATGGATGAATGCATTTTTGAGGCGTGTAGAGAGGGTTTGTGGTTTTCTTGGTTTGGCTGTCTCTTGTCAAGTGGAGTAGAGTGCGTGTGTGCGTCTCGCACGCAACCAAAAAGTAGCAAGTATGTATAACACAGCAGCCCCAGGGAAAAGTGGCGCACACACAACCCTCCCTTTTTTTTTTCCATGCTCTCCATCCCATTCCACATTCCAATTTCCATCCTTTCACCTTTCAAGCCGCGTACTGCGACCCCTTGCGGGGCACCGGCGCCGCGGCCTTGGCCTTGCCCCGCATCATCACGCAAAACTCGTCGTAATCGATCAGGCCGTCCCCGTCCGTGTCGGCCTCGGCGACGATGCCGTCAATCTCATCGCCTGTGATGCCTGCGGCGGCCAGGCCCTTGACGAGCTCTTCCTTGGTGATCGACCCGTCCCCGTCCACGTCGAACGCGGCAAAGGCGCGGACCATGTTGTCCTCCTTGTCCAGCTGGGACTGGTGCAGGGTGGCGGCCAGGAATTCCTGGTAGTCGAGCGTGCCTGGAGAAAAAAATGAAAGGGGAGAAGGGTTGTGAGTGTTTTTGGTGTGTGAGATGGAGCTCCTCTCTCTCTCTCCTCGGGCGGCGGCGGTGGTGGGATGCGCACACACACGTGCACACCCACGCACGCAAAGTCTATGCCGCCTTGAGCGGGGCAAAGGCCGGGGAGCGGGCGCCGGGAGAGGCACCCTTTCTGCCATCCCGCACCACCAGACACGCGCGCGCGCGTGAGCACACCCTCCCCTCTCCTCCTCGACTCACCCGTCGCATCCAGGTCGATGCTCGCCAGCAGGGCCTCCATCTCCGCCCGCGCGACGGCCGACCCACGTTTAGCCATAGCGGCCTTCAGCTCGTCCACCGTGATGGAGCCCGACCCGTCGGCGTCGATCTCCTCAAACAGGACGCGCAGGCCCGCAATCTCTTCGGGCGACATGCCGCCCGCGATGACTTTCAGGGCCTCCTTCTTCAGCTTGTTCATGCCGGCAAAGCCGCGCAGGCGGGTGAGGACGACATTGTCTAGGGGCGTGTCCCGTGCGGACCCGTTCTCTTTCATCCAGTCGTGCTGGAGGACCGCGTCGGCAGTCGCGCGCACGCGCGGGTCCTGGGTCAGCATCTTGCGGACGCATTCCTTGGCGGCCTCCGAGATGGAGGGCCAGGGGTCGGACGCCAGGTCCAGGTCGCCCTTGAGGATGGAGTCAAAGATCTGCTGCTCCGTCTCCCCCCAAAAGGGCGGCACGCCGGACAGGAGGATGTAGAGGATCACGCCGCACGACCAGATGTCCGCCTCCGGCCCGTACGACCGGCGCAGGACCTCCGGCGCGACGTAGTAGGCCGAACCGACAATGTCGGTGAAGACCTGGCCAGGCTTGTAAAAGACGGACAGCCCGAAGTCGGTGGCCTTCAGGGGGGCGTCGTCCGCGGCGGAGGCGAGCAGGAAGTTTTCGGGTTTCAGGTCGCGGTGGATGACGCCCAGCGAGTGGCAGTGCGCGACGACGCTGACGATCGTCCGCATCAGCCCGGCCGCATCCTTTTCGGACAGGTGGCCCTTGGCGACGATGCGGTCAAACAGCTCGCCCCCCGAGCACAGCTCCATGATCAGGTGGACGCTGTGCTTGTCCTCGTACGCGCCTTTCAAGGTGACGATCGCGGGCGAGCCTGCCAGGTGGTGCATGATCTGGACTTCCCGCTGGACGTCCTCCACATCCTCCGGCGTCGCCAGCTTGCGCTTGGCGATGGACTTGCAGGCCAGCTCGGAGCCGGTCGCCTTTTCCGCGGCCAGGCGGGTCGTCCCGAACTGGCCGCGCCCGAGGACGCGGCCCAGAGTGTAGACGGCCGTGACGTCCTATTTTGAGAAGGGGGGGGGGGGGGGGGGGGGGGGGGAAGTGTATGTGGAAGGGGCCCGGGCCGAAAAGTAAAACCCCGGGGGGGGGGGCGGGGGCCATTTGGGGGGGGGGGGGGGCAACCACCCCCCCCGC
>Ga0315287_10001488_pt1 | contig 21655 bp, 16 predicted proteins | sample YL17G11_0_MG_FD_205037 | JGI IMG/M metagenome (GOLD analysis project Ga0315287, IMG submission 205037) | Sediment microbial communities from Yellowstone Lake, YNP, Wyoming, USA - YL17G11_0 | ecosystem: Environmental > Aquatic > Freshwater > Lake > Sediment | place: USA: Wyoming | collected...
CGACATGGGCCGCGTATAATAGTGACGCACCCTCCCCGTGTCAAAACGAATGCGAGCTTAAACCGTTGTTTTTCAAGGGCCTGATTCTGGCGTCCACATCGCCTTACCGCCGGGCCCTGCTCGAGCGTCTGCGTCTGCCGTTCGAGTGCACCGCACCGCACACGGTTGAAGCCCAGATCGCCGGGGAGTCGCCGGCGCAAATGGCACTGCGCCTCGCCCGCTTGAAGGCAGAAGCAGTGGCCGCCCAGTACCCCGAGGCCGTGGTCATCGGCTCCGATCAGGTGGCCGTCCGCGGCAACGACCGGCTGGGTAAACCCGGCTCCGTGGAGATCTGCCGCCAGCAACTGCGGCAGTCGTCCGGGCAGGAGGTGCAGTTCCTCACGGCGGTGCATCTCATCGACGGCACGCACGGCCGCACCGAATCCCACGTCGATCGCACCACGGTACGCTTCCGCGAACTTACCCACGTCGAGATCGAGCGCTACGTCGCTGCCGACAATCCGCTCGATTGCGCCGGTGGCTTCAAGGCCGAATCGCTGGGGATCGCACTGTTCGAACGCATCGAGTCCGAAGACCCGACCGGCCTTACCGGCCTGCCGCTGATCTGGGTATGCGGCGCGCTCCGCCGGGCCGGGATTTCGGCGCCTTAGCGAGATTGTCGATCACCGCGTGCAGGTCCGCGCCGAGCGGCGCGCTCACGTTGAGCGGCTCGTGCGTGCCCGGGCGCAGCACCTCGATCGAGGCGGCGTGCAGGAACATCCGGTGCAACCCGAATCCCTGCATGCGCGTGTTCTCGTCCCGGTCGCCGTACTTATCGTCCCCCGCCACCGGATGGCCTGCATAAGCGGCGTGCACGCGAATCTGGTGCGTCTTGCCCGTGTCGATCATCACTTCCATCAGCGTGGCGATGTTGCTGAAGAACTGCACGGGCTTGAACGTGCTCACCGCCATCTTGCCGTGGGTGCGCACCGCCACGTGCCGCTCGCCACTGCGACGCTCCGAGGTGTCGAGCGCCAGTTCGATGCGCTTGGTGCCGAGGTTCCACTTGCCACAGACCAGCGCGAGGTAGCGCTTCTCGGTCGTCCCTTCCCGCAGTTGGGCGTGCAGGTCGCGGAGCGCCGAACGCTTCTTGGCGACGATCAGGCAGCCGCTCGTCTCGCGATCGAGCCGGTGCACGAGATCGAGTTCGGGCAGGTCCGGACGGGCGCTGCGCAGAGCCTCGATCACGCCGTGCGACATGCCGCTGCCGCCGTGCACGGCCACGCCGGCCGGCTTGTTGATGACGATGAGATCCGCATCCTCGTAGACGACCGCGTCCGTGAGCAATTTCTGCAGCGACGGGCTCGCCGGTCGCGGGCCGCCTGCGGCGACCTCCGGACGACGGATCGGGGGCAACCGGATGCGATCACCCGCCACCACGCGCTGGTCGGGCTTGGCGCGCTTGCTGTTGACCCGCACCTCGCCCTTGCGCAGCAGCCGGTAGACATGGGTGCGCGGGACGCCCTTCAGCACCCGGATCAGGAAATTGTCGAGGCGTTGCCCGTCATCGCCCTCACGCGCCTCGACGTACTGCACGCCGCCGGGCCTGGCCTCGGGCGATTTCTCGCTCTCCGTCTCGGGATTCTCGTAAGCCATTGTTTTGTCGGCGTTCGCTTGTTACAGTCCGGCTCGCGCAGCGGGTTCGACACCCCCGGGGTCCGGGCCGCGCGCATCTTAGTTGGTTCTGAAGTTTCAGACCATCGAACTGCCGTGAACACGCGCAGGTGCCGCAACCCCGGCGGGCTGCGGACCTGGCGCGATCATCGGCGGGAACGATGCCCGACAGCACCAGGATTCGGTCGGGCCTCGAGCGCCAGATTGGCGCGCCGGGGCCGTATTACAGCAGCATGAATCAACCACAAGCCGCTGCAAGACCTCTCCGCAAGGCCACGGCACCACCCGTCCGGTCGTTTACGGCCCCAACCTCCGTTTTAGAGAGGGCCGATGAAGAGAATGCTCGTCAACGCAACCCAGGAAGAGGAGTTGCGAGTCGCGCTGGTGGACGGCCAGCGGATTTATGACCTTGATATCGAGATCCCGTCCCGCGAGACCAAGAAAGCCAACGTCTACAAGGGGCGCATCACCCGCGTAGAGCCGAGCCTCGAGGCCTGCTTCGTTGACTACGGCGCCGAGCGCCATGGCTTCCTCCCCCTGAAGGAAGTCTCCAAGGTCTATTTCAAGGAGAAGCCGGCGGGCCAGGAAGGTGGCAGCGGCGCCCGTGCCATCCGCGACGTGCTCGAGGAAGGCCAGGAAATCATCGTCCAGGTCGAGAAGGAAGAGCGCGGCAACAAGGGCGCGGCCCTGACCACGTTCATCAGTCTGGCCGGGCGCTTCCTGGTGCTGATGCCGAACAACCCCCGGGCGGGCGGCGTCTCCCGCCGCATCGAGGGCGAGGACCGCGACCAGCTCCGCGAGGCGATGGACAACCTGCAGATCCCCGAGGGCATGGGCGCCATCGTGCGCACCGCCGGCGTGGGCCGCACTCCGGAGGAACTGCAGTGGGACGTCAATAACCTGGTCGACGTCTGGAACGCCATCCAGCAGGCCTCGGACAGCCGGCCCTCGCCGTTCCTGATCTACCAGGAGAGCAAGGCGATCCTGCGTGCGTTGCGCGATTACCTCTCCGACGACATCGGCGAGATTCTGATCGACAACCGCGAGATCTTCGAGGAAGCGCAGGAGTACATGCAGCGCTTCATGCCGGGGAACATCCGCAAGCTCAAGTTCTACGACGACCACGTCCCGCTGTTCACGCGTTACCAGATCGAGAGCCAGATCGAATCGGCGTTCTCGCACAAGGTGACGCTGCCCTCGGGCGGCAGCATCGTGATCGACCACACCGAGGCGCTGGTCTCGATCGACATCAACTCGGCGCGCAGCACCCGCGGCACCGACATCGAGACGACCGCCTGCAACACCAACCTCGAAGCGGCCGATGAGATCGCCCGCCAGCTGCGTCTGCGCGACGTCGGCGGCCTGATCGTCATCGACTTCATCGACATGGAGTCGACGAAGAACCAGCGCGCCGTCGAGGACCGCCTGCGCGACGCCGTGAAGCAGGACCGTGCCCGCATCCAGCTGGGCCGCATTTCGCGGTTCGGCCTGATGGAGATGTCGCGGCAGCGCCTGCGGCCGTCGATCAGCGAATCGACCAACATCGTTTGCCCGCGCTGCAACGGCATGGGCGTGATCCGCAGCGTCGAATCGCTGGCGCTCGCGGTGCTGCGACTCATCGGCGAGGAGGCCCGCAAGGACCGCACGGCCAAGGTGATCGCGCAATTGCCAGTCGATGTCGCGACCTATCTCATGAACGAAAAGCGCGAAATGCTGCACGACATCGAGACGCGCGGCCACATCGACATCATCCTGGTGCCGAACCGCTACATCGAGACGCCTGCCTACGAGATCCGCCGCGTGCGCGACGACGAGGCCGGCCTGCCCGAGAATTCGGTGATCAGCCACCAGATGGCGATCGAGCCGAAGGTGGACATGGATGCGATCGCGACGGAGGAAGAAACCAAGGCTCCGCCGCCGCCGCAGCCCGCCGTGACGACGATCGTGCCAAGCACCCCTGCTCCGCCGCCGGCACCGGAACCCGTGGCGGTGGCCCCGCTCGCTGCGGCACCCGTCGTGATGATCCAGCCGTACGGTCCGCGCGACGGCGTCGTCGTGCGCGTATGGCACTGGCTCGTCGGCGACAAGCGCGCCCCGCTGCCGGAGGCGCCGCCCGTGAAGGCCGAACGTCTGCAGCGCGAGATGGAGCGCGACCGGCACAATCGCGGCGACCGTGATCGTGGTGGACGTGACAGCCGTGGTGGCACGCGCGACAGCCGCCGTGACGGACGCGACGGTCGTGACTCTCGCGGCGCGGGTCGCGGCGACTCACGTAGCCCTGGCCGCGACGAGAGCCGTCGCGACGAGCCCAGGCGCGATCAGCCGCGACGTGACGAGCCGCCGCAGCAGGCACAGCAACAGCAGCAGCGCGCGGGTCAGCGTGACGAGCCTCGCGGCCGTCGTGATGGCCAGCAGCAACGCGGTGAGCGCCGGCCGGACGGCCAGCAGCAGCGCCAGCCGCCACCGCAGCCCCAACAGGCTGCGCAAGCTCCACGGAACGAGCAGCAGCAACCGCAGCAGCAGCAACCGCAGCAGCAGCAAGCGCCGCGTGGCGACCAGCAGCAGCCCCAGCAGTTTGCGCAGGGGCCGCGTAACGACCAGCAGCAGGAACCTCAGCAGCAGGCGGGCGGCGGCCTTGCGCCGCGTCCCGAGGGCCAGATGGGCGGCCAGGACGGCGTAAGGCCGGAGCGCGCTGACGGTGAACGTGGCCCACGCCGCTCGCGTCGTGGTGGCCGTCGCCGTCGTCGCGAACCGGGCGAAGGCTACGGTCCGTCCGACCAGCGTGGCGAGGCTGGTGCGCCCGAGGGCGGCGGATCCGCGGGCGGTGATGTGGCGTCCGAGGGCAACGCACCGTTCGACGCTCCGGCGGCGACACCGGCACCGGCGCGCGAGCCCTACGCGCGATCTTTCGATTTCGAGCGGCCCACGCCCGATCCCCAGGCGTCTCCCGCGCCACCTCCCCCACCTGCTGCGGTGCCGCGCGAACCCGCGCCGCTGCCGGTCGAGCCGCGCCAGGAATGGACGCCAGGCCCGGTCAGCGACGTCAATCGCGAGGGTCCGCGCAGCGAGCCCTGAGGCTCGCGAGAGCGAGGGACGAGCGAGACCCCGGCAGGGTGATCAGGCCTGCCGGGGTCTTTGCATTTCGAGCACGTGCGCGAGCAAGCCAATTGAGGCTTCCTCGACCAGGTCCAGCACCTGATCGAATCCCAGCGGGCCGCCGTAATACGGATCCGGCACATCCAACGTCTCCGCAGCGGCGAATTCGAGGAACAGCCGGATGCGATCATGGTGTTGCGCCGGGCTGCGCTCGAGCAGCGTGGTGAGATTGAGGCGGTCCATGGCGAGGATCAGGTCGAAGCGCTCGAAGTCCGCCTCCTCCACTTTGCGCGCGCGGAGACTGCGCAGATCGATGCCGCGTCGCGCGGCTGCCGCAATCGAGCGCTCGTCCGGAGGATTGCCAATGTGGTAATCGTGCGTGCCCGCGGAATCGATCTCGATGTCGAGGTTCGGTGCGCGTTCACGGACGAGCGATCTGAAGACACCCTCTGCCGTCGGTGACCGGCAGATGTTGCCCATGCAAACGAAAAGGATTTTCATACCAGCGCTCGCGATCCTAATGCAACGAGAGCAACCTGTCCCACGATAACCTGTACGACCTGGTCGATCAGGCCGCGAACACGATCTCGGGGAATGCGCGGCGCGACTTGGCAATGATTTCGTCATCGCCGCTTCGACCATCGTCACGGGGGACGGCAAGCAGCTGCAGCCGCCGCCGGAGTGCCGCCCGATCGTGATTCCCAGCAACTGGCGCAGTCAGTTCGCCGAACTGGTCGGCTGCCTGAAATAGGGGCGGGCTACCTTTCTCGGCACGTCCGGCGGCCATAGCGATGCTGTGCTTCCCGAACCTTGTCATTTTTCGCCGTAAAGGAGCCGGGTATTTTCGGCGTAATGGCGCCACTGAGCGTGGGCCTCCCGGTGGTTCAAGCCTGAGGGTTCTTGGCGCCGTTGGCAACCTTGCCGCGTGAGGCGCCGGGGGCGAGCCGTGGCGCGCGGAACGACTCGCCGTCGAGCACCAGGCAGTAGGCGTTGTGGCGCAGCCGATCGAGTGTCGCTGAGGCGAGCAGCCGGTTGGCGGGGAACGCCTGGTCCCACTCGGCGAAGTCGAGGTTACTGGTGACGACGGTGGCGGCCTGCTCGTAGCGCTCGGCGATCAAGTCGTGCAGATCCTCATCGGCGGGCGGTCGCAGGGGCTTCAGGCCGAAGTCGTCGATGATGAGCAACGGCACGCGCGAGAGAGTGGCGAGCTTGCGTTCGTAGCTGCCGGTGGCGCGGGCGGCGTTGAGGCTTGCAGTGAGCTGGGCGCAGGTCATGAACAGCACGTCGACACCCTGGCGGATGGCGCAGTGGCCGAGTGCCTGGCCCAAGTGGCTCTTGCCCGTCCCGCAGGGACCGACGATGAGCACCGGGGCGCGCTCGGCGAGGTAGCGGCCGGTGGCGAGCTCGTGCACGAGCGTGCGGTTGAGCTTCGGCAGTCGTTCGAAGTCGAACTGCTCGAGGGTCTTGGTGGCGCGGAAGGTGGCACGCCTGAGGCGCATCTGGAACTTCTTCTGCTCGCGGCGGGCGACCTCGTCCTGGATGAGCAGCGAGAGGAACTCGGTGTAGGCGAGCTTGCCGTCGAGGGCTTGGCGGTTGCGCGCATCGAGCGAGTCGAGGATGCCGGAGAGGCGCAGCTGCTTGAGTTGCGGAGCGAGTTCGGGGATCGGGTTCATCGTGAGTCTCCTTCAGGGTGACGGGATGGCAACGAACAGATCGAGCGCCAGCGAGGGCGTCTCGGGATGGAACCGGTGATGGGCGGGACGGGCGAAGCGCGCGGTGCCGACATACGGTTCGGTGCTGGGCGCGGCGGTGCTCGCGGTGAGCCACGCCGGTCGATGGACGAGCAGCGTCTTGACGGTGCGGTAATGCGGGGAGTCGTGCTCGAGCGCACGACGACAGGCGGCCTCGAGGCGTGCGGGCTCGAAGCGTTCGGCGAGTCGCCGCACGCCCTGTGCCGCGCGCAGCCGCTCGACGATGCGATCGGCGAGCAGTGTGTCGACGAGCTCGGCGCAGGCCGGGCCGATCTTCGCCGCCTCAGCGACGCACCAGTGGCGGTCGCGCAGGAAGTACGCCTGCGCCTCGGGCGGCAGATGCTCACGCACGGTGCGGCGCGTGCCGGGGACGGTGGCGCGCAGGTGCTGGGCGACGAGGCGGTAGTCCTCGAAGATCGACATGCTGGTATCGGTGGCGCGCAACCACAGCCGCCGCCCGATCAGGGTGAAGGGGGCGGAGTACAAGCTCTTGGCGAACTGCAGGTGGCCATCGCGGTGCAGGCCCGCCACGGCCCAGATACCGAGATCCGGAGCGATGACGGGCAGCGGCCTGAGCAGCGGCCGCTCGCGCGCGAAACGCTCGAGCGGCGCTTCACGGGTCGTGCCATGCAGGCGTACTCCTGCCACCCCAAGCACCCAGAGGCGCGCTGCACGATCGGGTCGCGGGCGCAGGCGCGGGTGATCGCGCACTTGGGGTTGTCGATGAGCAGCCGGCCCGGCACGCCGCCAAACCACTCGAACGCGCGGCGGTGGCAGCCGAGCCAGGTGGCGACACTCTGGTCGAAGACGAACTCGACGTACTGATGACGCGAGCAGCACAGCGTCATCACGAAACCCCAAGTGCGGCGCGTCTGGCCGGTGCGTGGATCGGTGAGCAACGGCCCGGCGCCGAAATCGACCTGGGCGGCCTCGCCGGGCCCGAAGTCGAGCCGCACCGTAGCCTCGGGCGGCCGGCTGCGCATCAGCGCCGCCACCATCCGGTGCACCGAGGAGTAGCTGCCGCGGTAACCGTGCTCGCGACACAGCACGGCGTGGATCACCACGCCCGAAACCCCGTCGGCGAGCCAGCGCTCGACCACGGCGCGATACGGCTCCACCGAGGAAATCGTCGAGCGGGCGCGTCGTGCCCGGCCGACCGCCGCGGCGAGCGCGGCATCGTCGGGCAGCACGGCGGCCGGATCGAGCCAGCCCTGGGCCAGGGCGAGCGCGCGGAACGCCGCGACCTTCGGCCGGCCCATCAGGCGGCTGCGGGCAACGTCCCGGTCACTGTCCCCCTGGCGCAGCCGCGCCAGCACCTGTCGATAATGATGCATCTCGAATCTCCGGCGACCCACCGCTCTCTCCCAGGACCGAAAAGGTCCGAGGGTAGCGGTGGCCGCGTGTTCGAGATGCCCGCGCTCAGTCTGGCAGTGGCTCCTTTATGCCGAAAACTGCCTGGCTCCTAAATGCCGAAAACCCAGTGGCTCCATTACGCCGAAAGACGACAAACCTGCGTTGTGACAAGATTCACATGATGCCAGCCCAGCCATCTGATAGTCTCATTCAGCAATACTCTGCAAGGTACTGTTCTTGCGAGATAAACGCGCAGCTGCGAACGGCGGGCTGCCTCGAGCCGCTTGCCGTGCCTGTTGCGCCCAGTGGTCCCGGTGGCAATCAAGCAAGTTGCTGACGAGGTTAAGTTGCGACGTCCGGCCCAAGCGTGAAGTTGCTCTTTCTCAACTATGAGTTCCCACCGGTAGGTGGGGGTGCTGCGCAGGCGTCACTTGCGACCTCAAAGGAACTCGCGGCGCTCGGCCACCGCGTCGACTTTCTGACGATATCAACCGAGGGGTCGTGCGCCGACCACGATATCGACGGCGTGCGTGTACGCCCGGTACGCGGCTATCGACGCGGATTGCACGACGTCAGCATGACAGGCGCGCTCAGCTTCCTGTCGGCGGCAGGGCGCCGCCTGCCGCAGCTCGCGCGCGAGCAGAACTACGACCTTTATCACTACTATTTCGGCCTGCCGACAGGGCTGTTGAGCTTCGTGCCGGGTCCGCACCGTGACCGGCCCTACGTGGTCTCGCTGCGTGGCTCAGACGTCCCGGGCTATGACCAGAGGCTCGCGACCTATCACCGAGTAATGATGCCCATTACGCGGCGCATCTGGCACAACGCGGCGCATGTCGTCGCGAACAGCGACGGGCTGCGGCGGCTGGCGCTCGCCTCGCTCCCGCAGCAGACGATTGACGTCATCCGCAACGGCGTCGACGTGCCGGCGTCGCCCGAACGCCCGAATCGCACTCAGGATCCGGTCCGGATCTTGATTGTCAGCCGGTTGATCGACCGCAAAGGCATCAACGTGTTGCTGCAGGCCTTTGCGCGGCTCAACGGAACGGAGGTGTCCCTCGACATCGCCGGCGACGGACCAGCACGGCAGCGTCTCGAGGACATGGCACGCACGTGCGGCGTGGCCGACCGGGTGCGATTCCACGGCTTCACGGCGCGGTCGGCACTCGAGTCCTTGTACCGACAGTCCGACATTTTCGTGCTCACCTCGCTCGCCGAGTCGTGCAGCATGGCCTTGCTCGAAGCAATGGCAGCGGGACTGCCGGTCGTCGCAACCGACGTAGGAGGGAACCCCGAACTGGTCGAGCACGGCGCGAACGGCCTACTGGTGCGTCCGGACGATGTCGATGATTTAGCGAGTGCGATTGGCGCACTGCTGCAAGATCCGGCCCGACGGCGGCGGTTCGGCGCGACGAGCCGCGAACGGGCCATCCATAGCCATTCCTGGCGGTCCGTGGCGGAGCGCTACGAGGCCTTGTTCGAAGGGGCGACGGGGATCAGCCGTCCGCTTGACGCTGGCCTGGACGTGGGATCCGTGCGCCCGGCTGCGATGCCAGGCCGGAGCGCCCGATGAGGCTGGCCGATCAGCTGCGTGTCACGCAGCAACTCGTCGGTGCGTTGCGGTCGCAGTGGTGGTCAGCCCAGCGCATCCGTACGTACCAGGACGCGGCGCTCGTGCGAGTCATGCGCCACGCCCTCACCCGGGTGCCTTTCTACCGACGTCTCAACCTTTGCGCCGACACGATCAGCGGAGCGGCAGACCTGCAGCGCTTTCCGTTGATCCGCAAACGCGACGTTCAGCGCGAGCCACGAGCCTTTCTCGCCGACGGGCACACGCCCGCGACGAGCTTCGAAGCGCGCACCTCGGGCAGCTCCGGCGAGCCAATGACGACGTACTTCGATCGCGATTCGTGGCTGTTCACGCGGTACGCACTCAAGATGCGACGCGTGGCCGCCACGGGCGGCCCGCTGCTGCTGCGACGCGTGCTGCTCGTCAGCGAGCAACACCCTGCGCAGCTGGGTACCGTCGCGCGCGCGGCACCGCACGGACTCGGCATGTTCTTTCAGCAACGCTACGTATCGATCCACACGCCTCCGGAACTGCATCTGGATGAGATCGAGCGCTTTCGTCCGCACATCATATATGCGTTTCCGTCGTATCTGCTCGATCTCGTCGTGGTTGCCGAGCGCCTTGGCCGCCGCCTCCCGCCGACCAACGTGCTGTACACAAGTTCGGAGGTCCTGACACAACCCGCCCGACGGCGCATCGAGGAGTCATTCCGTGGACGTCTGTACGACGTATACGGCTGCACTGAGCTGAAGGAAGTCGCCTGGCAATGTGGTCACGGCCCCTATCACCTGAACTTCGAGAGCGTGCACATCGAACCGCAGCCGCCTGGGGCCGACGCCCGGCTGGTGCTCACGACGTTGTGTAACCGCGCGATGCCTTTGCTGCGCTTCGATATCGGCGACAGGGCGATGTTCCACAGCGGTCCATGCCGTTGTGGCCGCGCGGGCCCGTGCCTGGTGGAAATCGCCGGGCGTGAAGGCGAGATGATCACTCTGCCGAGCGGACGACACCTGTCACCCTACCTGATGACCACTGCGATCGAGGCGCACGAGTCGGTTCGGAAGTACCAGATCGTTCAGACCGGCAGCGATGCCTTCCGGGTTGACCTGGTGCTCGCGGGAGAGCGTGCGTCGCCGGACTGGCAGGACAGTCTGTGTGCCGAGCTCGCGCACATAGCCGCGGAGCCCGTTCAGTTCTCGGTACGCGTCGTCGATGAGATCGATCGTACCCCGGGCGGCAAGCGCTCCGTCTTCGTGCGCGCGCATCTCGCGCCCGGCTGACTCCGCCGAGTCATCAAGTAATGTGCGGCATCGCCGGCATCTGGCATCGCGACGGACGCCCCGTTGCGCGCGCGACGATCGTAGCGATGACGGACGCGCTCATCCATCGGGGTCCCGACGGCGCCGGCCAGCATCTGGATGGCAGCATCGGCCTGGGGCACCGTCGGCTGAAGGTGATAGACCTGTCCGACGCGGCCGGACAGCCGATCGGCCTGCCCGATGACTCGCTTCATATGGTCTACAACGGCGAGATCCACAACTATCAGGAACTCGCCGAGCAACTGCGCGCCGCAGGCGTGAGGCTGCGCACGCGCAGCGACACTGAGGTCGTCCTGTGGGCCTACGCGCTGTGGGGCGAGGAGTGCTTCAATCGTTTCAACGGCATGTGGGCGTTGGCGTTCTGGCGGCCCGCCGAGCGGCGGCTCCTGCTCTCACGCGATCGTTTCGGCATCAAGCCGCTGGTGTACTCGGTGCGAGACGCACGAGTCGCCTTCGCATCCGAAGCGAAGGCGCTGCTGGCCGCCTGCCCGGAAGAGCGGCAGGCGGACACGCTGGCGGTGCGCGATTTCATCGCCGGCGCCACGCCGGATAGCGACGAGCACACCTTCTTCGCAAATATTCGCTCGGTGCTGCCCGGCGAAGTCGTGGAGTTTGATATCGCGGGAACCGCGTCGCGCCGGTACTGGAATTTCGAAGCCGGCACCGAAACGCATCGACCGGACGCAGTGGACGCGCTGCGGCACCTGCTCGAGGATGCCGTCCGACTGCGTCTGCGCAGTGACGTGCCCCTGGGCGTTGCGTTGAGCGGTGGGCTGGACTCAAGCGCCATCACGCGGCTCGCGGCTCGCGCCGGAGGCGCGCCGCTGGAGTGCTTCTCCCTGCAGTACGACTCCCCCCGGATTGACGAGAGCCGCTACTGCCGGATGGTGGCGGATGATCCGGCGCGCTATCGGATGCATTGGATTACGCCGCCGGCGGCCGAGTTGCTGGCAACGACCACGGCGATCGTCTGGCACCACGACGCGCCCACACCGATCCGCGGCCGCTACCCGCAATGGCACCTGCTGCGCGAGGCAGCCCGGCACGTGACGGTGATGCTCGACGGCCAGGGCGCCGACGAGATACTCGCCGGCTACGACCGCTTCGTGCTGCCGTACGCACTCGACCGACTCGACCGGCGCCTGGCCCGTAGCCCTCCCGAGCTGAATCTCCTCGAGGAGCTTCGCCGGCTCGGTCAGGTGTCGACCGGCATTCACCGGCTGCTGCCACGACTGGTGCTCGAGAGCCTTGCGCGCAGATTCCGCGCGCTGCCGCGCGGACACCCCCTCGCGGCACAATGGCGGTCCATGCCGTCAGCGCTCGGGCACCATCGCCAGCTCGGCTCGTGGGTCGATCGAGCGGGCGAGCGCCCCTATCACAGCCGGCTCAACAATGCGATGTGGGCCGAACTGCGCTCCGCCGGGCTGCCGGAAATCCTGCACTCGGAGGACGCAATCAGCATGGCGTTCGGCCTCGAGTCGCGACTGCCGTTTCTCGATCACCGTCTCGTCGAGTTCTGCTTCTCGCTCGCCTACGACGAGAAGATCGGCGCCGGCTGGACGAAGTGGCTGCTGCGGCGGTCCATGGCAGGCGTGCTGCCCGAACCCGTCCGTTGGCGGCGGCGCAAGTTCGGCTTTCCGGGCGACTACGAAACGTGGCTGGCGGGACCGCAAGGCCTGGCGACGGTTCGCGCCGTGCTGCTCGATTCGCGAACGCTCGAACGAGGCTGGCTCGACCGGCGCTGGCTCGTGAACCGCCTCGGCCGCAGTGAACGACACGCCCGGCGCTGGACGCGGCAACACCTGATGCAAGCCTGGACCCTGCTGACGCTGGAGCTCTGGTTCCGGCTGTTCCTGGACAACGATGAATCGTTGCGTCCCGGGCTGTTCGTGCGCCTCCCGGGGGGACCTGCCGCACTGGACGGCGTGCAGCCTGCACGCACGACGGCAATGGAGTGAGCATGGTCCAAGGCACCATGAACCGCGTTGTCGATTGGGTCGCCCATGACGCCAAGGCGGCCGCAAAGGCGCTCTATCGCCGTCCGGTCATCGGTGCGGCACGAATGTGGCGCGAGGTGCTTGGAGGCACGTGTTTCATCGGTGTTACCGGCAGCGCAGCAAAGACGACTACCAAAGAACTGCTCCATGCCATGCTGGCGAATTGCGCGCCGAGCATGAAGAACACCGACAGCAACAACCAGTTGTACAGCGTCGCCAGAACACTGATCGGCGCCCGCCCCGGGATTCGATTCTGCGTGCAGGAACTTGGGGCATCCAAGCCCGGTGGTCTCGAGCCGATGCTGGCCCTGCTTCGACCACGCGTGGGCGTCATAACGACCATCGGCACCGATCATTTCACGGCGTTCCGCACCCGAGAGGCGGTGGCGCATGAGAAAGGCACACTGGTCGCCGCGTTGCCGGCCGATGGGCTGGCGGTGCTGAACGCGGACGACGATCTGGTGGCACCGATGGCCTCCTTGAGTCGTGCACGCGTCGTCACGTTCGGATTGCACCGGCCGGCGGACTTCCAGGGCACGTTGCTCCGCTCATGCTGGCCGCGACGACTGACGCTGCGCATCGAACACGGCGGCAGTTCAGTCGAGCTGGCGACACGCCTCTGCGGTGACTACCAGTCTGTCGCAGTCCTCGCGGCCACTGCCGCGGCGTGCTCGCTCGGGATGTCGATGGCCGAGGCCGCCCGTGCCGCGGCCGCATTCGAGCCGCTGCTCGGGAGGATGAGCGTGCATCGCACGGGTCAGGAGGTGACGTTCATCCGTGACGACTGGAAAGCCCCACGGTGGTCCCTGCCAGCCGCGTTCGGCTTCATGAATGACGCCGTTGCGAGTCGCAAACTCATCGTGCTCGGGACGCTGTCGGATTCCGGCGGCGGCGCCGGGCGCAAGTACCGCCGCAGCGTGCTGGATGCGCTCGAAGCAGCCGACCACGTGATCGGCATTGGCGAGCGAGCGGTATCGCTGGCCGGCCGCCTTGATTCGCCGTCCGACCTTCGATTTCATGCTTTCCAGTCGGTCGAGGATGCTTCGACCTGGCTCCGGGGATTCGCCCAACCGGGTGATCTGGTACTGCTGAAAGGATCCAACGTGGCAGATCATCTCGCCCGCATCGCGCTGGCCGCCGACCACGCCGTAAGCTGCTGGCGCCGGCGCTGCGGTCGGGGCATCTTCTGCGACCACTGTCGGCTGCTCGATTCGTCCGCAGAAGAGATGAGGGACTAACGCCTTGACGCAAGACCACACCATTGCGAGCGACCGCTCCTTTCTCGCACGCCTGACCGGCCGAATCCGGCACGGCCTTCTGGCGCAGGAGCTGCTCGACCGGCTGGCGCGGGCGGGTCTGGTCTTGTATCCGTATTACGTCGTGCTGGAGGATGCCTGTGGCGCGCAGGCCGCGACCCTGGACCCGCGCATCACGATGCGCCCGCTCGGCCCGCAGGACGGGCCCGAGATCGCGCGAATCGCACTCAGGGAACTCAACGCAGAGGGCATTCGTGAGCTGATGACCACGGCCAGCTGCGTCGGCGTGTTCTGCGACGGCCAGCTCGCGGGCTACACCTGGGCGAGTCTGACCCGGGTGCCAATCCCGGGCGGCGGAGCGGGCCAGACACTGTTCGATCTTGCGCCCGACGAGGCCTATCTTTTCGACATGTACATTGCGTCGCAGTACCGCGGACTGCGGCTCGCCGAACGCCTGCGCGGCGAGTCGTATCGTCAGCTCGCGGCGCAGGGTCGCACTCGCTTCTACAGCATCACCCTCGCTTTCAATCGCTCGTCGCGCAGGTTCAAGGCGCAACTCGGCGCCCGTGAGGTTGAACTTCGGCTCCAGATGCACTTGCACCTTGGCAGGCTGCCGGGCCTCGACCTGCGACTCCAGCGAACGCTCAAGTCGCTGCGATCCCCGGCCGTACGGCGAGTGTCCCCCGTGACCCGGAAACGCGCCGGTGACTGAGCGCATCAGACTAACGGACGATTTCGATGGGCTCGCACCCGCACCCTGGCACGAGGTGACACGGGGGCGTCCCGCCCTGCGTCTCGAAGTCCTCAAGGCCCTGTTGCGCTCGTCGAGCGAACCGATGCGGCTGGAGGCCTTTCTGCTTGAGGACGCTGCAGGCCTTGCGGCCACCGCGGTCTTCCGGCATTTCCCCGACAGGCAGGCCGTCAACGAGATGGACCGGTTTCTTTACGGACGTGGCACGCGGTTGGCCCGGGCGCTCGGCTGTTCCACGGCTCCGCTGATGCTGTGCAGCCCGCCGCACGGCAGCGGGTGCGGCATCGCGGTGCGCCCCGACACGCCAATCGCGGCAGCGCAGCGGATTCTCCACCGACTGCTGGACGAAATTGAATCCTGTGCAGAAGCGCGCGGTTGCGCCATTGCCGTCCGGTCAGCCATCGCCGACGACGATGCGGTGCTGGCCAGCGTGCTGACAGATCGTGGCTACGCCGCGACCGTAGATGCGCCGACGACCAGGCTCGCGATTCAATGGCAGGACCTGGATGGCTACGTCGAACACCTTCGCCGGCACAGTCGCAGCGCCGCACGGACCGTCCGATACGAAATCAACCACAATGAGCGCAGCGGGGTCGCCATCCGGAGGCTGCCCCCCGAGGAGGCGCACGCGCGGGCCCTCGACGCCCTGGCGCGATCCCACTACAAGGGGAAAAACGGCGTTGAGCCGCCGTACGGGCCAGAGTTCCTGCCGCGGCTGCTCGCCGGCCTGCCCGAGGATTTCCTGGTCTTCGAGGCGCGGCGCGGAGAGCAGGTCCTCGGCATGATCGGTCTCGTACGGAGCGGCACCGTCGCGTGGGCGGCCTGGGTCGGCCTGGTCGACCAGGATCAGCGGCGGGACTTCACCTACTTCAACCTGTGCTTCTACCACGTGGCTGCACGAGCGGCATCGCTCGGCATCCGCAGGTTGCTGTATGGAAACGGGGCCTACCGCGCCAAGCTGATCCGGGGCTGCGAGCTGGTCGTCCACCCGGTCTTCTACCGGCCGCGCTCGGCCGTTGCGCGAGCGCTCGCCCCATCGTCCCTGCGCATCCATCGCGCCTGGTACCGCAGGAAGTTCGCATGAGGGTCCTGGTCACCAATTGCACGCGCAACTCCGGCCTGTCGGTGATCCGAGCTCTCACCGCGCACGGCTTCGACGTGCTGGGAGCGGACGACCGCAGATCGCCGTTCGGCCTGCGATCCCGGCATGTCGTGGCGCCGTACCTGCTGCTGCCGCCGCAAGACTCGCCGCACTTCGCCGCGACACTGCTGGAGGCGCTGGAGCAGGTGCGTCCGGACGTGTTCATTCCCACGCGGGGAATCCGGGCTGCCGTGCAGTTGCGCCAGGAGATACTGCAACGTACTCACGCGCTGTTGCCCACACCAGCGGCATTCGACGCGATCAACGACAAGGCGCAGCTGTTAGCACACTGCCAGTCGCTGCGCATTGCGGCGCCGCGGATCTTCGAGCCCGACGAAGCCGCCTCGTGGCTGCGGTCCAGTCCAGGCACCCGCGTCGTGGTCAAGCCACGCATCGACATCGGCGGCGGCACCGGAGTGCACTTCGTCGACGAGGCGGGCGAACTCGCCTCGATTCACGCCCGCACGGCCGCCGCTTACGGTGGTGCGATCATCACCGAGTACGTCCCCGGACCCGTGACGAACCTCCATGCCGCACATCTGCTGTTCGACGACGAGAGCCGCCTCGTCGCCTTCTTCGTACTGCAGAAGCTGCGGATCTGGCCGGCGCAGGTCGGAGTGACGGTGGCTGCCGTCAGCACGCACCAGACGGAACTGGTCGAGCAGATCCTGCCATTGTTCGAGGCCGTCAGATGGCGTGGCCCGGCCGAAGCCGAATTCAAGATCGACGAGCGCGACGGTCGCGCGATGCTGCTCGAGATCAACCCCCGATTCTCCGGTGCGATCCAATTTCCGCTCGCCTGCGGCGTGGATCTGCCAGGACTGCTGTGTCGTACGGCGCTCGGGGAACGCCTTCCACGGGCTGACGGCGCATCGTACGATGCGGGCGTCCACTATGTGGACGTCATGCGCTGGGGTAGCGCGGTTCTGAACGAGATACGTGCGGAGCGTGTCTCGCGACGTACCGTCATCGCGCGTGCTGCGGCCGAGGTGCGTGGCCCACGCGTCCGGTCCGTGCACAGCCTGAGTGATCCCGCGCCTTCGATTGCCAAGCTGTGGCTCGGGTTCCTGCCCACGACATCGTACCTCGATAGCCAGCCGCCTGAATCGTCACGACGTGACAGCGAGCCCCGCCAACGTGGGTAGGAGAGCCCTGTACCTTGCGCAGATGATGCGCAACGAGCACCGGCCCCCGGGCCGACTGGCCGCGGGGCAAGAGCGGCGGCTGCGAGCGGTCGTCCGTCATGCGTCCCAGCGGGTCCTCTTCTACCGTCGTCTCTATGCGGACCACGGCTTGGACACCGGGAATTTCTCCGGCCTCAAGGATCTCACCAGCCTGCCCATCATTGACAAGCAGCTGCTGCGCGCCGCCGGCTCAAGCGCCGAGTCGCTGGACGCCGCACCGGCGCGGGTCACGATCAGAACCTCCGGTTCGAGTGGCACCCCTTTCGAGTTCCGCATCGACCGGGACTACGATGCGTGGCGCAAGGCGCAGTATCTGCGGCCCTACCTGACGAACGGACGCAGGATGACGGACCTCGTACTGCGACTCACTGCATCACCGCGCGCGAGCTTGCCCTGGTTCACGACACTCGGCCTGTTGCGGGAAACACATATGAGTTGCGCTGCCGATCCCGCCGAGGTCGTCGAGCGCTGGCAACGGCAGGCGCCCGACGCGCTGCAGGGTTACCCGTCGAGCCTGCGGGCGCTGGCCCATCACTGCCTGGAGCGCGGGATTTCACTGCATCCGGCGCCGCGACGCGTCTTCACGGACTCCGAGCTACTCACGCCGGACACGCGCTGGCTGCTGCAGCGCGCGTTCGGCGCGCCCGTCATCGATGTGTACGGCACCTACGAGACCGATAACATCGCCTACCAGTGCGAGCGTGGTGGTGGCTACCATGTCGCGCTCGACTGCGTGGTGCTCGAGGTCGTGCGCAACGGATGGCCCGTGCCGCCGGGCGATGCGGGCGAACTCGTCGTCACTGTGTTGCAGAACTGGACGACGCCGCTGGTCCGTTACAACCTGAACGACATCGTTGCGCTGGACACCTCGCCTTGTCCGTGCGGACGGACGTTTCCGTTGCTGCGTGTCATCGAGGGCCGGGCGAGTGACCAAATCCAACTACCGGACGGCAGCGAACGATCCGCTCTCGGCCTGCTCGTCCACCTGAAGGAATTGGTACGCTTCCTGAATGAGTACCAGGTCGTGCAGACCTCGATCGGCGGATTCGAAGTGCGCGTGGTACCGTCTGCTGTGTTCGATGCGGACACGCCACGGCGCATCGAGCAGATCGTACTGGCGGATCTACCGGGCTCGCACGTGCGAGTGGTGACCGTGCCGGCGATCGCCCGTGCTCCCTCGGGCAAATTCCAGGCTTTTTTGGCCCTGGCACGCGATCCTTGAGAATGCGTGTCGAACGTCGAATCTTCCGCAATACGGCCATACTGGCGATCGGCGAAATCGTTGGCCAGCTCGCGAACTTTGCGTTCGTCGTGCTCCTCACCCGACGGTTCGGCGTCGAGATCCTCGGCTGGTATTCCTTCGCGATGGCGCTGGGCACGGTCCTGTCGCCGTTCGTGAGTCTCGGCGGGTCGACCTATCTGACGCGGGAACTGGCCCGCGAGCCGGCGAGCGCAAGCGCGCTCTTCGCTGCGTTCCGGCCGGTTCAGTTGTCGAGCGGGCTCCTGGTCTGGCTCGTGATGGCTCTCACGGCGCTTGCAGCCAACGTGGACACGGCCGTGCGGCTGGTGATCGTCATCGTGGGCGCTTATCACGTCCTGCTGCGCATGGTGGCGCTGTACCTCGCCCCTTCCGCGGCCCGCGAACGAATGGTCGGCACGGCCGTCGTCGGCGGAGGCCACCGCATCCTGGTCGCCGCGCTGGCCGCGACGGCCATCGTGCTCGGATTCAGCGCGCCCGTCGCCCTGCTGGCCATGCCCGTCTCGGCATTCCTGTCGCTCGTGGCGGCGTGGGCCTATGCGCGGCGCGAGCTGCGGGCCCCGTCGACCGTGCCTTGCGCGGTGAACAGGACGGCCCTGATGCGCGCTGCGCTGCCATTTCTTGGCACGGCCCTGCTGGCGGCAATCTACAGCCGCGGCGGAGTCCTGTTGTTGACCGGTTTGCGCGGGGAGGTGGCGACCGGGTTGTACGCAGCGGCAGACCGTCTGCTGGTACCAATCAATGTGGTCACCGGAACGTTCATCACCGCGATATTTCCTGCTCTCACGCGCTTTGCCAGCGAGCCCGGACACATGCGCGAGCTCAGCAAACGCTGCCTGCGGCTCATTCTCCTGGCGACGATCCCGCTCGCGGCCCTCCTGGCAATCTTCGCCGCGGACCTAACCTCGATCATTTTCGGGGGCCGCGCTGATGGTGCGGCTCCGGTGCTCGCCATGCTGGCACCGTTGGCCGTGGTACGCGGCGTGACTTCCATGTGGATGGGTCACTGCGTAGCGATTGGCGAGGAGCACCGGGCAGCTGTCGCCAAGGCGCGGGCAGCCGTGGCCTTCTTCGTCATGGCAAGCTCGGGTATTTTGGCCCTGGGACCGATGGGCCTTGCGATCGCAGCGGTGCTGGCCGAGGTTCTCCTTGCCTGGCAACTTCGCAGACTGCTCGCCAGTCAGGAGCAGAGCGATCCCGTATGGCCCTCCACACGCGGCGTGATTGTTGCCGCGGCGTGCGCTGCCATGGTGGCCGCATGCCTTCCTTCGCTCGTGCTCCCGGTGCGCGCCATGCTGGTCATTGGCACCATGGCCTTCGCGACCGCACTTTTTGGCGGGGTTCACGGCCACGACCTGCGCTTCCTCGTCGCCATCCTGCGCGGCGACGGACGGCCCGGCGCGACCGGCTCGAGCGTCACACGAAAGTAGTGCCCGCGCCTGGTTCCGTGAGGCTCCGCCCGGGGTCGACTGCCCGTGTCAGATCGAAGACCGCACGCAGCGTCTCGGTGCGCGCGTCGACCATTTCGCCGAGTTCGATCACCGCGCCGAGAATGGCCCCGATCTCGAGCGACCTGCCCGCTTCCCGGTCCTGCAGCATCGAGGTCTTGTGGTGCCCGACGCGTTCTGCGCCGGCGAGACGCTTGTCCAACGGCAGCCGCAGCGACACACCCAGACGCCGCGCGATATCCTCCGCCTCGGTCATCATCCGTATCACCAGGCCGCGGGTCTCCGGCGCGCGGCAGATCTCGGCCATCGTCATGCCCGTAACGGCGCTGACCGGATTGAAAGCAAGGTTACCCCACGCTTTCAACCAGATCTCCGCGCGCAGGTCCTGCAGCACGGGCGCCTTGAAGCCAGCACGCTCGAAAAGCCCGCCGATCGCCTGGCAGCGTGGCGACGGCTGGCCACCGAGTTCGCCAATCGGGAAGCGGTCGCCCTCGACGTGGCGGACGACACCGGGCTCGATCAGTTCGGCTGCGGGATAGGCGATGCAGCCGACGATCCGGCGTGAGTCGATCCTGCGCGTGAGTTCGCCGTCGTCGTCGACTGCGCGCAACACATGGCCGGCGTATCGACCAGTGTGTCGCTGGAAATACCACCATGGGATGCCGTTCTGCATCGTCAGGAGATTCGTGTCGCCCGCCAGCGCCGTTTCGAGCAGATCGAGCGCCGACCTGATCTGGTGCGCCTTCACCGCCAGGACGACGAGATCTGCGTGCCCGAACTCCCTCGGCTCCCTCACGGCAGTGACCGGGGCCAATTGACGTGCGCGACCCCGGGAGTCGATGAGACGTAGTCCCCTCGCCCGCAGGGCCGAGAATTGCTCCCCTCGATCGAGCAAGGCAACATCCGCACCGGCCTCGATCAAGCCCGCACCGATGAGGCTGCCGATCGCCCCGCTGCCGAAGATGAGCACCCGCATTCCGTAATGTCCCTGTGCAATGCATGTCGCTTTCTCGAGGGCGAGCTTAACCGATCCGCAGCGCCGTCGAACGGGCCTGCGTCGCATGAGGACCACTCAATGATGAGACCTGTCTCGCTCTCGCGGACGTCGCGTCCGGGGAGCGGGCTCCTCACGTATAGTCACTCCACGGCAGCGACGGTGGGTTTTCGAAGTCCTGCCCATGCAGACGAAAAGAATTCGCATAGCGTTCGATTCGACTGCCGATTCACCTTTACAGTTTACCGCTCCTGACACCGCAGGACCCTCACCCATGCCACGTACCGTCAAACGCGTCCTGATTGGACTCCTGGTCACCCTCGCTGTCATCGCAATCGCGCTGACGGCTTTCGTGTGGTTCGGCCCGGTACCGGTCGGCGACAAGAAAGTCATGCTCGATTTCCTGCTTGGCCGAGGCATCGATCCGCCCCGCAAGGAGATGATCACCGCGCGCTTGAAGGCGCCCGCCGGCTTTGCATTGCAGCCTTATTCGACCGACGTGCCGCTGGCTCGCTTCATGGTGATGACTCCCGAGGGCGACCTGATCGTCAGCCGCACTCGAGCGGACGAGGTCGTGCTGGTCGAGCGCGACCGCAACGGGGACGGCAGGGCCGACGGCGTGCGCGTGCTGCTCCCGAAGATCCCAGGACCGCACGGGTTGGTGCTGCAGGACGGCTGGCTCTATGTCGGCGAACGCAACGCTGTCGGCCGCGTGAAGTTCGACTCGATCAACGGCACGATCTCTGGCGACTACCAACAGGTTCTGACCGGCCTGACGAGCGACGGCTTCCACCAGACGAAGACGATCGGCTTCGGCCCCGATGGCTGGCTGTATTTGTCGCAAGGCTCGTCGTGCAACGTGTGTGCCGAGAAAGACCCGCGCC
>Ga0315287_10001492_pt1 | contig 21638 bp, 24 predicted proteins | sample YL17G11_0_MG_FD_205037 | JGI IMG/M metagenome (GOLD analysis project Ga0315287, IMG submission 205037) | Sediment microbial communities from Yellowstone Lake, YNP, Wyoming, USA - YL17G11_0 | ecosystem: Environmental > Aquatic > Freshwater > Lake > Sediment | place: USA: Wyoming | collected...
CACTCATTTTCAGCGCATCGGCATCAATCGCCGGCAATCGCTCCGGGTCGTGTTCCATGAAAGCGCACTTGAACCGTTCGGTTGTGAGAGTCCGGGGTCAAATCTTTATTCTTGACAATCTGGTCTCCACCCATGAGTTTTGATTCCTAAGTCACCTCGCCCTAATCTCCTTCATTGATTTTACAGCTATGGGACCCGTCGAATACTGAATCAAATTCCTGGATAAATCCTTTCGAACCATTTCCTTGAGCTTTTCCGGCTCCAAGACAACGGCCTCCGGGCCAAGGCTGAGAATCCAGCGCTTGATTTCATCCAGGCCAGCCACTTTGAAAGTAAGTTCAAGGCTCCCATCGCCATCCTTTTTCGCCCTTTGACTTTCATGCCAGATCTTCTCCCCTACCCACCGGGCCCATTCCGGCGAGACTCTGACTTTTACCGTGTAAAGCTCGTCGTGCATAACTTTGAAGCTGTGGCGCATGAAATCGTCCAGATATCTCACGCCAAGGCGCAAAGAACGCAAAGAAAGCTGATATTCGTCGCGTTCAATTTTTCCCATATTCTCCACGCTTTTCCCGCAACTGAAAGCCGATTTTCTTGGCCGGCCTTTCCGGCGCTGCCATCAACTGCCGAATGGCATCGAAGACCACTTTGAACTGGGAATCATATTTCCTCTCCAGGGCTTCAAGCTTATGGGTCAGCTCAGCATGGGAGGAAAGGATTTTTCGTAATTTGACAAACGTCCTCATGATTTCAATATTGACCTGGATGGCCCTCGGACTGTTTAGGACACTGGATAACATAGCTACACCCTGCTCAGTGAAAGCATACGGAGTTGTTCTACGCAGACCTCCCCAACTTGAAATCACAATTTGTGATTTCAAGTGTTCACGGGACGTTGTTTCTGAGTGAACTTATGGGTACTTTTATTTTTTCCGAAAATCCTGCCCAAAATTCCATTTCCTGCAAGAGTTCCAGGCTTAACCGAAAACACACCCAAAACTTCTCCTCACGCCAAGGCGCAAAGAACGCCAAGGACTGCTTTTCCGGGGACGGCGTCAATTGGCGAACGGCATCGAAGACCGCTTTGAACTCCTATGGTTTCTCCAAATCCTGGAGCATTTGGTCAAAGAAGGGTTTGAGCGGCGGCAATTCCGTCTTGACCACGCCCCAAACAATCTCGACGTCGACCCCCGAGTATTCATGGATGAGCTTGTCGCGCATACCGGTCATCCGCTTCCATGGGATTTCAGGATACTTCTTTCGGATCTCTGCCGGGATTCTCTTGGCGGCCTCTCCCATCACTTCCAGACTGCGAACCACGGCGTTGACCGTCCTGCGGTCCGTCGCAAACGTATCGAAATCCAACCCCTGAGTGAACTCTTGCGTTTCTTCGAAACTGGTGAGGATATCCTCCACATAGTCCCGGAAGGTTCGTTTCATGCAAGCACCGCCTCTGTTAGAACGGAGCGTCCAATTTCCGGTTTCAGCGCCTTCCTCGACACAAGATCCACCTTGCCGCCCAGGCGTTTGCTAAGGAGTTCTTCCAACTCAAGAAATTTGAACAATCCAATGGGAGGCTCAAATTCCACCAGCACGTCAATATCACTTTGCCTGTGCGTTTTCTCGTGCAGCAACGAGCCGAAGACGCCAATGGTTTTCACATTATAGTCGGTCTTCAGCATCGGCTTCATCGCTTGGAGAATCTTTAAAATTTCGGTTTTTGTTTTCATGGTTTCACCACCATATCAAAGGTTTTGTTAAATGGCGTCGGGCATAAATAATTAAATATTTCTGCTCGCTGACCATTAATATAACGGCTTCGATCACCCGAAACAAAAGCCTATCCCAGTTTTGGAACATGTTCACGGGACGTTGTTTCTGAGTGAACTTATGGGTACTTTTATTTTTTCCGAAAATCCTGCCCAAAATTCTATTTTCCTCACGCCAGGGCGCAAAGATTACCTTGGGCATAAAAACCATAACAACCTGCAAGACCTTTCTTCACGCAAAGGCGCAAAGGACGCCAAGATTACCTCAGGCAAAAAACCCATAACAACCTGTGCTTTTTCGGAGACGGCGTTAATTGGCGAATGACACCGGGGACCACCACGTCCTGTTTTTGAGGTGCCATTTTGGCACCTCAAACGTATAACTTCCTGATTACAACGGGTATCCACCGTTTCCGCCCGCAATGCAACGCTTAGCCGAAGGGGTTGATCACCTGGAGCCCTGGATAATCGAAATCACCGGCATTCCGCGTCACCAGCCTCAACTCATGATGCAATGCGGTTGCAGCAAGAAGGCTATCAATAGTGGGGACTGGCCTGCCCACCTCTGCGAGTAGCCTACCCCAGCGGTCGGCAACGAAAAGGTCAACCGCAAGCACCCGACCTTCGAACCATGCCGGGAGCTCGTACTCCAACCACAGGCGCAACTTCTCCCGCCGCCTTTTGTCGGTTAGGGCCTCAATCCCCTTGCGAATTTCACCAAGTGTCAGGACGCTCACGAAGAGCGCTTCACCCGGAAGCTGGTCAAGCCATGCGATTACCGCCTTGTTCGGGTTACGGCGGACCGTCTCGTATTGGAAGTTCGGGGTCAAATCTTTATTCTTGACAATCTGGTCTCCATCCACAAATCCAAAGTCACGAGTCCCGGGTCTTAAGTCTAAGGATAAAGAAAACACCTACAAAACCTTTCCTCACGCCAATGCGCAAAGAACGCAAAGTAAAAATAGGTCCCGGGTCATAAGTCTCGGGTCCAGAGTCCAGAATGAGAAACCTAATGGATCGGGGACGTAGTTGCTTACGTTGCATAACTAATTTCCCCTTATGCTCTTCCGCTCTCGCTGTGCGTGTAGGGAACGTTGTTCAAAATATTCACTTCTCCCCTTCAACGGATTTTGGCTGTCTTTGCCCATAAGAACAGTTTCGAATTCGGAGTTCCGGGTTTCCCGTTCAAAGATTTCTTATCCTTTCCCATATAAACAACAGATCGTAAGGCATGAGGGGTAAGGCCAAGAATAAGAGCTAGACAAAGAATTATGAACGTTAATTTATCCATAGGATCCTCAATCGCCAAGCAGGAACTTTTAGAAGTGGAGAAAAGGCTGTCATTTGAAATCCAATTCCAGTTGGGGGTTCTGGGATTTCACCTCTTCTAAAACCTCTTTTACAAGCTGGCGGGCATCGGAAAAGGCCGCCTTACTGTCGCTCCCTGAAATCAAGGAACCTGATTCATAAGTGAGTTCATTTCGTTTCCTGCGCACATTTTCGAATTGATCGCAAAGGTGCCGGAAATTTTCTCCTAAAATCACGCTCGTCATTTCCACGACTGTCTTATGCTGTCCGCCATCGGCCGGGATATATCCTTTGAAAAGCAGGAGCGCTCTTCCGGCTTTCAACATCGCATTATAGGCAAGGAGATAGGTTGCTCTCGTAGCGATATGCGCAATATTCTTAGCCTCATCAAGGTCCTTTAAAGCTTCCCTCAACAAAGACTCGATTTGAACAAGCCCTGCCCCTTGCTTCCTGATTTTCCCCTCCCGCTCCAACCTCCGGATTAGTCTATCCATCTTTCCATGTACCTTTGATCGGGATTTTTTTCTCTTTAAGAAGCTGATTTAGAAAGCTCCCTTCTTTCTCACTCTCTTTTTCATATTCCTCGGTAGAATAGGCCGTAAAGTTGATTTCCCGATTCAATTTTGCTTCCAATTTTCTAACGTCACGAATGAATGCTCCGCGGGGGAAATTCCCCACGATAGCCAGATCCACATCCGACAGCTTTTTTTCCTCGTTTCTGGCATAAGAGCCAAAGATAAAAGCTAGAGATATCCCGTTATATTGTTCAACTAATTTCTTCAAGCTGCCCTCGACTCCCTCTGTCTTGAATACAATTTTTTTGAGTTCTTTGAACAGGGGATATGATTTATTGAGAGCGTAAAGCTTAATCCTGCCCCGCGTAGAGGACAGGAAAAGCCCTTCCTCTTCAAGCTTCTTTAACTCCCGGGATAGATTTCCCGGGTCTTCATCGATTAGACTTGAAAGCTCCCTAACATAATAGGACTCATCTGGGTGAGTGAAAGAATACGTGAGCAATTTTTTTCGTACTTTTGTTCCCAGGAAAACAGACATAGACCCTTCTTTTCGTAGCGTTTTTTACAACATTTGATGTGATATTTACAACAAACATATAAAATAATCAACTGAAAAATTTGACAGCCTCCAGAGTTGGGCGTTGAATTTTCGGTCTTTGAGGGTTGCGGGGTCAAGTCTATTTTCTTAGCATCCATCCAAGGACCCCAGTAGCAAATTCAGAGTCCCGGATTCAAAGTCCCCCCAATGACTATGCCTTGGGCAGAGTGTCATTTCGGGGGTCTTTATTCTTGGCAATCTGGTCTCCATCCACGAATCCAAAGTCACGAGTCCCGGGTCATAAGTCTCGGGTCCAGAGTCCAGAATGAGAAACCTAACGGTTTCGATTCGTTGCAAGATATGGGGATCGCTTCTCCTTCAACTGGAAGCCGATTTTCTTTTGCCCGGCAGCGGGTGGGGCCATCAGCTGCCGAATGGCCACCACGAGGGATCGAATCGCTTCATCATGGGTTTCAATTTTGCTTTCAAGCTCTGCCAGTTTATGGGCCAATGCCTTATAAATGGGGTCGAATCTTCATTTTTGACAAAGGGCTTGTCCCTCATCTTTCAAACCTAAATCCGTCTTCTTGCCAAATAAGTAGCCCGCTTTTCTCTTACTCACGCTAAGGCGTAAAGGATGAAAAAAGTTTTTCTTTTCTTGTTTTTCTATCAAACGCAGGAGAGGAGCAGAGAAGATGCTGAAGGAAGACCTTAGGGTCCCAAATGTTCCACTTGGCGCCCTTTGCGCCTTGGCATGATGTTGAACTTGGAGGGCCTCCAGGGTGAGGGAGAGTTTGGCGATCTCTGCTACGGTCAACCCATTGGGGCTGGCCTCGATTGCCCGGATGATACGCCATTGCCGGGCTAGCTGATCACCCTGCATAACGACCTTTCCTCACGCAAAGACGCAAAGGGCGCAAAGGCTTGGTGATCTTGCCTTGGCGTAAAGCGTTTACTCTCGTAAAGGCTCAGACAAGGCAAAGTTGGTCGGATTATAAGAATTCTCATGAGTTTCATATGAAATATTGGCCATCCGCCGCTCCAGCACTGCCGATATAAAGTTCTCTATGTGCCTATAAGTGAATTCTCATTTTTCTCCGTTCTCCGCGCCTGTCCATCAACCTCTGATCACCTCCGTTGCCCATCTTACGACCAGTTCTGCCTGGCGGAGGGCCTCCCGGAATTCTTCCTCGGTTACGGGTTCGCTCAAGCCGGGATATCTGGAATCCCATGCATAAGAAGTAAGCAGGGCAGCATCCGTTACTTCTATCGGAACGGCAATACCCTCATTTCGCAGTCCGGTGATCAGCTCGTCCAAGTCGTGGGTATAACGAAACCGCTTGCCGAAATACTGGTATACGGCCTTAAGGGATTTTTCTGCTGCTTGCTGGGCATGGAAACAAAGATCTTCATAGAATGCCCCTTCAGGTAAGGGAGCCCGGGCGAGGGCCAGGTCCCCTTCGGCTCTCGCCAGCCAATCCTCTGCAGAGCCAGGCAGGGGCTTATCCTGCGGCATGGTACACCTCTCGGCCTTCTTCGAGCGCCGGTTTGATCACGAGCGATGGATTTTCACCGAACTCCTTGAGGTCCCTTTCGGTGACGACAATTACATCCTTGGCTATCCCGAGTCCCGAAAGGGCGCGGAAAGCTTTCCGTCCTGCATCCCGCCGGTGGGTCCCATCCGGCATGACAATCAGCAGATCCACATCGCTCGCCGGACCCATCTCACCGCGGGCAGCGGAGCCGAAAAGGATCACCCGGAGCGGATGAACGGCCCCGGAAACACGCCTTACGATTTCTTCAATAAGTTCAGAATTTAGGGTGGTCATACCTTTCCTCACGCAAAGACGCAAAGGGCGTAAAGGAATAGCCTTAAATTCTTGCTCTGGCAACCTGAATCCAAATCCACGGAAAAGGCGTAGGGAAAATCCATAATTTCCCGCATCATAGCAGAGACCCTTGGCAATGTCAAAAACCTAGGTGACTCTTGTAGATGTTCTATGATTTTGTCAGTAGTTGATTGTTCAGTGAAAATGTCAGTATGAGGGTATGGAAGGAATACTGACATCGAGCAAGAAGAAGCAGAATCGGTTAAGGGTGTTGAATGAACTGGGAAAGAAATAGATCGAGGATCTAAAGGCCCTTTCGAAAGCGGCGCGCGAACGGCAATAGGGTCAGGTCGCAAGTCGCATCTCACGCCAAGGCGCAAAGGACGCGGAGAAAGCTGATATTCCAGATGGAGCCGACGGGGAGAGTTGAACTCCCGACCAGCCGATTACGAATCGGCTGCTCTACCACTGAGCTACGTCGGCTCAAAAGGCAAAGAATGTCGGAGGGCCTCCAGGAAGGAAGTGGACCTCATCAGAATTTAAACTCCAGGCTGAAGACCACGCTTTGGTCCTGAACGAAAGATTTTCCGTCGGCCGGGCCGGATGCTGGCGAAGGATCTTTGGAGAAAAGTTTGTTTACTTGTTCCGGATCGATCGTTTTTGTAACCAGCCCCAGGTTGGTATTCAGGCTGAAGGTGTACTTTTTTCGTAAGGTGTAAATCTCCTGGCTATTTTCCAGGCGAACGGAATAGGTGGCTCCTCTTTTCGGGTCTCCACCGGGGACGGGATCCGGGGTTTTTTCCAGGGCGATCGATTTGATGTACTTGACCGGGATGGTTTTCACCTGGTTTTCCTTCGTTTGCACCGTGAGTTCATCGGAGCCCAAACGCAAAAAACCTTCCACCGTTTCTCCCTTGGCATCCTTGACCACGGCATAAATTCCCGGCTTCTCTGGGTCTGCCTGGCTCTGGGCCAGAGCAGTGGAAGGGAGCAAAAGAAGGCCCAAAGTAAAAATGATCATGACTCGCTTCATCAAAAAATCAGCTCCCGTGAACATTGGAGGAGAATAAATTCACCGCATTCATCCTCGCTGGGACACTTGGCACATTCGGCATCGGCGACTATCGTTTCGATGTAAGCGACATACTTCGCTTCGTCCCCGAAACAAGCCGGCCGGTGTTTTTCTGGCTTCGAATCCGTAGTCCCCAAATCCATTTCTCTAAATATTCTGACACATTTTCGGGAAGTTTTCAAGCCCTTCCCAAAGAAGGGCATGGGTCCAGGGTTCTAGGATTCGAGCGCCAAATATAGTATCGAAGGATTGGGGGAATTCTTGAATTTTCGAAAGGCTTTAGCCACAGAGGTCACAGAGAGCACAGAGGTATAAGAGTTGGAAACGAAAAGGACAAGCTTTTGTAGGGGCGGGGTGACCCCGCCCCTACAGCGAAGATTTCATGTTTTTTTTGAATCTTAAGAGCTCTGTGGCCTCGGTGATCTCTGTGGCAAAATTGGTTTTAAAGTTTTTGGCAAAACGATCTCGAACCCTTTTTTTCCCCTGCCCCTTTGATGGTTGCTTTTAAGGAATGGATTTGTTAAACTTTTTGAAAATTTTCGAAAGGATCGAGGCTGAAAGATTTTTTCCATCTCTCGGGGTTAAAGGTCGCTGTTCTCTTGACCCTTGTGGTCTTGGTCATCTATTATCTGGATCCAGATTTCTTTTCCCTGCTGGAGCTGAAGACCCTCGACCTGCGCTTCCGTTACCGGGGAAAGATCCCCACCACCGGCGAGGTGGCCCTGGTGACCATCGATGAAAAATCCCTCGACGAGCTCGGGCGCTGGCCGTGGCCCAGGGTGCGCATGGCCCAGCTTCTGGATGGATTGGTGAAAAATGATGTCAAAGTGGTGGGGTTTGACGTGGTTTGGGCCGAGCCGGATGAAAACTCGGAACTCAAGGGTCTTGCCGCCCTGAAGCAGAAGCTTCAAGAGCTGCACGTCCAGAATCGGGCCTTGGAGAATTATCTCTCTGCGGCCATCCGGCAGGCCGATAATGACCGGACTCTGGCTGAGTCTTTGGCCCGTTCCCGCCGGGCGGTCCTGGGTTATTTCTTTCAGTTCTTTGGTAAGGAGAGCTTGAGCGCTCGAAAAAAATCCCTCCAGGAAAACCTCCCCCCCCTTTCTTCATACAACCTGGTAAAATATACATCTGAGGAAGCGACTAAGGCTGACCTCTTCGAAGCGGACTATGCCGAGGTGAATATTCCCGTGCTTTCCGAGGCCGCCGCAGGAGCGGGCTATTTCAATATCTTCCCGGACCGGGACGGTACGGTGCGCTGGATTCCGCTGGTGATCAAGTACCAGAACAGACACTATTGCGCTCTTTCGCTGGCCGTGCTGCAAAAATACCTGGACAACCCTCTTCTCGCCCTACGCATCGCCGAATTCGGCGTTGAACAGGTCCGCCTGGGCAACCTCATCATCCCGACGAACGAGGAAGGAAGAATGCTGATCAATTACCGGGGCCCGCAGAAAACTTTTCCCCACTATTCGGCCACGGACGTGATCCACGGGCGGGTTCCGGCCAGCGCCTTCAAGGGCAAGATCGTCCTCGTGGGAGCGACGGCCATCGGCATCTATGATATGCGAGTTACCCCTCTTGACTACGTCTTCCCCGGGTTGGAAGTCCACGCCAATGTGATTGACTCCATCCTCCAAAGACAGTTTCTCTACCGCCCGAACTGGGTCACTCTTTTCGACATCCTGGCTATCGCGATTATCGGGGTGCTTCTGGGCATCATCCTCCCCCGGGTCAAAGCCCTCTGGGGAGCTTTATCCGGAATCCTCATACTTATAGCCTTCACCCTTTTATTGCAGTACTTATTCCAGGCGCAAGGGTACTGGGTCAATATGACCTATCCCGTGCTGAATTTGGGCCTGACCTACCTGGGAATAACCGGCTATCGATACATGACCGAAGAAAGGGAAAAAAAGAAGATCCGGGGAGCCTTCCAATATTACCTCACGGCCTCCGTCGTGGAGCAGATGCTCAAAAACCCCGAGAAACTCAGACTCGGGGGGGAGAAGAAGGACCTGACCGTGCTTTTCAGCGACATCCGGGGATTCACCTCCATATCGGAGCACATGACTCCAGAAACGCTGGTCAAGTTCCTGAATGAATACTTGACCAAGATGACCGACATCGTCTTCAAATACGATGGCCTGTTGGATAAATACATGGGGGATGCCATCATGGCGATCTGGGGGGCGCCACTGGACCAGCCGGACCACGCACAGCGGGCTTGCTACACGGCCCTAGACATGGTGGATGAGCTCAGGACCCTGCAAGAGAAGTGGGCGGCCGAGGGCATGCCCCGGCTGAACATCGGCATTGGAGTCAACGCCGGGCCGATGGTCGTGGGCAATATGGGTTCGGACCGGCGTTTCGATTATACGGTGATGGGGGATAGCGTCAACCTGGGTTCCCGCCTGGAGGGGTTGAATAAACTTTACGGGACCAATATCACCGTCAGTGAGACGACCTACGAGCGAGTTAGGGAAGAAATCCTGGGGCGCGAATTGGACTCGGTACGCGTCAAAGGCAAGGATCAACCCGTAAAGATCTATGAGCTGATCGTCCGTCGATCCCAGGCCTCGTCCGAACAGAAGGTCCGGGTCGAGGAATTTCACGCCGCTCTGGCGGATTACAGGAATCGCCAATGGCCCAGGGCGCGGCAGGCCTTCCAGGCCATCCTGGAAAAGCAGCCCCATGACGGCGCGGCGAAGCTCTACGTCGAAAGATGTCAGACCCTTGAAAAGAATCCGCCCCCGGGTGATTGGGACGGGGTTTACACCCTGACGACAAAATAAGCCTAGCCCAACCGCTCGGGGGCTGGGGAAAGGTAGAGGGCCGCAGGTCCGGGAATGTTTGCTATTTTGAACTTCATCGGGTTATGGGTTCTGAAGCTCCTGGAGGAATCGGGACGGGTGATGATCCTTTTCATCAGGACCTTGGGCTTGACCTTTCGCCCGCCCTTTGACCTGCGCGGCCTCCTCCGGCAGATCGAGCGGGTGGGGGTGAACTCCATCCCGGTGGTCCTGATCACCGGAGCTTTCACTGGAATGGTTCTGGCCTTGCAAAGCTACACCGGGTTCAAGCGTTTTAACGCCGAGGCTTTTGTGGGAACCGTGGTGGCCCTATCCATGACCCGCGAGCTGGGACCCGTGCTTTCGGGATTGATGGTCTCCGGGCGGATAGGCTCGGCCATGGCCGCAGAACTCGGAACGATGCAGGTCACGGAACAAATCGATGCCCTTTATACCCTGGCCACCAACCCGATCAAGTATCTGGTCGTCCCCCGTTTTTTGGCTTCCCTGATTATCATGCCCGTCCTGACGGTCTTTGCGGACGCGGTCGGCATGCTCGGGGGCTACGCCGTGAGCGTTTATCTTCTGGGCAGCAACCCGACGATCTACATCCGCCGGACCTATGACTACCTGGACCTTGAGGATATCTACATCGGCCTTTTGAAGGCGTGCGTTTTTGGGATGATCATTGCCATCATCGGTTGCTACCAGGGGTTCAACGCCCAGGGGGGCGCGGAAGGGGTGGGAAAAGCCACGACCCGCGCTGTGGTCTTATCCTCCCTTCTGATCCTGATCGCCAATTATTTCATAACCGCCCTGTTTTTTTAGGAATGAGAACCGAAGACGAAAGCATGAACGGAAAGCAGTGCCAGCGGGGTTCTGACGAAACGATGATTTTGGTCAAGGACCTGTACAAGTCCTTTGGCCAAAACCATGTCCTGCGCGGCCTGAGCCTGGAGGTCAAATGCGGCGAGTCCATGGTGGTCATCGGCGGAAGCGGAACCGGCAAGAGCGTGCTCATCAAATGCGTCATCGGCCTCTTGCACCACGACCGGGGAGAGATCTACGTGGACGGCCAGGAAATCTCCAGCCTTAGCGAAGAAGGATGGAACCAGTTGCGCAAGAAATTCGGCATGCTCTTCCAGCGCGACGCTCTCTTCGATTCTCTATCGGTCTGGGAGAACGTGGGGTTTGCTCTGCGGCGGCACACCAAGCTTTCCGACGCCAAGATTAAGGACATGGCGGTGGAAAAGCTCAAGCTGGTCGGGATGCAGAACGTGGAAAACCTCATGCCGGCCGAGCTCTCCGGGGGAATGCGCAAGCGCGTATCCCTGGCCCGGGCCATCGCGATGGAACCCGCCATCCTCCTCTACGATGAGCCCACCACCGGCCTGGACCCAATCATGGCCAATGTGATCAACGATCTCATCGTGACCATGCGGGAAAAGCTGGAAGTCACTTCCATCGCGATCACCCACGATATGAACAGCGCCTACCGGATTGGAGACCGCATCGCCATGCTATACAAAGGCCAGATCATCGAGGTGGGAACACCCGATGAGTTCAAGGCCTCGCGCAACCCGATTGTTCAGCAGTTCATCCGCGGGGACGTAGAAGGTCCGATCACGCAGGGGGCGGACTTTCACCTGAAACTCTCTTAACCTTTGAGGAGGTAACGAATGAAGAACTTGGCCACAGAAACAAAAGTGGGCATCTTTGTGATCCTCGGGATTGCCATTCTCACCTTCTTCACTCTCAAGGTGGGAAGGATCGCCGTCCGCGAGGCCGGCTACCGGGTTTACACGCACGTAGAAACAGCAGCCGGCTTGGACAAGAATTCGCCGGTGCGCATCGCCGGCGTGGAAGTCGGCAAAGTGGAGAGTGTGGTTCTGGACGGGACAAAGGCCAAGGTAACTCTCCACCTGCCGGTGAACGTGAAAATTCCGGCGGGGTCGAAAGTCTTTGTTAAATCCGCCGGTCTCCTGGGGGAAAAGTATATCGAGATCGCCCCGGGGCCCGGGCCCGGGGTCGTCCAGGCCAATGCTCCGGTGGAAGAAGGGGGGCCGTCAATAGATGTGGACCGGGTGCTCACCCAGCTCAGTACGATCGGGGAGGATATCAAATCCGTCACTCATTCCCTCAGCCAGAGCCTGGGAGGAAAGGAGGGGGAGAAGTCCATCCAGGAGATTCTCACGGGAACGAAAGAGGCCATCTCCAACCTGCAGGACATCACCCAGTCCATCGACAGGGGGCAAGGGACAATCGGCAAGCTCGTCAGGGATGAAACCCTCTACCGGCAGACCCAGGAGACCGTTGCCAACCTGAGCCAGGTGGCGAAGTCCATCGAGAAGGGCGAGGGGACGCTGGGTAAGCTGGTCAAGGATGAGGCGCTATACGACCAGACGAAAAAGATGATGGAAGAAGCCAAGAATACTTTCGCCAACCTGAATCAGATGGCCCAGAAAGTCGAGAACGGGGAAGGGACCCTGGGCAAGCTGGTTAAAGACGACACCCTCTATTTGGAAACCAAAGCGACCATGGCCGAAGCCAAAGAAACCCTGGCCAACCTGAACAAAGTATCCAAGCAAATCGAGGAGGGGCAGGGAACGCTGGGCAAGCTGGTTAAGGACGACACTCTTTATTTGGAAACCAAAGCAACCATGGCCGAAGCCAAGGAAACTCTGGCCAACCTGAATAAAGTAGTCAAGCAGATCGAAGAGGGGAAGGGAACGCTGGGCAAGCTGGCCAAGGACGAGGCCCTCTATGATGATACGAGGCGGGCCATCAAGTCGGTCAACAAGGCGGCGGATGGAATCACCGAGATAACCCCGGTTACGGTGCTGGGTGTGATCCTGGGAACAGTGATTAAGTAGGGGGCGGCCATCGCGCGAATCGGGAGGATCGGGATAAAAATTTTCGGAGGAGTGGCCATCTTACTGCTCTGGACATGGGTTTCCGGGTGCGCCACTCTGAGCCCTGGGCCGCGGAGAGAAAATTTCGCTCCTCTCTTTCTCTACAGCGAGGATGAGGAGAAGGAGGGGAAAGCCATCGACATTCTGGGCCCCTTCTTTACATACCGGAAGGATCGGGAGCAGGAAGACTTAGCCTTTCGCCCTTTGTTCTATCGGAAAAAGGCACCGGGGCAGTACACGCTGCTGGACTATCTGTATCCCCTGGGAAGATATCAACGAACGGATCGGGAAGTGGAATCGTACCTTATGCCTTTCTATTTGACCCGCCGCGACCTGACCCGGAAGGAGGCGGAAAAAAAAGAACGAGGGTTCCTCCTGGCCTTCTGGGGGGAAACGGATAAGGGAGAATCCTATAGAGGTCTTTTCCCTCTTTACGGGAACCTGAAAAAACGGTTTGGACACGATGAGATGAATTTTTTCCTCTGGCCGATCTATTCCGACTCCCGGGATGGGGAAAGCAAGACCTACTCTTTCCTCTGGCCGATTTTATCCTACAGCGAAGGGGGCGGGAGAGAGGGATTTCAGGTTTGGCCGGTCGCGGGCTATGACCGGAAGGAGAACGACTACAGAAAGAGCTTTTTGCTCTGGCCCATCTTTCATTTTGAGAAGCGGCACCTGTACACGGATGACCCGACAGAGATCAACATGGTTTGGCCTCTTTATGTCTCCATGGAGTCTTCCAAGCGGGTTCAAAAGTCTGTGCTCTGGCCTCTTTTCACTTACGCCCACGATGAAGATGATCACTACACCCAGTGGGACTTTCCCTGGCCTTTTATCCAGTGGGCCAAGGGGGACGACAAGTCGATCTTCCGCATTTTTCCGATCTACGGGCACAAACACTGGGAAGAGCGTGACCGCGGGTACATTCTCTGGCCGATCTACTGGTATGAACACGAGGAAAACGACCAGTTTAAAGGAGTGCTCGACCGTTATCTCCTGCTTTCCAAGCATCAGACCCGGCTGTGGAAAAATGAGGGCAAAGAGGAGCGGCGCCTGCGGATCTGGCCCCTCTTTTATTATCGCCAGGAAAAAGAGGGAGGCGCGTTTTTATACTGGCCGTGTATCATCCCGCTGGACTTTGAAGGCTTTGAACGAAACTGGGTACCGCTTTTGAGCCTTTATGAGTACCGCAGGAACCCGCAGGGAGCGAGTGAATCCAAGTTTCTCTGGGGGTTCTATGTCCACCGGCGGAATGCCCTGCGCGAGCTTTACGAATTGAGTTTTTTCTTGACTTACTATAAGGCAGTCGATCTTTCATACTTCTCCCTGCTGAAGGGACTCCTGGAGTACCGGGCCGAGGGACCCAACCGCGCCCTGCGGGTGTTGTACTCCCCCTGGCCGATCGAATGGGCGAGTTCTCCCCCTCCTCAGGAAGCGATTGCCGAGCGGAATGATTGAGTGGGAAATAGGACCATTGAAAGCAGGGAAGGCGTGAAAAATTTGGAATATACCCCCTCACCCTACCCTCTCCCGCCCGGGGAGAGGGTAAAAATGTTGAAATAAGAAAGAAATTCCCTCCCCCTTGAGGGGGGAGGGGGAGGGTGGGGGTGATTTGGGGGATTATTTCATAGCTTCAGGGAATGAAAGGGGGTGTGATTCATGAGCGGCGATGAGCGAATCCGACTGACCGCCATGGTTCGGGCTGCCGGTTGAGCGGCCAAGCTGAGTCCGGAGGACTTGGAAAAAGCGTTGCGTCCCCTACCCCTGGAGCGGCATCCCCATCTCCTGGTGGGCACCGAGACTGCCGACGACGCCGGAGTCTATCAGATCTCCGACCAGGTGGCTCTGGTTCAGACCGTGGATTTCATCACGCCGATTGTGGATGACCCCTTCCTTTTCGGGCAGATCGCCGCGACGAACGCCATGAGCGACGTTTATGCCATGGGGGGAAAGCCCTTGACCGCGATGAACGTTGTCGGCTATCCCCGCCGTTCCCTGGACATCTCCATACTCACGGAGATCCTCCGGGGAGGGCTGGCGAAGGTCCATGAGGCGGGCGCGGTGCTCTTGGGAGGGCACACGGTGGAGGACGCCGAGTTGAAGTACGGACTCTCGGTGACGGGAACCGTGCACCCCCAGAGGGTTGTTACCAACCGGGGAGCTCGGGAGGGGGACGTCCTGATCTTAACCAAACCTCTGGGCATCGGAATCATTTCCACCGCCCACAAGGCCGAAATAGCCGGGGACCGGATTTTTCAGGGAGCGGTTGATTCCATGGTCCGGCTGAACGATACGGCCGCAGAGGCCATGGTCGAGTACGGTGCCCATGCCTGCACAGACATCACCGGATTTGGCCTTCTGGGGCATGCTTCGGGAATGGCCAAAGGCTGCGGCCTGTCCTTTCGGCTTTTCTACCCCCGCATCCCCGTTCTGGCCGGGGCCAGGGAATATGCCGCCCAGGGAATCGTTCCCGGCGGGGCCTATTGCAACGAGGAATTTTTCATCCGGGAGATCTCCATCTCCCCGAAAGTTCCCGAACCGGAGCGGATCATCCTCTTTGATCCTCAGACCTCTGGGGGCCTGCTCATTGCTTTGCCCTCATCCGCCGGGGAAAAACTTTTGCACAGTTTGAAAGAGAAGGGAATTCCGGAGGCCTCGCTGATCGGAGAAGTGGTGCCGAAGGAGAAGTACCTCATCATGGTTGAATAATGAAAAAGAAGCCGCCCCCCACCCTCTCCCTCCCCCTCCCCCTCTGAGGGGGGAGGGTTGGGGAGGGGGTGAATCCGCAATGCGCAACCGCAGAAAGGAGCGTTTCATGGCAAAAATTCAGAGAGCCATCATCAGCTTGTCAGATAAAACCGGGATCCAGGATTTTGCCAAAGAGCTGCAATCTTTCGGCGTAGAGATTCTTTCCACCGGAGGGACGGCCAAGACCTTGCGGGAAAGCGGCCTGAGAGCCACGGACATTTCCGAATATACCGGCTTCCCGGAGATGCTGGATGGGCGCGTAAAAACGCTCCACCCCAAGGTTCATGGAGGTCTCCTGGGGATCCGGGATAACCCGGCCCATGCCCAGAAGATGAAAGAGCAGGGAATCAAACCCATCGACATGGTGGTGATCAACCTCTATCCTTTCGAGGCCACGGTGGCCAAGCTTTCCTGCACTTTGGAGGAAGCCATCGAGAATATCGACATCGGCGGGCCCTCCATGCTGAGGGCCGGGGCGAAGAATTACCCGTACGTCACCGTGATTGTGGACCCGGCAGATTACCGGCCGGTCCTGGAGGAGATGAAGAAGAGCGGTGGGGCCGTCACTAAAGAGACCAATTTTCGCCTGGCCAAGAAAGTGTACCAGCTCACCGCCCGCTACGATAAAGCGATTTCGGAATACCTTGCAAAGAAATAATTTTTGGCCACAGAGGGCACAGAGAACACAGAGTTAAGAATTTCAAATTCAAAACCCAAATAAATTTATAAATGTGGATTGCGCGAATTGAAGTATATCTGCGATTCCGTTCCTAGGGTTTGGAATTTATTTTATCTCGGTGGGCTCTGTGTCCTCTGTGGCTAATATATATAGGAGAAAGAATGAAAGTTTTGGTCATCGGCGGCGGAGGCCGGGAACACGCTCTGGTCTGGAAGATCGCCCAAAGCCCCGCGGTCAAGAAAATTTTCTGCGCCCCGGGGAATGCCGGGATTGCGAAGCAGGCCGAATGCCTCCCGATCCCGGCCGAGGATGTGCAATCTCTTCTGCACTGGGCTGAAAAAGAGAAGGTCGATCTCACCATCGTGGGCCCGGAAGCCCCGCTGACTCTGGGCATTGTGGATGCTTTTCAGACACGGGGGCTAAAAATTTTCGGTCCCAGCCAGAAGGCAGCTGAAATCGAGGGAAGCAAAGCCTTTGCCAAGGACCTGATGGAAAAATACGGTGTGCCTGCGGGCGAATCCCGGACCTTTGGCGACTATGAGGCCGCCAGCCGATACGTGCAGGAAAAGGGAGCGCCCCTTGTTATCAAGGCCGATGGCTTAGCCGCTGGGAAAGGGGTAATCCTCTGCCATAAATTGGAAGAGGCGCAGGTCGCCTTGGGCCAGATCATGGTCAAGAGAGCATTTGGGGGCGCCGGGAATCGGGTGGTCGTGGAAGAATTTCTTTCCGGAGAAGAGGCGTCTTTCCTGGCCTTCACGGACGGAGAAACCGTGCTGCCCCTCCCTACATCTCAAGACCACAAACCGGTATTTGATAATGACCGGGGGCCGAACACAGGGGGTATGGGGGCCTATTCACCCGCGCCGGTGGTGAACGAGAAGGTGCACCGCGAGGTCATGGAGAAAATTATGATCCCGACTGTGCGCGGGATGGCGCAAGAAGGAAGGAAATATCGGGGGGTCCTCTACGCCGGGCTGATGATTCAGGACGAAAAGCCCAAAGTTCTGGAGTTCAACGCCCGTTTCGGAGACCCGGAGACCCAGCCTCTGCTGATGCGGATGAAAAGTGACCTGGTTCCCGTGCTGGAGGCCACCATTGAGGGACGATTATCCAAGCTGAAGGTTCAATGGGACGAACGGCCCAGCGTCTGCGTGGTCATGGCCTCGGGCGGTTACCCCGGCTCTTACGAAAGAGGCAAAGTGATTTCCGGCCTGGAGGAAGCCGCACAAGTCCCCGACGCTTTTGTCTTCCACGCCGGGACCGCTTTCCAAGGAGGGAAAGTGGTCACCAGCGGCGGAAGAGTCCTGGGTGTCACTGCCATAGGCAAGGGAATCCGCGAGGCCATCGCCAAGGCCTATGAAGTTGTCGGTAAGATCTCCTGGGAGGGAGCACATTTTCGTAAAGACATCGGCCAAAAAGCCGTAAAACGAGGGATGGAAAAGTGAAGACCAAAAAGCCAATAGTGGCCATCGTCATGGGAAGCGATTCGGACCTTCCGGTTATGGAGGAGGCGGCCAAAGCCCTTGCCGACTTCCAGGTGCCCTATGAAATCACCGTCACTTCGGCCCACCGTTCCCCTGAGCGAACGGCCGCATACGCCCGGAAAGCCGGCGGGCGCGGTATAGAAGTGATCATTGCCGGTGCCGGCGGGGCGGCCCATTTAGCCGGAGTGCTGGCGGCCCACACCATCCTGCCGGTCATTGGGGTGCCTCTCGAATTTTCGATGATGGGGCTGGATTCCTTGCTTTCCACGGCCCAGATGCCGGCCGGCGTGCCCGTGGCCACTGTCGCCATTGGAAAAGCCGGGGCGCGAAATGCCGGGATACTGGCTGTACAGATTCTTTCCGGAAAGCATGGGGAGCTGAAAAAATCTCTGCAGCGTTACAAAGTTTCTTTAGCGGCCAAGGTGGCCGAACAGGCTAAAAAGGTCAAAAGGAAAAAGTAAGATTCCACCGCAGAGAGCGCAGAGACCGCTGAGAAATCAGAAATCCAAAATTCTTATTCTTACTCTGCCATTTTAGTTTTTGTTTAAAGCCTCATCTCGGCGTTCTCTGCGCTCTCTGCGGTGAATAAGAAAGAATGAAGGAACCGGTGGCGGTGGAAGCTCCGTGGTTAAAGAATTACGAAGACGGGGTTCCTTTTTCCCTGACCTATCCGCGCGTCCCCCTGCCGCATTTTCTGCGGGAGTCCGCACAATCCTTCCCCCAAAATGTGGCCATGGTTTTTGCGGGAAAGAAATTTTCTTACCGCGAGCTGCAGGAATACGTCGACGCCCTGGCCAACGCGCTCATGTTCCTGGGTGTGCAAAAGGGGGACCGCGTGGCCCTGCTCCTGCCCAATAGCCCCCCATACATCATCGGCTACTATGCGATCCTGAAAGTTGGGGCCATCGCAGTCAACCTGAACCCTCTCTCGGTGGAACGAGAGCTTCTCTACCTCTTGAACCATGCCGAAGCCAAAACCATCATCGTCGCCGAGCCGTTTTTTCCCCGCATCACCTGCGTCGCTCCCCGGAGCTCGCTGCAAAATATCCTGGTCGTTTGCCTGAGAGAATGGGGAGAAAAGGAAAAGCGTTCCGGGGGGAAACGGTTTGCCGTATCTCCAGGCAAGTCGAAGGGGGTTTTCTCTTTTGAATCCTTGATCGAGAAGCACGCCCACAAAAAAGCTCCCCGTGTTGACCTGCATCCCGATGATGAAGCACTCCTGCAGTTCACGGGGGCCATCAGCGACGGCATCAAAGGGGTGGTCTTGACCCATGGCAACTTGGTGGCCAACACGCTGCAGATTGCCAGCTGGGTGGTCCGGGCCCGAAAGGGCAAGGAAGTTTTCCTTTCGGTGCTTCCCTTCTTTCATGTCTACGGGATGGCCGTCGCTATGAACCTGCCCATCTACCTCGCCTCGACGATGGTCCTCTTGCCGCGGTTTGAGGTCAAGGGCGCATTGCAGGCCATTAAACGGCACCGCCCGACTTTCTTCCCCGGGGTCCCCACAATGTTCGTGGCCCTTTCCCAGGAGAAGAATGCGGAGCGCTACAATATTGCCGGCCTGCGGGTATGTTACAGCGGGGCGGGCCCGCTTTCGCTGGAGGTTCTGGAAGATTTCGAAAAGTTGACCGGTACAAGAATTACGGAAGGATACGGCCTAGCCGAGGCCTCTCCCGCCACGCATTGCAACCCCATATTCGGAAAACGCAAGCGGGGCAGCGTGGGCCTCCCCTACCCGGACACGCTGGCGCGCATTGTGGATCTGGATAGCGGCGAGCAGCTTCTCCGACCGGGTGAGGTAGGTGAATTATGTATTCGGGGCCCCCAGGTGATGAAGGCTTATTGGAAATTACCGGAGGAAACGGCCCGAACCGTGCGGGATGGCTGGTTATATACCGGCGACATCGCCCGCATGGATGAGGAAGGATATTTCTACATTCTCGACATTAAGAAGGACATGATCATCGCCGGGGGGTTCAATATTTATCCCAAGGACATCGATCAGGTCCTGGCCGAACACCCCAGAGTGGCCGAAGCCGTTGCCGTAGGAATCCCGGACCGGTACCGGGGTGAGACGGTGAAGGCGGTGGTGGTCCTCAAGCCGGGCCAATCGGCGAGCGAAGAGGAAATCCTCGATTTCTGCAGAAAAAACTTGGCCAAATATAAAGTGCCTACGCAGGTAGAATTTCGACAGGCCTTGCCCAAATCCACCTCCCGAAAAATCTTACGAAGGATCCTTCGCCAGGAGGAAATTGAAAAGGAACAGAAAGAGAGGACCGGGGCCTGATATCTATTTTGAACCCCTGCCCCGCCCAGCGCGGGCTTGAGCCCCTGATGAGATGAATTGCCAGATCCTGAAGGCGAGTCGCCGGGGGATTGAAAAAGCCGGCCAATGGATCCTCCAGGGGAAAGTGCTGGCTTTCCCCACGGAGACCTTTTACGGCCTGGCCGCCAATGCCCTGGATGGTGAGGCCCTGCAAAGAATCTTCATGGTCAAAGGAAGAGAGGGGGATAAACCGCTTCTCCTCCTCGTGTCTGACCGGACTTGGCTGCCCGGTTTGGTGAAGGACATTTCCCCCCGGGCCGAGTCTTTGATGGAAAGGTTTTGGCCCGGTCCGCTTACTCTGGTCTTCGAGGCTTCGGCCCATCTGTCCCCCCTCCTCACAGCGAATACCGGAAAGATCGGCCTGAGAATTTCCAGTCACCCGGTGGCCCAGGCTTTAGTTCAGGTCGTGGGCCGGGCGATCACCGCGACCAGCGCCAACGTCTCAGGGCAGCCCAGTGCTTCGGAGGCCCGCGAAGTTTTCCAGAGCCTGGGCAAAAAGATAGATGCCATCCTGGACGGAGGGAAGACTCCTGGAGGATTAGGCAGCACCGTGGTAGATGTTTCCGGGGTTTCCCCGAAGATCATCCGTCAGGGGGCCATTCCCCAGGCGGAATTAGCCCCTTTTCTTAAGGGATGAGGAAGTTCATTCATCATCCTGCTCATTGCTGGGGTGGCTGAATCGAATCTCACCAGGATACGGAGTGTTTCCGGAGTCAGTTCTTTATCGATCTTAAACAGCCCTGGGCTTGTCAGCTTGTTTCCCCTTGACGAATCTTGCCGGGAATGTGTAGACTGAAAATTAAGGAAGGTCTTTCCTTCCATCGTTTAGGCAGAACGATCAACGGGAAAGGAGGCAAAAATTTTGGGAAATAAACTTTTCAAAACTTCGATCATCGGCATCTTTATCTTGTGCCTTGTGGCGATGGGCGTGGCTTACGCGCAGCAGAAAAAAGTTGGCGGGGGCGATATTAAGTTCGAAGCCAAGGGAAGCGACCTGGGTCCAGTTACGTTTAGCCATGAAACCCACGTCACCCAGCAGAAGAACAAGTGTACAGATTGCCATACCAAGATATTTAAGATGAAAAAGGGCGACAGCAAAATGACCCAGGCCGCTTTCGCGGAGGGGAAATATTGCGGTACGTGCCATAACGGGAAAAAGGCTTTCGGCGCCACGGACAAGGCTTCTTGCGGCAAATGCCACAAGAAGTGATTTCTTTTTAAAGATCCAGGAATCTACAACTGGCGTTGAGTAAAGGCTCAACGCCAGTTTTTTTCTGAGGTGCGGGTTGTCCAAGAAAGATGAAAACGGACTCTTCTCTTCCCTCTGGGATTCCCTCTCCTCCCTGCGGCTGACCATTGCCCTGCTGATCATCCTGGCGGTGACTTCGATTTTCGGCACGGTCATTCCCCAGAACGCCCCGCCAGGGGAATACCTCCAGTTCTATAAGCCCTCTACTTACAAAATTTTAAAGATCCTGGGTTTTCTGGATATGTACCACGCCGGGTGGTTCACCTTCCTGTTGGCCCTCCTGAGCTTCAATCTAGTGGCCTGCTCTCTTAAACGTTTTCGGGTCACCTGGAGGTTCTTCTCCCATGCCCAAGAGCCCTTGGAAGCAGCTCAATGGAAGGCCCTGCCGTTACGCCAGACTTTCTTCCAGAAAGGACTTCC
>Ga0315287_10001493_pt1 | contig 21636 bp, 17 predicted proteins | sample YL17G11_0_MG_FD_205037 | JGI IMG/M metagenome (GOLD analysis project Ga0315287, IMG submission 205037) | Sediment microbial communities from Yellowstone Lake, YNP, Wyoming, USA - YL17G11_0 | ecosystem: Environmental > Aquatic > Freshwater > Lake > Sediment | place: USA: Wyoming | collected...
GCGACGAGGGCTTCGTACTGCTCGGTCGTGAGGATGGGTCGCCGCGGCGTCGTCTGCACCTTGAAGCGGAACCCCGCCAGCGGATCCCGTTCGAGGAGTCCGGCGCCGAGCGCCCACCGGAGCACACTGCGGAGGTACTTGAGGTCGTACTCGATGATCCTGTCCTCGATCGGTACGACCGGCACGGTCTCCTTGCCGCCGTTGCGACGGTTGCAGCGGCTACCTCGCTCGCGCCGGAGTTGGATGAAGCGGAGCGCGTCCCGGCTGGTCAGCGTATGCGCGAGGCGTGCGCCGCCGAGAACCTCGAGCCACAGCTTCGCGGCCCGCCGGTCATGCCCTTGCTTGCTCGGTCCCTTGAGCGGTGTCACCGCCTGCCCGTAGTTGTCAAACAGCGTCTGCATCGTCACCGGCGCGGGCCGGTTGGGGTCTCGGTTGGCGAGCTGGCGTGAGAGCTCCGCTGCCTGCCGCTTCCCCTTCACTCTGTCCCGGTGCCCCAGCGACGTCCGCAAGCGCCGGGGCCCGTCCGCGTACTCCAGGTACAGCGTCTTCGCCCTTCCGTGCTCGTACACTCGCACGCGGCTCGACCCTCTGAGTCCGGTGCTGTACGACCAAGCCTTCCCGTCGTCCGCGTTCGCCATCAGGTCACCCCTTGGTGGCGATGGCGGCGGCGAGCTGCCTGGGGGTGGCGCCGACCAACGTTGCACAGGAGCGCGCCGGTGGCAAGGCTCCGGCCTTCCTCGGCACGTCGGCGAGGCGGACCCGCGGGGCGTGCGGGCGGCCGTAGTTCGGGAGCTTGCCGTCCCGCACGAGGCGTCCCAGGTGGTCGGGGCTGAACCCGCTCACGGCAGCGGCATCGGTCAACGTGAGGAGCTTGCCCTCCTGGGCCCGCAACGCAGTCTCCAGTTCGTCTGCGTGGCGCTCACAGAGGCGAGCCAGGGATTCCAGAGCGTCGCTCCGATACTCCTTGGCGCGAGCGCGCCAGCGGGCCGCCAGGTCGTCAAGCATCAGCGCGACCACATCGCGGCGCACCTTGTTCGGCCCGAGCCGCGCCGCAGAGCCCATGCGCGTACACCAGGGCGCCCGGAGGGGGCGCGGGCCCGGGGGGAGCCACCCGGCATTCGTCATTCGTTTGCGTACCCTTATTCGTCAACATCAAACGAATCCGAGAGAGAGAGGGTGAAGGTGTAGGGATCGCCTTTCCGGCCGGCCCCGCTTCGAACGACCCTCCGCGCGGCCCTGAGCATCTCCAGGTCGCCCAGGACGGTACTCTTTACGGCGTCCAACTCCGTGGCGATGGCGTCCGCTTCCTGGGGGCCCCGCGCGAGGGCGGTGAGGATCTTGTCTCGGCGCTCTTGGGCGGGCCCTTTGGCGAGGGTGTAGGAAACATTCGTTTGGACGATACCTTCTCCCCCCCGCGAACGAATGACGAAACGCTCATCCACGGGGCCTAGTGTGCGGCGGACAACGAGTTGGCGGGGGGGTGAATCGTCGCGGCCTTCGTAGCTGAGTTGGCGCCGGTCGTCGTCGGGTTCGCCGCCGCCGACCCGGGTCATCTGGAGGTAGCCGTCCACGGCGTCCCGCAGGGCGCTGGAGCCGCGCATGGCGTCCCCGTGGTCGCCGCCGGACTTCCGGGCGTGGGCCACCGCTAGGGCCGTGGCCTCGGTCTCGTGCGCGAGGTCGAGCAGGGGACTGACGAGGTTGCGGACCTGGGCGGCGTCGTTCTCGTCTTCGGGCCTCAGTTGGCCGATGAGGCTGTCTACGACCAGGAGCCGGACGTCGCGCTCGAGGATGAGGGATCGAACGTCGGCGAGCGGGGGTGGCGGGCCGCAGTAGACGAGCACGGCGTCGGACGGACAGCCGGCCTCGGCGAGCTTGCGGACGACGCGGGAGGCATGGTTCTCGTTGTCGAGCCAGAGGACGCCGCCCTGCTTGGTGCCGCGGCCGAGGAACGGTTCGCCGCGGGCGACGGCGGCGGCGAGGCTGGCAACGAACGTGCTCTTGCCGACCTTCCCGGCGCCGTACAGGATGAGCAGTTCGCCGAGCCCCAAGTATTCCCGAACGAGCCAAGCGCGGTCGGCATTGAGTTCGAGCCGGATCGCCAGTTCGCCGAGTGGTGTCGGGGCGAATCCCGCGTGCGGCTCGCGCCGACGGGGCGTCTCGTCGCCGAAGAGTTCCCGTGCGCGTTGCTCGATCGCGCGGTCGAGGTCGGGCAGGACCGCGCTCATGCCGCCGCCGTGTGGGCGGCGTGTTCGCGGCGGGCGCGGAGCCAGCATTGGCGCGCGTGGTCGCGGTCGCCACGGGCCAGCGCCTCCGCCGCAGCTTGTTCCCAAGTCGCGGCGCGCCACAGCCAATCCGTGCGCCAGGTGCCGGGACTGTCGGCGCGCTGCCCGCCGACGCCGGCGCGCACTTCGCGGCGCCACAAATCGAGCGCCGGGTAGCGCACGGGTAGCGTCGTCATGCCGCGTCCGGGTCCGGGCGCAGGCGGAGCTGGCGCGTGATCGGTGGCCGTGGCCGGGGCCGGCCGTTTGCCCTTTCGCGCGGCCCGCGGCGGTCCCGGTGTCGCGCGGGCTTGGGCCGGGATGGCCGTCCACCGACCGCGGCGAAGGCGTCGTCCGGGGCGCCCACAGGCGTAGTGCCAGGCGGTCGCAAGTCCACGATGGACGCCGTCACCCCTATTCCCGCTCGCGTCGAGTGACGGCGGGATCGCCGGCCTTCGCACGAACTGAGGACAGCCAAACTCTCGTGGTGCGCGCCTCGACGAAGCCGCGGAGCCGCCCCTCTCGGACCCACCTCGTGATCGTGGGCCGCGATACGCCGAGCATCGCTGCGGCTCGGCTCCCGGATAGCATCACGTCCGCCATCTGACCCTCCTTCACGGGACATGTATCCCGCGTGAATGATTAGAGGGATAGCGGTCCCTTGTCAATGCGTGGAACATGTGATATCGTTGATGGGCGTTGAGAACGTCTTGACTAGGAGGGACAGGTTGGCCCGCAAAGCCCGCACGGACCGGCGCAGCATCGAACCCGCGAAGTTCCGAGAGGCGATGGAGAGCCTCTACGGACGACGGCCCAACTTCCGCCTAGCCGAGGGGCAACTCGGCGTGCCGAAGTCAACGCTGCATCGCCTGTGGCGCGGCGGCACCTCGGTCAGCGCGGCGAACCTTGAGCGCCTCAGCCGGAAATTCGGTGTCCAGGTGGAGTGGTTGCATGGGAGTCATCCGCTACCCTGGCCGCGGGGCCGGTCCGGCGCGCCCGCCTTGGTAGGATGGAAGTTCCCGGGACAGGTGATCCCTACGGCTCCCGACATCCGTGGGTTCTTCTGGCTGGCTCGGATGCAGACCGCACTCGACAAGCTGGGCCGAGGAAAGACCGACCAAGCGAAATACGACGAGTGGGCCAAGAACGACTTTCTGCCGGGAGTGGTGGGTTCGACGTTGTTTCCGCCATCGCTCGTGAAGGACAGTATTGAGAGCGCGCTCCAAAGGTGCGATGCGGAATGGGGCCCTGCGTTGAGCGACCTTCCAGAGGGCGAGCGGCGCAAGATCTTGGGTGAGTGGCTCCGGGTGTGGACGCTTACGATGGTAGCCGCCGCGAAGGCCAAGATGGGGCGGCGGTAGTGGCGGGCGCACTCGATCGGGCAGAGTGGGCGAGGCGCTACCAGGCACCTGCCCCCACATCACGAATCGCGTAGGAGCCGAGCACGATGGCACTCTCTGAGACCGCGAAGGTTCGCCTTGCCTTCATCCGTCACCTGTTGGTGGTGGCGGACCGAGAGGGCGCTAGCCCCGAGCCCCTCCGATCTGCGTCACTGCTCCTACTTCACGACGCCGTTGAGCTGTTCCTCCTCTTGGCCGCCGAACAGCTCGACGTGAAGGTTGGTAAGGACACCAGTCTTGACGCGCTGTTCGGCACGGTGAGCGCGAAGCTCGAGCCGGCGGGGCTCACGCGGCGGGAGCAGCTCCGTCGCCTCAACACGGCACGAGTCGGTTTGAAGCACCACGGCACGCACCCGTCGCGCCACGACCTCCAAGAGTTCCGCAGCGTGTCCGAGGCGTTCTTCTCAGAGAACTGCGACCGAGTGTTCGGGCTGCCGCTGTCAGAGGTATCGTTGTCGGCGCTGGTCCAATGGGCACCCGTTCGCGGCCCCCTACTGACATCGGAGGAGCGCCACACCAGCGGCGAGCTGAGAGAAGCAGTCGAGCAGACCACGCTTGCCTTCGGAGTACTGCTACAAGAAGTGAGCAAGCGAGCCGCCACATGGACCGACCGCCGCCTCAGACACAGCCTCCCACGTCCGGGACCCAATGACAACCGCTCTACGCAAGCCCTGTTCTATGTGGTGGAGGAGCTACAGAAATCGGTTGACCATCTGCATGAGGAGATCGCCACGCTGAAGCTGGGCCTCGACCCGCAAGAACTCACCCGCTTTCGGCGGCTCACCCCGCAGATGAGCTGGGGGGGCGACAAGTTCTTCTGGCCCCCGTCACGCAGCCCAGCCGATGACGACTTCGTGTTCTGCTTCGGGTTCGTTCTCGAAGCCGCGCTGCGATTCCAAGCTATCTGGCCGCCGCCAGCCGTCACGTCTCCTCAGGGGGAGTCCGCCGTGCACAGCGCGTAGCTGCCTTCTCCGTCTCCTGCGGCCTCTCTGACCCCGGCGCCAGCACGGAAGCCCGACCGAGGTCGCTGCACCAACGGCGATGGTGACCTTCTGGTGACGGTCTGGTGATGGCAAGGCTTCATCTTCGGCCCATGACCAACTCAACTCTCTCTCCAAAGCTAGGTCATTCCTTGGACATCGCAACGATCATCTCCTGTGTTACGGACGCCGGAATTCGGGCAAACGCCGCCTCCAGGTGATTCCGTCCGATCGGGACTCGGCTCTGAAGCGCGTCACGAGCGGCTTCGTTCGCGATGAGCTCGAGGTCGGCAAAGGAATACAGTTCCTTATCAACAAGCAGGGCGTATAGATCGATGTCAGCTTGTGGGCGATCTCTCAGATAGAGGCGCATTGCCTCTATGCGAGCCTCGATGTCCGGCGGCCCAACATAGATCTTCTTGTCGAACCTTCCGGGGCGGCGGACGGCCTCATCAACCCGATTCACGTAGTTGGTCGCGCCGATCACGAGTATGGACCTCTTCGAGCAATCATTCAGTTGCGCGAGAAACTCGTTTACCTCGGCGCTATAGTGCTGGTAAAGACCATCAGCCCTTCTGGGAACAAAGGCATCGATCTCGTCAAAAAACAGCAGGGCCGGCGCGCTCGCCTGGGCTTGCTTGAAGACCGCACCGATCTTCTCCTGAGTCCCATGAACGTAGATACTGGCGAGATCAGAGGGCTTGAACTCGATGAAGTTGTGCTGAAGCATCGCCGCGAGCTTTCGCGCGATGAACGTCTTGCCACAGCCGGGAGGGCCGTAGAACAAGACACCATTCGGTAGTGTTACCCTGTACTGCCGGTAAACGTCGGGCTCGAGGAAGGGCATTATGATGTCGGTCTCGAGGGTGAGTTTGAGTTCTCGCATGCCGGCGACTCCGTCCCACATGATGCCCCGGCGTTGGGTGGAACGAGTCGCCGCACGGCTGCCGCCCTGCCGGGCCGTCTCGAAATCATCAATGTGTAGTGCCCGCTTTAGGTGCGTTTTCAACGCCTGAGCGTGAACGTTGGCAGGATTGAGTTCCGTTTCGAGGCATAGCCACGCGAGCGCCTCGCCGAAGCGGCCCCATTCAATGAGCAAGTCTATCTTGAGTTGGAGGGCCGCCTGTCGATCACCAAGGATCTGCGAATCTTCCCGGAAGAGGCCATAGTCCGAGCCGATGATCCGATCAAGCACCCGCATTGCCTGGCTGCGCCGATTGCGGGCAACCAGACTACCGATCTGGGCCGGGATACGAGGCTGCGTGGTCTCAGTGGAGCTCACGACGTTCTTCAACTCCCAGAGCAAGACCTCCCGCATAACGGACTTGCGCATCAACTGCAGTGCGCGAACGGGATTCTGCCAGCCCCACCCACCGGATAGGGTCTGTCCCTGCGAACCAACACCTGGCGCGCGCTGTCATGCGCTGGTTAGGCGTCATGGGGCAAATACGATCGAAGAAACGCGAGGCGAAGGAGAAGGTCGCGTAGGAGTTGCGCCAGGTCGTCGGGTGAGGCGGGGCTCGGGGCGAGGAGTCGCGGCCCGATTTCCGCCCGGTCGAACTCAACAGCGAGTGACGAGCCGTGAAGTTGAAGCGAGTCCACCGAGTACCACGAGTAGGTGAAGCCCACAGCCGCATTCTTCAGCTGCTCGCGCACGGTCGGAACGGGTTCACCACGCATGATAGCGTAGGCAGCAGGAAAGGACGGGGCGCCGTGTAGCTTCTTCTGTTCTCTGGCTTGGTCCAACTTCTGTTTGAGACGATTCAGCATTGGCTCCAAACTGATTGTGGCAACCAGCCCGCGGAGCTCGGCCTTCGTTGCTTGCAGTGCCTCCTCGGACTTCCTTCGGTCAAGCGCAAGTTCCTGATCACTGTCCTCCGAGATCGGCCCGAGGAGACGTTCGTAGTCGGGTCGCGCCGTGCCCAAGTCCCGTATGAGCCGACGCGCAGTGTGTGGCTCCCAGAGGTCATTGAGAGTCCGCTTGTCAGAGAGCTCAGCGAGCAACTCGAGTTCGCTGTTGATGCACCACGCCGCGTATAGTCTGAGGGCCTGGCGAGTCTCGGTGGTGGGGCGCCCAGCCCGAAGATTCCCTGCGCCCGCGTTCACCAGGGGTCTGCACACCGTGTGGACGTGCGTGTGGGTTTCAAGGAAGAGGCGTTCTACGGCTGCCATGCCGACGTGCGACAACGCATCGTCGTCAAGCCGGAGCTGCCGGCCGATGTCCAGTGACTTAGAGAGCAGGCTCAGCCAGCCCACCGCCTCGGCAGTAACGGGAACGTGCTCGAGGCTCACCCAGAGTTGGCAGCCAAGATTGAAGGCGTCACTGACCGGGCTGTCGGGGGCGAGCGTGAAGTCGCCCGGGGGTGGGATTCGGAATTTCATAGGCTTGTTGAGCATAGGTCCCGCATGACGCCCAACTAGAGTTTGAACTGCACACCAGGCTCCGCGACCACGGCGCCGTCCTCATCTCTTCGCCGATCGCTACTTCTTCTGTCTGCCCGACCTCGCCGGCTTCTTTGCGTCCTGAGCCCTCGCCGGCCCGTGCGCGAGCGGCAGATCGAGAGCCTCAGCCGCCCTCGCCGCTGCCCGCTGGGCCCGCTTGCTCGTCGCGTAGGTCTGCTTGGTAGGCGGCATATCCACTAGCGCGCCCGGCATCAGCCCCTCTCGTTCGGTTCGGCCGCTCCTGCATCCAGGCCGCTGAGCGTCCCCTCCGCCACCCATCGCGGATCATCCAGCGCGGCATCCAACGGCTTGCCAAGCAGCACCGACTTGCGCTGGCTTCCCGCGAGATCTCGGACCTGGGCACGCACCTCGCTCACCAGTAACGGATCCCACTTGGGATAGCCCACGTGCTCGTACGCGTGACGAAGCCGCACCGCCGACGCTATGTCCCGTGTCAACTGCGTGTGGAACACCTGGTTCAGGTCTGCCGCGTCCGGCGCTACACATAGCAGAAAGCGCCCCAGCTCTCGAGTGAGACGGAGCCGGGCCGCCGCCACCTGACGCTCGAGTCCCTCGCGCTCGCGAGCGGCCGCGCGCTCCTGCATCACCCGCACCTGCGCTCGTGCCTGGCGCTCCGCCTCCGCCTCGGCCGCCAGCCACGCCTGCGGCTGCACCAGGCGCCCGTCCCACATTCCGAACAGGGCCTCCAGCCGGTCGAACCGCTCCACAACCTCGAGCTGGTCACCGCCAATCCACACCGCTACCGACGTCCGGAAAGCCCCATCCTCGACCGTCTTCACCACCAGAGGCAGCAGCTCGCCGGCCCGGACCAGGTCATCGGCCTTGCGCCGTAGCTCGGAACTGAGCGGCGAAACCGGCCAGACATCGACATCCTCCTCCAGCTGTTCCCGGAAGGCCGCCAGCCTCCTCTCGCGACCCTGGATGGCGGCCGTCTCCGCTTGGAACGCCTCCTTGAACGCCATCGCAAGATCCCCGCGCGCGAGGCCCGGGGGCTTCACCTCATCAGGGAGATCGCCCGTCTCAGCGAACGCTGCCAGCGCCGCCGCCTCTGCGTTCACACGCGCCTGGACCGCTTCGAGCGCCGCCTTGTCGAACGGGCGCACGCCGAGGAGCATCTCTCGCGCTTCGGCTAGCACTGGCTGCATGGCGCCCACGAACTGCTCGAAGAGGCCGCACCGCTCGCGCAGCACCTGGTACACGCGATCGTCCACGCTGTCTGCGAGGCACAGGTTGACGATCCGCACCACCTCCGCGCGCTGGCCGATGCGGTCCACGCGACCGATGCGCTGCTCTACCCGAGAGGGATTCCAGGGCAGGTCGTAGTTGATTACGGCCCCCGCCGCCTGGAGGTTGAGCCCCTCGCTTGCAGCGTCCGTGCACAGCAGGACGCGCACCTCGCCGTTGTGCAGCCGCGCCGTGACTTCCTCCTTCGACACCCCCGCCCACTTGCCATCACGCCACACTCGACCGCCGTCGCCGGTATAGCATGCCAATGATGCCCCATACGCCGGGTAGAGTAGCTCTTTGAGGTATTCGACGGTGTCCCCGAAACCGGAGAACACCAACACAGGCCGCCCGTCGTCGGTCACGACGCGCAGTGCATCCCGGAAATGCGCAAACTTGCTGTCCGTCGCACCCAATCTCTCGAGCTGGTCCAGTAGCTTCGCTACGTCCCGAAGCTCCTGCTTCGCCACCTGCGGGTCCTCCGGCAACGCCGAGGAGATGTGCAGGTGCATGTCGCCCTGAAGCAGCTCATCGAAGTCGCGCTGGTCCTGCTCATCGAGGTATGCATCGTCGGCGCTTGCCCGCAACGCGATCACTCGGCGCAGCCCCTCAGCACGGCGCTCGAGGCTGCGACGCAGCGCGAACGGCGAACTGCTTGCCCTGCGACGGTACACGGTCATCACGAAGCCTTTGCCCGGCTTCTCGGCGTTCAGCTCCTCGAACCGCCGGTTCACGTAGGCCGTGATGGCATCGTACAGGTCCCGCTCCTTCTCGTCCTTGTACTCGAATCGGGCATCCTGGACGTCCCGCACGGGGGGTCTAGACGGGAGGAGCCCCTGCTCGTAGTACCGGCGCAATGTCGCTCGCGTGTTGCGATGCATGCGCCGCCCGAGGGGTGCTCGGCGGCGAAGCCAGTGCGCCATCTCCTCCCTTCGCTTGCCACTCGCGACGGCCAGCACCATCGCCAGCGAGCCCGCGCCCGCGGGCTGCGGCCCGAAGGCCCCATCGCGCTCGACGACTGCCGCAACACGCCGACACAGGTCCGCTGGCACGGCTCCCTGGTCCAAGCGTGCCACGTCGCCGTAGAACTCCCGCACCACACGGAACTCACTTAGCCACGGCGCGCCCTCGCCGAGCACGCTGAGTAGGTCCCACGGCTCCCACGGGTCGGTCTGCATCGGTGTAGCGCTGAGAAACAGGATGCCCCGCGTCCGGCCTTCGAGCTGCAGCCGGCGGAGCAAGCCGAGCAGGAGTGTTGCCGAGTTGAACTCACCTTCGACTTGCTGTGCGCGCCGGGCGGCGTGCGCCTCATCGAGCAGGACGAGGTCCCAGCGCGGCGCTTGCATCAGGATGGCAGCGTTCTGTTCCAACCGGACCAACTCACGGCTCACTAGGAGCAGCGGCTGTTCCAGCGCGACTGCTATGCTCTCGACCGCTTCTGCCGTGCCGTCGGGCCAGAGCAGCGCCTGAGGCCCCAGCAGCTGCGGAACGATGAGGCCACCCTTCTCCCGCAACTCCTCCTGCCACTGGGTCCGGAGTCCCGCCGGCACGACCAGCAGGACACGGCGCACCCCTCGGCCACCGAGCAGGCGGCGGAGGATCATGATCGCCTCCACCGTCTTGCCCATCCCCACTTCATCGCACAGAAGCCGGCCGGCAGGCCACGCCGCAGCGGACTCCGTCACGACCTGTACCTGGTGCGTCCAGAGGTCCGCGGGGGCGGTGGCGTCGCAGTTGCGCTCGCCGTCGGGGAAGAACGAGGCCTCCATCACGAACCGCCAGCGCATAGCCGTCTCGAGCCGACGCCGGTCGTAGCCTCGGCGCTGACGCTTGAGCAGCTCTGTCTCGTCTTCATCAGCGTAGCGCACCAGCTGCAGACGTACCGCCTCAGGCAGCCCCAAGGTGGTGACCGCCGGATCCCGATCGCTCCACAACTGCTCGAACTCGTCGCGGTAGTGCTCGAAGCGGGCGTGGTCCTCCCACGACGCCGAGACATCGAGCTTCTCGTAGTTGGCGGTGAGGCCGCGTGCGCTCTCATTGCCGCTTCCCATGAATACCACGGCATCGCCGGCCTCATCCATCACGATGCCGAACTTGGCGTGCACAATGCCGTCGCCCTGGCGCATCAGGCCGACGCGCAGCTCAAGCAGGCCACGCTGGACCAACAGCGCAAGCATCGCTAGGCGGTCTCGTTCGATCTCGTCAGCAGGGACGGTCAGGCGGGCAGCGAGGCGTTGCGCGAGCAGACTCGTGTCGCGTCCGCTCAGAATGGCGTTCACGTCCTGACGCGACAGCTCCTCGTTGACGACAAGGCGCACAGCCGGCCGCGGTGCCTCCGCGCCGAGTGCGAGGAGGTGCTCGATGAACGGCCCGAATCCTCGTGCAGCGGCGGCCAGAACCGAGCTGGAGAAGTACGCGCACGACCGATCATACCGGCGCGCGCGGCTCAGCGCCGGCTCATACAGTTCCTCCAGGAGGGTCTGGTCGGGCCCCCGCAGAAATCGCTGCCACTGCCGGTCCCGGAGACCCATCTACTCGTCGTCCCCCTCTTCCTCTTCGTCCCCTTCAGCTTCCTCGTCCGGCTCCTCTCCGGCACTAGCCGTCAGCTCGAATTGCGCCTGAAGCGGCTTTCGCTCCGTCCAGTCGGGTGGGGCGATGCCAAAGAGCGGTTCGACGAGCGCGTGCCACGCCCGGAACTCCGGGAACAGTGCGCCAGCCGACGTCTTGCCGCGGTCGTACCGAACCGCCTCGGGCGCCGCGGTGACCAGTGCTGCCATCAGCTGGGCCACCGGCGCATCGGCCTTCCACGCTTGCTGCCGGGCGAGTGCGCGTGCGGCTCCCACGCCACCCGTACCCCCACCCGCCCCCTGATAGCGGAGGGCCAGCGCGTGACACCCGTCCAACGCGGTGCGAAAGGCCGGATCGTTCGGGTGGACCCTGAGAACGTCGGCCTTGCGGCGCCGACGGCCCGTGCGCTCTATGCCGAAGAGCGTCTCCACTTGCTCGTCAGGTTCCAGCGCGCGGTCGCGCCGGCGCTCCTTGGCCGAGAGAATCTTGACCTTGTCTCCCGCCTTCGAGACGAGGCCAGCAGCGACGAGCGTGTCCACATCCATCCCCACGGCGTGGCCGAGGAGCCTGGCTTCGTTGAAGCGGAACTCCGCGGCACCAAGCACGTCCCAGCAGAGGAGGGCGAACCGGCCTTCGGCCTCAACGCCCTCCAATCCCTGGGCCGCCAACTGCTCGATACGCCACGTGCTGACCGCGTCCGACGCCTCGTCAATGGCGCGATCCACGCCCACGGCCTCACCCGTGTCTGTGCGCACCTCATCGTAGCGGCTGAATACCTCGAGGGCTGGACCGAAGCTCCCGACCAGCTGGTCCACCGCGTTCAATCCCTCGCCCTTGAGCCGCACGGCAGAGCCACGTGCGCGGTCGCGCACGGCACTCTTCATCGCGCGGTCGAAGAAGCCCACGCCGGCGCCAGGGTCGCGCTTGCGCGCCACGAGGATCACGGTGCTTTGCGCTGCGTTCTGTTTGGCCTGATGAAGGCTGTGCTCGCTCTCTGTCTTCACGGGCCACGTAGCCGTGATCGTGAAACCGGCACGAATGAGCGACGTGAAGAGCGCCTCCCATGCCTCCTGCTTCTTGTGAGTGAACATCACAGTGAGGACGCCATCGTCCCGAAGGATGCGATGTGCCTCTGCGAACGTTTCGACCATCAAACGCTGATACCGTGCACGTGCTCCCGACTGCGAGTCAGTGGGGGAAGGAGTCTTCGATCTCGGGCCCGCCGCCGCCTCCACGGCCCGAGCCAAGGCGGGATTCACGACTGCTTCTTGGTCCCTGTCACAAAGCGCGGAGGCAAACCAGTCCGCATGCCGATGCCCCAGTGTCCGTTTGAGCCACACGTAGAAGAAGTCCGCTAGCTCCGCGTACTGCACGTTATCATCGTAGGGTGGGTCGACGACCACAGAGGTGATTGAGCGGTCGTTTAGGAATGGCATCGACGTCGCACTGCCCAAGGAGATGCAAACCGGCTTGACCTCCGGCGCCCGTGGCAAGGCGGCGAGTCGAGACCACGCATCCGCTACGTTGTCAATCGCCCAGGCTAGTCCTGCTCCCGCGCCACAAACTGCCATCTCGGCGAACGCGGGCTTGAAGCTGAAGTTGTGCTTCTGGAAGATGTGCTTCACAATGCCACGTGTGCTCTCCCACGTGTTGAGTGAGCAGTTGTAGTCGACGAGCTTGTCGATGGCGAATGCGAGATGATGCACGACTACAGCAGCACGGCCAGCGCCCTCAGACTCCTCAATCTCGCCACGAAGCTCCCTTAGCTCGTCCACAAGCACGCCTGCAGCCAGAAGCTGGCGCGGCAGGAACATCTTCGCCCACGAATGGATGCCATAGAGACGATGTCCCCGATCGTAATTGCTGATAGGCGACAAGTCCTCCGTCGGGATAGTGCCCTGCTGAACCCACTGGGCCATGTGGCGAGCGAGCGCCCCAGTGGCACTCGCTACAGCATCGACGTCCTCTTCGCTGGGTAGCGCGAACTCCAGCCCACGCGGCGACTTGACGGCAATGCAATAGAGCCGGCTGCCCATCTCCCCCGCCTGGGCCTTGGCTTTGATGTAGTCCGCAGGAATCTGGCGGCCAGTGAAAAGCGACACACCTTTCCCGCCGCTGTACGTCGGCGTGGGCGCCGCCGCGCCCTGCCCGCGCGCCGTGCCCAGTTCGCGAATCCGTACGGTCCATGTCCCCGCGCGCTTGTCCACCACCGGCTCCGCCACGACCTTGCGACCCGAGCCCGACTTGAGGACGTGCCAGTCCGGGACCAGCGGAGTCTCGTAGCCCGTGTCAGGACAGGGCACGGTCCGAGTGTAGATGTAGGCGTGAACAAGTCCGTCCATACGTCTTGGGTAGTACTGAGCCAGCCTCTTCTCGATTCGCTTGAGCCACTCACGTCCCCAGAACCGCGTGCGCTCTGCCAGCTCTGGCCCAAACCGGAAGGGATAGTCGACCGTCGCTTCCAGCACTGAGCAGGCAACCGGGTTGTACTCATTGGCCAGCGTGCGAAATCCAAGGCGTGCCGATTCGAGCGGGATCGATCCTCCGCCGGCCATCGGGTCGATGACCGTGATGTCATCGCCCCAAAGGCGGGCTGCTGCTTCGTGTGCTAGCTCGAGATCTCGGTCCGGAATGCCCCGGCTGAAGGCCCGGCGACCACCGAACCCCCCGGGCACCCTGTCGCCCTCGTCCATCAATCGTCGGATCGCAACGAGTTCCTCGCCCGGACGCGCGAACCCCAGCAATTGCTCGAACACGTCGTGCGGGAAGTCGGCCGGCAGCAGCGACGCCAGTACTGCAGCGCGCACCGCCGTCAACGGCCGTCGCGCCCACCAGACATGCAGGTACGTGTGCGGCGCGAGGGCGCTTGCGCTGCCACGCTCCCGCATACACTCCACACCGATGGCCGCCGCCGGCAGCCACTCCTCAATCAGCAGTCGAGGGCGGCCTGCCGCTGCACCGCCGTGAGCCCGCTTCACCTCTGCCATTCGTTTCACCGCACCGCCTCCGTCAGCACCCTAAGCGCCCGCACTGCCCGCCGCCCATCGCGCCGCGTCATCAGCGAGAACCACCACGCCGCCTCCGTACCATCGGCGGCGCGCAGGTGGCTCGCGGCGCGGCTGAGCCGGTCGGCGCGTCGGAGCCCGGACGCCACAAGAGCGAAGCACGCGACCCGCGCTCCCCAATCAGGATCGAGGGCGTGATACGGGCCGCTCGTGAGCTTCGCCGTAGGCCCCTCCGCCGCACGTACCGCGGCGCGCAGCAGAGGGAGCCCCGAAGTGAACGCCAACGGAGAGATGGACGTGATGCGCGTCAGCCGCTCCTCGTGCTTGGCGGTCAGGGTGCGGCGGTAGAGGATGGCCGCGTCTCCGGCCCGTCTCCGAACCACACGCAGCGCAAACGACGCTTCCCGAACGGTCACGTCGCATCTCCGGCAGTTGGGGGACCAAACTCGAAGGATAGCCGCAGGTCCTCCACCACATCCGTGAGACGCCGCAGCGGCTCCTGCATGCCGACGCGTCCGCCCGCTCCGAACGTGAGCGCCAACCGCGCCTCGTACGTCGATCCGTCCACCAACGAGTTGGCCACCAGCGCCGCGGTCTCGAGCGGCCGTGCGGGGTGCGTGAGCTTCACGCCTTCGGCGAAGAATGACATCGTCCCGCCGGCACGGAGATCTCCGCTGGCCGAGACCGAAACCGCAACGGTCTCCGCGCCCAGCGGCTGTGCTATGCCTGCGAGCTTGGCCGCCTTCGCCGTTGCATCGGCCACCAGCGTCAAGCACACCAGCGGCCGGGTCGCGGCCAACACGATGGCCTCGGCGAGCGAGTCTGTGATGATCCTCCCAGGGGCGGCCGGCGGAGGTGGAGGAGTAGTAGTAGGATCGTCGCGTCCGCGCCCGGGGCCCCCGGTCTCCTTCACCCAAGCCGCTGCCGCCTCGCTGGTCGCGACGGCCACCAGGACTTCGTCGGTCAGCGGAAGGCCCGGGAGGGTGGCCCCCGCCACGCGACGGCGCGCAGCAGGCGGTCCCTCGACGGCACCCTTGGCATCAAACACCCGGCCATCTGGCAACCGAATGACGACCTTGCCAGCCTGGACGGCCTTCAGCAGCGTGCGGCGCGCCACCTCCTCATCGGGAATGAGCCGTAGACCTGGTGCGCCGAGAAGGCGCTCATACACTGCCCGGGCCGAGTACACGCCGGACTTGCCTGGCTGAGGAACCGCGCCCGGCAGGAAGTCGCGCACGAACCGCAGTGGATCGAGGGCCTGCTTCTCACCGAGAAGCAGTTCCTTCTCCTCGAGGAAGTTCCGCAGGACCTTCTGCCCCTGTGGCTGCCGAAGGATCTCCTCGTCGCCGCCTTGGAACGTCTCGTCAATGGAGAAGGTCTGATTGCCACTGAGGACGACCTGATCGAATGCTCGCCGCGTCTGGATCTTGAACTGGCGCTCCAGTTCCGGCTTGAGGCGCTTGAGCTGATCGCGGATCGCCGCTCCCGCCTCTCCGGTGCGATACTCCTTCTCGATCTCCTCGGCAGCCAGTACGGCCTGTGCCCGAGACACAGCGTTGTCGTACGCCGCCTTCTTCGCGGTGACGGCGCAGATCGCGTTGATGAAGCGGCGGCGTACCGGCGCGCCGGGCTCCGCGTCGTCCACGTACTGGCAAACGGACTGCGCCAGCTCCGGCGTGTGGCAGAGGGCCAGCTGCAATTCCACGGTCTCCGGTACTTGCTTCGGGGTCTCGGGCCATGCACGCAGGCGGAAGCCCGCCCCACCGAAGTACGCCTGTGCCTCACCCTGCAACCGGGCCTCCGCGTCCTCCAGAGGCACCTGCGCACGCCGCTCCTCGATCTGCTTGATGACGTTGGGGTCGTACCGGAAGCGCCAGCCCCTCCCGCCCGGCGTCGGATAGGTGTGCCAGCACACGCCCACCAGGTGGTCGAGCGCCTCCGACGGCTCGGGACCTGCCTCCTCGGGGCGCAGAACGGCCAGCGTCAGTTCATCTGGCGTGAGCCCGCTGCCCTCGTTCATCGGGAGGCTCTCGAAGAGCAGCGCCGACGCAACGCGGTGGTGGACACCTCGCCCGCCACTGTCGAGTTCGCGGGCGTGGCCCTCGACATCGGCCGACACGGATGCTCGGAACAAGTCGCGGTCCAATCGCTGGAGCAAGTCGGCCTGGATGCGTGGGCTGGCCCAGTCCAGGTCGCCGGCGGTGATGAGATCGACATCTGCCTTCTGTTCCCAGGTATCGCGGAGAATGCGAGCAAAGAGCCTGAGCACGCCGCGCGACTGCTGGAAGGCCTGCATGGCACCGAGGCGATCGCGCGCAGTGTCGAGGAATCGCGGGTGGAACGGGTACGACTCCACGATGCGGCGTGCGTAGTCAGGCGTCGTAGCAACGGGCGGCAGCAGGTCAGGATGTTCTTCCGCCACACGCTGGTAGAGCGCGTGGTATGTCGCGGAAGCGGCCTGCGCGGCCCCTGGGTCGATGGACTCGAAGAGCCGCCGGGAGATCACACGAGCGGACTCATCGCCGATTGGGTTGAAACCCGAGTGCTGACGACCAAGTGTCTCGTCGAGGTCGGCGGCGGCCTTGATTTCCTTCTCCACTGCGGCCGACACCTTCTGGTACACTCGCTGCGTGCCGGGATCGGACACAACGAGGACCGTTTCCGGCCGCTTCGTCGCTATGCTGGCGAGTTTGCCGAGGACCGCGAGTGCGTTCTTTTGGGCCTGCTCGGAGAGCCCCGCGACGTAGACGACCAGTTCGTCAAGCAGGATCAAGACGGGCCCATCAGGGAAGAGCGCCTTCAGATCCGGCTCGTTGGGCTGCGCATCGGGAGCGTCCGCCTTGCCCAACTTCTTGACCGCTGCCGCATCGCCGAGCTGGTAAGCGATCTCTCCCTGGAGGCTCTTGACCTCCACGGCTCCGTGGCGGAGGAACACGGGCGAACCCGTCTTGCGGCCGTCCACCGCCACCACCCTGACCGACTTCGGCCTGCCGGCAGCTGGGAGCAGTTCTGTACCAAGGGTCAGTTCACCGATGTTCTTCCCCAAGTGCCAAAGCGCCATCAGCGCGTGCGTCTTACCGCCTCCGAAGCCGGTGCTGAGCCGGATGGCGGCCCCACCCTCGCCCTTCTTCGCGAGGCGTCCAAAGACCTCCGTAACGAGGCGCTTCAGGTCCTTCGCGGGATGGGTGTTCTGGAAGAACGTCGCGGCGTCCCCGTACACAGCAGGAGTGCCGGTCTCTCCGGCGATGAGGTCGCCAAAGTCGGCGGCGAAGATGGAGTCCCCGAGGTCGCCTTCGAGGACCTCCTTGCGCGGCTTGCAGGCAGTCAGTACGCCCATCGATCTCGTCTCCGCTGTTCGTTCACCGGGCAGGTCCCGCGAACGTCACAAGCTGGGGCCCGCGTGTGACAACACTGGTAGGTTTGCCGCAATCATATCCTCGTCTGAGGCTGTCGGTAAGCGCTGCTCACACGCCACGGGCAGCCAGAATGCAGTCCCGCACCGAGGCGTCCGGCTTGCTCGACAGCTTGAGCCAGGAAGGCCGAGCTGGTCCTGCCCGAGTACCGCGACGTCGCCTACGAGGACGTTTGCGACAAGCTCGGCACGGCCGCGTGGCCGCCGCCACGGTGCGCGTGCGAGTTGGCGAGCTGCAGTGGCGCTTCCTGCCGGGGCCGCGGCGCCGGCAGCGGATCGCCATCAAGCACGCCGTCCGGTTTGGCCCCGTCCCCCGCTTCCGCCGCGCGCTCGATGCTGATGGTGATCTGGCAGGAACGGATGGCCCCGGAGGTTCGACAGAGAACGGCACCACCTGACCACCCTTGCGCGAACCGGGCCCTATGCCGCGAACTCCCCCAGGGAACACCCACCCCCTTTCGCGCAGACCGGCCCCATCGCGCAACGCGACAGTCGTAGGCACGTAGCCCCGCTATGTCCCGTCACGCATCGTTCCATGGGGGCCCCGGGTCGGACCTCGCCCCGGAGGCGACTTGCGCGCGGTCCGTCTGTCCGGCCGGCGGCCGCGGCGTTGGCGACCGACGCACTGTGACGGCCGGCGAGCTGGAGAAGTGGGAGAGCGGCGTCAGCGTGGTGGCTTCGGCGTCCTGCTGCGTGCCGGCCGGGCGCGCTTCGGTACTGATCGCTTTGCTTCTCCGCGCGTTCGCTCGAGCAGGGTGCCCGGCTCAACGTCCAGCACATCGCACAGGGTGTCCAGCAGCTTGGTGTCCAGGTAGCGTACGCGGCCTCGGCACCGCACCAGCCGATACGCTTGGCTCATGTCGATCCGCCCGCCCGCCGCTTTCACGAGCGCGTACGCCGTCATTCCGCGCTCCTCGAGGATCTCAGCCAGCCGCAGCCGTGGCACGGTCCCTCCCAGGCGTGGTCGTTCGGACTTCCGTCTACGATACGGCATATTGGTACACTTGACAACATTGGTACATGTGCTAGTATCGTCCCGAGGGCCGTTATCGCGTACTCATGCGGAGTCGCGGACGGCGCACCCCAGCCGGATGTCCGAGGCCGTGCTGTACGTCGTGAAACAGGAACCCGGAGACTGACCGTGCAGCCCAACAGCAGCAACACGGCGCTGACCGTTCGCGCCATCACCCCGGCGGTTGCGCCTCGGGCGCGGGAGGGGCTGGTGGCGCTGTTCCTCTCCGGCCGGTCCGGGCGCACGCTCCGCGCGTACTACGACGACCTGGGGAGCTTCCGGGCGTTCGCTGGGGCGCCGACGCGGGACGCCGCCGCAGCGCAGCTGATCGAGGCGGGCCACGGCGCGGCAAATGCCCTGGCGCTGGCCTACCGGGCGCACCTCCTGGAGAGCGTTCTCGCCCCGGCCACCATCAACCGACGCCTTGCCGCGCTCCGCTCCCTCGTCAAGCTCGCGCAGACGCTCGGGCTCGTGCCCTGGGGTCTGGACGTGCCGGCCGTGAAGGGCGAAGGCTACCGCGACACGCGCGGGCCCGGCGTGGAGGGCGTACGGAGGATGCTGGACACGCTGGCGGGCCGCCAGGACGCGAAAGGGCTGCGGGACCGCCTGATCATCCGGCTGCTCTACGATCTCGCGCTACGGCGGGCTGAGGTCGTTTCGCTGACCGTCGAGGACGTGGACCTCGCGGCCGGCACCGTGGCGGTCCTGGGCAAGGGCCGAAGGGAGAAGCTGCTGCGCACGTTGCCGGATGCCACCCGCGCGGCGCTCGCGGCCTACCTCGCCGTCCGTGGCACGGCGCCCGGTGCGCTCCTGGTCAACTGCGACCGCGCCGGCAAGGCGCCAGCCGGGCTGACGACCACCTCGATCTATCGCACCGTCCGGGGCCTGGGCGCCCGCGTCGGGCTCTTCGTGCGGCCCCACGGACTGCGACACAGCGCCATCACGGAAGCCCTGCGTCTCACGAACGGGGACGTGCGCAGCGTGGCGAGGTTCAGCCGGCACGCCGACGTGCGGACGGTCGAGCGGTACGACGACAACCGGCAGGACCTGGCGGGCGAGGTGGCGCGGGGGGTGGCGGCGACGCTCTGAGAACCATCGGGGAAGCGATGCGTATGCTAATGCGCCTTTGCGTACTCATCGGGCGTCTCCACCGGCCACCCACCTTGTTGTGCGTCATCCGGGCGCGCACCGTGCGGGGGCGCTGGCGCGTGCATCGGCAGGACTTCGTGGTGTGGATCAGCGGGCGGTAGTTCTGTGGCCTGCCGGTCAAGCGCATCGGTCACAGCCGACTAGGGTCTCACTCCGGGTGACGCACGGCGGCGCAGTAGATCGCACGCCTCGCTGTGCCCGCCGTCACAGGCCCGCCGGTAGAGCTCGACGGCCCGTGTCTCGCTCTGCGCCACACCGCGACCCGTCGCGTACATCAGTCCTAGATTCGAGCACCCCTCCATGTCCCCGCCGTCGCAGGCCCGCCGGAATAGCTCGACGGCGCGTGTCTCGCTCTGCGCTACGCCGCGGCCATCAGCGTACGCCGCACCGAGGTAGCCGCACCCCTGCATGTCTCCGCCGTCGCACGCGCGTCGGAAAAGCTCGACGGCCCGCGCGTCGTTCTGCGCCACACCGCGACCCGTCGCGTACATCAGTCCTAGGTTCGCGCACGCCCAGCTATCCCCGCCGTCGCAGGCCCGCTGGTAGAGCTCGGCGGCCCTTGTATCGTTCTGCTCCACGCCGCGGCCATTAGCGTACGCCCAACCCAGATCTAGGCACCCCGCCATGTTCCCACCGGCGCAGGCCCGCTGGTAGAGCTCGACGGCCCTTGTATCGTTCTGCTCCACGCCGCGGCCATTAGCGTACGCCCAACCCAGATCTACGCACCCCGCCATGTTCCCACCGGCGCAGGCCCGCTGGTAGAGCTCGACGGCGCGTGTCTCGTTCTGAGTCACGCCAAGGCCATCAGCGTACATCCCACCTAGATTCGCGCACCCCTCCATGTTTCCGCCGTCGCAGGACCGCCGGAAGCGTTCTGCGATGCGTGTCTCGATTGGCGTGGTGCTGTCGCCGATGCCGTCCGCTGCTCTGGACCCCACGGCATCCCGAGGCAAGTCGCCAGACCTCTCCCCCAACTGCGCCGTGTCGGTCCGGACTGCCATCAGCATTGAGGACATACCACTCGTCCTGCGCATCGTGGCCTGAGCCGCGCCCAGAATCTGCGAGCTCTCGATATCCACGATTCGGACATCGACATCGACACGCTCCGGGAATACCGACAAGGTCCCCACCACGATGGCATCGACGCCGATCATCCGGCCGAATCGTCTGGCGTTGGCCGCCTGTATCAGGTCGTATGCGCCAAAGTTGAGTTCGTCGAGCACCTGCCCAACACGCCGACGCTCCATCACCGAGTACCACGACGCTCCTGTCGAAAGCCGGGTCGTCAGACGCTCTGCGACGTAACGGCCCAGAACCGTCGTCACGCCGTGTAGATCGAGCAGGTCAGACACCGCCAGGCGCAGGCGGCGTTCACCCCTCAAAGCATTGGAGAGCTCCCCTCCAACCTGTTCAATTGCCCGATCCATTGAGAGAGGTTGCTGAGCGGCAACCGGAGCGGCAGGCCGTTGAGCGGCAACCGGAGCGGCACCAAGGCAGGTCAGAGTCATCGCTAGAACTGCGACACCGAGCACGGAGTGCAGCGCCCGGAAGACGACTGCGGTGAACGCGGACCTGGTCCTCATCTTCCTTGCTCCAGGTTGCTCAGCCCAGGAATCCAATGCAGCGTGCCCCCCAGCCGGCCGTCCGGCAGCGGCTCCAGTCATCAGGCATGAAGATGCAGAGCCCCGTACCGTTGACAAGTGCCGTTCAGGGGAGGGCCCGTGGGAGATCGACGCGGGACACTTCACGCGCACAACTGGAGTGAGCACGAGCCGTGAGTAGAGCAGGAACGCTAGCTGGACACTGGACGCGCCCCGTCCAGCGTCAACCCGGCGGCTGGCCCTACCGCCGCGGTCTTGCTGGTCTCGGATTGCCCGTCAGCCTCCCAGTCCGCGCAGCCGTGCTTGAACCAGGTCGAGCGCCGGGTCATCTCGAAAGCGAGCCCGGTTCGCGGCCGCTTGATCCAGGATGAGCCTGCGCGCCTGGTAGCGCACCGAGTTAGAGGCGGTCGGGTCCATCGCCTCGCGCTCCACTTGTGCCAGCACAGCAAGCGAGGCGCGCTCGATGGCGGCCACGAGCTCGTCATGTATTGTCGCGGGTGACATCGGATCGGGGACAGGTTCCGGCACGTTACCTCCGTGGTGCATCAGCTTCGAGGACCGTCA
>Ga0315287_10001496_pt1 | contig 21624 bp, 20 predicted proteins | sample YL17G11_0_MG_FD_205037 | JGI IMG/M metagenome (GOLD analysis project Ga0315287, IMG submission 205037) | Sediment microbial communities from Yellowstone Lake, YNP, Wyoming, USA - YL17G11_0 | ecosystem: Environmental > Aquatic > Freshwater > Lake > Sediment | place: USA: Wyoming | collected...
AGGCGCTGACCAACCGGGACACTGCGGTGCTCGATGCCGGCCTGGCGAAGCTGAGGCTCGCCCGCGCGACGGGATCGCTATAGCCGACGACGCGCGGCAACCGAGGCTTACGCCGGCAGCACGCGGCCCGGGTTCAGGATGCCGTTCGGGTCCAGCGTTCGCTTCAGTCGCCGCATCAGCTCGATCTCAGCCGGGCTGCGCGACAGTGCCAGCCAGGGCCGCTTTTCCAGCCCGATGCCATGCTCGGCGGACACCGAGCCACCACGTTCGGCGAGCGGTTCGTACACGCAACACTCGATGCCGTGGCGCGCCTCCTTGCTCGGCGGACCGGCGGCGATGATGTGCAGGTTGCCGTCACCGAGGTGCCCGAACACGAGGCGGCGATAGGCCGGCCATTCGCGCTCCAGGCGCTGCATCACCTCGCTGATGTAATCCTCCATCTCGGCGATCGGCAGGCTGACGTCGAAACCTACGGGCATCCCCAGGCGGAAGACCTGCTCGATGTCGTCGCGCAGGGCCCAGAGGGTCTCGCGCTGCGCCTGCGACGTCGCGACGATGGCATCGGCGACCTGTCCCGATTCGATTGCAGCCGCCAGCGCCGCTTCGAATTGCGCCATGTCGCGCACCTCGTCGCCGCCGGAAGACTCGATCAGCACGTAGTACGGGTGATCCTGCGCGAGCGGCGGCGTCCCCGGGGCGGGCGTCGTCGTCACCAGGCGGTAGAAGCCGTTCCACATCACTTCGAACGCGCTGAGTGAGCCGCCGAGCGATGCGTCCATGTGCTTCAGCAGGCCGGTTACGTCCGTAAAGCTCCCGCACGCGACCAGCGCCGTCTGGGTGCTGCGCGGCTGCTCGCGCAGCCGCAGCACCACGCGCGTGATCACGCCGAGCGTGCCTTCGGTCCCGATGAACAACTGCTTCAGGTCGTAAGCCGCATTGTTCTTGATCATCCGGTTCATCGACGAGATGACCGTGCCGTCGGCCAGCACTGCCTCGAGGCCGAGCACCGAGTCCCGCGTCATCCCGTAGCGGATGACGCCGTTGCCGCCCGCGTTGGTCGCCACGCTGCCACCGATGTGCGCCGAACCCCGCGCACCGAAGTCCACCGGGTAGGCGAGGCCGTGCTTCTCCGCTTCCTCCTGGACAGCCTGCACGGCGACGCCGGCCTGCACGGTCATCGTCCGGCCGACGGCGTCCACCGACTCGATGCGATGCATCCGCTCGAGCGAGAGTCCGATCTCCCCCGGGCCGGCCGTGCAGCCGCGCACCAGTCCGGTCAGTCCGCCCATCGGCACGACGGGTTGTCCCGCCGCATTGCAGGCGGCCAGCACGCGTGACACCTGCCCGGTGCTGCCCGGTCGCACGACTGCCAGTGCCTGGCAGGCGCTTTGATCGGCCCAACCGACCGCGCGGGCCCGGACGTCGTCGCCGGTCAGGAAACCGTCGGTACCGACGATGTCGAGCAATGACTGCAGGTCCATGGTTCAGGCTTCCTTGTTGACGAGATCCGGCGGAGTGGCGCCCGTGAGCGCGGCGATGACGTTGTCGGCGGCACGGCGCACCATTGCGTGGCGCGTGGCGAGCGTGGCGCTGCCCGCATGCGGCGCCAGCACGACGTTGCGCAGCGACAGCAGGCCGGCATGCACGCGGGGCTCGTTCTCGAAGACATCGAGGCCCGCGGCCGCGATCGTGCCCTTCCGCAGCGCCTCGGCAAGGGCGGCATCGTCCACCACCCCGCCACGCGCGGTGTTCACGAGCACGGCCGTCGTCTTCATCTTCGCCAGCTCGGCCGCACCGATCAGGTGGCGCGTCGCGGGTGACGACGGTACCTGCAGCAGCACGAAGTCCGCCGTGACGAGCAGCTCGTCGAGTGCTGCGTACGTCACGCCGAGCTGCCGCTCCTCATCAAGGGTGAGCCGATGACGGTTGTGATACACGACCTTCATGTCGAAGCCACGCGCACGTTGCACGATCGCTCGACCGATGCGTCCGAGACCGACGATGCCGAGCACGCGGTGATGCACGTCGAGGCCCATCGCGAGCGTCGTGCCGGCGCTCCAGGTGCCGGCTCGCACGAACGCGTCACCTTCGGCAACCCGGCGCGCTGCGGCCAGCAGCAGCGCAAACGCGAAGTCGGCAGTCGCGTCGTCCAGCACGCCCGGCGTATTGGTCACCCGGACCCCGCGAGCCGTGCACGCCGGCACATCGATGTTGTCGTACCCGACACCGATGTTGGCGACGAGGCGCAGCTTCGGTGCGACAGAGAGCAGTGATGCGTCGACGGGCTCCGTGGCTGGCACCATCAGTACGTCGGCCACCGCCAGCGCGTCGGCCAGTGCTTTCCCCTCGAGTGCAGTGCCTGACTGGCTGTCGATCACCGTGGCGTGGCGGCGCAGCTCCGCGAGCACGTCCGGGAAGATCGGTCGGCGGACCACGAGCGTCTTGTTTGTCATGATGTCGGTACTCATCCGTGCGTGAGAATCAGGACGATCTCTGCAAACGCCGCGCAGAGCGCAGCGACCTGTATGGCGGTCGTTGCCGGGCACACCAGCATCATGTTGTGGAACGGCGCGATCAGGCAGCCGCGATTGAGCAATGCCAAATGGACGGCCCGCTCGAGCGCCGGTGCATGTGCAGCCTCGGCCTGCGTGCCGTTGCGCAATGGGCCGGGAGCGCAGATGAACTCGACTCGCGCGCCGACGCGCACGACGTGCCACGGCAGCTTGCGGTGCTCGATCGTCGTGCCTAGTCCTGTGGCCAGCCGATCGGCGAGGGCGTCCATGTGTGCGTAGGCTGCCGGCGTCATGACGTGTTCGAGAGTCGCCCGCATCGCCGCCAGCGACAATGCGTTCGCCGACAACGTCGTCCCCATGCCGGAATGTCCCGGTGGCGTCCGGGCACGAACCTCGCCCAGGCGTCGTGCGACGGCATCGGTGAAGCCCCAGACGCTCGCGGGGACGCCGCCGGCCACCGGCTTGCCCAGCACGAACAGGTCCGGTTCCAGGCCGTGGGCGCGTGTGTAGCCGCCGGGGCCGGTCGAGATCGTGTGCGTCTCATCGATCAGCAGCAGCGTGCCGGTCGCCCGGGTCAGGCGCCGCAGTTCGGAATGAAAACCGGCGTCGGGCAGCACCATGCACGAGTTCGTCATCACCGGTTCGGCGATGACGCAGGCGACGTCGCCCTGGGCGAGCGCCTGCTCGAGCGCGGGCAGGTCGTTGAATTCCACGACCCGGGCCAGTTGCGTCAGGTCGGTCACCTGCCCGAGCAGGCCAGGACGGTTCACGGCACGCCCGGCCACGAGGCGCACCAACGTCTCGTCCACCGTGCCGTGATAGCAGCCGTTGAACACGAGGATCTTCGGTCGCCCCGTCACAGCGCGCGCCACGCGCAGCGCAAACCTGTTTGCGTCGGTAGCCGTCGTCGCCACCTGCCAGTGCGGCAGACCGAAGCGCTCGACGAGCAGCCTTCCGACCGCGATCGCGTCCTCGGTCGGCAGCAGGTAGGTGAGGCCCTGGCTCGCCTGGTGCGCGATGGCCTCGGCGACGGGAGCGGGCGAGTGGCCGAACATCGCGCCCGTGTCGCCCAGGCAGAAGTCCGCGTACTCATTGCCGTCGATGTCGCGCAGCACCGACCCCCGGGCCGACTCGACCAGGAACGGGAACGGCATCGACCAGTCCTTCATCCAGTGCATCGGCACGCCGTCGTAGAACCCGGTGATGCCATGACCGATTCGTTGCAGGGACCGGGGGTGCTGCGCGACGTAAGTCGCCTGCTCGGCTTCGAACAGAGTGGTGATGTTCGGTAGCGGGATGCCACCTGGGGTGAGTCCGGTCACAGGGTCGCGTCCGTAGGGCTTCGGCCAACGGCATTGTAAGGCGGGGTCGCCTTTCTTGACGGGCTGCTGACGCCCGTGGATACTCCACCGCGAGATGAACGCGTATCCCTACATCACGACCAACCGCCGCTGGTGGTGGCGCCACTCATAAGGAGTGGGGGCCGGACGCGTCAGTCTCGTTCGCAGGATTCCAGGACCCATCTCCGCGCCTCACCGTGGGATGGGTTTTTTGTTGTCCGTCCCCCGGTCCTCGCGCCAGAGGAGCCGTGAGTGACAGCCAGTCTCTTTGACATCGCCGCCGACCTCGACACCCCGGTGTCGGCATACCTCAAGCTGAAGCCTTTCCGGCCGCGCTTCCTGTTGGAAAGCGTCGAGGGCGGGGAGCGGCTTGCCCGCTATTCGTTCATCGGCTTCGGCGATTGCCTCGAGTTCCGGCTCGACGCCAGTGGCCTCAAGATCGGCGGCGAGCGGCAACCGAGGCCTGCGGACCAGGCGGAATTGCTCGCCGCGCTGCGCCGGGCACTGGCGCAGGCGCCCCGGCCCGAGGTTCCGAGCGAAGGCTTTCCGCTGCTCGGCGGCCTGGTCGGCGCGTCGAGCTACGACCTCGTGCGCTATTTCGAGCGGTTGCCGACGCAGGCGAAGGTCGCCGACGACTGTCCCGATGCCCATTACGTCGCGCCGCGCTCGCTGCTGGTGTTCGACCATCTGACGCGCCGTGCGGCCCTGCTGCATGCCGGTTCCGAGCACGAGCGACAGAGCCTGCGCCGCGAGGTGATTCGCGCGCTGCGCGGCGGCCTGCCGGGCCCGGCGTGGCAGGCGAGCTTCAGTGCCCCGGAGGCGAGCCTCTCGGAGGAAGAGTTCCTGCAGAAGACCGCTCGCACCAAGGAATACATCGCGGCGGGGGACGTCTACCAGCTGGTGCTCTCGGTGCGATTTGCCGGCCGTTGCGATCTCGATCCGTTCGAGGCCTATCGCGCGCTGCGCCTGCTGAATCCCTCGCCTTACATGTATTTCTGCGAGCTCGGCGAGCGCGTGATCGTCGGCTCGTCGCCCGAGGCGCTCGTGAAGCTGAGCGGCCGCCATGCGCAGATGCGGCCGATCGCCGGCACGCGCCCGCGCGGCGCCGATCCGGCGCAGGATCTCGCGCTTGAGGCGGAGCTGCTCGCCGACCCCAAGGAGAACGCCGAGCACGTGATGCTTGTGGACCTCGCCCGCAACGACCTGGGCCGCGTTGCGCAAGCGGGTTCGGTGCACGTGAGCCCGTTCCGTTCGATCGAGCGCTACAGCCACGTCATGCACATCGTCAGCGGCGTGAATGGCCTGATTGCGCCAGGCATGGATGCGTTCGACCTGTTCGCCGCGGCGTTCCCGGCGGGGACGCTGGTCGGCGCGCCGAAGGTTCGTGCGATGGAGATCATCGACGAACTCGAGCCGGTGCGGCGCGGTTTCTACGGCGGCACGGTCGGGTACTTTGGCCACGGCGGCGACATGGACCAGGCGATCACGATTCGCACGATGGTCTTCCACGGCGACACCTACAGCTTCCAGGCGGGCGCGGGCATCGTGGCCGACAGCGTGCCGATCAGCGAGTACCGGGAAGTGTTCGCCAAGAGCGCGGTGCTGCGACGCGCGCTTGAACTCGCGAAGGAGGGACTGTGAATAGCGCGGCCCCGCGACTGCTGCTGATCGACAACTACGACAGCTTCACCTACAACCTGGTGCAGGCATTCCTCGTGATCGGTGCGGAGGTGCTCGTGCATCGCAACGACGCGATCACCGTCGAGGAGGCGCAGCGGCTTGCGCCGACGCACCTGTGCATTTCGCCCGGGCCCGGGACGCCGCGCGACGCCGGCGTCTCGATGGAAATGATTCGCGCGTTTGCCGGTCAAATTCCGGTGCTCGGCGTGTGCCTCGGCCACCAGTCGATCGTCGAGGTGTTCGGTGGCGAGGTCGTGCGCGCAGGGCGCCTGATGCATGGCAAGGTGTCACCCGTGCATCACGACGGGCGCGGCATCCTGGCCGGCATGCCGCAGCCGTTCGAGGCCGGGCGCTACCATTCGCTGATCGCCAGGCCCGAAACGCTGCCAGCGGTGCTCGAAGTGACGGCGCGCACGCTGGAAGGCGAGATCATGGGCGTGCGTCATCGCGAGCTGATGGTGGAGGGCGTGCAGTTCCATCCCGAAAGCGTGCTGACGCCGGACGGGCCGACGCTGATGGAGAATTTCCTTGCACTGCGCGCAGGCCAGCGCACGGTCTGAGGAGGGAAGCGACGTGATCGACCTGTGCGAAGTCCTCGAACGCCTGCTCTGCCGGCAGGATCTGGCCGAAGAGGAGGCGGGAGAGTTGCTAGTCGCGCTGACCGAGCCCGCGGTGGCGCCGGCGATGGCGGGCGCCCTGCTGGCGGCGCTGCGCTCGAAGGGCATCACGGTGGCGGAGGTGCGCGGGTTCGCCTCTGCGATGCGCCGCCTCGCAAGACGTCCGGAGTTGCCGCCGGGCCCACCCGCGATCGACATTGTCGGCACCGGCGGCGACGCTTCCGGAAGCTTCAATCTCTCGACCGGCACGGCGCTGCTGGTGGCGGCGATGGGACAGCGCGTCGTGAAGCACGGCAATCGCTCGGTGTCGAGCCGCTCGGGAAGTGCCGACCTGCTCGAGTGTCTCGGGCTCAAGCTGCCGCTCGACGAGAAGGCGGCTGGCGACTGCCTCGCCGCAACCGGATTTACCTTCCTGTTCGCGCCGCACTATCACCCCGCCATGAAGCAGATCGCGCCGGTGCGTCGTGATCTCGGCGTGCGCACGGTGTTCAACCTGCTCGGCCCGCTGACGAATCCCGCCGCTCCGCCGTTCGGATTGATCGGGGCCTACAGCGCGGATGCCGCGCGGCTGATGGCCGAGACGCTGTCCGGCATGCCGATCGAGCGCGTATTCGTGATCCACGGCGAACCGGGCTGGGACGAGGCGACGCCGGTCGGGCCCTACGAGTTGTACGACGTCGGCCCCGGTCGCATCGAGCGTTCCGTGCGTGACGCGCGGGACGTGGGCATGCAGCGCTGCACCGCGGCCTCGTTGGCCGGAGGCGATGCCGCCGAGAATGCCGCGGGTCTGCGTGCGGTGTTCGACTGTCGCGACCGCGGAGCGCATCGCGACGCGCTCGTGCTGAATGCGGCGCTCGCGCTGGAAGTGGCCGGCGCAGTGGGCAGCCTCATCGATGGGGTGCAGGCGGCTTCGGCCGCACTCGATCGCGGCGATGGCGCCCGGCTGCTCGAGCGCCTGGCCGCCTTCGGCTCTTCCCTATCCCCTATCCGCTAGTCCCCATCCGCTTTCCCCTACCCGCCAGTCCCTATCCGCTATCCGCTTCTTATGGGCCTCCTCACCGACATGCACCAGAGCAGCCTCCAGCGAGTGCAGGAGGCGAAACTGCGAGTGCCCGAGGCCGCGTTGCGGGCCGGCATCCTGGCGACGCCGTCGCCGCCGAAGCTGGTGCTGGCGAACTTCGGCTTCGACGTGATCGCTGAACTCAAGCTTCGCTCCCCGTCGCTCGGCGAGCTGTCTGCCCGCACGACTGATCCGGTTAAGCGCCTCGAGGGGTATGCCGAGGGCGGAGCCGCGGTCTGCTCGATCCTGACCGAGCCCACCCGCTTCGATGGCAGCCTCGACCACCTGCGTGTCGCCGCGGATGAACTCGGCTCGTACGGCGTTCCCGCGATGCGCAAGGATTTCCTCGTCGATCCTTACCAGGTACTGGAGGCGCGCGCGTACGGCGCATCGGGCGTGCTGCTGATCGTGCGGATGGTGCCGCGCGAGACGCTGGTGGCGATGCTGGATTGCGCAGCCGAGCAGGCCATGTTCGTGTTGCTCGAGGCGTTCGATGCAGAGGACCTGCGAGTGGCCAGCGAACTGGCACGCGAGCGGCGTGGGCGTGTCGAGCAGATTTTGATGGGACTCAATTGCCGCGATCTCGAGACCTTGCAGATCGACTTCCAGCGGTTTGCCCAGTTGCGGGGCCGGATGCCGCTAGCCTGGCCGAGCGTGGCCGAAAGCGGCATCTCGACGCCGGAAGATGCGGGGCGCGTGGCCGCGCTGGGTTATCGCCTGGCGCTGGTCGGCACGACGCTGATGCGACGGCCGGATCCCGCGCGCGCCGTCCGCGAACTGCTCGAGGCGGGTCGTCGTGCATTGCCGTGAACGGAAACGTCATGGCTGAGCTCTGGATCAAGATCTGCGGCCTGCGCGATCGCCAGGCGATCGATGCCGCGGCCGCGGCGCAGGTGCAGGCAGTGGGGTTCGTGTTTCACGAGGCGTCCCCGCGCAACGTCTCGATCGCGGAGGCATGCCGCCTCCGGTCGTGCGTGCCGCGCGGGATCGACCGCGTCGCCGTCTTCCTGCACCCATCGCAGGAACTCATCGACGCCGCGCTCGAAGCGCTGCGGCCGGACTGGGTGCAGGTGGATCACGGTGACCTCGCGCGCCTCGTATTGCCGGCCGGGCAGCGCGTGCTGCCGGTGCTGCGCACGCACTCGACCGAGACAGGTCGGGCGGCCTTGCCGCCGATCGTGCTATTCGAAGGTGCTCACAGCGGCGCCGGGGAAAAGGCCGACTGGACGGCGGGCGAGCACCTCGCCAGGCTGACGCAGGTCGTGCTGGCCGGTGGGCTCGACGCGACCAACGTCGCCGATGCTGTCCGCGTCGTCCGTCCGTACGGCGTGGACGTGAGCTCCGGCGTGGAAAGCGCGCGCGGCGTGAAGGACCCGGTGCGTATTGCCGAATTCGTGAGGGTGGCGCGGGCGGCGCATGCGCGGCTCGCCGGCGGTGATATCCAGGAGTTACAGTGATGAGGATCGACGCCCTGAAAATTGACCGGGAAGCGCTGCTCGCGCAGTCGCTGCGCGGCGCGTTTCCTGATGCACGCGGCCGTTACGGTCCGTTCGGCGGACGCTACGTGCCTGAGACGCTCGTGCCCGCGCTGGATCGCCTCGAGCAGGGCGTGCGCGACGTCCTGTCCGACGCGGCCTTTCGTGCCGAGCTCGACTGGCAGTTGCGCACGTGGGTCGGCCGTCCCACGCCGTTGACGTATGCCCATGAGTTGTCGCGTCGCTGGGGCGCCGAAGTCTGGCTGAAGCGCGAGGACCTGGCGCATACCGGCGCGCACAAGATCAACAATGCGATCGGCCAGGCGTTGCTGGCAAAGCGTCTCGGTGCGAAGCGCATCGTCGCCGAGACCGGGGCGGGCCAGCACGGCGTGGCGTCGGCCGCCGCGTGCGCACGCCTCGGGATGCCTTGTGTCGTCTACATGGGATCGATCGACATGGAGCGCCAGGCGCCCAACGTCGGGCGCATGAAGCTGCTCGGTGCCGAAGTCGTGCCGGTGACCGGCGGCGACAAGACGTTGCGCGCAGCGATCAACGAGGCACTGCGCGACTGGGTCTCCGATCCCGACGGGACCTACTACCTGCTCGGTTCCGCCGTCGGACCGCACCCGTACCCGTACCTGGTGCGCGAATTCCAGTCCGTGATCGGTGTCGAGGCTCGGTCGCAGATGCTCGCACAGGCCGGCGTGCTGCCGGACGTGGCGATTGCGTGTGTCGGCGGAGGCTCGAATGCGATCGGCCTGTTCCACCCGTTCGTCGGCGACGCCGGCGTGAAACTGCTCGGCTTCGAGGCGGGTGGAATAGGCACCGGGCTCGGCCAGAATGCGGCGTCGATCGCCTATGGCACGCCGGGCGTGCTGCAGGGTTGCTACTCTCTGCTGCTGCAGGACGAGCACGGCCAGGTCCAGGAGACGCACTCCATCTCCGCCGGGCTCGATTATCCCAACGTCGGTCCCGAGCACGCATTGCTCGCGAGTGTGGGGCGCGTGCAGTACGAAGCGGCCGGCGACGAAGAATCGCTCGAGGCGCTTTCGGAGTGCTGCCGGGCGGAAGGTATCCTGCCGGCCATCGAGTCCGCGCACGCGCTCGCAGGCGCGCGCCGGTACGCGGGGCAGTTCCCGGGCAGCCGCATCCTGATCGGCCTCTCGGGGCGGGGTGACAAGGACATGCCGACGCTGCAGCGCACGCTGCTGAAGGGGAAGCTGTGATGAACGCCCGGCCCCGTGACACGATCAGCGCTGCGATCCGCGCCGCCGGCACGCTGGGACGCCCGGCGGTCATTGCCTTCATGACCGCGGGCTTTCCCGACCGCGAGCATTTCCGTCGCGATCTCGCCGCCATCGCGGGCGAGGCCGACGTGGTCGAGATCGGCATTCCGTTCACGGATCCGATGGCCGACGGCATGACCATCCAGCGCGCGAGTTTCGCGGCGCTGCAGGGCGGGTTCACGCTGCCGTGGCTGCTGCAGGAACTGCGCGAGATGACGCCGCGCGCAAAGGCCCCGCTGTTGCTGATGAGTTACTTGAATCCGCTGCTGGCGTTCGGGCTCGACAAGCTGCCCGAAGCAGCGGCCCAGGGGGGAGTCAGCGGCTTCATCATTCCCGACCTGCCATATGAGGAGAGCGGGGACATGCGTGCTGCGCTCGATCGTGTCGGGCTCGCGCTGGTGCAGATGGTCACGCCCGTCACCCCCGCGTCGCGCCTGAAGTTGCTGTGCGAAGCGAGCGGCGGGTTCGTATACGCCGTGACGATGACGGGGACGACCGGCAAGGCGATCGCCGTGCCGGACGAAGTGCTCGGCTACATGGACAGGGTGCGAGCGGTGTCGCCGATCCCGGTGTGCGCGGGATTCGGCATCCGCAGTGCCGCGCAGGTCGCGCGGATGAAAGGTCACGTCGACGGTGTCGTCGTCGGGTCCGCACTCGTGGAAGTGCTCGAGCGGCGCGAGGATCCCGCGGCATTTCTTCGGGCGCTCTTACTGATGCCATGACTTTCTCGCTCTGCGTTTTCTGCGGCTCCGCAGCGGGTACCCGTCCCGAATATGCCGAGGCGGCGCGACAGGTCGGTGCCGAGATCGGGCGTCGCGGCTGGACGCTCGTCTACGGTGGCGGTCGTGTCGGCCTGATGGGGATCCTTGCCGATGCGACCCTGCGCGCCGGAGCGCCGGTGATCGGCGTGATCCCGCGCTTTCTCTACGAGCTCGAGGTCGGTCACGACGGACTCACGAAGCTCGAGATCGTCGAGACGTTTGCTGAGCGCAAGCAGTGCATGGGGGAGCTTTCCGATGCATTCCTGTCGCTGCCGGGCGGCGTCGGCACGATGGACGAGATGTTCGAGGCGTGGAGCTGGACGCTGGCGCGCCTGCAGGACAAGCGCAATGGCCTGCTGAACGTCGATGGGTACTACGATGGCCTGGTCGCGTTCCTCGACCGGTCCGTGACGGACGGGTTGCTGCGGCCGGCGGCCCGCGAGTTGCTGACGGTGGGGGACGACGCGGGCAGGCTGCTCGACTCGCTGGTCCACAAACGCCCGTAGCCTTGCGGCTTGCCGACCCCACGGCCGCAGCGTATGTTTCCACGTCACCGCGGGCCCCGCGGTCAACCGTTACCAACCATGTCACCCTGGAGATCCGCCTTGCGATCCCTGAATTCAGGCGTCTTCGTGGCTGCCGCGCTGCTGGCTTTGTCCCCGGCCGCGCTCCAGGCCGCCGATAAACCGCTTCCCGCTGCGCCGGGCTTCTCGCTCGTTCGGACCGTCGGCGACATCTCCGAGTACCGGCTCGACGCCAACGGCCTGAGCGTGCTGGTGATGCCGGAGCATTCGGCACCGGTCGTTACTTTCATGGTCACGTACCGGGTCGGGTCGCGCAACGAGGTCACCGGCACGACCGGTGCAACCCACCTTCTCGAGCACCTGATGTTCAAGGGCAGTCCCGCGTTCAACGACGCGCAGGGCAACAGCGTCAAGCAGTACCTCGAGACCGTGGGCGGCAACTACAACGCGACCACCGGGCTCGACCGCACCAACTACTACGCGGTCGTCGGCCGCGACCAGCTCGAAGGCTACATGGCCATCGAGGCGGACCGGATGCGCAACCTGTGGCTGCGCGAGGACGATCGCCGTCCCGAGATGACCGTGGTGCGCAACGAGTTCGAGATCGGCGAGAACAATCCACTCGAGGCGCTCGACAAGGAGATCGTCGCCGCGGCATTCCAGGCGCATCCGTACCACCATTCGACGATCGGCTGGCGCAGCGACATCGAGAACGTGCCGATCGAAAAGCTGCGGGCGTTCTACGACACGTTCTACTGGCCGGACAACGCGACCGTGACGGTGATGGGCGACGTCGATCCCGCCGCGGCTCTCGCGCTCGTCCGCAAGTACTACGGCGGCTACGCACGCGCGCCACAGCCGATCCCGCAGATGTACACGACGGAGCCGGAGCAGACCGGACCGCGTCGCGTCACGGTGCAGCGTGCCGGTGAGATCGGGGTCGTGGGCCTCGCCTACAAGATCCCGGAAGCCCGTCATGCGGATTACGCGTCGATCAACGTGCTGAGCCTCATCCTGGGCAGCGGCAAGACCAGCCGGTTCTATCGCGCGTTGACCGACAAGAACCTGACGCTGAGCGCCGAGGTCTATCCCGGGTTCACTCACGATCCATCGCTGCTCCAGATCTACGCCTACCTGGCGCCCGGTGTCGGGCACGAGCAGGTGGAGAAAGTGCTGCTCGAGGAGATCGTGCGCGTGAAGAATGAGGGCGTCACGGATGCGGAGGTCGCCACTGCGCTCGGCAAGTATGCCGCGGCGACGGCCTACGGTCGCGACGGCACCTTCGCCATCGCCGGCAACTTGAACGAAGCGATCGCGGCGGGCGACTGGACCCTGTACTACACGGTCGACGACGCCACCCAGCGAGTGACGGCAGCCGACGTGAAGCGCGTCGCCAACACCTATCTCGACGTCAACAAGAGCACGACCGGCTGGTTCATCCCGCTCGCCGCCACGGCGCCGGCTGCCCAGTAGTGCGTTACCTCCGGATGCAAACCGCTCCCATGAAAATCCTGCAGGCTCTACTTGCGCTCACGCTCGTCGCCCTGGGCACTTCTGCTGCCCGGGCAAGCATTGCGGACAGCGCGGTTCGCAAAGACATCGGCGGTATCGACGTCGTGGTGGTGGCAACCGGCGCAAAGGACGTCGTGACGCTGGCCGGCACGCTGCCGGCGGGCGACGATCGCAGCCCGGCGTCCAACGTGGCGCTTGCGACGCTGACCGGCGCCATGCTCGACAAGGGCACGACGACCCGGGACAAGTTCGCCATTTCCAAGGCACTCGGCGACGTCGGCGCGACGATTTCGTTCCAGGTCGGCGCGAGCGCCCTGCAGATCGGCGGCAAGTGCCTGCGCAAGGACCTGCCGCTGCTGATGTCGCTGGTCGCGGAGCAGTTGCGCTTCCCGGCGCTTTCGCAGACAGAGTTCGCCAAGCTCAAGAAGCAGTTCGCCGGCGCCATCAAGCAGCAGCTCGACGACACGGATTTCCGGGCGGACGATAGCTTTACGCGTGCCGTGTATCCGTCCGGTCACCCGAACCGGCAGCCGCCTCCCGACGACGTGCTCAAGGCCATCGAGAGCGCCACGCTGGACGACGTGAAGAAGTTCCACGCCCAGTACTACGGCCCGGCCGGGATGCGCCTCGTGCTGGTCGGTGACGTCGATCCGCACGCCGCCGAGGCCACGATCGGCAAGGCGTTCGCCGGCTGGAAGGGCGGAACGCCTGCGCCCGCGGTGGCGAAGGCAGGACGAGTCGATGCGGAAAAGGACCAGACGGTCTACATGGCCGACAAGGCCAACGTGAGCGTGGTCTGGGGCCAGGCGACGCAGCTGCGCTACGCCGATCCCGACACCCTCGCGTTGCGTGTTGCCACGAACATTTTCGGCAGCGGATTTACCGGACGCCTGATGGCGAACGTGCGCGACAAGGAAGGCCTGACCTACGGCATCGGGTCCTACGTCGGCAACGACACCTACGTCGACGGTGACTGGCGCATCGAGGCGAGTTTCGCCCCGGCCATGCTGGACAAGGGCATCGCCTCGACGCAGCGGCAGCTCACGTCCTGGTACGGTGATGGCGTCACGGCCGCCGAGCTGGCGCGCGCGAAAACCAAGCTTGCGGGTTCCTACAAGGTCGGCCTCGCCACCACCGGCGGCCTGGCAGGGACCGTGCTGGCAACGTTGAACCGGGGCCTGCCGCTGTCATTCGTCGACGACTACCCGCGGCGCATCGACGCGCTGGCGCTCGACGAGGTCAACGGCGCGATCAAGCGGCACCTCGATCCGGCCCAGATGGTGATCGTGAAGGCAGGCACTGTGGCGGGCGCAGGCGCAGCGCCGAAGTAGGCCCGGCCGCTTCCGTCAGCGGGCGACAGCCAGGGATGGGGGAAAGCGAGCGTGCGTGGGTTTCATCAGCTGGCCTCGACGGTCGCGCGGATCCTGTCGATGACCAGCGAGCGCATGTTCTGCAGAGGGTTCTTCTCCCACGTGAAACACGGGGGAGTGCGCCGCAGCATCGACCACTTCTGGGTCTTCAGCACCTGATCGAGGTACGCGAGGTGGCCATCGATCGCTTCCATGTACGGGTTGCGTCCGCCGAACAGCGCTTCGGCGTTGCGATAGGCCCCGCCGAATTCACCATCGAGCCGGGTGCGCATGGTCTCGGCGAAAAATCGCGGCGTCTGCCGCAAGACGTCGAGCCCCGAGCCGTAGACGACCTTGAGGTCGCCGTCGGTCGAGCGCGAGATCGCGACGCCGCCGAGCACGAACTCGGGGTAGAGCCGGTCGCGGCACTTCTCGAGATAACAGCGGTCCGACATCTGCGCCATCATGTCGGCAGTGCCGAGCAGGTGGCCCATCTTGCGGTCACGCGGGTCGTCGAGCCGGATCTGCGCGAACGGTACCTCGTAGCCGGTGAAGTGGATGATCTGCGTCGCCACCGGCACCCACTGCGCCAGGCCGATCGTCGGCAGGTAGCGTGCGAGGAACTGCGCACCGCGGGTCACGTGGGTGCGCGTGAACTCCGCTCCGTTACGATGTTCCGTGTCGGCGATCTCGCGGATGTAGCCCGCGTCATGGAACAGCGCCGTCACCAGTCCAATCACGGATCGTTCGGCCCCGAGTCGCTGGTCCCTGGTATGCGTGCGCTCATAGCCCGCCAGCAAGCGCGCCATCGCCAGCGTGTCGTCCAGCGAATGCTGCATGTCGTGGTAGATCGTGTCGCAGCCGAAATACCCGGGAAACGCGCCCGAATACAGCCGCTCGAAATCGGCGAAGGCGGTGGCGAGCGCGTCCACGCGGGCACCCGGCCAGGTCTGCGCGAAGAGCTCCTCCACCGCGCGGCGGACCGCGGTCACCGAGCTCACCTGCACGGTGTTGGTGACGTCGTAGTCGCTGCGGCGAAACTGCATGTTGATCGCGTCGGAGCCGGGAAATCCCTTCGATGCGGCCGAGTCTACGCGCGGGTGCGTGAAACACCAGAGTCAAAAAAATCGACAGTGGAGGTGGCGGGCCTCATATGTCAAAAGATGCAACCACCAGAGCGTGGTCTGACGGCCGTTCGAGCCGCCTGGGCGCCTTGTCGATGTGACACGCCACACACATACGGGAAAGAGCCATCGAGGCGAGGATGAGGTCGATCCGCAGCCCGGCATTACGGCGAAACGCGACCATCCGGTAGTCCCACCACGAGTACAGCTTCTCCGGTTGCTCGAACAGCCTGAAGCAGTCGCGCAAGCCCAGGGCCGTCAGGGCCGCGAGCGCCGCACGTTCGGGTGCGCTCACGTGCACCGAGCCGGCCCACGCCGCCGGATCGTGTACGTCGCGATCCTCGGGGGCGATGTTGAAGTCACCGAGCACCACCAGCGACGGATGACGCGCCAGCTCCGCGCTGAGGTAGACACGCAGCGCCTCGAGCCAGCGCAACTTGTAGTCGTACTTGTCGGATCCGACCGTCTGCCCGTTCGGCACGTAGACGTCGATGATGCGCACGCCGGCCACCGTGGCGGCCAGCACGCGCCGCTGCTCGTCCTCGAAGCCCGGGATGCCCGCGACGACGTCCGTCGGTGCCTGCTTCGCGACGATCGCGACGCCGTTGTAGGTGCGTTGTCCGCTGAAGACAGGGCAAAAGCCCAGCGCCTCGATTTCCGCCCGCGGAAAATCCTGATCGGGCAGCTTCGTCTCCTGCAACGCGATGACATCGACCGGGTTTGCGGCGAGCCAATCCTTCAGGTGCGGCAGGCGTACGCGCAGCGAATTGACGTTCCAGGTGGCGATCTTCATCGGGGCGGCGCTCACGCCGCCAGGCCCATCTGGCGCAGCAACGGTTCGATCTGCGGCCGCCGTCCGCGGAACTCGACGAAGGCTTCCATCGCGTCGCGGCCGCCACCGCGCTCGAGGATCGCGCGCAGGAAGCGCCTGGCGGTCTCCACGTCGAATACGCCGTTCTCCTCGAACGCGCCGAACGCATCGGCGGAGAGCACTTCCGCCCATTTGTAGCTGTAGTAACCGGCCGCGTAGCCGCCCGAGAACACGTGCTGGAAGCTGTGCGGAAAGCGGTTGAACACGGGCGGCCGCACGACGGCGACTTCACCCCGTACCTCGGCGAGCGTCTCGGCGAGGCGCGGTCCGCGTGCCGGCGAATATTCCGCGTGCAGCCGGAAGTCGAACAGGCCGAATTCGAGCTGACGCACCGTCTGCATGCCGGCCTGGAACGTGCGCGTCGCCTGCAGCTTGTGCAGTGTCTCGATCGGCAGCGGCTCGCCCGTCGTCACGTGCGCGGAGATGAGCGGCAGCACTTCCGCGCGCCAGGCGAAATTCTCCATGAACTGGCTGGGAAGCTCGACCGCGTCCCACGGCACGCCATTGATCCCGGCGACGCTCGGGAAATCGACGCGCGTCAGCATGTGGTGCAGGCCGTGGCCGAATTCGTGGAACAGCGTCAGCACTTCCTGGTGCGTGAGCTGTGTCGGCTGTGCGCCTGCGGGCGGCGTGAAGTTGCAGACGAGGTAGGAGATCGGCAGCGCGGTGGTGTGATCCAGCTGCATCCGGCCGACGCACTCGTCCATCCACGCCCCGCCGCGCTTCTTCGGGCGCGCGTAGAGGTCTAGAAAAAAGCCGCCGCGCGGGGTTCCGTCCCGTTCCAGGATCTCGAAGAAGCGCACGTCCGGGTGATACACCTCGGTGCCCGGCCGGGCGACGATGCGAATGCCATAGAGTCGCGAGGCGACGGCGAACAGGCCGGCCAGCACGCGGGGCAACGGAAAATAGGGGCGCAGTTCCTCTTCGGACACCCGCAGTCGATCGCGCTTGAGGCGCTCGGCGAAGAACGCAACGTCCCACGCCTGCAGCGAGCGTCCGGCAAAGGCCTCGAGCTCGGCAAACTCGCGCTGCGCGGCAGCGCGGCTGACGCCCGCGAGGCGGCGCAGGAACTCGAGCACCTCGGACGGGGCGTGGGCCATCTTGGTCGCGAGCGAATACTCGGCGAAATTCGCGAAGCCGACCAGGTTCGCGGCCTCGTGTCGCAGTGCCAGGATCTCCGCCATCAACGGGGAGTTGTCCCATTGCCCGGCGTGCGGTCCGGCGTCCGAGGCGCGCGTGACCCAGGCCGTGTAGAAATCCCGCCGCAGCGCTTCGCTGGCGGCGTGTGTCATCACGGCCTGATAGTTGGGCGCGTCCAGGCTGAATTGCCACCCGGACCGGGCTGTCGATTCCGCGGCCGCGCGGGCGCGTTCGACGACGGCAGACGGCAGGCCTTCGAGGTCCGCCGCATCGGTCACGCTGCGCGACCAGGCGTTGGTGGAGTCGAGGACGTTCTCGTCGAATTTCGACTGCGCGACCGCGAGCCGCTCCATCACCGCGCGGAAGCGGTCCTTGCGGTCTTCGGGCAAAGACACGCCGGCCAGGCGGAAATCCCGCAGCGCGTTCGAGATCAGCTTGCGCTGGTCGGGTTGCAGCCGCTCGCCCTCGTTGTCGTTGACTAGCTGATACGCGGCGCAAAGCCTTGCGTTCTGGCCGAGTTCGGTGTGGTAGGCGGTGAGCAGCGGCAGGCAGGCGTTGTAGGCAGCGCGCAGTTCGTCGCTGTTAAGGACGCCGTTCAGGTGGCCGATCGGCGACCAGGCGCGCGACAGCCGGTGGTGCATGCGCTCGAGCGGCGCCACGATGCCGTCCCAGCCCGAGGCGCCCGAAGCGAGCAGCCGCTGCAGCTCGCGGCGATTCTCCTCGAGCAGCTCGCGGATCGCCGGTTCGGCGTGCTGCGCGGCAATCGACTGGAACGGGGGAAGTGCGAAATCGGTGAGCAACGGATTGGCCATGCGGCCATTCTAGCGGTGCTCAGCCGGATGCGCGCTGCAGTAGCCACCCCAGGGCATAGACGGCCACGACAAAGCCTGCGAATGCGAGCATCGCCTTGCGACGGTAGCGTTTCGCCAGGTCGCCCTCCGGCAGGGCCGCGAGCAGGAACAGCTGTCCAGACTCGGGCTGCGCGAGGACATGCAGGGTCGCAAGCGGGGGACGATCGGCTTGCTGCTTTTCGACCGCCCGGCGAGCTTCCCCGCGCGCCCGTCCCCACTCCGCGAGGCTGATCTTGCCGTCCCGGTCCGCGTCGAACCGCGTGATGAGCCGGGCCTGGTCGGACTTCCACTCGGCCAGCAGGGCCGCCGTCGCAGCCTGCAAGTCGAGTCCCGGGTCCCGGCCGTGCGAACGAAACTCACCGAGCGCGTAGACGCGCTCCTGCTCGTAGATGCGCTCCTCGAAGTAGCGGTAGCTGCGCTCGCCCGGGCGAGTCAGCGCGGCTCCGGGAGCGCCGGTCGGCCACGGCGTGTCTCCGTACCAGGTGGTCGCCTCGCTGGTCATCACTTCGGCGCCGGCCGGTTGCACGATGCAGCGCCCTGTGGCGTCATCCAGCAGGAAGGGCTGCACTGACTGACCCGATGCGACCGTCTGCCACGAGTCGCCACGACCGCTGCGGCCTTCCTGCTTCCTGGCGATGCGGTAGCGCCACCAGACGCACGGGCGCAGTGTCAGAGGGGCCGGGTTCCGGGTCCCTTCGAGCGGCAGGCCGCGTCCCGAAAGCTCGACGTAGCCCTGCGCCGCCGAGCGCACGCGCGACGTGGGCGTGTCCTCGATGAGGCGCGCGACCTGCAGCCAGCGCAGCGCCAAGGCGCCGCCGCCGAGGACGGCGACTCCGAGCGTCAGCGCCCAGAACCAGAAATCCTCACCCAAACAACTTGCCCAGGTCGACGTCGCGCTTCTGTTCGGTGCTGAACTCGAGCAGCGAAGCCGCCTTGAAGTCGAATGCCCGCGCCACGAGCAGGTCGGGGAAGGTCTGGCCGCGGATGTTGTTGAGGTTCACCGCGTCGTTGTAGAGCTCGCGGCGATCGGCGATCGCTTCCTCCAGTTCCGTGATGCGGCTGCGCAGGTGTCCGAATCCCTGGTCGGCTTTCAATTCCGGATAGTTCTCGGCCAGTGCGAACAATCGCCCGAGGCCGTGGCGCAGCTGGCCCTCCGCCGCGCCGAGCGCCGCCACGTCGCCGCTGCCCTGTGCCTTCAGCACGGCGGCACGCGCCTGCATCACGCGTTCCAGCGTTTCCTGCTCGTAAGCCATGTAGCGCTTGCAGGTCTCGACCAGCTTCGTCAGTTCGTCGTGCCGCTGCGTCAGCAGCACGTCGATGTTGGCCCAGGCCTTGCGCACGTTTTCCCGCAGCGCGACCAGCCCGTTGTAGATGCGCACCAGGTAGACGCTCGCCACCACGAGCAGGGCGACGAAGAGCAGCAGTGTGACGAACATCGTTCGGGCTCCTTGCGGGGGGCGCTGGGCGGCACCCAAGCCGGCAGATTGCCGCCCCGGGGGCCCGACCGTCTACACTTACGGTGCAGTTTTGCGAGGTCCCGCCCAATGCCTACCCGATCCTACCGGGGCGTCCACCCCACCCTCGGCGCCGGGGTCTACATCGATCCGACGGCCGTCGTCGTCGGCGACGTCGTGCTCGGCGAAGACGTGTCCGTCTGGCCGCTGGCGGTGATCCGCGGCGACGTGAATCACGTCCGGATCGGTGCACGCAGCAACGTCCAGGACGGCAGCGTGCTGCACGTTTCGCGGCCGTATCCGGGCAACGACAGCGGCTGGCCGCTGATCCTCGGCGAGGACGTGGTCGTCGGGCACAAGGTGGCTTTGCACGGCTGCACGATCGGCAATCGCGTGCTGGTCGGGATCGGGGCGATCGTGCTCGACGGCGTCGAGGTCGCGAACGACGTGATCATCGGTGCGGGCAGCGTGGTCACGCCCGGCAAGAAGCTCGGGTCAGGCGGGCTGTACGTCGGCAATCCGGCGCGCCGCAGCCGGGACCTGACCGATGGCGAGATCGCGCGCATCCGGCTGATGGCCGGTCACTACGTGCTGCTCAAGCAGGAGTACGAGTCCTAGAGGACGCGCGCATCCGCAGCGCCTCGAGCACCGGGGCCGTGGCGGGCCGCACGCCGCGCCAGAGGTGGAAAGCTTCGGCCGCCTGCTCGACCAGCATGCCCCAGCCCTGCGCGGCATGCCGCGCCCCGAGCCGCTTGGCCCAGGCGGTGAAGGCAGTGTCGCCGACGCCGTAAGCCATGTCGTAACAGGTGGTCAGCCCGTCCACGACGCCTGCCCGGATCGCCGGCACGTCCCCGCGCAGGCTGGCCGACGTCGCATTCACGATCAGGTCGAAGTGCTGGCTCTCGAGGCTGGCGAAATCGAGTCCCGCCACCGGGCCGAGGTCGGCGAACTCGACTGCGAGTTCGAGTGCGCGACCGGCCGAGCGGTTCGCGATCATCAACAGCTCCGGTTTCAGGCTGAGCAGCGGACCCAGCGCGCCGCGGGCCGCGCCGCCCGTGCCGAGCAGCAGGATCCGTGGCCGGTCGAACCGCAGTCCCAGGTTGCCGACGAGATCGGCGATGAGTCCTACGCCGTCGGTATTGTCGCCGACCAGCGACTCGTCGCGCCGGATCACCGTGTTGACGGCGTCGGCCTGCTGCGCCCGCGGCGTCAGTTCGTTGACGAGATCGGCTGCCGCACGCTTGTGCGGCAGCGTGACGTTGATCCCCTGGCCGCCTGCCTGGAAGAAATCGAGCGCCTCGTAGCGGAACCGTTCAGGCGGCGACTCGAACAGGCGGTAGGTCATGTCCTGGCCCGTCTGCCGCGCGAACAGGCCGTAAATGAACGGTGACCAGCTGTGGTGGACCGGGAAACCGAACAGACCGTAGGCGGCGGGCATTGGAAGTGACTATCCGCCAGTCACTTTTCTTCCGCCAGCCACTGGGCCGCACGCTTGGCGAAGTAAGTCAGCACGCCATCCGCGCCCGCGCGCTTGATGGACACCAGCGACTCCAGCACGACCGCGCGCTCGTCGAGCCAGCCGTTCTGCGCAGCCGCCATCAGCATCGCGTACTCCCCGCTCACCTGGTAGACGAATGTCGGCACGCCGAAGCGGTCCTTCACCCGGCGCACGATGTCGAGGTAGGGCAGCCCCGGCTTGATCATCACCATGTCGGCGCCTTCGTCGAGGTCGAGTTGCACTTCGCGCAGCGCCTCGTCGCTGTTCGCCGGGTCCATCTGGTAGTTGTACTTATTGCCCTTGCCGAGGTTGCCTGCGGAGCCGACCGCATCGCGGAACGGGCCGTAGAAGCTCGAGGCGTACTTCGCCGAGTAGGCGAGGATGCGCGTGTGGATGTGGCCGCCGGCTTCGAGCGCGTCACGCACGGCACCGATCCGCCCGTCCATCATGTCGGAAGGCGCCACGACGTCCGCGCCGGCCTGGGCGTGCGAGACGGCCTGCTTCACCAATGCCTCGACGGTGACGTCGTTCATCACGTAGCCGGTGTCGTCGATGATGCCGTCCTGCCC
>Ga0315287_10001497_pt1 | contig 21620 bp, 33 predicted proteins | sample YL17G11_0_MG_FD_205037 | JGI IMG/M metagenome (GOLD analysis project Ga0315287, IMG submission 205037) | Sediment microbial communities from Yellowstone Lake, YNP, Wyoming, USA - YL17G11_0 | ecosystem: Environmental > Aquatic > Freshwater > Lake > Sediment | place: USA: Wyoming | collected...
TATAATTTTTAACGAATAGGGCTTGACACACGCAGTAAAATATGATATAATAATATTGAGGTAAAAATGAAAAAACTATTTGTTTTGTTATTCGTTGTTTTTGTTGTTCTGGTGAGCTTCGGTTGTAGTCAAACGCCAACCCAAGCGCCAGCGACCACAAAAATAACGCAAGGTGATCGTATTGGGCATATATCAATAGATATAGTCCCGCCTGCCGGCGCCTACTTAGGCGCTACACATTATGTCATTCGGCAACGGGACGACCCTCGTCGGGATTATAACGAAAATATCGATAATGTATCTTATATTGAGGAATCGTTATATTATAAACAACTTACGATTCATTGGAAAAACGGAAAATCTTCTTCTTGGACTCAAAATTATTCTATATCGTTTAAATAATAACATCAAAAAAGGTCAGTCCAAAAGGCTGACCTTTTTTCTTGCCCAAAAATAAACGGTTTGTGGTATAATAGTAGTGTGAGACAAACGCAAGAAGACTGGTTCAAATCTGAAAAGTTTAAAAGGTGTCAATTGGAAAATGCCAAAAAAGGCGGAGTTTCATCACACGAACGAGCACAGAAAAGAGAAGAAGAATATTTAAAAAATCCAAAACTGTGTCAAGAATGCGGTTCGTCTCTGCCGTATTACGATCACAACGATAAAAAGTTTTGTTCGTCTTCGTGTGCAGCAAAATATAATAATGAGCATCGAGATTTCAACCCAGCAGAAGATAAACGCACTAAAACAATAAACTGCGCAAAATGCGGGGTAGAGATTATTGTAAATATTCGATCCGGATTTGGAACCAAATGTAAAGAATGCCACAATTTACATTATAAAAAATATACAACAATAAAAAAAGTCCGAGAACGAAAAACAAGAGAACGGAATATAGAAAACTACAAGGCCGTTTGTATTTATTGTGGAAAAGATTTTATTTCTTTACGAAGTAAAAATGTAAAAAGAGGATTAGTAAAATATTGCTCTCCCTCATGCGCATCAAAACACGGACATAAAAATGGTACTATACCATCCTGGACAACCCGGCCAATAAAAAGCTATCCAGAACGATTTTTTGAAAAAGTTTTAAATAATAATAAAATACCATTTGAGATAAACAAACCTATTTGGTGCGAAGATCGAAACTATTTTCTCGACTTTTATATTGCTGACAAAAATATTGATTTGGAGATCGACGGCAAGCAGCACGGATATCCCGAAAGGATCATCCACGATTTAAAACGTGATGCCTATTTAAAACAAAAAGGATATATTGTTTATCGCATAAAGTGGAAAAACATAAATAAACAAGCAGGTAAAAATGAAATAAAAATGTCGATTCAAAACTTTTTGGATTTTTATAAGAAAGCTTGACAAAAGAAAACGAAGTGTGATATAATAAGATTGTAGTTTTATTGAGGTGTAGCTCAGTTAGTAGAGCGCTTGTTTTGGGCACAAGAGGCCGCGCGGGCGGGACGCGTCACCTCAACCAGAAAACAATCCCCGCAAGGGGCTTGACACACGCAGTAAAGTGTGGTATAATGGATGAAATGAATCATCGTTGATGGTTCTTTGAATCTTTGAAATATTTTGATTTTTGTGGTTTAAATGAATTGGAAAACCAGAAAAGGCTAAAGACCTTGAACTAGCTCTCCACATCGGAGAGATATAGCAAGGTCAGATCGCCTTCGCTCAGTTTTCCGATTCTGCAATATTATAGTGTCGTGGCAGACAAGCAGGTGCGTCGCGTTGTCAGCGCGGAATATGCGGGAGCGTTACCCGTCGGCACTGCAATTTTAAAATGGAGCCCCCAAGCGGAACTGTCGGGGCTTAATAAGGGACATACGTAGGATTGAAGCGAATCGGCGCCAGTTCTCATGTGAATTGGAGATGCCAGGGCCGGTCAGTCCCCACCATTTATTTTATTCAGTAATATTAAGGTTTAGATGGTTGGATTATCAATCTCTGCCGCTGTCGCTTCGGCGCTGTTCGTCACCAGAATCGATAATCCAACCTGGCATTATTAAAAAATTGGCGTTTTGATACCGTTTCCGTCAGAAGAACAAAATGGTATTGGTTTGGGGACGGCAACCGTAGCCCCATTACAGAACCCAAACGACATAACGGTAAACGGTGACAGTCGGGAGAGACCGGCTTATATTCAGCAATATTTTTGATTGGGGATAGTTCAACTGGCTAGAACGGGTGCGCTGCATCGACAGTTGGGGGTTCGAATCCCTCTCCCCTTTCAGCAATTTTAAAATGAAGGCGTTTGTCCGTTCGACGTCTAATAAAACGGTCTTGGTTTAGGGACGGCAACCGTAGCCCCATTACAGAACCTAAACGACATAACGGTGAACGGTGACAGTCGGGAGAGACCGGCTTTTATTGCGGGTGGGTGGTAAGGTATCACGTCAGCCTCATAAGCTGAACAAACAGGATTCGATTTCCTGACCCGCTACCACGGCTCTGTCGTCTAGCGGCTAGGACACATGGTTTTCAACCATGCAGCCGGGGTTCGATTCCCCGCAGAGCTACGCATTGTTTCCGTCTTGTGGAGAGGGCAATCTGTCCGGCCCTCTCCACAGGGTTGTGGGTTTTTATTCCCCTATCGCATAACGGAAATGCAAACGACTGATAATCGTTAGATCGGGGTTCAATTCCCTGTGGGGGAACCAGATGCCGTTGTTGAGCAGTGTAGTGAGCTTAGCGCGCTGTAAACGCGTCCACCGCAAGGTGTTGGGGGTGCAATTCCCTTCGGCGGCACCAGCAATTTTAATTAATCTGCGCCCCTCCCGATCACCGTTTATATCCGGCTCGGGCGGGGTTATATTTCAAGCAATAATAATCAGAGTAGCGGTTCGATGGTGGAACGCCCCCGGTGAAGGGGGAGATGGGAGTTCGATTCTCCACGTCAACAAATTTATTATTAGAAGGTGCACTTTCGAAATAGTGGGTTTGTTGATACTCTGATTTGCAATAATTTTCCCCGGATAGTTCAGCAGAGTAGAACGCAGTCCTTATAAGACTGATGGCGGATGTTCAAACCATCCTCCGGGGACTTTTTTACTTCAATCTGTGATATAATATAAGTAATGAACTATTATGGGCGTGTAGCTCAGTTGGGAGAGCGCCTGGCCTGCAACCAGGAGGTTTCGCCCGTTCGATCCGGGTCACGTCCACCATTTCTTTTTGCGCCCCCTTCCCATAGTTGGCCGATTGGAATAGCCTTGTAAGCTATGATAGAGAGAAATCTCAAACAACGAAGGTTCGAATCCTCCAGGGGGCTTTTTCAAAAAGTTCAACTTTTGATTACGGCTTTTTGAAAAAACAATAAATAGAAGTATGAATAACACATTTTTTAAAACAAAAGAAGCAAAACGGCGGCATCTAATCGGTAGCATGAAAGGTAATGAAACACGAAAAAAAAGATTTAGAGACAAATACAAAGACAATTTAAATTTTTGTCTTTTATGTAAATCGCCTATTCCTTATGAAAAAAGAATGAATAGATTTTGTTCATCATCTTGTGCGGCAACATATAATAACAAAAGAAAACAAGCAAAAGCGAAAAAATGTATTATCTGTGGAAAAGAATATTTTAATAAAAGTGCTAACTCAAAATATTGTGGTTTAACTTGTTTCAATATACCAAGAAAAGTAGAACGAATAATGACAAAATGTGATTATTGTCATAATGAATACGAAATTAAAAAAACAAAATATCAAAAAACGGATCATCATTTTTGTTCAAAAGGGTGTGTAAATTTATTTTTTAAAGAAAATCCAAAATTAAGAGGAACTTGGGCAGGATATAACGGAAAATCTACTCTATCTGTTTATAGAAAAAAAGCATTTGAAATATTAGAAGCTAAATGTAGAATATGTGGTTATACCGAATATGTAAGTCTTTTACAAGTTCATCATAAAGATGGAAATAGAAAAAACAACAAAATAGAAAATTTAGAAATTTTATGTCCAACCCATCACGGAGAAATTCATTTATTAACTTTAAATAATCACGCTGACCTAGTTCAATCAGCAGAACATGGGTTTCGTAATCCCAAGATGGCGGAGCAAAGCCGTCGGTCAGCTCCATACGCCGATATAATTTAATAGCAAAATACTAACTCGGTACGTTAGTTATGTTGGTGCAATTCCATCTGTCGGCTTTGATGCGGGCGTGGTGTAATAGTAGCATAAGACTTTGCCGAAGTCTTGGTGAAGGTGCGAATCCTTCCGTCCGCTCTTTAATTTGAATGAGGTGATACAATGAGATTTTTTATTTCGAATGTCTGTGAAGCGTTCAAGTCGAACGCGGTCGGCAGTAAAGTCAACCCCCAATTTCATCAGCAATTTTTTGCTGAAGTGGAACAGGCGATCAATTTGCACGATTTCTCGACGGATAAAGTCAGGGGACAAATGGTTCTGACCCTTCCTGAACACGTTAACGCCTGGGTTTCGCCCGGATCGTGGGAACGTCCCGAATCGACTTCCAACATCGAATTCGTTCATCGCGATTATGTGATGCGCGTGTTTCGTAATGAAGTCGGCCTGTATCTGCGCCGTAAGCCTGAAATGGTTTCGAATGGCGTAGCAGTCGTAGTCTATTCCGCAGAGGCTTACAGGAATGATCCCGATTTCGACGAATTGGAAAATGCGCTGATGAATGACGAATACGCAGGCGACGAAGCCGACGTATTCGTGATCGTCGCAGTTCTCGGCTATTCAGGCCCCGCTTCGACGGTTTCGTATTCTCGTTTTGTCAAGAATCTCGCCGGTGCGAATAACGAATATATCAAAATGACGAAGGACGAAGTTGTCGCAAAGGCGAAGGAAGTTATCGATTATCGCAGTAAGTATATGGGAGTTGCTGATTGACGGTGTGCCCGAAAAGTCAGGGAGCGGTCTGCAAAACCGCGCATGGGATTGCAAAATTCCTCGCCGTCTTGAATAATAAGCGGGCTTGGTGTAATAGTAGCATAAGAGTCCTCCAAACTTTTGGTGCCGGAGCATAGCCGGCAGTCCGCTCCATTTCATAACAAAGTGTGATATAATAGTAGTGTGAGGTAAGAATGAAAAACTTTTTTGATGGATTAAGAATTTATGTCGTGTTGTATTTGATTACGATAGTCCTTTGTTTATCCGCGTATTATTTTAATACTATGTGGATGCTTACTTATTTTCTTCAGGCGATGTTTATGTTTTACTACGCTGAAAAGAATGAAATCCTTTTTTAAAAGAATTTTTAATCTTAAAAGAATCGCGAAAACAGTTGCGGTGGTTCTTTTCTGTTCGGTATTATTGGGCGTCCTTAAAGAAAAAGGTGTAAATGATTGGGTAATAATCAGCATATTATTAGTAACAATGATACCGTGCGTGGGTGAATTACTGGGACTGAAAGATCACGACGATACTTTTGGAAAGAAATAATGGGCGTGTAGCTCAATGGTAGAGCCGGAGGCTGTTAACCTCTGTGTGCTGGAGGTTCGAGCCCTTCCTCGCCCGCCATATCTTATGTTGCGGTGGCGTAGTCGGTAGCCGCGTATGTTTGAGGTGCATATCCCGCAAGGGGTGAGAGTTCGATCCTCTCCCGCAACACATCAAATCAAATTATGGCTCGGTAACTCAAATGGAAGAGTGCGAGACTGAAAATCTTGAAATCGCCGTTCAATTCGGCGCTGAGCCACCAAATACGCCGAGGTGGTGGAATTGGTATACCAGCCAGACTTAAAATTTGGCGTCCGAAAGGGCATGCGGGTTCGAGCCCCGCCCTCGGCAGTTTTTAGCAGTTTTAAAATACCGATAGCGGCGTGGAAGGACACGCGTCGCGGCTAGATTGTAGATACTTTTCTACCTATGATCCGGGGGATGCATACCCTATTTGATGCGGAGAGAAACCGCACAATCCGCTGGGTGAATATGTCGAAATGCTACAGAGTAAGTATCAAGGCTTACCTATCGGTTTTTATGGTCTCATAGCTCAATTAGGTCAGAGCAACGCCCTTTTAAGGCGTAGGTTCTCCGTTCGATCCGGAGTGGGATCACGCAATATTTAAAAACTATCATCGGTGTGGAAAGGACACACTAGGAGAGTGAGTGAGGATACGGTTCACTACGACCAAGCGGAATTGACCGCTGCACGGGTCGCGTTTAAAGACGCATTAAATCCAAGTGCCGAACTGACCCAACAAGATTCTCAAAACGTGAGTGGTGTTAGAAAATAGTAGGTTTACCGCTCTAAGGATCGGCGAATTAAGCTTCGCCTTCCGACATACGTAACGAAAGTCCCACAAGCAGGTATCAAGCCCTGCATGATAGTTTTTATTTTTTACGCTCTGTTAGTTTAATGGACAGAATGCAGCTCTACGAAAGCTGAGATGGGGATTCGACTTCCTCACGGGGCGCCATACCCTCTTTAATATACTCATAAGACATACTACACTCTTCCCTAAATAAATATATGAAACGCCTGCTCTATCTGATGCTCGGATGGATTCTGTTCGTCAACATCATCGACGCAGTTACGACCTATTACGCATTTCATAACCCCTTACCTATTGAAGAAGCAGGACTAATGCGAACTGCTGATGGGCGATGTTCCGATCCAGTAATTGTTTTTCACTTTGTATTCAGTTTAGCAGTATTGATTCTGTCGTTTTGGATCGTTAAAAATCATTATGAAACTCAATGGAAATCATTAGCATTTCGTGTATTTTTTATCGTTATGATTATTTGGATAATTCTTGATACGAGAGTCGCAATCAATAATATTTTGGTAATTCGACAAGCACTTTTATGAGACGTTAACTCAATAGGCAGAGTATCTGGCTCTTAACCAGAAAGCTGGGGGATCGTGGCCCTCACGTCTCACCACGCCCGATTATTTTAATAGTAGAATCCCGGTTTTACACTCCGGAGGCGGTGGAGCATAACCATCATTGGGCACCAGCAATTTTTTTACGGATAGGTTGACCTCAGTTGGCGCGAGGCCTAGTCTTGAAAACTAGTAATCCTCGAAAGGGGATATGGAGGTTCGATTCCTCTCCTATCCGCCATTATGACAGGGTGGCAGAGTCTGGTTGATTGCGGCACCCCGCTAAGGTGTTAGACATCGTAAGGTGTCTCGAAAGTTCAAATCTTTCCCTTGTCGAATTTCTTGGCCCCATGTTGTAACGGATGCGAGTAACGCTTCGAACGTTAAAGTCCGGGTTCGACTCCTGGTGGGGCTTCGCAATTTTAAATGCCCGTATGTTGTAAAGGATAGCAAAAGGTGTTCCTAACGCCTAAGTTTGGGTTCAATTCCTAATACGGGTGCGAATATTATGCCCCTATGGTGTAACGGATAAGCATACAAACCTTCTAAGTTTATGGTGAGGATTCGATTTCCTCTAGGGGCGCATTTATTTTAATAAAAATAAAAAAGTTAAAAGTTTATGTCTTAAAACACTAAATAATAGTAGGGGACATAAACTATGAAAACAAAAAAAGAATACAGATATATCTCACAATGGGTTAAAAAAATTAAAGCAATTAATTTATTAGGTGGGAAATGTAAAAACTGTGGCGAATCTAGAATTTGGATATTAAATTTTCACCATAAAAACCCAAACAAAAAAGAATTTGATATTAATAAATTAAGAAATTCTAGATGGTCTTTAATAGAAAAAGAAGTCAAAAAATGTATTTTGTTATGTAGAAATTGCCACGCTGAAATCCACAAAAAAAACAATAATAAATATCCAAGTCAAAAGAAAAATTTATTAGAAATTAAAAATATTTTTAAATGTGAAAAATGTAATTATGAACAATATGAAGGGGCTTTAGATTTCCACCACGAAGATAGTAATGAAAAAAAATTCGAATTACACGGAATAAAAATATATGAAAATTCGTGTTTAGAGACAAAGAAAAAAATAATCGATGAAGTTAATAAATGCACAATCTTATGTTCTAATTGCCACGCTGATTTACATTTTGACAAAAAGAAATTCGAAATTCATAAAAATGAACTTTATAATTGGAAATATAAAGAAACACCAAAAAAAATTGATAAAGAATTGGTAATTAAAATGTATAAAGAAGGAAAACGACAAATAGATATCAGTAAAGAATTAAAATGTAGTAAAGCAACAATCTGTGTTATTATTAAATCAATAAAATTGCCAAATAAGCAATAGGGGATTAGTTTAACGGAAGAACATTCGGCCTTGAACCGAAAGGCGGTGGGTTCAACTCCCTCATCTCCTGCCAATAATAGGGAAGTCATTCAAAGGCTAGGATACTAGACTCTGACTCTGGTTATCTCCGTTCAAATCGGAGCTTCCTTACCAAATATGGCGGCTGTAGCCCAGTGGCCCAAGGCGGTGCGCTGTGAACGCATTACTCACCAGTTCGAATCTGGTCAGTCGCCCCAAATGCAGGAATGGTGTAATGGTAGCCACGCCAGTCTTAGAAACTGGTTCTGAAAAACGAGTGGGGGTTCAAGTCCCTCTTCCTGCACCAGAATTTTATAACAACTTATGGTATAATATAAGTGTGAATGAACGAGAAAATAAGGTGGTGGTAGATTTGTTTTCGAGAGGGCCCCGTCTGTGGGCCCTTTCTTTTTTCGAGAAGGGTCAGTCCGTTAATGGCTAAACGGTTGGTCTCCAAAACCAATCCTGCACGTTCGACCCGTGCCTGGCCCGCCATTCACATTAATCTCTTAAACAATAAAAAATCTTTCTGTCAGGGTATTGAATTTAATACCGACAAATGGCGACTTTATCATCTTTTAACCCCGCAAGAAGTTGATTTTCAAATAGCATATACTTGTGCAAATTGCTGGATTATTAATCATTTATGCCCGTGTGGTAATCTGTTTCATCCGGAAATATTATCAAAATATATGCTCGTCCGATTAAAAAAGTATCGATGGAAAAATGAAAATAAATCTTCTCAATAATAAAAAATCTTTCTGTCGAGGTATTGAATTCAATACCGACAAATGGCGACTCTATTATATTTTAAATAGTGAAAAAGTTGCTAATGAAATGGCGCTAAAATGTGTTAAGTGTTGGGATCATAACCCTTCAATAGCATATCGATGTGGTAAATATTTTGTACCAGGCGCAATAACGAATTATATGTTAAATAACTTAAAAAAATACAAATGGAAATAATGCGGGGATGGCTGGAATGGCAGACGCGCCAGTTTCAAAAATTGGTTCTGGAAACAGAGTGAGGGTTCAAGTCCCTCTTCCCGCACCAACCACAAAAATCAAAATAGGCTTGACAAACATCGTGAAAAATGGTATAATTAAGATATGAAAAAAATGATAAGAGTTGAACAAATGTTTTTTGAATTTCTCCAAAAAACTCTTTATAAATACGTTTCTACGGAAAAGCTGAAAGCATCAAAATTCTTGAGTTGGTTAGGAATGGCTATTGTGGCACGTGGCCTACGTTTGGAAGCTGCTATTTATCCCGACGAAATCTCTATTGAAAGCGTCAATTCTCTTATTATTGAACTTAAACAAATTATTAAAAACTAAAATTTCGCCAAACCTGTTTTTTGGTTTTTAATATAATCTATTAAAGCAGTAATTGTGGGTTCGATTTTAAGACCAATAAGAAATTGTTTATATTGTCTTAATAAAGCCCTGTCGTCCAAATAAGTTAATTTACCGATCCCCACTTCATCAAGTTTAAATAATTTCATTACTTTATCTTTAAATTCTGGAAATTTTTCAATTAATGAACCAAGCATTCTGCTTTCAAGCAATTCTTCTTTACATTCCCGCAAAAATTCGATTTCTTCTCTGGTACCGTATTTTAAAATGTCTTCCCAGTAAGTCCCGCCCAATGCGCCTTTAACTTTTTTCATACCCACCGCTTTGTATGCCTCGTCTTTCCAATTTCTATTTTTTGTTGCCATTCTGGTTTTTCTCCTTGCTGCACATTCCGGACAATCGGGATTCTCTTTCATGTGTCGATGTCCCTCATTTGTCCAATCATCTCGCCTTCCACCCCTCGATGGCGGCACAGTTCCCGTAATTTCCATCATGTGATCGATCCAACCCTTTTTGGTCATACCTGTCTCCTATTCTTATTTATCGTTTTCGCCAAACCTGACTTGCCGATCTCCACAAAGAAGTCATATCACCCATATCCTTCGCAGTTACCTCATCGTATTTAAGAGGCACTTCATTATCACTTCGTAATTCTTCCATATTATCCCGCTCCATCTGTCTGCGGAATGCCTCACGCGGGGTTCTATTCGCATTCGCTCCCAGAATCGCATCCAAATACTGACGTTCGCGACTCATGCCCAATTCGAGCAACGGCGTGATCGTCATAACGTCTTTAATTCTGTCGCGGTCGGAAAGCATCCACGTCGAGAATTTCAGCGCAGTCACCAAATCGAAATGACTGACTCCCTGATATTGTCTGTGTGCTAATACCTCTTTCCCCTTGCGATCTTCGAACAAACGCATTTCTTCGAGTAAAAATTCATCACAAACCGACACCATGCCTTTGTCAATAACAGTTTTAAGGTTATTTTTAAGGTCTATAGCGTTCTTTCTGTCGGTTCGGAAGCCCCACGGCACATAGGCGCGTTTCTTTGCTCCGCCTAATGACCTATAGACGCGCCTGGTGAGGTAAGATACCATCATTTCGTTATTTCCAGAGAATTTATCGACTAATATTTGCTTGAAAAAGTCATTTTTCTTGGAAAACTCGCCTGAAGAAATCTCACCAAGCAGATTTTCGAATCGTAATGAAAAGATGCGGCCGACATCGTTAATCTCAAAAATCAAAAACCATTTATCATTCAATTGCGTGATTAAAAAGTTAAACAAGAAGTCGAATAAGTCGTCCGCAAGTGTTCCTGCGTGCATCCATTGAAATGCCTGACGAGTTACAAACGTATCCAGATCGCCTGCAATCTTTTTCTTTCGCACTGACAAGCCGACGACGGTGGAGAAATTCAGCCATTTGCCTTCGGACACATCGACACCGACGAGAAAAGTCTGGTCGCCAACTTGGTCGTAAATTCTCATCGGTTCGCCCGCGTAATCAGTATGCGGAACCCATTCGAACATCGGCGCAACCGGATGAAGTCTTGCCAACGTATCCTGGTTAAAAAAGCGACTGACGCCCGCCTGAATTTCGAACGAATTGTCGAATTCCTGCGCGAATCGTTCTGCACCGTTCTTGCCACCAACGGAAAGATCACGAATAGTCTGTTCTTTCCATCTGTCGTCTCTGCCTTTGCCTCTGGGGTCGACATCCTTCCAATGAATTTTTTCCAAAATCCATTTCGGATCGTAGAGCGGATTTTCTTCGCCGTCGATTTCCTTCTGTGTTTTGCGATACAAATCATAGAACAAATCCTTCCCGTTCGGCGTTGATGATACCATCAGGCCGCCGTCCATCGACTGCATGATCGGGTAGTTACTCGTCCAGAATTCCGATTGTAATTCAGGCGTTGGAAGCCACGCGAATTCGTCCAAATACAATAGGGTCAACGATTCCGACCGTAAGCCTGATTTGGACGTTGCGGCACAAAATACGATTGTGCCGTCTTCCAATTCCAACTCGAATTTACTGTCGCTGATTGACGCAGAAAGGCGGAACATCTTCGGCAACTTTTCATACATTCCCGAAAAGCGGCGGAATATCTTTCTTGCGTTATCTTTCTTGTTTGCGAGAATACCGACGTTTGACGATGAGGTGAACGTAATCAGCCAAAGAATAAAAACCATAACCAGCGTAGTTTTCGATGACTGTCTGGGTGACAATAACACTATATATTTTTTGCGCCAATGATCCTGCAATTCCTTCAAAATCTTTTTCTGTTTCGGGTAGATAACGTCTGCAAAATTCAACCACCCTCTTCCAGGTTCGGGATTGAATATCTGGACATACTTGATAAATTCAAGAATATTTTCGGAGCACTTCTTAAATATCTCCAGTTCGTCGGTGGTCAACGTGGGCAAGGACTGACGAATAACTGGTTGAATGGGCATTTTTAATCCTTTTGTTTTGCTATCGCTTTTTCGAATTTATCTTTCATCAACACATAAAATCCATAAAGTCGGCGATGAAAATGTTTTTTATTTTTTTCATTTAAATCACTATAAAAAGACCCTTGTTTCATAAATGGACGTAAAAAATTTAAAAAAGCCGAAAATGATCCAAAAATTAATTTTTTATATTTGTCCTTTTCTCCGATTAATGTTTTTACGTTTTCACGAAAAAACTGTTCAAAATCGTGTGTCAATTCTTGATAATAAGCGTTGCTCTCCGACGGAGTATTGACATAATCTTCCATCCTGCCTGCTTTTTGAAGACTAACGGTGTTTTCATCATATTTCAAGGTATATCGCTTTTTATCCAAATAATGAATAAATTCGTGCACAAAACTCTTTTCCAGTGTGCTGTTTTTAAAAATATCCTCCTTCATTTTCATTTCCGGCATTAAACAATAAACAACGATGACATATTTATCTTTTTTATTATGATAATGTCCGAATGAGGCAGTAACCCCATTGGCTGAATCTTGTTTTCTTGCTAAAAGCAAATCCAAATCGTTATATTTTTTATTAACGTATTCCAATGACAATATTAATGTAGTGCGGCCTTCCGTAATAGTCCATAAAGAATCTGGTAATTTTCCTGCTTTTTTCCAGACATTGGCCGCCTCGATTCTTCGAGCGTGGTCTTTTTCTGCGTCTTCTATTATTTTAAATTTCATCCCTTCTTTCCGCCCTCAACCATTCGTAGGATTGCGTCCTTCGATCCTTTGATGCCTTCGGGCGTAGCGCCCTGTGATTGCGCATCGTCCAATTCAAGCAACGTATTGATTTCGTTCTCAATTTCATTTCTGGTTTTTAATAGGTCGTTAAGTCTTGACAAAAGCGACGCAATACCAGCAATATGCTTACCATCGACTTTTGCTTCGTTCGCTTCGTAGAGTTCGCCATAATGCTTCGTGGTGATTTCGTATAGCTTCGTCGTTTGATCGAGAGTCGTTTCGATATCTCTCAACGTTCTCTTTTTTTCAGCAATCTTTTCTTCGACACTTTTCATTTAGACATCCTTTTTAAAAATTCTTTTGGTTCGTAAAAACTGTCTTGATAATAAACAAAAATTATTTTTGTTTCATTTGCATTTTTTATATATGCGTGAATATCATCAAAATCGACATAATCGCCCAATGGACTGATTCCCAAAACCACACCTTCTTCTCCAGCATAATCAAGAGCACTATTAAAATCACTTGTAACATTTACTCCGTTGGAAACACTCTCTACGGAGCCGTCATACCACGGAACGGTATTTTTAATCCAATCTTCAATTTCTTCTTCCTGCATATCGAAGTATTCATCACCAATCGCGTATTCGACAATCGTAGGGTCTATTGGCATTTGTTCTGTTTTGGCGGAAGGTTGTAATCCATTGGGAATAGCCGAAATTGCTTCTCCTATGGTTACTCCTCTATAATATTCGGCGGAGGAATCGTCCAATCCTTCTTTTATTACGAATTTCATTTTTATGCGGTTTTCAAGGATTCCTTATCATCCTCTTTTTCTTCGTCGTCTTCTTTCTCTTCGTCGTCTTTTTCTTCGTCGTCCTTTTCGCCCTCTTTCGGCTGATCCCCACTCTCCATCTTTTTCAATTTTGTATAGTATTCTACGTCTTCCCCCAAATGATCGAGCGCAATTCGGATCACGGAAATAGGACAGTTATCCATTGAGTCTGCGTGTTCTCGCTCCACTTCGAATCCTTGTTTCAGGACTTCCCAGAATTTCTCTTCCGACTCAAAAGAACCTTTTAAATCGCCTTCCAATAGTTTAAATTTCATTCTATTTCTCCTATCGAGTAAATTTCCAATCATCGGAAGATTCGTTCCAATGATTTAATAATTTATCCAATTCATCGGCATGGTGAACATATATCGAATGCGTCCCTTTTTTTCCTGATGGCACGTGAAACCAATTATAAACAAAATGCATCCAGCCACCATCATATAATTCATCTTGAAGAACAGGGGGAGTCATATAATCTACGCCTGCTTCGTGATAAACATTACTTTCTGTAATTTTAAATTTCATTGAAATATTTCCTCCCCGAATTCCGCGTCCCAATCTGTCAATTTTTGCGTTATGTCCGTTGTGATGGGAACAGTTTTATCTATTTCCTCTGGCATCACTCTGCCTATTTTTTTCAGCCAGTCGCCCTTCTTGCTCGCCTGAGACATCGGATCATTTTCGTCTATTTCCCAATCGCTTGACTTTTTAAAACGCAGGACTGATATTTTTCCTGTGCCAATATTTTTATTAAAATCCCAATCCATTCTTGCCGCCCATCTGATCGCATCTTTAAGATCGGTGAATGCGTAAACTTCGCCCTGGCCGTATCTGTCGCCGCCACCCTTCACCCAGTTGCTCGTTTGCATCGGCAGCAAACCTTTCTTTTGAATTAATGGTACTTTATCAGTATGCGTAACGTGATAGAGATAGTTTTCAAGAAGTTTAAATTTCATACAATAAACCCCTTAAATATTTTTGAAAAAATTTCCCACGAAAGAAAAGCGAATGGGAGCCACGCATAGTTACCAAATGGATTTTCACCAGGTTTATACGTATGCAATTCCTCGCACTTCGCCTCGATCCCCGCAACAACTTGTCCGGGCTGAGGATCACCAATCCAACCCGAAGCGCCGCCCTGTTCAACTGCTTCAGCAATCTCATCAGGCGCCCAACCTGGTTCCGTAACATCATTCGTAACATCGGCATCAGCGCTGTCCTCGCGCCACGTCTTAGCGGTCATTTTCCACGTCAATTTATTGCCCCAAAAATTTGCATCACTATCAACCACATTAACCACTTCGAACATCAATTTAACGTGCTCGATATAAAACAAATCGCCAATTCTTGGCATCGCAACTTTGGTAATCTCCGTCCAATATGTTTTTTCGATGATTAAATTGACTTCATCGAGAATTTGGATGCCGTATCTCTGGTTTTCGATCATTTCTTCAAGATACTGGAATACTGCTTTGATCGGGATAGGGCGGCACCATTTCTTATCTGCTTTTTCCAAGAAAACCGGATCCATTCCAGCGTTCGGGTCTTGCAAACGATACCAATTTACAAAGAGTCCGCCGACTTTATTATATTCTTGCAAAAAGCTTATTACAGTTGCAGTATCGGTATTTTCCTCTTGATGAAAATAATCGAGGTCGAGAGGACGCTCTGTATCAATGGTTTGATCTTCTGCCATACCTTTATTTATTGATTTTGAACAAAAACACTAAATAATAGTGTAGGGACAGGGGTCATTCCCTTTTTGAAAAGCCAACCCTTTTCAAATTACCTACCTAATTTAAACTTGGTTGGGGGTTTTAAAATGGCAAAGAAAATGGGGTATACAGAGGAAGAAAGAAAAGAAGCAAAAAGCAAGAGAGATAAAAAAAACTACATAAATTGCCGAGAAGAAAAACTCAAATGTGTGAAAAAATATTATCAAAATCATAAAAAAGAAAGACTCGAATATGCTAAAGAATATCAAAAAAATCATCAAAAAGAAATAAACGAATATAAAAGGGAATACGCTAATAATAGATTAAAAACTGATATTAATTTTAAACTCATTAATTATTTGCGCAGTAGATTATACAAAGCTATTAAAAATAATCAGAAAGTAGGTTCGGCAGTCAAAGATGCGGGTTGCTCCGTCCTTGAATTAAAAACACACTTAGAAAAACAATTTCAACTAGGAATGTCTTGGGACAATTATGGAAAATGGCATATTGACCACATCATTCCGTTATCAAAGTTTAATCTTGGGAATAGAGAAGAAATTTTAGTAGCCTGTCATTATACCAATCTCCAACCGTTATGGGCAGAAGAGAATTTAAGCAAAGGTAATAAATAATTATTTAAATTCTATATTTTCTTCGATTTCTTTCGTCAATTGTTCGAGCAAACCTTTTAATTCGTTATATTTTTGCGGAGAAAAGTTCAAATCTTTCATGCTTTTCAGGATTTTGTCCTTCAGCAGAAGCAACTGAATGAGTATATCGACTGCTTCTTTTCTGCGTGTTTGCCTCTCGTAATATAACCTTGTTTGGGTATCAAGGTGGGAGAACATTTATTTTTTTATGACTCTTCTGATACTATCAAGTAATTCCAAAAGATTTCTCGATATCCTCTCAAGTCCTTCTTCTACCCTCACCCCGCAAACTTTTACAGTATAAACTTCCGTTTTGACATCTTCAATGATTTCCCTATTTTTTGTAAGTCTATTAAAAATATCAGTTAAAATATTTTTTTGTGAAATTGGGCAGTCTATTTGTATTTTGGTTAATAAAATATTTAACTGTTCTTCTGATATTGTTGCGGGTTCTGATTTATTTTTTTTAAACTGCAAAAATAACCAAATGTAAATGGGAATTAATGCGGATAATATGATGACCACTCCCGCCCAATTCACCGCAGAAATAGCCGCCCCAACCTTTTCAACAGTTCCTGGATCTATCATATTATTTATTTCTCCTATTGTTTTGTATTAAATCTTCTAAATCTGTTCTTATCAATTCCAATTCTTTATCCAAAATTTCTAATTCTTTATTTTTTATTATACCAAGTTCAATTTCGGCCTGTTTGCGCTCGGTGATGTCCTGACTAATGGTTTGAAACTGCTGAACACCATTCCAAAGAATTGCCTTGCGGAAAACTTGAAGATAGCGAATTTCGCCATTTTTCCTGACAATTTCAATTCCATATTCACTTGGCCCAAAACCTCCTAAATTTCTGGTTTCTTTTCTATGTTTGAATTCGGCATAACTTTTAGGAGTATAGCGTTTGTAAGTCGGCACTTTATTCAGTTCCGTAATATCGTCGTATCCATAGAAATAAAGAAATTGGCGATTCGCATAAAGAGTCTCATCATCTTCGGTCAAAATACGAACGCCCAATGGAGATTCATCTAACGAACGATGAAAATTCTCTTCCATTCTACGTAGCGTCGCTTCCGCTTCAGCATGTTTATTCCGCAAACTCTGTTTTTCTAACGCATTCATGACTGCTTCGCCCAGTCGAGCCAGTCGGTCTTTCAGCAAATAGTCATCTGCCCCCTGCTTCATACATTCGACTGCAACTTCTTCGCTGACTGCGCCGGTGACGATGATAAACAGAATCTTGGGAATTTTTTCCCTAATCAAATCGAGCGCTTGCAAAGCATCAAAATTCGGCAGTTTGAAATCGGCCAGAATCAAATTGGGTTTGAATAATTCCAGCGCTTTAATGAAACTTTCGCCGTCGTCCGCCCTCTCACTTGTAAAAATGATACCAGCTTTACGAAGTTCACGTTCCATTAACTCGGCATCGCTGGGCACGTCTTCCAGTAATAAAATGCGCAAGGGTTCAACCATATTTTAATACCCCAAATACTGATTTATCCATATTTTCTATCCTAATTTATTTTCCAAACAAATGTATTATCCCAAGTATCAAACTGATTCCCGCCAGCAACCAGCCAAAATAAACTTGCGCCGTGCTCGCTTTTCCTTTGGCAGTATCAATATCAGTTTTCAAAATCGCATACGATTGCAAGTGCTCATCAAATTCGCGCCGAGCGATGGCTAACGATGCACATTTCTCAAGTGTTTTGATATCATCAACCACCTGTTGAAGAGACATATCGAACTTTTCCCTGGTCAAGAATGTTTTTTGCGCATCATTCAGAGAGGAGCGAAACTCATTCATCGTATCCAAACGAGCGGATAGTGTTTTTTCTGCTTTGTCAATCGCCCGTTCTGCAACCATAAACCGCAAATCAACATATTCTCTTAGCGAGACGAACATATCATCATTGCGCTTCTGTTGTTTAGTTTCTTCTTGTGTCGTCAATTCTTATACCTCTATAAATATATTTTCATATCTATTTATTGTTTTCCAACGCAGTGTGGTATAATAAATAGAGGTATAAAAGCATGGCAAAATATAAGAAAATGACGAGAAATATTCAAATAAATAAAACTCCGCGCCTGTATAAGTATAGTGTCAAAATGGTGGCGAAGATAAAAGAAAACGAAAAAAAGAAAAATCGGCGTAAGTGGGAAAAACAGAACTTGTGTAAAAAAGAGGACAGCTGAGTCCTTAAAATAGGACAGTATTGACCCAAATACCCCTTAAAAAGTTGGTATCATTCTTGATTGATATATAGTGGAGGTAGCAAATGAAAAAACTATTTTTAAGTTTGGTTATTTTAGGAACGATGTTGGCGTCAGGTTGTGCGATCATGCCCGCGCAGGCACAGACGACCCCCGACGAAACCGAATACGCATATACTGATGACTATACGAGCGTCGACTGGGCGAACGCTGAAATGGACATCATGTATTCGTATTATGATTTTTCCAATTTGTTCCTGGTGGTTTATGGTGGTCGCATCTTCATTATGCCGTATGATTATTTTTATGGTAATCTCTACAATCGTTATTCATTGCGCATGCATTGGTATTCATACGATTATTTTTCCGCATGGTGGGGAACCAACTATTATAACAGACTTTGGAGCAATTATTATTATCGGCACAATCGCGGGAATTGGCGTGGCGACAGGGATTGGTATCGCGATCACAAACGCTTCAACAGTAATCGTGATTTCCACATTCGTCGAAATGGATTGCGCAATCCGTATTATCCACGGCTGAGAAACAAGACTGATCCTGCGCCATTGCCCAATCGGCGATATCAGGCAAAACCTCGCAGCTATACACCTCGCAGTTATACACCACGGTCTTATACGCCTCGCAGTTATACACCTCGCAGTTATACACCACGCAGTTATACACCACGCAGTTATACACCTCGCAGTTATACACCTCGCTCATTCGGTGGCAGTAGTGGTGGTTATCACGCAACCCCACGTTCATTCGGCGGCAATTCAGGCGGTGGGCACGGCGGAGCACGGAAAAAAGACTAAAATCTAAACGAAGTATGATATAATAGAAAGGCGGCTTCGGTCGCCTTTTTATTTGCGCCAAAAAGGGCTTGACAAGTCGCTTATATTGTTATATAATAACAATATGGAGGAATGAATGGAAAAGACATTATTTTCAAAAAAGACGATTTGGCTTATCACCGAAGATTACGATGGGCAAGACGGATGGGGCAGATCATTGGGTAGATGTGAGTATAAACGCGGCTACGCAGAAACCGAAGCAGAAGCGAAAAAATGGGTAAAGAAACAGAAAAAATCCTATCGATTTTTCGTCAAAGAGATCGAACAGGTTTGACAATGAAAAGAATGAAAAAAAATTGTCACACTTGTGGGTGGGGAAACGAATACAAAACAGACTACGGCGGAAAAAAGGTTATCTGTAAATACAGAATACCGAAATTACCGTTTTTCGTGGAGAATACGAAAGACAATGACAATGATTGGTGCAACGGTTGGGAATGTAAATGTTGGAAATCGAAAGAACGCTTGACAAAAGTATAAAAACGTGGTAAAATAGTATTATGGAAAGAAAAAGTATCGAAAAACCGCTTTTTGGTCGAATTCCCGATTACGGAATTACCAAAACAGGGGATTTCCGCTACAAAATCTTCAATTTTTCTCGAAAATCGACCTATATTGTCGAAAAGAAGGATAAATTCTTCGCTCGATCAAGAAAAACACACAAAATCTGGCAATGCACCTGTCCGAGCTACCAAAAATGGGCTTGGAAAACGCACTCTTGTAAGCATATCGATATGTTATTCGAAATTAAAGTATTAAAATGACTAGAAAAGAAATTGACAAAATCAAATTGATCTCAAAATTGGGTGGGATTTTACCTGATAAATATTATTTAACAAATATGTGTTATTTATGCAAATATATTAATAAAATAAATGGTGCGTGCCGTAATTACCATAAAGAAATAATTGACGTGAAGCATGAATATAGTTCTACCTGCAGATTTTGTTTATCGCATGAGTTGTAAAATGACCAGAAAAGAAATTGATAAAATCAAATTGATGGCGAAATTGGGATGCACCTTCGACCAAAAAATAATCGACAAGAATAGATGCAAAAAATGCACCCATAACAAGACTTGCCCGAATCCTGATTGGGGACAGGAAACTGTGATCCGTTTAAAAGTAAAAAATGGATACACACCAGCCCTTTTTTGTTTTAAATTTGAGAAAAAATGACCAGAAAAGAAATTGATAAAATTAAGTTAATCTTGATATTAAATCGAGAACTCCCAAATGAATATCTTGACAAAAATCACTGCAAAACTTGTTCTCATTATTATCCTGGCAAATGTGCTGTTAAATGGACTAGTCGAATGCTTATGGATATTGAATTTGAAGGATGTGGAAAAAATAGATTTTGTTTTTCCCACGACGAAAAAAAATGACCAGAAAACAGATCGATAAAATCAAATTAAAACTGTTATTGGGCAGCACTGAATGGACAAAAGAAATAGAAAGAAATGATTGTAACAAATGCCGATTTCAAATTCCTGGTTGTCCAAAAGAGCCCAGAGCCAAGCAAATAGTAACTGTAAAATCAACCCACAAGGGTTACAATGGTGAATTTGTAATTTGTTTCAAACATAAAAGTAAAAGGAGAAAATAGTGAAACATAAGAAAGTCAAGAAAATCAAAACCAAGAAATTGGGAGTCGAGAAAAAGCATCGCGGGCGTCCGAAGGGTTCGAAAAACAAGAAAACGCTAGCAATGACCAACGTCCAGAAAATCGCCAAACTCGGCAAACGGAAATACAAGAAAGCCGTCGAGAATATGGCGGTGGAAAAACTCACCAAAGAAATCAACAAGAAAAGAAAGAAAGAAATCAAGAACCTAAAAAACCACGTCGGCGAAATTGTTGAAACCCGCAATCCAAGGGATCAGGGTTATTTCGATATCGTCGCGTCGGCAGAAACGCATACGCCGGCGTGGCGCAATGGCAAGGCACAGAAAATGTTCGACAAAATTGAAAAAGAAAAGATCAAAGAGTACAAGAAAAAAATCACTAAAGTCTCAAAGGTCGAACTGAACCGTTATATCAAAAACCTGAAGGCCAGAGGGCTCCATCCCGAAAATATCAAGGTTCTGGAAAATGAGCCTGAATATTTTCGAATCGAATTCAACGACGGTAAAGACGGCGCGGTTGTGGTTTGTTCCCACTACAAGGCATGGGACAAGGACGAACTGAAATACAACGAAAAGAAAGACCGATGGGAAAAGGGAGCGAAAAATGAAAAGGGTGTTCTGGAGAAAAAAGTTTTGGAACCGAACCCGAACAAAGGATTTTATCATACGGAACGTTAAAATGAAAAAAATGGCAGATGTTCTTAAAAATGAATTTTATCGACAGGCAACCCAAGCGGAAAAACTGAAAATCTATATTCGTTCAATTTTCGATTCCCTTTTATCCACTATCTTGACGGTGAAGGGGATATTTTCCTTTTTCATTGTCAAATCTGTTTTTGTCGAAATCCCTGTTCTACTCATCATTTTTTGGGGATATTTTCACGCATTTGAATTGGTGCATATCGTCTATATCAGCGCAGTAAAAGACAAAGAGGCTTGACAACCCCGCCTCAAAATGGTATAATAAGAGTA
>Ga0315287_10001498_pt1 | contig 21614 bp, 16 predicted proteins | sample YL17G11_0_MG_FD_205037 | JGI IMG/M metagenome (GOLD analysis project Ga0315287, IMG submission 205037) | Sediment microbial communities from Yellowstone Lake, YNP, Wyoming, USA - YL17G11_0 | ecosystem: Environmental > Aquatic > Freshwater > Lake > Sediment | place: USA: Wyoming | collected...
CGACGAGCCAGCCGCGTCCACCCACCCGTCGCAACGAGGCCCACACGGCGGCCGCCGCTGCCGCAACCAGCAGCGCGGGGACGAGCATCCGCCGCGCGACGGGATCGGCAACCAGAGTGAGGGTGAGAGCGACGGGCAGAAGGGTGAGCTGGGCCAGGAGACGACGCCACCCCCCCGGCGCCAGCCAGGCCCCGGCCGCACAGGCGGCCACGGCGCTGGCAACCGCCCATGCCGCCTCGTTGGCGGGGATCGCGCCGATGCCGACAAGCACCGCGGCCAGGACTGCGAAACCGCTCGGGGCGCTGAGAGCAGCGGCGCTGGGGAGCCTCACGTCGCCGAGTATACGGGTGCGCTCTCGAGCGCTGTTGACTCCGCGGGACGCGGGTCCAACAATGCCGCGGCTGGAGGCTGCAATGCTGTCGCGTGAGTTGTGGCGTGGTGATCCGGATCGGGTGCGGCGGGGACTTGACGGGCGCGGGAGCGACGCCCCGTTGGATCGGCTTCTCGAGGTCGATCACACGTGGCGCGAGGCGCAGGCCGAGTTGGAGCGACTGAAAGCCGAACGCAACCGGGGTTCGAAGCAGGTTGGTCAGCTCTTCGCCAGCGGCCGGCGCGAGGAAGGTGAGGCGCTGCGCGCTCGCATGGCCGAGCTCGGCCAGCGCATCGCCGACGCGGAGCGCGATGCGCAGGCTCGCGCCGAGGAGGTTGCCGCACTCGAGCTCATCATCCCCAACCTCCCTGCCGACTCCGTGCCGGTCGGCGCCGATGAGAGCGCCAACCGCGTCGAGCGCAGGTGGGGCACGGTGCCGTCGTTCGACTTCGAACCCCGCGCCCACTGGGACCTCGGCCCGGAGCTCGGCATCCTCGACTTCGAGCGCGCCGCCAAGGTCGCGGGGGCGCGGTTCGCCGTCCTGTGGGGCATGGGCGCGGCGCTGGAGCGGGCGCTGATCGCCTTCATGCTCGACCTCCACCGCTCCCGCGCCTATCGCGAGGTGTACGTGCCTTTCCTGGTCAACCGCCAGGCGCTGGAAGGCACGGGACAGCTGCCCAAGTTCGCCGACGATCTCTTTCACGTCGAGGGCACCGATCTCTTCCTCGTCCCCACGGCGGAGGTGCCGGTCACCAACCTCCATCGTGGCGAGGTCCTCGACGAGGCGACCTTGCCGCGCCGCTACTGCGCGTACACCCCCTGCTTCCGCGCCGAGGCTGGCAGTCACGGGAGGGACGTCCGCGGGTTGATCCGCCAGCACCAGTTCGACAAGGTGGAACTCGTCCACCTCTCCACCCCCGAGGTCTCGTACGACGAGCTCGAAGTACTGTGTGGATCCGCGGAGGAGGTGCTGCGCCGGCTCGAGCTCGCCTACCGCGTCGTGACGCTGTCCACCGGCGATATGGGGTTTTCGGCGGCCAAGACGTACGACATCGAGGTCTGGCTCGCCGGGCAGGGGTGCTACCGGGAGATCTCGTCCTGCTCGAACTGTGAGGACTTCCAGGCGCGCCGCGCCGACCTCAAGTTCCGTCCCGCGGGCGGGGGCAAGACCCGCTACCTGCACACGCTCAACGGCTCGGCGCTGGCGGTGGGGCGCACCCTGATCGCCGTCCTCGAGAACGGGCAGCGCGCGGACGGCTCGGTGACCGTGCCGGCCGCCCTGCGTCCCTACCTCGGTGGAATCGACCGCCTCACGCTCGAGGCGTGAGGTCAGGGAGGCGATCGTGCTCGGCTTTCTCGTGCTCCTGGCGACCTCGGTGCCGCTCGGTGTCTGGCCGGAGCAGAGCGGGCCCGCGGCGAGCGTCGTCGGCAACGTCGAGTTCTACCTCGTCGAGCCCGACGAGGACTACTGGATCCTCGCGGTGCAACCCTTGCTGCCGCCCCTGGCCGCGGCTGACCGGGCGGCGCTCGTCACGCTGGTGACACAGGCCCACCGGCTCGGCGCGGATGCCGTCGTGCTCCTCGGCGAGCTCGACGGCGACGCGATCCCCGAGGACCCCGCAGAGCCCCTGCCGGCCACGGCACGGCTCGCGGCCGCGGTGTTCATCGTCTTCGCCGGTGAGGGCGACGGGGAGGAACGCGGCCCGGTTCCGGGTGTCCTGTGGGGCGGGAAACCGGGCCGTGGGAGGGACGCATGGAAGGGCCTGCGCTCGTCCTGCGCGAGGTGACCCGCGAGGAGATCGCCACCGTCCACGCCCTGTGGGCGGAATCTGGCCTGCCGTTTCGCGCCGGCGGGCGCGATGACCCCGAGCTGCTCGCGGCCGGCCTGCGCGCGGCACGTACCAGCCTCCTCGGAGCCTTCTCCGGCGGGGACCTGATCGGCGCCGTTCTCGTCACTGACGACTCCCGCAAGGGATGGATCAACCGCCTCGCCGTCAAACCCGCGTTCCGGCGCCGCGGCGTCGCCCTCGCCCTCCTTCGCGCGGCCGAGCGCCTGCTTGGCGAGCGCGGGCTTGGCCTTGCCGCGGCCCTGGTCGAGGAGGGCAACGACGCGTCGCTGGCGCTCTTCGCCGAGGCCGGCTACGAGGCGCGGCGCGACATCATCTACCTGCGCCGCTTCCTCATGCCGGGCTGGTGAGACTCACGCGGCCCGTCGCGCCGCACCGCGGTTCATGGCCAGACCGCCCAGGCCGAGCGCCGAGAAGATGAGCGCCTGCACCGCGGTCCGGGCCTGGACCGTCTCGCCGGTGAGAGCCACGACGAGGAAGGCGAGCCCGAGCACGGTGATCACGCCGTAGACGCCACGCATCACCCTGCGTGCCTTGCGCCGCGTCGTCTCGGTGTCCTCGCCGAAGGCGCGGGCGAAGAGTAGGAGGGAGACACACGCAACCACGTCGAGGGCGGCGAAGAGCAGCCAGAACAAGGTCGTTCGGCCTTCCGCCGCCGCCGTGCCCACCGCCGGCTTGAGCAGCCGCTCGTAGAGGAAGCCGCCCAGGTTCGAGCCGAGCAGCGAGCCGAACACGCCGTAGAGGAAGGCGTAACCCATGTAGACGGCCTTGCGGTCGCCCGGCGCCACCAGGCCGACGAACGAGTAGTACTTCGGGTGGGCCGTCATCTCCCCGAGCGAGAAGACGGCGATGCCGGCGATGAACACCCAGGGGCTGTGGGAGACCGCCAGGAGCGTGAAGCCCACCGCCCCGAGTGCCATCCCCGTGACCATGGTCGGCAAGGCCGGCCGGTCCTTGACCACACGGCTGACGAGAACCTGCAGCGCGATGATCATGCCGGCGTTGATCACCGTCACGTGCTCGGCATCGAAGGTAAACGTCCACGGCAGGCCCAGCGCCGCCAGCAGCCCTGTGACCGCGGCACTGACCGGCTCACGATCGACGAAATCGCGCAGGTACCAGAGCACCGAGCCGAAGTTCTGGAAGTAAAGGATCCAGAACCCCGAGTAGACCACGATCATGAGCATGAAGCGGGCGTCGCCGAGAACCTCCGCGGCGCCGCCGAGGACCTCCTTAAGCCTCTTGGTGCTCTCCGGGCGGGGCGGCTCGTGGTAGAGGAAGGCGGCCGGCAGCAGCATCAGCCCGGTGTAGGCGGCGGACGCGGTGAAGACGAGCTGCCAGGAGAACCCCTTGAGGACGCTGACGACCAGCGGCGCGAGGAAGGCGCCGAGGTTAATCATCCAGTAGTAGACGCCGAACCCCACCGAGGAGGTGCGCTCGTCGGTGGTGCGGGCGATCGTCCCGGAGATGATCGGCTTGAACAGGCCCGAGCCACACGCCATCACGAGCAGGGCGAGAAAGACCAGCCCATAGCTCGACATGTACCCGGCGGCGAAGTACCCGGTGGCGAGCAGCGAGAAGGCGACGAGCAGCATGCGCCGGTAGCCGTAGCGGTCGGCGAGGGCTCCACCGAGGATGGGCAGGACGTACGTGGCGGCATAGACGATCCCCTGGAGGAAGCCGACCGCCTGCTCGCTGGCGCCCAGGCCGCCCTCGGCCACGGCGACGGTCAGGTAGACGGCGAGCACCGAGTTGAGGCCGTAGTACGCGCCCCGCTCGAACAGCTCCATGACATTGGCCACCCAGAAGGTGCGGGGGAAGTCGTGGAACAGCTTGACAGAGCTCATCGTGGATCTCCCTGGTGATCAGGTGCCCTGGCGGCGAGTGCTGCGCGAATCGCCCCGATCGACTCGGTGTCCGAAGCCAGCATGAGGGCGACGATGTCGGCGACGCTGGTCAGCCTGCGCCCGGGGTGGCACCCGGTACGGGCGAGCTCGGCGGCGTTGCAGATGGCGAGGAGTTCGACGGTGTCGGCGCGCCGCACGCGGAAGCGCTCGAGCGCGCCGGAGGGGGTCCACTCCAGTGTGCCCGCCCGCCGCGCCAGCTCGCCGGCGGTAACGGACGGCAGGAGAGGCTCCTCGGCCATGAGGACGAGACGGAGCTGCACGGCAAAGAACAGCTCGCCCTCGGCGAGCGAGGCGAGCCTTACGAGCGGTGTCAGGCCGCCCTCCGCGTCGCGCTGCCGCCACGCCGACTCGTCGCTTCCGCCGAGCAGCACGGCGAGGCGGCCCGGGCTCTCGGCAAGGGCATGCATTTGAACGAGGCATTCGAGGAGGTCGGCCATCGGCGGCGGCGATTGTAGCCGGTGGAACCGTCTCTCCCGCGACGCGCGGGCGCGCTTCTCCTGGGCGGTCGAGGAGATCGCCGACCGCCATCCCTGCGATGCCTCTCACTGCGCGCCGGTGGCGAGGGCGATCTCGCCGACGGCGTCGTGACCATCGCCGCGGCGGCGCCGTTCGTGCACCGCATCCGCATCGTCCCCGACAAGTGCGAGGCCCCCCGGCCGCCGCGTCGTCGCCTCCCGCGGGAACGCTGAAGGTCGGGCGCTTCCCTACAATCGTCTTTCGTGGGGGTTGTCCATGGATAGCCGGATCGCGGCGGCGCTCAAAATCGATTTGTCACCGGTGGCTCTGCTTCTTGCCGACGACGTGCCGGCCGAGGTCCTCCAGTTCGCACCGGGCAAGTGGGGCTGCGTCATGTGGCTTCTCGCCAACGCGGCCCGCGGCAAGGCCGCGGCGGCGAGCCGTGAGACGTTCGGTTGTCTCGGCGGCGGGGTCGGGCTCGGGTTCGGCAACCAGTACGAAAAGTGGCCGGGAGGAATCGGCTATTTCTTCGGCTTTCTCTCCCAGGGTAACGACGGCAGCGAGGAGGGCCGCGCCGTAGCGGAGCAGGTGCGGCCGTTCCTGCGTCGCGAGGCGCTGGAGAGCTTCCGCCATGGCGAGGGGTACCTCAAGACGCCCGAGCTCGCGCGCAAGTTCGTCGAGGCGCTACCGATGACGGACATTCCGGCGCGCTACGTGGTCTTCAAGCCCCTCGCCGACGTGACCGCGGGCGAACGGCCGGAGATCGTTATCTTCCTCGCCGACGCGGATCGCCTCGCCGCCCTCGTCGTCCTCGCCAACTACGGCCGTGACCACAACGAGAACGTGGTCATCCCGTTCCTGGCTGGCTGTCAGGCGATCGGCATCGCGCCGCTGCGCGAGGCCCGCTCGCCGCAGCCGCGGGCGGTCGTGGGACTCGTCGACCTGTCGGCGCGGCTGTTCGTCGCCAAACAGCTCGGCAGCGGGCTGTTCAGCTTCGCGGTCCCGCTGGCGATGTTCGAGGAGATGGAGGGCAACGTCGCAGGCGGCTTCCTCGAGCGCGACACCTGGCGTTCCCTCTGCGCCCTCCACGACTGAGGGCGCTACCTCGAGGCGAAAGGGCCTCCGTTTCTGGTCGTGACGCCGCCGTGCCTGGCGGGGTGAGCGGGTACAATCGGCCGCCATGGACACCCCCTCGTCGCCACCGATCACAGGCCTGCCCGACAACGCCTACCGACCCCTCGCCCCGGGGGAGACGTATCGGCCTCTCGTCCCCGCCACGGCCAGTGTTGGCGAGGTAACGGGGCGGGCCATCGTCCTCGGTCTGGCGATGACCGTGCTCTTCTCGGCCGCCTCCGCCTTCATCGCGCTCAAGCTCGGCCAGGGGATCGAGACGGCGATTCCCATCGCGATCCTGGCGGTCGGCTTCTCGGCCGCGGTGTCGCAGATGGGGCGGCGCGCCTCGACGCTCCTCGAGAACATCCAGATCGCCGCCCTCGGCGCCACCGCCGGGATCGTCGTCGGTGGCTCGGTGTTCGTCATGCCCGCGATCTTCGTGCTCGGCCTCGAAGGGCGTTCCGGGTTTATGCAGATCTTCCTGGTTCCTTTCTTCGGTGCCGTCCTCGGTGTCCTCTTTCTCATCCCGTTCCGCCGCTACTTCGTCGCCGAGATGCACGGCAAGCTCCCCTTCCCGGAGGCCACCGCCACCACCGAGATCCTAGTCACGGGAGAGAAGGGCGGCCGCGCCGCGGCGGTGCTCCTCGGCTCGATGGGGCTCGGCATCGTCCTCGACTACGTCGCGCTGGCCATGCAGGCGTGGCGCGACGTCTTCACCACTGCCCTGGTCCCCGCCTTCGACGCGCTGACCCACCGGGTCAAGGCGATCTTCACCCTCAACACCTCGGCCGCGGTGATGGGTCTCGGCTACATCATCGGTGTGCGCTACGCGGCGATCATCTGCGCCGGCTCGTTCCTCTCCTACTTCGTCCTCACGCCGCTGGTCGCGCGCCTCGGTGCCCAGGTGGCCGGGGGGCTCTTCCCCGGCCTTCCGCCGGTCGCGGATCTCGATGCCGAGGGGATCTTCTTCAACTACGTACGCCTCATCGGCATCGGCGGCATCTTCGCCGCCGGCCTCATCTCCATCGCCAAGATGTCGCCCGTCATCGTCGAAGCCCTGCGCACCGTGCTGCGCGAGCTGGCCCGCCTGCGGGGCGGTGCCACCGCCGCCGAGGCGCCGCGCACCGACCGCGATATCCCCATCGGGGTGATCGCCGGGCTTCTCCTCCTCACCACAGTGGCCATCGGCATCTACTTCCGGTTCGTCGTACTTGCCGGCATCCCGGGCGCCACGACCAAGACCCTCGTCGCTCTGGCGCTCACGCTCGTCGTCTCATTCCTCTTCGCCGCGGTGTCGGCGTGGGCGGTGGCGATGATCTCGATCACGCCGATCTCGGGGATGACCCTGACGACGCTGATCATCTCCGCGGTTGTGCTCTCGCGCCTCGGCCTCTCTGGCGAGCGGGGCATGCTCGCCACGCTGCTGATCGGCGGGGTGGTGTGCACGGCGCTCTCGATGACCGCGTCGATGGCGACGCTGATGAAGATCGGCTACTGGCTGGGGGGAACGCCCCGCCGTATCCAGTGGTCCATGATCGGCGGCGCCGCGTTGGCGTCCCTCACCGTCACGGGTGTGATCCTGCTCTTCGCGCAGACCCAGGGGTATGTCCTGTCGCCGCAGCACCCCAGCCCGATGCCGGCGCCCCAGGCCAACGCCATGGCGGCGGTGGCGCGCTCGATGATGGCGTCGGCCGAGGCGCCGTGGTTCCTCTACGGGCTCGGCGCGGTCATCGCCGTGATCGTCGAGATGACCGGCGTCTCCGGCCTCGCCTTCGCCCTCGGGATGTATTTGCCGCTCGAGCTCAACACGCCGATCCTGGGCGGGGCGCTGGTGGCCTGGTGGGTCCGCCGCACGGCCCGGGGCGACGCGGTGCTCGAGAAGGCGCGCAATGATCGCGGCACGCTGGTCGCCTCCGGGCTGATCGCGGGAGGAGCCCTCGCCGGGGTCCTCAAAGGGATCACTGATGCTCTCTCGCAGGCCCGGGGTGGGACGATCGTGCCCCAACTCGGCAACCTCGGCTGGGGTGGCAACTGGCTCGGCCTCGCGATCTTCGTCGCCCTGGGGATCGGCATCGTCCTCGACGCCCGCCGGGCTCGGCCCTAGCCGGGGACGAGGCGCAACCCCGTGCTGGCCACGCTCCGAACCCGTCTCTCGCGGCTCCCGCTGCTGGGTGGTCTGGCGGCGGAGCTGGCGTTCTTCCTCGCCCTCACCGTCGTTCCATTCCTCGGGCTCGCCATCGCCGTGGTCGGTCGTGCACTCCCCGTCGACCTCAGCCCCTCCCTGCGCGAGGTGCTCGAGGGGATCTTGCCGGCTGAAGCGGCCATCGACCCCGACCAGGTCCTGGCCTGGGCCCGCAACGCCGCGAGCGGCGGCTGGTTCGGGCTCTCCCTGGTCGTCGCCGCGGCAACCTGCTTCCGCTTCCTGCTCGCCTGCGTCCGGGCGGTAGACGCGGTAGTGGCGGGCGAGCGCGTGCGCCACCGGCCTTTCCGTTCGCTGCTCTCCGCGATCGGGTTGTTCGGCGTGTGGATGGGGGCGCTAGTCGCCACGACGGCGCTGCTCTTCGTCGCCCCGGCGATCGATGCCGCCCTGGTGACCCTGCCCCAGTTCGCCGAGCTCTCCGTGGCAGCCTTCGCCGCCCTGCGCGTCGTGCTCGTGGCCGGCGTCCTCTTCGCGTCGATCCTCGCCACCTACCACTTCAGCCCGGGCGTTGCCGTGCCCTCCTCCCGCGCCGTCCAGGCGGCGGCGCTCGCGACGCTGGGGTGGCTCGGCCTCGGGCAGGCGTTCTCGCGCCTCGTGCCGGCGTTCTTCCTCGGTGTTCAGCCCTTCGGCTCGCTGGGCAGCGTCGTGCTGTTCCTCCTCTGGGCGTACCTCGCGGCCTGGGTGCTGCTCGCGGCGGCGATACTGCTCGTCCGCCCCGGGGCTCGCTGACCTCCCTCTCAGTGCACGTCACGCAGACGCAGCACCGTCAGCGCGGCGCCGAGCAGGGCCAGGCACGAGCAGGCCAGGACGAGGACGCTGGTGCCGAGACCGACGCGGTCGTCGCGCGGGAAGTAGTGCTCGGCGGTGTCGAGCGCGGCCGGGGTGGGTGCGGGCGTGGGCAGTGGGGTAGCGGCAGAGATGCCCGCGGCAGCGGGCAGCGTGGGCATCTGCGGCGGCCGCCACGTCGGCCGATGCTCCGCCTCCATGACGACGAGCGCCTCGAACCCCCAGCGCACCGCGATCGCGTTCGACATGGCCTTGACCGGGGCGATCATCTTGTGAACCGGGAGCATCGCGCCGCCGACGATCATCATCGGGATGAGCACGACCGGGACGAGCGAGACCGCCACCTCGGAGGTGCGGGAGAACGACGAGATGGCGAGGCCGAGAGTGAGGCCAACCAGCGAGACGAGGAGGACGACGCCGAACATCTCGAGCCATGGCCCCTTGAGGTCGACGCCGAAGCCGACGATGAGCATCATGACGACGCACTGGGCAATGCAGAGCAGACCGAGGACCGCGAGCTTGGAGAGCACGTACGACGGGATCTTGAGGTTGACCATGCGCTCGCGGTGGTAGATCGCCCACTCGGCGACGATCTCCCGCGCCGAGTTGTTGCAGCCGAACCAGATCGCCGATATGCACAGGACGAAGAGGTTGGAACCGAGGAACTTGGCGATGGTGGGCCAACTCTCGGCGGTGGGGTCGGCCATCACCTGCTCGCGGAAGACTCCCACCATGAGCAGCGCGATGAGGGGCGCCTGGATCCCCAGGACGGTCGTGTTAACGACGTCGCGCGCCTTGACCGCGACCGTGCGACGGAACAGGGTCCACCACTGGCCGAAGCCGAAGCGGCGCTTCGCCGCCTGTGGACGACTCGGCGCCCCGCGCACGGGGGCCTGCGTGCCGGCGCGTTGCCCGACGTACTCCTGGCAGACGCGCGAGGCCGCGAAGCGTCGGGCCCACTCCCGGGTGGGCAGTCGCGAGAGCCCGCGCAGAACCTCATCCGGGTGCGGATCGGCGCCGGTCTTGGCGTCGGGCACGCCATCGGGGTTGAAGAACTCGACGGCGTCGGGGTAGGCGGGGCCGAAGTAGACGAGGTTTGCCGGCTCGGCTCCCGAGCGATCCTTGCCCACCAGGGCGAGCGTGTCCATCAGCCGGAAGACCTCGAGGCTGGGCTGGTGAATGGTCAGGATCACCGTCTTGCCGGCATCCGCCAGCTTGCGCAGGAGACGGATGACGGCGAGCGCATCCACGGAGGACAACCCCGAGGTCGGCTCGTCGAGAAAGAGCACGGCGGGGTCGGTGAGCAGCTCCATGGCGATGTTGACGCGCTTGCGCTGACCCCCGGAGATCCCCTTGCGCTCGGGTGACCCGATCAGGACGTTCTCCGTTCCTTCGAGGCCGAGCTCGCCGAGAACGGACCGGATGCGGGCATGGATCTCCTCGTCGGAGAAGTCGGCGGGGAGCCGCAAGCGCGCCGTGAAGTAGAGCGCCTCGCCGACAGTGAGGTCGCGGTGCATGATGTCGTCCTGGGGGACATAGCCGATGTGGAGGCAGAACCGGTCCCAGTTGGCGTAGAGGTCGACCCCGTTGAACAGCACCGTCCCCGCACTCGGCGCCGTGTAGCCGTTGAGGGCGTTCATCAGGGTGGTCTTCCCGGCGCCACTCGGACCCATGACCGCCACGACCTCCGAGGGGTAGACGGTCATCGACGCACCCTCGAGCAGGGTCTTACCCGGAACCGTCACCGCCAGGTCGCGGGCCTCGATGGTGACGTCGCCGCGGTAGTCCCGCTTGGCGAACGTCCCGGCGATGGTGAGCTCGAAGGTGAACGAGCCGAGGGCGACGATGTCGCCGGCCTTGACCACCACCGGCCCGCTGACACGCCGCCCGTTGACGAACGTGCCGTTGGAGGAGCCGAGGTCCTCGACCAGGATGACCTCGGCGTGGCGGGTGATGCGGGCGTGCCGGCGCGAGACGTCGGGGTGGTCGAGGACGTGATCGCAGCCGGGGTCGCGACCGAGCACGAGGCTCTCCCCCACGAGCGTCACGACGGCGTGGGCCTCGCCGCCCAGCGCGAGGGGTCCGGAGAGGAGGCGCGCGGCAGGGACGCGGAGCGAGCCGAAGAAGACGACGTCGTCGGGGCTCAAAGGGCTGCGCGTGATCCGGTTCTCGGGGCGGCCGATCGCCGTGCCGTTGGTGGAGGCGAGATCCTCGATCACGGCCGCCGCGCCGCTGCCGATGATGCGGGCGTGATGCGCCGAGACGGTGGGAAAGGCGAGCACAACGTCGTTGTCGCCCGCCCGTCCGACGCGGATGAGCGCCCCGGCCGCATCCTCCGGCCAGGGCAGCGCCGCGCCCTGGCCGAGCGTGACGGCGTCCTCCCGGCCGACGCGCGTGGGGGCCGCGATCTTCTCGCCGTTGACGAAAGTCCCGTTGGTCGAGCCGAGGTCCTCGAGCAGGAATCCTTCCCCGTCGCGGGTGAGACGGCAGTGATGGCGGGACACCGTCGGATTGGTGACGACGATGTCGCAGTCGGCCGCATGGCCGACGAGCCACGAGCGGATGTGCCGCGTCGCCGGGCTCAGCGCCGTTCCGCAGGCACGGCAGAACGATGCGCTGGCGGCAATCTCACCATGGCAGGCAGGGCACGTCGATGTCGGCATGGCCACCTCCGCGCGTGGGGCGCTCCCTGACCAGGAGCCTCCCCCAGGCGGTGGCGGCTGTCAAGATCGCCACGTGCGGCGTCAGTAGCGGAAGCCGATCCAGAATGTGGTGTAGTAGCCGCGACCGTCGCTTTCCTTGAGGTCCCAGCGCTTGGCGAAGTCCCAGTGCATCGGCAAACCGAACAGCGTGGCGGAGACACCGAACCCGTAGGAGGAGACCCCGTCCACGAGTTGGCCACCATCCATGAACGTGAACTCCTGCTCGTAGCTCGGGGAGTCGAACCAGGCGGCACCGACGTCGAGGAAGACTCGCCCGCGGATATTCGGGATGTACAGCCACGGCAGCACCATGTGATCGATGAGCGGGAAGCGCCACTCGGCGTTGAGGAAGGCCGCGTGGTTGCCGGCGAAGGAGCTGTAGTCGTAGCCGCGCAGGGTGTCGAGGCCGCCGAAGTAGAAGATGCTGGGACGGTTCCCCCTGGCGGTCGCGGCCCAGAGGCGCAGCGCCAGCTCGTTGCGGTCGGAGAGTGGAACGTAACGCCGGCCGTCGAAGCGCAGCTCGTCGGAGAGACTCCCGCCGTTGTTGAGGTCCTGAGCGTGGACGAAGGCGAACTGCCAGCGGCTGCCGGCGTGGGGGCCGTAGCTGCGCCACAGCGAGGTGTCGCCGTTGAGGCCGAGCGTGACGAAGGGAATCTGGTCTTTGATCTCTCTGTACGCGATCGCCGGACCCGCCGGAGTCGAAACCGTGACGGGGTAGTCGACGACACGGTCGATGTAGCCCACCGATCCTTCGAGTCGGTGATAGGTGGAAACCGGATACTGCACGAACAGCGAGCCACCGGTCTGGCGGTAGACCTGCTGGCCCTGCTCGACGTAGCCCGAGGAGGCGTCGTAGCCGAGATAGTAGGAGCGATCGTCGAACACCGAGGCGCCCCACTGCAGGCGCCCCTTGAGGTTGGCGTAGGTGAAGCGGAAGTTGGAGTACCCGCTGACCGACTCGAGCAGCACACCGACGCGGCGGTCGCCGTACTGGTCGGAGAACGAGAGGTAGGTCTGGGCGAGCAGCGACTGGTCAGTGTTGACGCCGATTAGGACCTGGACGTCGTCGGCGAAGAGCTTGTGCCTCTTGACCGGGGAGATCTTGTCGGGACTGATCGTCACGGTCACGGGCGGCGTGTAGGCGGGCCGCGCCGGCGACTCCTCGGCGGCCTGCTCCGTGCCGGCGGGCGTGCCCTGCGCCGGGTCGGTCAGGTAGAGCTGGTAGCGACCCTTGGTGTATGCCTGGTAGATGACGCGTTCGCCGTCGCGGGTGGGGACCGCGATCGGGTTGGTCGCGGCGCCGATCACACTGGTCAGCCGGTTGAGCTCGCCGTCCTCGAGGGCGATGCTATAGATGTCGAGGATGCCGGCATCGCGGTCGGAGGCGAAGTAGAGGCGCTTGCCATCGACGGAGAAGGATGCCCCCTCGTCGTTGCCGGGTCCCGAGGTGAGCTGGCGGCGCCGGCCGGGATCGGCGACGTCGATCTCGAAGAGCTTGGCGACCTCGCCGCTCTGTGAGCTGTACACGATCGCGCGGCCGTCCGGCGAGAACGTCGGCGAGCTGTCGTAGGCGTCGTCGTCGGTGAGGTTGCGTGCCGCCCCGGTGGCAACGTCGAGGAGAAAGATGTCGCCCTTGCCCTTCGCGAAAGCGTGAAAGGCGATGGTTTTGCCATCGGGGGAGAATGCCGGCTGCATGGCCTGGTCGAGCGAGACCTCGTACTCGTGGGCGATGCCGCCGTGGAGCGCGTCGAGGAGGATGAGCACCCGGCCACGGCCGCGCCGGCCGAACACCGCCACCGTGTCGCCATCTGGTGAAAATGCGAGGTCGCGTCCACGATCGGGGCCGACGGTGAAGCCCTGCGCCACCAGATAGTCGTAGAAGGTGGTGTTTCCCCGGGTCAGGTTGCGGAAGAGGCGCCGGTTGGGCACGCCGAAGAGCACCACGTCGACGTCGTTCTTGACGGTGGAGAAAGCGGCGATGAGGTCGCCGGAGGGCGCGGCGGCGGGGGAGACCTCGGCGGAGGAGGCATCCTCCTCGGCGCGGAAGGCGGGACCGAACTCGCGCGGGTCGCCCCGCTCCACGGCGGCGTCCTGGTAGTGCTTGCGCAGCCAGGCGCGGAAGCGGGCATCGAACTCCTCAACGTCGAGGTCAAAGGCGCGCTTGAGTGCGCGCTCGACGCTGCCACCGAGCGTGTTGCGGAACTCGAAGATGAAATCGCGCAGGCCCTCCACTCCCCACTCCGCCTCGACGAACTCGAACACCTTGTGGCCGAAGCGATAGGAGAAGTACCCACTGACCGGGTCGTTCACCGACGGAACGCGGTCGGCGAGCACGGCGTCGCGCATCACGGCGCGGGCCTTGGCGTCCTCATCGAGAGCCATGTAGGACGCCATCCCCTCCATGAACCACTGCGGCGGCCGGCTGGCGATCGCCTTGCCGAGCTTGCCCTGGAACAGAATCTCGTACTGGAAGATGTGGGTGAGCTCGTGCTGGATGAGCTGCTGGAGATCGGCGTCGGGGAGGTCCGCGGGCAGGACCATGCGGTTGCGCGCCGGCACCGCGAAGGCGCCGATCCCCTCGGAGATGAAATTGACGATGACGTTGGTCTGCTCGAACTCACTGTGGGTCGCGTAGGCGATGAGCGGGACGGGCTCGGTGAGCTGAAAGTTGAGCTTGCGCGCCAACTCGTCGTAGGCGCTCTCGGCGAACGAGGCGATCTTGGCGAGGTTGGGCTCGCCCCGGTCGTAGAAGGAGATGCGGAAGTGCGGCGTCGAGTACTCCTGCCAATCGAAGGTGTCATAGCGCACCTTGTTTTTGCCGAAGTACTGCGCCATCGCCGATGTGGCGAGCAGGGCCGCCAGCCCTGCGATGACAAACTTGCGCGCCATGAAGCCTCCCTAGGGTAGGAAGAGCATGCGCCTGCTCTTCACCGTCCGGGGGACGAAAACCCCGATAAGCTGGTTCTCGAGAGCGTAAAGGTTGCCGAACATGCCGGTGAACTCGTCGAAGTTGCGCTCGGGCCGCTCCTGAAAGTCCTTGAGCGGCTCCTCGAGCACCTGCAACCCGCTGCGGCCGTCGTACACCCGCAGGAGGATGTCGAAGCCGAAGCCGGTCTGCTCCACCAGGACCTGGCGATAGTAGGTGCGGCCATCGATCGGCGACGTGTACTCCTCGGTCTTGTAGCCGGTGCGGTCCTGGACCTCGAAGTCGATCGAGCCGGCGACGATGTAGTCCGCATCCGTTCGGGTGCCGATCTCCCGCCAGAAGTCGGCCCTCTGGGCGAGCTCGAGAGGGTCGCTGGAGGGGGGGCGAACCCCTTCGAGTGCCGGCAGGAGGACGAGCTTCGACTCCTTACGCAGCAACCGGCGGATGAAGCGCTCGAGTTCTGCGGCGATGTCGAACCCCAACCGCTGGGTGGGCTCGTCGCCCTTGACCTCGCGGATGAAGGGCCCGACGTAGATCCGCTCGTGCCCGGTAAGGGCCAGCTTCGAGCGCACCGGCAGGGCGAGCTCCACCTCCCGGGTGCCCGCCCAGGCCGTCGTCGCGAGCAGGGCGAGGGCGCAGGCGATCCTAGCGGGGCGCATTGCTGCCTCCCTTGGGTTTGACGCCGCGGGCGTACGAGGAGAAGAACTCCGCGAAGCGCGAGTAGTTCCGGCGGATGTACACGTCCTTGGGCGCAATCTGCAGCGCCTGCTTGTAGATCGTCAACGCCTCGTCGTAGCGGCCGAGGGCCTCAAGCGACACGGCGAGGTTGTTGAGGATCTCGGCATCGTTGCTCCGCAGCGCCCGCGCCCGGTCGAAGCGGAAGTGCGCCTCCTGCCAGAACCCCTGCTGCGAAGCGGCGACGCCGAGACGGGCCTGGTCTTCGGCGAGTCGTACCTGCCCCCGGCCGCTCGCGCACCCGACGAGGGCGACGAGACCTGCCGTGGCGATGACGTGAATGAATCTCATGACAACCCCCGCAACATGCGGCTATTATATGGGGACAAAGCTCCGGAGGTTTCCATTTCCGACTCCCGATTGGCTCTTGCGAGCGTGGTCGCCGATCCCGAAGGCGGCGCGGCCGGGCGCCGTCGGGCGCGCGCACTGCTGGTCGGGGGGGATGCGACGGATGCGCTCGGAGCGGTGCTGCGCGAGCGCGTCGGCGCCGTGGAATCTCAGCTCGCCGCCCTTGGGTGGCGCTGGGTGTCGTCCGAAGAAGAAGGTTTCCCTCCCGGTCTCGCCGCGTTGAGCGACCCGCCGCTCGGGCTCTTCGTCCGCGGTACCTTGCCGTCGGGGCCGGCGGCGGCGGTGGTCGGAGCGCGGCGGGCCACCGCCTATGGTCGTGAGGTCGCCGAGTACCTCGGCCGCGAGTTGGCGGCGGCGGGGGTCTGGGTGGTCTCCGGCATGGCCCGTGGCGTCGATGGCGCCGCCCACTCCGGTGCGCTGGCCGGGGGCGGGCGCACCGCGGCGGTCTGGGGGTGCGGCGCCGACCGCGTCTACCCGGCCGAGCACCGGGAGCTCGCCGAGGCCATCACCGCTCGCGGCTGTCTGCTCACCGAGTACCCGCCGGGCGTCGCCCCCCTGGCGCACCACTTCCCCGAGCGCAACCGCCTCATCACCGGGCTCGTCGGGGTCGTCGTGGTCGTCGAGGCAGACGAGCGTTCCGGTGCGCTGATCACGGCCCGCCTTGCCCTCGACGAGGGGCGCGACGTCATGGCCGTGCCCGGCTCGGTGTTCTCGCGGCTGTCGGCCGGGCCGAACGGCCTGTTGCGCTGCGGCGCCGCCCCCGTGCTCTCGGCCGGCGACGTCCTCGCCGTCCTGGGAGTCGAGGCGCCCGGCGCGCCGCGCGACGAGGAACCGGCGTCCCTCGCTTTGCTGCCTGCCGGTGAAGCGCTCACCGTCGACGCGATCGCCGCCCGCGCGGGACGGCCGGTGGCGGCGATCCTCGAGAGCCTCCTCACCCTCGAGCTTGGAGGGTGGGTGAGCCGGGAGCCGGATGGGCGCTACCGGCGCAGCCACACCACCCGTCAACGCGTCTCCTGACCGATCGGGAAGGGGATGCGGATCTTGCTCTCGGGAAGGTCGATGCCGAGCATCCAGCGGCCCTCCTGGACCCCTCGCGGAACGGCGAAGAAGAGGCGGCCGAAGCAGACGCGCCGGTCGTTGACGCTGACCATGTCGAAGCTCAGGCCCTCGCCCGGGGCGGCGAAGAACTGGATGGCGCACGGCATGCGGCCGGTGAAGTAGTCGAGCGGGTCGGCGGCGATGCTGGCGCGGGCGATGGTCGATTGCAGGCCGGGGTACGCGGCGCTGAACTCCTCCTGCGACGCGAGCAGTATCTCGTCGCCAGCCGGTGTGCGGACGAAGAGCTTCTCGCGCTCGATTTCGACCCCCTGGCCTTCGCTGCCGGTGACGGCGAGGTCGAGCAGCAGCCAGTCGATGCCCGGGTTGGCGGCGGCGAAGCGTGTGCCGAGCACGGCTTCGATTTCCGGACCCTGGTAGCGCAGCACGGCCGCACCCAGTCGCTCGACGCCGGGCGTGTCGGTGGGGACCGCGCTGCTGCAGCCGGTCGTGACCGCGGCGAGAAGCACCGTCGTTGCTGTAAGGATCTGCACTCTCATCGTCGATCCCTTCTCCGACATCGCGGCGCTGGGCGCCGGAAGGCCGGAACCATCTCGTCAACGCAAGCCTCGTGCCAGTGCGCGGCGCCGCGCGGTGACGCCGGGGCGGTACTCCTGCGAGCAAACGCTCAAGGAGGTGTCGCCGTGGGAGGACGGCGGGGTGCCGCTCCGCGGCTCCAGGGCTGCGCGAGCGGTTGCCGGTGCTGGCTTGACAGCGCTGTTAGAGTGCAGCCGCGGGAGGAACGTGGCCAAGTCACTGATTATCGTGGAGTCTCCAGCCAAGGCACGCACTCTCGGGCGCTACCTCGGACGCGACTACGCGGTCGTGGCCTCGGTCGGCCACGTGCGCGACCTGCCCAAGAACGAGCTCGGCATCGACGTCGAGAACGGCTTCGAGCCGCGCTACCAGCCGCTCCCGGCGAAGCGCAAGGTCATCGGCGAGATCCAGTCCGCCGCCGCGAAGGTCGAGCAGGTGCTGATCGCGACCGACCCCGACCGCGAGGGGGAGGCCATCGGCTGGCACCTCGCCGAGTTGCTCCGTGGGACGGGCAAGCCCATCGCCCGCGTGCTCTTCCACGAGATCACCAAGCGTGCGGTGCTGCAGGCGCTCAAGAGCCCACGAGACCTCGACATGGGCCTCGTCGACTCGCAGCAGGCGCGGCGGGTGCTCGACCGCCTGGTCGGCTACACCCTCTCGCCGCTCCTCTGGGACAAGGTCAAGCGCGGGCTGTCGGCCGGTCGGGTGCAGTCCGTTGCGCTCAAGATGATCTGCGACCGCGAGGGGGAGATCGAGGCCTTCAGCCCGGAGGAGTACTGGCACCTCGACGCCCGTCTCGGTGCCAGGGTGCCGCCGTCGTTCGTGGCCCGCCTCGCCCAGCGCGACGGCAAGAAGATCACGGTCCACACCGCCGAGGAGGCCGCAGCGGTGCGAGCCGCGGTGACCGATGCCCTCTTCCACGTCGCCAGCGTCAAGCAGCGGCGGCGGCAGCAGCGTCCGGCGCCGCCGTTCGTCACCGCCAAGCTGCAGCAGGCGTCGTACCAGCGCTTCCGCTTCCCGGTGCGCAAGACCATGCAGCTGGCGCAGAAGCTCTACGAAGGCGTCGACCTCGGCGCCGGAGAGCGGGTCGGCCTCATCACCTACATGCGCACCGACTCCGTGCGTGTCGCCCCCGAGGCGCTCGCCGCGGCCCGCGATCTCATCGCCGGGACCTTCGGCACTGAGGCCGTGCCGGACAAGCCCAACTACTTCAAGAACCGCTCCCAGGCCCAGGACGCTCACGAGGCCATCCGCCCCTCCGACGTCACCCGCACCCCGGAGTCTCTGGCCCGGGTGCTCTCGAACGACGAACTCAAGCTCTACACCCTGATCTGGCAGCGCTTCGTCGCCTCGCAGATGCGGGCGGCGCAGTTCGACGTCACCGACGTCGTGGTCCGCGCCGACCGTTACGGCTTCAAGGCGCGCGGCGAGGTGGAGATTGAGCCGGGGTACCTGCGCGTCTACCGCGACGACGCCGACACCGGCGAGCCGTCCCCGCCCAAGCCCGAGGAGCAGGAGGCCGAGGAGGTCACGAGCCGGCGCCTCCCGCCCCTCGCCGAGGGCGACAAGCTCCGCCTCGAGAAGCTGGAGAGCGAGCAGAAGTTCACCCAGCCACCGCCGCGCTTCACCGAGTCGACCCTGGTCAAGGCCCTCGAGGAGAACGGGATCGGCCGCCCGTCCACTTACGCACAGATCATCTCCACCATCGCAGACCGGGCCTACGTGACCAAGGACAAGGGCACCTTCTTCCCTAGCGAACTCGGTAAGCTCGTCACCCGCCTCCTCACCGCGTCGTTCGGAGACCTGATCGACGAGCGCTACACCGCCGGCATGGAGGCGGAGCTCGACGCCATCGCCGAGGGCAAGCTCGACTGGCGCGTGGCAATGGCGAAATTCTGGGGCGCCTTCACGGCGGACCTGGAGCGGGCCCGCGGTGAGATGACTTCGGTCAAGCGGGCCGGCGTCGAGACGTCGGAACGCTGCCCACGCTGCGGCGAGCCGATGCTGCTGCGCTTCGGGCGTTTCGGCGAGTACCTCGCCTGCTCGGACTACCCGACCTGCCGAACGACCAAGGAGCCGGGCCTGCCCGCCGCCACCGGCGAGGCCCCGTCATGCCCCGAGTGCGAGGCGCCAATGGTGCTCAAGCGCTCGCGCTACGGGCCCTTCTGGGCGTGCTCCCGCTACCCGGCGTGCAAGGGGACGCGCAAGCTCACGACCGGCAAGACAAGCCCCAATACACCGTCGGGTGTGCGCTGCCCGGAGTGCGGCGAGGGCGACCTCCTCGAGAAGCGCTCGCGGCGCGGCAGGACTTTCTGGGGTTGCAGCCGTTACCCCAAGTGCACGCACACCGTCGCGTGGAAACCGGTCCCGACCGCATGCCCCTCGTGCGGCGCCGTCTTCGTGGTCGAGAAGAAATCGGTCCGGCGCGGTGTCGAGCTGGTCTGCATCGCCGAGGGGTGCGAATGGCGCGCCCCCGCCGAGAAACCGGATGCCGGGCACCGGGGACAGGGGTCCGCAGCGTGAGCCCGCGGAGCGGGGTCCGGATGCCGGATCCCGGAAGGGGGACCCCACGCCTCCGGGCGGAGGCACACGCGAACCGGCGGGCCTTTTCCAGGCACGCGTGAGCAATCGGGTCGTGACCGTGGTGGGTGGGGGCCTCGCCGGGTGCGAGGCGGCCTGGCAGCTCGCCTCCGCCGGAGTTTCCGTTCGCCTGGTCGAGATGCGACCGGTGAAGGCCACCCCGGCGCACCGGACCGGCGAGCTCGCCGAGTTGGTGTGCTCGAACTCGCTGCGTTCCGACAACCCGGCCAACGCGGTCGGCCTGCTCAAGCGCGAGATGGAAGCCCTTGGCTCGTTGATCGTGGCGGCGGCGCGGCGCGCCTGCCTCCCCGCCGGTGACGCTCTCGCCGTGGACAGGAGCGCGTTTGCCGCCGCGGTCACGGCGGCGATCAGCGGCCATGGGGCCATCACGCTCGTTCGCGAGGAGGCCGCCGACCTTCCCGATCCCCCCGCGATCGTCGCCTCGGGCCCGCTCACCTCGGCGCCACTCCACACTGCCCTCGAACGCGCCGTCGGCGAGGGCTCGCTGTCGTTCTTCGACGCGATCGCGCCCGTCGTGGTTGCCGACTCGCTCGACCATGACGTGCTCTACCGCGCCTCGCGCTACGGCAAGGGCCAGGGCGACGACTACCTCAACGCCCCGCTCGACCGTGCCACCTATGAGAGCTTCGTCGCCGTGTTGCGGATGGCCGAGACGGTACCGGTCCGGGACTTCGAGCGCGACGTGCCGTACTTCGAGGGTTGCCTGCCCATCGAGGTCATGGCGGAGCGCGGGCTCGACACCTTGCGCTTCGGGCCGATGAAGCCCGTCGGACTGCCGGACCCGCGCACGGGCAGGCCGCCCCACGCCGTGGTGCAACTCCGCCAGGACGACCTCGCCGCCGAGCACTACAATTTGGTCGGCTTCCAGACCCGCATGACATTCGGCGCCCAGCAGCAGGTGCTGCGGCTCATCCCCGGTCTGGCGCGGGCCCACTTCGCGCGCCTCGGCATGGTCCATCGCAACACCTTCATCTGCGCGCCGCGCCACCTCTCTACCCGGCTCGAGCTCAAGCAGCGCCGCGGTCTCCACCTCGCCGGGCAACTCACCGGCGTCGAAGGCTACGTCGAGTCGGCGGCGACCGGCCTGCTCGCGGGCCTCTACCTCGCGGCAGCGATGCGGAGCGAGGAGCCCGCCCCGCTGCCGCCGTGGACCGCCCACGGCGGTCTCATCCGCCACCTCACCGAGCGCTCGCCGGAGCGCTTCCAGCCCGCCAACGCGGCCTGGGGTCTCATGGCCGACCCGCCCGTGGTTCTGCCCCGCGATCGCGGTCACCGGCGCGCCCAGGCGGCCGAGATCGCACTGCAGGCCATCGCGCAGTGGCGAGGCTCGTTTTCATGGCCCCTTCCCGTCGCCGCGTTCGCCACCGCCGGGAGGGCCGCGCCTGGAGACGCCGGCTCCTCGGGTCGCTGATTCGGCGCGCCTGCCGTCTCAGGGCGCACGCTCGCGATTGCAGCCGGGAGCAAGTCCCGCCAGGGCGAATTGCGGGCGGCAGCACGCCGGAGTGATGGTGAGGCCCGCTACACTGAGCCAATGGCCTGGATTCTCGAGGAGTTCTCGGCCTATCTCCGCGACGAGCGCAACGTCTCGCCCCACACCCTGCGTGCCTACGAGCGGGAGGTCGCGCAGTTCGTTGCCTTCGCGCAGGGCGAGATGGCCTGCCCGCGACCAGCCGATGTCTCGTCCGCCACGGTTCGCGCCTATCTCGCCCACCTTCACCAGCGAAAGCTGGCGAGGATCTCGATGCAACGGGCGCTGGCGGTGCTGCGCACGTATTTCCGCTTCCTCGGTCGCGAGGGAGTCGTAGCCTCGAACCCGGCGCGGACCGTGCCGACCCCGCGGGCGCCCAAGCCCCTGCCCCAGGTAGCTCCAGCCGGCGAACTCGCCGTGCTTTTCGACGCCATCCCCGACACCTCCGTCGGTCGCCGTGACCGCGCCGCCCTCGAGCTCCTCTACGGCGCCGGCTTGCGGGTGTCCGAGCTTGTCTCCCTCG